>Ga0308420_1000716_pt1 | contig 16904 bp, 17 predicted proteins | sample HotsprSampleMS55_FD_203802 | JGI IMG/M metagenome (GOLD analysis project Ga0308420, IMG submission 203802) | Hot spring phototrophic mat microbial communities from Mushroom Spring, Yellowstone National Park, Wyoming, United States - 20090730_MS55 ... | reverse complement strand
TGGTGTTATTGCAGGTTGAAGGGACCCGGCGCCGCGCTGACTCGTGTCTTGCTTTCCGGCAACGGTTCGACCAGCGGTTGTTCCTGTGGGAGTTCGAGCACTTCATCGAATGGGGGCTAGAAAAGCGCACGGGGCGGCCACTTTCCACAGCTGCAGGGCAACTGCTGCGGGAGATCTTTGCCGACATCGCCGCACGGCTCGATCGGGTCCCGTGCTTTCTCAACCATCGGGACTACCACAGCTGGAATCTCTTTGTGCACAACGACGAGATCCGCGTGATTGATTTCCAGGACGCCCTCTTAGCCCCGGCAACGTATGATTTAGAAACGTTGCTCAACGATCGTGATACCCCCCTAGTGATCACGCCTCCTCTAGAGGACGCCTTGGTGCACTATTACCATACTGTTTGGCACGCGCGCGGCGGGACCCCATTCCCGTACGAACGTCTCTGGGAAGAGTACAATCTCTGCTTGCTGCAGAAGGCGTGCAAGGTGATCGGACGGTTCTCGTATTTGGAGCTGGAGAAGGGGAAGAGCGGCTACACCCGTTACCTCCCACCCACGCTGGCCACTATCCGTCGCGTGCTCACCCGACTGCCGCAGTATAGGCGGTTGCAAGAGATTATCGCTGCCCACTTCCCGGAGTAAGGCATGCGGGCGATGATTCTCGCGGCTGGCTTTGGCACCAGGCTGCAGCCGTTGACCAATACACTCCCAAAAGCGCTCGTCCCAGTTGCCGGTCGACCGCTAATCGAGTACGGGCTGTTGTGGCTCAAATCCCAGGGGATCACCGAGGTGATCATTAATCTGCACCATCTGGGTGACAAGATTCGCGCGGCGCTGGGTGACGGTGGGAGATATGGGCTGCGCATCGTCTACTCACCGGAGGACCCTATTCTTGACACCGGCGGGGGGATCAAAAAGGCGCAGCCGTTTCTCGCAGGTGAGACGTTTCTCGTCCTCAATAGTGACACAATCCTTGACCTGGACCTCACCGCGCTCTTGCATTTCCACCGCCACAACCAAGCGATAGCAACGCTCGTACTGCGGCCGGATCCTGCGGCGGTGCGCTACGGTCTGTTGGAGATCGATCAGCGGGGACGCCTCCGGCGGTTCTTAGGACAGCCAACGGTAGTGGACGAACCACTCACGGCATTGATGTTCACCGGCCTGCAGGTGCTCGAGCCGCGTATCTTTCCCCTCATGCCAGCGAACAAGCCGTTCAGCACGACTCGCGAATTCTATCCCCATCTGCTCCTCGCTGGCGAACCCCTCTATGGGTTTCTCCATACCGGCCCTTGGATGGGGATAGATGATGTGGCAGGAGTCGAACGGGCGACCCGGGCAATTATCTCCAAGGAGATGCGGCTTTCCTATCTACACCCCTGACCGTTGCTCCACGATGCTGCAGAAGTTGGCCAGGCAGCGCTGGGCAAGAGGCGTTTCCCGCACGTTCGCTAAGAGCCTGTGCCGGATCGCTTCCTTACCTGGTTGCCAACGTGGGAAGGCTGCTGGTGGCAACACTGCAGTCAAGGCGTGGATCATGTCTGCCATGATCGTCGCGGTGAATTCGGGGTGGAACTGCGTCCCCCAAATGGCATCGCCAAGCTTGAAGGCTTGGTACGGCCAGTGCTCATTCTGGGCGAGTGTGATGGCTCCAGAGGGCAGGACCGTCACGACGTCCCCGTGGCTTTGCTGAGCGGAGAACACTTGTGGCATTCCCGCGAATAGCGGATCGGATCTTCCCTCAGGGGTTAAGGTGATCGCGGTGGTACCGAGTTCCCAGCCATGTTGGCACTTCTCGACCTTGCCGCCGAATGCCTGCGCTAGAAGTTGGTGTCCGAAACAGACTCCGTAGAGCGGGACAGAACGATCCGCGGCCCGCCGCAAAAAATCCTCGCTATGGGCAATCCACGCTTCACCGTCATAGACCGAGGCAGGGGAACCGGTGACGATCACGCCAGCCCAATCCAGCCCAGCAGGTTCCTCCTTGCGCGCGTCAACGACAATGCATTGGCCCTCCCCTAACAGGAGCAAGAATGCCTGCTCATAAGGGCCAAGGCTGGCGGTGACGCGCCGTGGCAGTTCACCGGTTTTGAGGATGAGAATCGGCTTTGTCTTCATAAAGAGTGCGGTCCACCTCCGATTTGGTCAGTGTTGCCGGCATTTCCCTCTTGCGCCAAATGAGGGGAAAGCTTTCCCGCTCTGGACATTATCGGTCACGATGATCCCGCTGTTGACCTGGTACTTTTGGATGGGCGTAGGGGTGCGGGCGGTTGGGCTCTATAGCGAAGGGAATTGCCGCCATCCGCCGCAAGCTCTCTTTGAAGATCGCCACTAACTTATCTTCGGCCGCATAATTGAACGGGTCTTGCAGCCGCCGTTCGATCTCTCCGCCGCGCTCAGGCGGATGCTCCGTATACCAATGGACCGTTTTCGCCAGAGCTTCTTCGGCCGGGATGACATCTCTATAGCCCAGTTCGCTTTTGATTTTGCTGAGGTCCATAACGCGATGATGGGGGGTGGCGTGCAACGCGAGAGGTCGAGCCGGAAGGGCTACCTCGTGAGGAAGGCAGACGATATCTAATTGATAGTTCATCGTTCGGGCAATGATCTCCACCCACTGATGCAGAGTGAACGTCTGCTCGTCCCCGCAGTTGTAGATCTGGCCGGCTGACGCTCGTGGTTGATCGACGGCCAGCAGTACCGCGTGTGCGAGATTGGCCGCGTAGCCGTGCGTACTCAGCATCAGCCCCCCGTCCGGCAGGATGATATATGGACGGTTGTCCAGGATACGCCGGATCACACACCACTCGCGGGGGACGAGTTGATAGGGGCCATACACGTAGGGATAGCGGAAGAAAGTAGCCGTAGGATGGTTCCGCATCACCACTTCTTCGGTCATGGCGATCAGATAAGAGAAGCGGTGTTCCTCTTCGCTCGCCACCAGCGGCGCGCTTTCCGGGATGGGCACCGGAAAGCCGGCTGGAAAATTCCTGTGCGGATCCATATATCCCCGGTAACAAGCAACTCCACCAACGCCGAGGAAGCGGCCGGTTTTGCCCACCATCGCTTCGGCGACAAAGCGGATGCGGCCATAGGTTGCCACCGTCAGATCGAAGGTCCGCCCGGCGAGCGCCTCGTCGATCGTTTCGCGAAAGTGGGGATCCCCGTGAATATGTTCGACTTCGGGTGGAATGTCAGGAATCTCGTGCGTGCCACGATGAAAGATCGTGACCCGATAGCCGCGTTGTAACAACCCCTGCACGATAAATGGTCCTGTCGGCCCGGTTCCGCCAACCACCAATGCTCTCAGCATCCTCGTGTCTCTCCCCTCGTGTAGCAAAATTTGTTGCGACCCCTAGCGGGGAATAACCGGCAGGATGAGATGCGACGGATAACGACTGTCGTGAAAAATCGTCTGCCGCGCCGTACGCAGTTCCGTATCACTGGCAAAATCGTGGCCGGTATTGGGATTGCGGTCGTAGCGGGGAAAGTTACTCGAGGAGACTTCCACCCGCAGCTTGTGTCCCGCCTTGAATACATGGCTTGTGGCCCACAGATCGAGTGTGTACTCATAGACCTTCTCCGGCGTGATCAAGGTTGGAGAGGACAGCGACTCACGGAAGCGGGCGCGGATGACGCCCTCGGCGATGTTCTGGGCATACCCGTCGGGTCGCACATCCACCAGCTTAGCGGTGAAATCGGTATCCGGCGCGGAAGATGCCGCAAAGAGCTTCAGCACAATCGGACCGGTGACCTCGAGAGGCTCGGTGAGGATGTCGCTGGTATACACCAGGACATCATGGCGCTCCTCGATCTTGGTCTGATCAAACACGCCCATGGCGAGCCCGAGAGTAGTACCCCCGCGGGTCGGGACCGGATCCTGTGGGTCGTAGAGGTAGTGATCCGGCGGCTCTTCACTGGGGGGGGCAACCGAGAGGCGTCCGTTCCCCCACAGGCTATTGGCCGTGCCTTCACTGTGGAGATAGAAATGGGTATAGCGCGTGCGGGCGAGCGGCCACTCGTATTCGTCGCGCCAGCGGTTATCGCCCATCACAAATAGGCGAATAGGGGCCTCGTCGAGCACGCCGTTGTCGATACCTTTGAGAAAATAGTCGAACCACCGACACTGGATAGCATGTAGCTCGATCAACGCTTCGGGCCCGAAGTCGATATCCCCTGTCCCCTGCGACGTCGGCACGGAGTAGGGGAGCAAATGGGCCCACGGTCCCATCAGCAGTTTTTGGCCACGCCGCGCCTCCGGGGTTAGAGCATGGGCACGTAAACCGGTAAACATCATAAGCGTGTCGTACTGGAAGGCGTCGTACCAGGAGCCGACGTGAAGCATCGGCACGTTCACGTTGTGGAATTGACGCCGCAGATCGACCGTCCACCAATAGGGACCGTCGGTCGCGTGCCGCAGCAAATCGGCGAAGTACGGTGCACCGTCCTTCAGCCGCTCCCCCCAATCGCGCAGGGGAAGATGGCGGTAGACCTCTTTTTTGAAGGGAGAGATAGGCAGCTCGGGATGGGACAAATAACTATCCAGGGTCGCCCGCTGTTGCTCGTACAGCCCTTTCTTCTGCAAAGTGTTGCGTGCCATGAAGGTACAATAGGCAAGCATCCAGCCCAGTTCGAACACGCCGCGCCGGTAGACACAGTTTTCGAAATAGGTCACCGGACCGGAGACCGGGCTCATCGCTCTAAGGTGGGGCGGGCGCAACGGTGCCGCAAGGTATTGCACCAACCCCAGATACGACTGCCCAACTGTGCCCACGTGCCCATCCGACCACGGCAAACCCGCAGCCCACTCGATGGTGTCGTAGCCATCCTGGGCTTCGTAGACGAAAGGATAGAATTCACCCTCTGAACGAAAACGGCCGCGGGTGTCCTGCACGACGACGACATAGCCGCGTGCGGGAAAGAAATCTTTCTCCGTGAGCGCCATCTCTTGACTCTTGTCGTACGGGGTACGCACGACGAGCACCGGAAACCGACCCGGTGCATCTGGACGATAAATATCGGCGTAGAGTGTCACTCCATCGCGTGTCCGCATGGACAGGTCTTTTTCGACTCTGACGCGATATCGCGGGTCGCTGTTGTGTGGTGCTGCCATACGTTCCCTCCTGCGCAGTCGATAATCAGTCCCTAGCCCTCTCTTGCGCCTGTCGTGCGCGCAAGCGCTGTAGTGCTTCTTGGCGTTGCTGCTCGAACTCTTGGCGCAGCCGTTCCTGTTCTTCTTGGGTCGCCGCCGCCGCGTCCTCCTCGGACCGTAACCAGCCTGACATAGTGTTTTTAATGCCGCGCGCTGCCCATTGGTAGAAAGGGTCACCCTCCGGTGACCGTTGCCAGCCAAACTCACGCCGCAATTCGTCGAACACGCTCTCGTCTGCAGGGGGTGGGGCGTACCGACGGTACGGTAGTCGTTCCGTGCGCGTGACGCAACCGAACAAACACAACCCGCTCAGCGCCAGCATGCTGACGATTCGTGTGGTCATACTCCTCTCAGCGAACGAGAATTGACCTACACCCTACCACAGGTGGCGCGGTCTGAAAAAGTGTGACATGCTTGGGTCGTTTTTCCTGCTTGCAGGACAAAAATCTAGACATGAGTTGGGACCCCGATGGCAGACACATACAAGATTACTCTAGAAGAAGAAGCGATTCCCAGGGCGTGGTTCAATATCGTACCGTTTCTGCCGCAGCCACCCGTGCCACCGCTGCACCCTGTGACGCAGCAGCCAGTTGGTCCTGCGGACCTCGCGTCGCTCTTCTGTGATGCCATTCTCGCGCAGGAAGTGGCGACCGAACCGGAAGTGGAGATTCCAGGACCCGTGCGGGATATTTATCGCTTATGGCGTCCGACTCCCTTGTATCGGGCGCGGCGCTTGGAGAAAGCGCTCGATACCCCCGCGCATATCTACTACAAGTACGAGGGGGTGAGTCCGGCTGGCAGCCACAAGCCCAATACTGCGGTGGCACAAGCGTACTATAACAAACAGGCAGGGATCCGACGGCTCACGACAGAAACCGGGGCTGGACAATGGGGGTCAGCCCTGGCCTTGGCCGGCACGTTCTTCGATATGGAAATTAAAGTGTACATGGTGCGGGTGAGCTATGACCAGAAACCGTACCGCCGCCATTTGATGGAGACGTGGGGAGCGCAAGTCATCCCCAGCCCCAGTCCGCATACGGCCGCGGGCCGCCGCGTACTCGCCGAGCATCCTGACTCTCCAGGCAGTCTGGGGCTGGCGATTTCCGAAGCGGCAGAGGAAGCGGCAAGCCGTGCGGATACCAAATATGCTCTGGGAAGCGTGCTGAACCATGTCTTGCTCCACCAAACAGTGATCGGGCTGGAGGCGATCGAACAATTCGCTCTTGCCGGCGAAGGACCAGACGTCCTGATCGCGTGTTGTGGCGGAGGGAGTAATTTCGGCGGGTTTACTTTTCCGTTTATTCCGCGCAAACGTGCGGGAGAGGCCATCCGCATCATTGCTGCCGAACCAGCTGCCTGTCCAACGCTCACCAAAGGGGTGTATGCCTATGACTTTGGCGATATGGCGCGCCTCTCTCCGTTATTGAAGATGTACACCCTGGGACACGACTTTGTTCCCCCGGGTATCCACGCGGGAGGACTGCGTTATCATGGCGATTCGCCCCTGGTCAGTCAGCTAGTCCACGCGGGGATGGTTGAAGCGGTTGCCTACGCCCAGCGACCAGTGTTTGCCGCCGCTCTGACATTTGCCCGCAGCGAGGGCATCGTGCCAGCGCCGGAGTGCGCCCATGCGATAAAAGCGGCGATCGATGAGGCGCTCCGCTGTAAAGAGAGCGGGAAGAAACAGGTGATCGCCTTCTGCCTGAGCGGGCATGGGCATTTTGATATGGCGGCATACGAGCGCTACTTGTCCGGCGCCATGGTCGATGTCGACTACTCAGAGGCTGAGCTGCAACGGGCTATCGCTCGGCTGCCTCAGGTACAGATACCATGAGACTGCTAAGCCAAGAAGAAATAGGGGTTGTAGTTGTATTGTTTTGATACAAAGAAGAATGGCCCTATGTCTTCTTTTATTCCAAGGGGGGTGGCTATTGTCCTTGCGATAGCGTAGAGCATCAAGAATCAAGGGCAGTAATGCCTTTATGCATCTACCTAGGTGCTGCTTCTGGCACATTTCCTGCTCAAGGTTCAGAAGGTTCAGTCGGTTACAAGCGATTGTTACCTCCACAGAGAGGGGAGTCACGATGTCGAATCGGGCTTTAGTGGAAGAGCAGAGTGGGGCGACCGTGGAAGCGGACTTGATTGTTCCGTCGCAATTTTTCGATCGGATTAAGGCCGAGCATTCTTCCCAGCCAGAGAAGCGGTTGATGCTGGCAGTGATGGAAGACGCCATCGCCACGTTTCAGAAATCAGTTGCCGGGGCGACTCGGCGGCAGCGTCGGCTCCTGAAGGAGACCGAGGAATGGTTTAATTCGCACGATACGCAGTGGGCATTTTCTTTCGAAAACATCTGCACTGCCCTTGAGATCGAACCCGACTATCTCCGCGGCGGACTCCGGCGTTGGAAAGGCGTTCTGCTTGCGCAGCGGCAAGATACAACCGCGACCCACTCGCCGTTTCGTCGTACCAGCGGTAGACGCCACGCTTTGTCAGCGGGACGTTCCTCCCGTTCCCGGCGTGAAGCCGCGTAGCCATGCCGTCTGTGGGAGCCACGGTCCTAACCGCTGGTCCCACTGACCCGCTTTTTACCTTGGGCTTGTCTCCAGTTCTTCCCGAAAGCGGCTCGTCTGCGCCAACGCATGCTGGTACTGCTCAGCCGTCAGGCGACCCCGGAGCAGCTCAACCCGCAAAAATAAGAAATACGTTTGAATCACGTCGTGGCGACAATACCGAGCAATCTCCTGCACGCGTCCTTCCTCCCAGAGTTGCTGAACCTGTGAGCCGTCGATTGTCGTCTTGCCTGGGAGCCCGATCAATTTCGCGAGCACATTAAAGCCGCCCCGCAAACGGTGTACGCCATAATTGGTGAGAAAATCATACAGGTCATAGTGGCCGTTTTCCCCGTAGCGGTGACGCAATTTGCCACTAAAGTAGCGAGGGGCCGAGCAGCCGTATTTGAGCGCCTGAAGTTCGAGCACGGGTAGATCGAAGTTGCGACCGTTGAACGTAACGAGGGTCCCGTTGAAGCGTTCACAGCGTTGCCAGAACGTACGAACAAGGGCTTCTTCGTCCTGACTGTCTGCGGCGTTCAGCGTCTCGACGGTCACGAGGACCCGCTCGTCGTTGACCTGTCCAATGGCGATCGAGATCGGGATATGGAAAGAGAGAGGGAAGAAGTCGTTTCCTTGCTCCTCGCGTAAACGCTCGCGCATCCGCAAATAGGTCTCGTCTTCTGAGAGGGCGGTATGGGGAAAATACACCGCGCGCACGAGCGCTTTATCGATGCGTGTCTCGATGTCAACTATGGTGTACAGCATAGCCAGGACGCGCCGCGATAAACTTGATTGTCTGGTTCTCCTCTATCCTACGCACTTTGCCTTCGTACATCAGGAAGTGTAGATGTGCGAGCGTTTCAAAGGTCGCCGCCAACATATGGAAGATGGGACGGTCTGGCCCTAGATCGAAAACCTCCATCGCAATATCATACGCCGTCTTGGCGTGGCTCTTGATCGTGTCGTAGATTTCCTGCAGCCGGTAGTGGTGATGGTGAATGATTTGTTGGGCACGGTACCGGTGGTCTTTGAAGATGGCACCGTGCGCCGGCAGTACCAGTTCGACATCCAGCTGCTGGATTTTCTGCTGGGAACAGATGAAGTCTTGGAGCGGATTATCCGGGCCCAGGTAATACAGCCCGACATGGGGGGTGATTTTCGGCAGCAGGTGATCGCCGGCGATGAGAATTTTGTCCTGTGGCAAGTAAAAACAACAATGTCCTGGGGTATGGCCAGGGGTCCAGATGACAACTAATTCACGGGTGCCGATGTGGATCGTCTCTCCATCTTGGAGGAGGTGGTCGGGGGAGACCGGAGCATAGAGGGTGCCGAAATACCGCCCTGGTGTGGGATGTCCGTCCGGCGATTCCGGCATCGAGACGCCGTGGGCGCGGAAGAACGCCAGTGCTTCGGGCGAGGGCATAGGAGATTGCATACGCTCGATCCGCGAGAGCTCGAGGGGGTGCAGGTAGACGTCTGCGTTAGTGAGGTCTTTGTACGTGCGGGAAGTCCCGAAGTGGTCCGGGTGATGATGGGTGCACACCAATTTGCGGATCGCGGCAGGCGGACAGTTGACTTCGCGTAGGGCTGCCTTGAAGGTCGCAATACTGTCTTGGCTATGCATGCCGGTATCGATCAGCGCCCACTCGTCCCCGCCGCGGACGAGGTAGACGTTGACGATGCTCGGCCGTGTCGGTAGGGGCAGATAGATCTGGTAGATATCCGGGCCGACCTGACGAATTTTCGCATCCATAGCGGTTACTCGTGTATGCGGTCCTTCACTGGGAAGGTGGCTTTCATTTTCACTTTCCAGCGGACCACACGCCCATCTTCGACCATGGCGGTAATATCGGTCAGTTGCACCTGGTAGATACCGCTGATCGTTACCGCCGCACGCGCCACTGCCAGTGAGACCGCCTCTTCGATGCTGGTAGCCGAAGACCCGGTCAATTCGATGGTTTTTTCGACCATACAACCCCCTTCAGTGGAGATGCGAGAGGGTTGTAGCACAAAGGGAAAAAAGAAGTAAACACTATCGGCAAGGTAGCCGGGGTAGTCTGAGGTATGCGTCTGGGGAGGGTTGCGTTTCGACCTCAGGCCTCGCGCCTCGGGGAGGCGGGAGGGACGACGCAAGAGGTATCTGCCTGGGTGGATGCGGCACAGAGGCGGACTCGCACGAGCTGCTTCAGGTATGTGCGCAGGTCACGCACCATGGGGCTTCCTTCGGGCTCGACCAGGTGTTGTAATAAGAGCCCGTTCAAGGCTGCCATGATGAGTGCTGCGTCTTGTGCCGGTTTGATATAGGCGGGAAACACATGACGTTCGCACCCGCGTTCGAGGATAGAGGTGAGGAGGTCGCGGTACACCCCGTATAACGCACTCACGTGCGCGACTAACTCAGCAGAGGTTTCATCGCCGCGCACGACCTGTCCGAGGACAAACTTCACTGAGGGAAGGTGGTCGGCCACGAAGTCGTAATAGTCGTCGATGAGCTTGTCGACCTGCTCGTACTCATTCAACCCGAGCAGCACTTGGGCATCGATCTCATAGGGAGTGAGGAAATGTTGCAGGGCAGCACGAAACAGGTGTTCTTTGCTCTCGAAGTACCAGAGTACGAGAGCTTTGCTCACTTGCGCTGCGCGCGCGACTTGCGCGAGCGAGGTTGCCGCATAACCCCGCGTGGAGAAGAGCCACGCCGCTGCCTCGAGGATTTTCTCGCGCGTGCCCATACCGGCACGGTATGAGAAAAACAGGCCTCTGTCAACGCGCAGGGCTCTCTCCGCACGACCGCTTCCATCAGGCTGCTGCCGCTAGCGGTGAGGCGGTAAACGTCAATTCCCGGCCGTTGTAGTCCACGACCACCCGCGCGTGTTCAGTTACCTCTCCCGCCAGCAGCTTACGTCCCAAGGTCGTCTCGATCTCTCGCTGCACGAGCCGTTTGAGCGGGCGTGCACCGTAGCTCGGGTCGTACCCGGTCACCGCCAGATACTCCCGCGCACGCTCGGTGAGTGCGAGGGCGATGTGGCGCTCGGCTAGCCGCTTGCGCAGCCGCTCCACCTGAATGTCCACGATCTGCTTGAGATGCTCGCGGCTTAAGCTGTGGAACACCACGATCTCATCGACGCGATTGAGAAACTCTGGACGGAACTGCTGCCGCAGCGCCTCCAAGACCTCGGCTTTCATCCGCTCGTACGCGACCAGGTCGTCCCCGCCCCGATAATTGAGGATGAGGTGACTGCCGACATTCGAGGTCATAATCACCACCGTGTTCTTGAAATCCACGGTCCGGCCGTGCCCATCGGTGAGCCGCCCATCGTCGAGAATCTGCAACAGCACATTAAACACGTCATAATGCGCCTTCTCAATCTCGTCAAAGAGGATGACCGAGTAGGGACGGCGGCGCACGGCTTCGGTCAGTTGCCCGCCCTCTTCATAGCCCACGTAGCCCGGCGGCGCGCCGATCAACCGCGCCACGGTATGTTTCTCCATGTACTCGGACATGTCGAGCCGCACCATGTTATTCTCGTCATCGAACAAGAACTCCGCCAAGGCGCGCGCCAACTCGGTCTTGCCCACCCCCGTGGGGCCGAGGAAGATGAACGAGCCAATAGGGCGGTTGGGATCTTTGAGCCCGGAACGGGCGCGGATCACCGCGTCCGCCACCGCCTGCACGGCTTCCTCTTGCCCGACCACCCGCTTGTGCAGGTGGTCCGCCAATCGTAACAGCTTCTCTTTCTCCCCCTCGAGGAGCTTGGCCACCGGAATCCCCGTCCAGCGAGACACGACCTCAGCGATATCGTCTTCATCCACCTCCTCCTTGAGGAGGCGAGTTTTTCCCGTCTCGGCTTGCAGCCGTGCCTCTTCCGCGGCTAACTCTTTTTCCAGTTGCACGAGTTTCCCATATTTGAGTTCCGCCACACGGTTGAGGTCGTATTCGCGCTGCGCCTTCTCGATCTCTACTTTCGTCTGTTCGATGTCCACCTTGAGCTGCCGCAGCCGCCCGATCGCTTGCTTTTCCACTTCCCACTGCGCCTTGAGCCGCTCGGCTTCCGCTTTGAGCTCGGCTAATTCTTTTTCCAGTTTCGCCAGTCGCTCGCGCGAAGCCGCATCGGTCTCCTTGCGCAACGCCTCGCGTTCAATTTCTAACTGCATCACGCGGCGCGCCACTTCATCGAGTTCAGTCGGCATCGAGTCAATTTCCGTGCGTAACTTCGCCGCCGCCTCATCCACTAAGTCAATCGCCTTGTCCGGGAGAAACCGGTCGCTAATATAGCGATGCGAGAGCACGGCGGCGGTGACCAAGGCGGCATCTTTGATGCGCACGCCGTGATGCACTTCATAGCGCTCGCGCAGCCCCCGCAGGATCGAGATGGTGTCTTCTACACTGGGCTGATCGACCAGCACGGGCTGAAAGCGCCGCTCCAGGGCACGGTCTTTTTCCACATACTTGCGGTACTCATCAAGGGTAGTGGCGCCGATACAGTGCAGCTCCCCCCGCGCCAACATGGGCTTGAGCAGGTTGGAGGCGTCCATGGCGCCCTCGGCCGCACCAGCGCCCACGACCGTGTGGAGTTCGTCAATGAACAGAATGACGTCGCCTTCCGACTCCTGCACTTCTTTGAGCACGGCTTTGAGCCGCTCTTCGAACTCCCCGCGGAATTTCGCCCCGGCAATCAGCGCACCCATGTCGAGGACAATGAGCCGTTTGTTTTTCAAACTCTCTGGCACATCCCCCCGCACGATGCGCTGCGCTAGGCCTTCCACAATCGCAGTCTTGCCGACCCCGGGGTCGCCAATGAGCACGGGGTTGTTCTTGGTGCGCCGCGACAGCACCTGGATGACACGGCGGATTTCATCATCGCGGCCAATGACCGGATCGAGTTTCCCTTGCGCCGCCAGCTTGGTCAGGTCGCGGCCGTAGCGTTCCAGTGCTTGATACGTGGTCTCCGGGGTCGGACTGGTGACGCGCTGATGGCCGCGGACCTTCTGGAGGGCTGCCATCAAGCGTTCGCGCGTGAGCCCCAGTGAACGCAACAGACGCCCAGCCGTGCCCCGCTCCTCTTCCAGCATCGCCAACAGCAGGTGCTCGACACTCACGTATTCGTCTTTCAGCGCTTTGGCTTCGTCTTCGGCCTGCGTTAACAGACGCACTAAGCGCTGTGTGATGTAGACTTGCTGCGCCCCCGCCCCCGGGCCAGAGACTTGTGGCAGCCGCGCCAGCTCCTCCGCGACCCTCTCGCGTACGGCACTGGGCGCAATGCCCGCCGCCGCCAGGCAGGCCGCTGCCAGCCCCTCTCGCTCTTCGAGCAGTGCGGCCAGCAGGTGCTCCACATCAACCCCTTGATGATTGCGCCGTATCGCCAACGCCTGTGCGCCGCGCAGCGCCTCTTGTGACTTCTCCGTGAACCGATTGAGATCCATCGTTCAATACTCCTAGCGAAAATACAGAGCTGCTAACGTTGTAAAGGCAAGATAAGCATTCTCTCGCTCGTTGTCAGCGAGTGCACGAAAAAAATGCCCGCGTATATTCGCCGCTATCTGTGGAGAAACTTGCGCACCAGCTTGCGTCCGTAAAAGCGGGATGTCTGCCAGGAGAAAGAACGACGCTTCAGGAGATCGAGCCGGATCATTTTCCATTCGATTTCTTTCACCAAGGCTTTGCGTTCGCCATCTTCTTCGATGTATTTTAGCAGGTCTTGCAAGGTGTGGATCTCTTTCTGTAGTTCGGCCTCGGGCGGCAACACGTGGGCGTTTTTCATGATATGGTAAGCCATACGCAGGTCTTCCGGGACCGCGCTGAGGTCTTCCAAAACGATCGGCTTCCCCTTTCCCGGTAGATCGTCAAAGACTCCGGCCTGTTGGGCCTCACGGATCCGTTCCTCTACGAGGTGGGCGAAGTATGACACCGCCATGCTGCTGCCCCTGGCTGTTTTCCCCCACCATAGGGGGGACAAGGCTGCGGTGTCAACTCGGGTTGATTCTTCCGCCGCTCCAAGGCTATGAGAGGAGGGGAAACCATGTGGCAGGAGGGCTTATGGGAAAGATTGCTTTTGGGGTCGCACTGCCGGCCGTCACGGGGATTGCCGAGTTCGCCCGCCAGGCTGAGGAGTTAGGGTTCGATTTTCTCGCCTGCGGCGAACACGTCATGTTCCACGGACCGGTGACGAACACCTTCGTCGCTCTGTCGGTTGCGGCCGGTGTGACCCGGCGTATTAAGCTGCTCAGCTCTGTCGTGCTGTTACCCCTCTATCCGGCCGCTCTGGTGGCGAAGATGGGCGCCGTGCTCGATGTGGCCTCAGGCGGGCGCTATCACCTCGGAGTAGGTATTGGTGGTGAGTTTCCTAAAGAATTTGAAGCCTGTGGCGTGCCGGTCAATCAACGTGGGGCGCGGGCCAACGAGGCGCTCGAGGTGATCAGCAAACTGTGGACCGAGAAAAATGTGGTATTTGCAGGGAGGTTCACCAAGCTCAGCGGCGTGACCATCGATCCTCCGCCTGTCCAAAAGCCCCGCCCACCGATTTGGGTCGCCGGACGCAAAGAGCCAGCGATGAAACGTGCGGCGCGCTACGCCGATGGATGGATTCCCTACATGTATACCCCGCAGCAGCTGCAGGAGAGTGTGGAGACCATTACCCGTTTGCGCCGGGAATATGGGAAAGACATGGACACCTTCACCCCCGGGCTGTTCATTTTTGCCACCGTGCACGCCGACGGGGACGAGGCCCGGCGAATGGCGGCTGAGCGTTTGGGGAAGCAATACGCTCAGGATTTCTCCAAACTCGTCAATAAGTATGCCTTAGCCGGGACCCCACAAGAATGCAGGCAGCGATTGCAGGAGTATATTGATGCGGGTGCCCGGATGGTGATCCTCCCATCGGCGTGCCGCCCTGAATATTTGCACGAGAATATGCGCCTCCTTGTGCAGGAGGTCATTCCGGCGTTTCGTTAGACGCGGTGCGCATATACAGATCGCGGCACTGCTGACTGCAGAAGTACAGCCGCCGTCCGCGCCGTAACGCCGGTACGGCGTCCCGTACGGCCAAAAAGCACCCGCAGTGCGGGTCCTGCACCATCAGTTCGTCGTGCGGCTCGTGTCGCTCCGCCGCCTTGCCCCTTCGAGCCGCGGGAGGGGGCAGGAGAAGACGCCGGATACCGGCGATGATCAGGTAGAGGGCAAGCGTAAAGAGCAGGAGCCGCAGGAGCGTACCCATACCTATTGTTGGCCTGTGGGACTCTGGAGATAGCGGAGTAACTCCGAGTCAGGTCGCAACACCAAAGTCGTGCCCCGGCCCAAAATTTTTTCGTAGGCCTGTAGGCGACGAGTGAAGGCGTAGAATTCTTCGTCCTGTCCAAAGGCTTGGGCATAAATCGCCGCCGCCTGCGCGTCGCCTTCGCCACTCAGCTTCTGACTTGTTTCGTAGGCGGTCGCTAAGATCACCTCGCGCTCACGGTCCGCTCCTGCCCGAATTTCGCGCGCCCGCTCTTCGCCCTCCGCGCGGTAGCGTTTGGCGATACGCTCGCGCTCCGCCCGCATGCGTGCGAAGACGCTCGCCTGAACTTCTTGGGGCAGATCGAGTCGCTTGATGCGCACGTCAAGGACCTCGATGCCGAACGACTTGGCGGCTTCCTGGGTGTCCCTGGTCACGACCTCCATAATATTTTCCCGTTTCTCGCGGATCAGATCCAGAAAATTATGCTGGGCCGTTTCCTGGCGGAGTCGCGCCGAGATCAGATCGTCTAACCGTGCCGTGGCGCGCTGGAAGTCCCGCACGCTGCGGTAGAACTCGAGCGGGTCCGCAATGCGCCAGCGCGAGACGTGGTCGACCAGGACGCGCTTTTTGTCCAATGTGAGGTATTCGGCAGTGCGAGCGTCGTTAGTGAGGACTCGCTTCTCGAAGCGGATCAGTTGTTGCACGATGGGCAGCTTGAAATACAAACCCGGCTCTCGCAACACCCGCCGTGGGTTGCCAAATTGGACAATCATTCCCTGTTCCCACTCGCCTATAGTGAAAGCCATCTGCGAGACGATAACCAACGCTGCCAGCAAAACGCCGATCACGAGTTTGGTCATGGGTTTTCCCTCCCTGCATCTTGCGAGAGCCGGGCTTTGTCCGGCGTGGGCGCCGCGACGATTTCTTTGAGCGGCAGCAAAGGCACGACCCCGTCTCTCTGACCAGGATCCAATACGTACTTTTCCATCTGCGGCATGATCCGCTCCATACTTTCTAGGTATAGACGGTCACGTGTCACCGCTCTGGCCTTGTGGTATTCAGCTAGCACTTGCAGGAAACGCTGCGCATCGCCCTGCGCGCGGATCACACGCTGGGCTTTGTACGCTTCCGCCTGCTGCACCATCTGTGCTGCTTCCCCTCGTGCCTTGGGCACCACGTCTTCTCGGTACCCTTCCGCCTCCTTGACTAAGCGGTCCCGATCTTCCAGCGCCCGGACGACGTCGTGAAACGCATCGCGCACTTCGTTGGGCGGGTCGACCACCAGCAACCTCGCTTCGGTCACGAACAGTCCAGTCTGATAGGCATCGAGCAGCATTTGCAGGGCGCTCTTCGTCTGCTCCTGCACCTCAACTCGCCCCTCCGTCATCGTGTAGTCGATGGTATTCCGCCCGACAGCGCTGCGCAACGCTACCTCGGCAGTGGTGTGCAGAATAGCCTCGGGGTCGTAAGCCGCAAACAGGAATTTGACCGGGTCCTGCACACGGTATTGCACGAAGAGGTGGATCTCGACGATATTCTCGTCCCCAGTCAGCATGAGTGCTTCCTGGGGCACCGTGCGGACGCCCGCGTTGGCACCGCGCCCCAGCTCCATAGCGGTAGCGGTGCGAAACCCGACCTCAGCGCGGCGTACTTGGGCGATATCTACGATGCGATGGCTGTCGATCGGCCAGGGAAGCCGGTAGCGCAATCCAGGCTCGGTTTGGTCGATGGCTTTGCCAAAGCGCAACACCACCCCACGTTCGCCAGGACCAACGACATACAAACCAGTCGCAAGCCACAACAGGATCACGATCAGCGGGATCAGGCGCAGTATTTTTCCTCCGGAACCTCTTCTGCTCGTGAACTCCCGTGCCCTGCGCTTCAGGTCTTCGACGGCCTCGAACAGTTCATCACCAGAGGGAAAGTTCCCTGGGGTTCTCCGGCCATTCATACATGCCTCCTTTCGCCTGCCAGTGGGCAAACC
>Ga0308420_1000713_pt1 | contig 16926 bp, 16 predicted proteins | sample HotsprSampleMS55_FD_203802 | JGI IMG/M metagenome (GOLD analysis project Ga0308420, IMG submission 203802) | Hot spring phototrophic mat microbial communities from Mushroom Spring, Yellowstone National Park, Wyoming, United States - 20090730_MS55 ... | reverse complement strand
CGAACCCTCTGAAAATATAAAAAGCGGTGACTATAAAATAGAAACTCAATCTTTACACATTGTTGCAACAGTAGAAGAAAAATTAAAGGAATTGGAAAATGCTGTCAATACATTCATTTCTCAGCAAAAGTGAAGAAATTTTAGATAAAACATCGGTAATCAAAATTTACGGCAAAGTCACAAAAGCGGTTGGACTTATCATTGAGGGAGTAGGAATAAATGCAAGTATTGGTGATATTTGTGAAATAACAACCGATAATGATTCCATTGAAGCAGAAGTTGTTGGTTTTAAAAATGGAACTATTCTCCTTTCTCCTCTTGGTGAAATATATGGAATAAGACCAGGTAATAAAATTGCTGTTAAAGGAAAGCAAAGTTATATTAAATTAAATGAAAAAATACTTGGCAGAATAATAGATGGCATAGGACATCCAATTGATGGTAAGCCACCATTAACTGGCAAACCCTTTCCAATTTATAAAGATGCCATCAATCCTCTTGACAGAGAAATAATAAAAGAACCTATTGATCTCGGAATAAGGGCTATAAATTCCCTTATTACTTGCGGGAAAGGACAGAAAATTGGAATTATGGCGGGAAGTGGTGTAGGTAAAAGTGTGCTTATTGGAATGATTGCAAGATACACTAATGCAGATGTAAATGTGATCGCCCTTATTGGTGAAAGAGGAAGGGAAGTTAAAGAATTTATTGAGAAAGACTTAGGTGAAGAAGGATTAAAAAAATCTGTACTTGTTGTATCAACCTCAGATACTCCTGCTTTAGCAAGAATAAGAGGTTCCTTTTTAGCAACAGCAATAGCTGAATATTTCAGAGAAAAAGGTAAAGATGTACTACTTCTCATGGATTCCCTTACAAGATTTGCAATGGCTCAGAGGGAAATAGGACTTGCAGCAGGAGAACCGCCTACAATGAAAGGCTATCCTCCTTCAGTTTTTAAATTAATGCCAAAGTTACTTGAAAGAGTTGGAATAACTAAAAGTGGTGGTTCAATAACAGGAATATACACAGTCTTAGTAGAAGGAGATGATTTATCAGATCCGGTTACTGATGCAGCAAAATCTATTCTTGATGGACATATTGTGTTGTCTCGTGAGCTTGCTAATAGAAATCATTATCCTGCTATCGATGTCCTAAAAAGTATAAGCAGAGTAATGAAAGACATCGTAGATGAAACCCATTTAAAGTATGCTGCAAAACTTCTTGATCTTCTTTCAACCTATTCAAAATATGAAGACATTATAAATATAGGTGCTTATAAGGAAGGAACAAATCCTCAGGTTGATTTAGCAATCAAAATGATAGAACGAATCAATGAGTTTTTAAGACAGGATATAAATGAAAAAGCTGATTTTGAGGAAAGCGTAAAAAGTCTTATAAAACTTTTTGAATGACGATGAAAAGCACAACACTAAATATGATACTTAAATTAAAGGAATGGGAAGAAGAAATTGAAAAACAGAAGTTTGCTTCAATAATTACTGAAAAGGCAAAGATGGAGGCTTACATTGAAGAAATAGAGAAAAGATTCGATTTTATTAAATATGAAAGAAACAATAATTTTACATCCGATGAACTTATTACTGTTTTTAGTGAAATTCAACATCTCACTGGATTATTGAATAAAGCAAGGGATATTTTACAAAAAATTAATGAAGAATTAGAAAAACAAAGAGAAATATATGAAGAATCATACAAAGAAAGAGAAAAAATTCAACAACTTTATGACAAACTAATATCAATGATTAGAAGAGAAAGAGAAAAAATTGAAGAAAAAATCATTTCCGATGTTTTTACAAGTAGATTCAGAGGTGCATAAGTGTTAAAAAGAGCAATTTTTTTAGGAATTTTTTTAACTATAATTGGCATTACTGCGGGAACAATAATTGGACAGCAGACAACTTCAAAGGAACCTTTGCAAAGCATAGAAGAAGAGAGAATAAAAATACTTAAAGAAGATTTGGCAAAAAAAACAGAGGAACTTAAAAAGCTTCGCGAGGAAATAAATGCAAAGATAAAAGAACAGGAAGCAATAAAGGTTCAACTTGAAAGAGCTCAATCAGAAAACTTTCAGAGACTTGCCAAAATTTATGAATCAATGCCTCCTGAGGAAGCTGCTACAAGAATTGAAAAACTCGATGACGAAACAGCTATAACCTTAATTCTTGCCATAAAACCAAGACAGGCAGCTAAAATTCTTGCAAATTTAAATCCTGAAAAAGCAGCAATAATCTCTAAAAAGATAGTTAAAATCAAGGAAAAGGAATCCAAGTAGGAAAATTTTTCCCTCCTTAATTATTCATCATATAGGTATAACTTACTGAAAATTAAAGATTTTATAAATGGCACAAAAATTGATTACTAATTTGTATGATTTTGATAGGCAATATAAACCTAAACAATTTAATCAGTCAAAATGAAAAGCAATCATTAGTATCTCAGTCTTCTGATTCCGATAATTTTTTCGATAAATTTTTAAATCTCCTATTAGAAAATAAAGAAAATCAAAATGAGAGCACATCATTTTTATTACCAATTTTGTCTTTTCAGAATCTTATACTACAGGATTTACAGAAAATGCAGGAATTATTGAAATCATTAAATATATCATCAGATACTAAATCCTCTTTAATAAAATGGCAGATTAATTCGGAAGAGTTAAGCAACATAATAAAAAATTTACAAAACATTGATAACAAAGGTTTGCTAAATCTTCTAAAAACTCTTAATGAAAGCAATGAAAATCAACTTGATGTAAAATTATTAAGGGAGCCTGCAAATGATCTAAAAGCTGAAAATAATGAATCCCAACAGACAAATGTATTATTAGAAAATATAAAGAAAGTTGCCAATTCTAAAGAAAACAGTCATTCGGATTTAAATCTCTTCAAAGAATTATCATTAGACAACTTAAACAATAAACCAGAAAAAAATATCCTTTCCCATAGAGATTCTCTTAAATTCAAAATTGAAAGTTCAGTAAACAGCGAAGTTCAATTTTCCTCTATTACAAACAATGAAGTTACAACAAGCAACAACCTACAAAAAATTGAACTCCCCTTTACAAGACTTCTGGAAATTTCAAATATTATTTTCAAAGCATTATCAAATTCTTCAAAAACTCTTATAGTTCATCTTGAGCCACCAGAATTAGGGAAAATTCTTATTAAACTTTCAATGGATTCTGCTGGTATAAAGGCTGACATGAAAGTTGACTATCCCTATGTTAAAGAGGCTTTAACAGCTTTAATCCCTGAAATAAAAAATAATCTTCAGTCTTCGGGAGTTAAAATATCAGATTTCTTACTTGACCTTATGAGAGATTATCGGGGCTATTCAGATTCTTATAATAATCAAGGGCAAAGAAAAAACAAAAACACTCAAAAATTCTTTGAATATTTTGCATAATAAGGAGGAATAAAAAATGGCAGATGTAAGCTCAATATTTGATAATCACCTTTACACAGTATCTGAGAAAACAAAAGCAACAGGAAACAATAAACTTGACAAAGAAGCCTTTCTCAAACTTCTTACAGCTCAGCTTAAATATCAGGATCCTTTAAATCCTTTAAAGGACACAGAATTTATGGGGCAATTAACAGCAATTACAACTCTTGAACAGATAATTAAAATGAATAGTAAACTGGAGGATCTGGCTACCTATCAAATATACTCTAATGCTTTAATGATAGGTTCAACAATAATTGGTAAAAAAGTTATAACAACCGATGGAACTGAATATACTGTAAAAGGAATTGCCATTGAAGAGGGGAAATTAAAGATTAATGTTGGTGAAAGTTATATAAATATGAGTCAGATAAAAGAGATTAAAGCTTAAAGGAGGTGATAATATGTTAACATCCCTTTTTACGGGTATAAGTGGATTAAATGCAAATTCTTTAGCCCTCTCCGTTGTAGGAGATAACATTGCTAATGCAAACATTGTTGGTTTTAAATCAAGCAGAGCAAATTTTGGAGATTTACTTAGCCAAACCCTTGGTGGAGCTTCAGCTATGCAGGTTGGTCGAGGTGCAATGATTGTAGACATTCAGAAAATGTTCACCCAGGGAACCCTTGAGACAACTGCAAATCCCCTTGATTTAGCAATTGAAGGAGATGGTTTCTTCATTGTAAGACAGCTAAATGGTCCAACATATTATACCCGTGCAGGTCAGTTCAGACTTGATAAAGATGGTTATGTTGTTGACCCGAATGGATACAGACTTCAGGCATATCAGATGAATCCCGATGGCACAATAACTGGAGCAATTGGAGACATCTATCTTGCAGGATTAATGAGTGAACCGAGAGCATCCAACGAAGTAAAAATACAAGTAAATCTTGACTCCAGGCAAACTGTTCCTTTATCAGCATGGACACCACCTTCAGGATCAAATCTTCCAGACTCTAATACTTATAATTTTTCAACAGCTATCACAATATATGACAGTCAAGGGAATCCTCATATTGTATATACTTATTTTAGAAAAACTAATGCAAATCAATGGACTGCATATATGGTTTATGATAGAAGTAGTGATCCTACAAATCCAAATTATACACAAGTAGGAAACTTTAATTTAACTTTTGATGAAAATGGTAGATTAACTACAGCCCCGCCAACAACATCATTTAATTTTGATTTTAGACCATGGGGTGCAGCAGCACAGGATGTAACTTTTAATTTCACTGACTCAACCCAATTTGGTTCACCAAATGCTGTTGTATTTCAGACGCAAAATGGACATTCTTCAGGAAATCTTATTGCAGTAACTGTTGATCAAGATGGAGTTATCTCTGGAGTATTTACAAATGGACAGGTTAAAAAGGTTGCTCAGGTAGTGCTTGCAAAGTTTGTTGCAGCGCATAATCTTACAAAGGTGGGGAAAAATCTTTTCCTTGAATCCTATGGTTCTGGTAATCCAACCTATGGAGCACCAGGAACAGTAGGAGTTGGTAAAGTTTTTGCAAATTCTCTTGAAGCAAGCAATGTTGACCTTGCAGAGGAGTTTGTCCGCATGATCGCTGCCCAAAGAGGCTATCAGGCAAATGTAAGGGTAATTACAACAACTGACAACATGCTTAATGAATTGATGAATATTGTAAGATAAAAAAACGATATTTTTGAAAGCCCCTTTAAGGGGCTTTCAATTCTATATATTAATTCCATAAAATTGCATAAACCTGCCTTAGTCTGTTTTAATTAAAAAAGGAGCTCGCAGAAAAATGAACCTTCTTTATTTTGAAAAGCCTACACGATATATAAACAGTGAAATAAATTCAATAGTAAAAAAAGAAAAAAATAATATAAAAATTGCTCTTTGCTTTCCCGATGTCTATGAAATTGGAATGTCCCATCTGGGCTTAAAAATTCTCTATCACATATTAAATAAAATTCCAGAAGTATCTGCTGAAAGGATTTTTTCTCCTTGGATTGATATGGCAGAATACATGAGGGAAAATAAAATCCCCATTACATCCCTTGAAAAAAAAGACCTCTCAAGGATTTTGACATTGTTGGCTTCAGCCTTCAGTATGAACTTTCCTATCCAACTGTTTTAAATATGCTTAACCTTGGACAAATTCCTTTAAAATGGGAACAAAGAATAGACAAATCCTATCCTTTAATAATTGCTGGCGGACCCTGTGCCTCTAATCCTCTCCCTATGTCTAATTTTATAGATGCTTTTTTGATAGGAGAAGCTGAAGAGGCAATTTTAGAGTTCATTCAAGTTTATAAGGAATGGAAAAAGTCCTACTCAAACAAAGAAACTCTTTTAAAAGCAGTAAGTGAAATCGAAGGTTTTTATGTTCCCTTTGTTGGTAAAAAGATTACAAAAAGAAGATTTGTTAACAATTTAGAAAATGTTGATTTTCCAACTGCTCCTGTTTTACCCTATATGAAAATTGTCCATGACAGAGTATCCATCGAAGTATCTCGAGGTTGTCCCTCAGGTTGTAGATTCTGTCAGGCTGGAATTATTTATCGTCCTCTGAGATTTCGTTCTCCAAATAAAATTCTAGAAATAGCTAAAAAATCGATAGATAACACTGGTTATGAGGAAATCTCTCTTCTTTCCTTCAGCATAGGTCATTATCCTTATCTTTTTGAAATAATTGATATTTTAAACGAATTTTTTTCAGGGCAAGGAGTAGCTCTATCACTTCCTTCTATAAGAGCTGATAAAGTCAAAAAGGAGCTTCTTCAAAAAATTAAATTTGTAAGGAAAACAGGATTTACAATTGCACCAGAGGCAGCTTCAGAGAGATTAAGAGGAGTCTTAAACAAAAATCTTACAAATGAAGATATACAAAGAGCATGCGGACTTCTTTTTGAAGAAGGATGGCATAATATAAAGCTATATTTTATGATAGGACTCCCAACTGAGACAGATGAAGATATTGAAGAAATATCTAATATGACAAGAGAAATTCTTAAAACTGCTAAATGTTATACAAAAAAATTCATAGACATAAATGTTACAATTTCACCATTTATACCAAAACCTCACACACCCTTTCAATGGCTTGGTCAAAACTCCTTTGAAGAGATTAAAAGAAAGCTTGATTTTATTAAAAACGCCTTCTTAAGAAGCAAAATTCACTATAAAGGACATGACCCTAAAATGAGCATTATTGAGGCATCTCTTTCAAGGGGAGACGAAAAAATTTGCGAAGTCATATACCATGCTTGGAAAGAAGGAGAATCTTTTTCAGCTTGGACAGATTTTTTCAATTTTGAAAGATGGCAAAAGGCAATGGAGGAGACAGGTATTGATTTGCTATCCTATGCAACTCGAAACTACAGTTTAAATAATGAATTACCCTGGGATTTTATTGATATAGGAGTAAAAAAGGATTTTTTAAAAAAAGAATATACAAAAGCTTTCAATCTCAAAAAAACTAATGATTGCACTATTATATGTGATGGATGTGGCATATCAAGCTGTCAATTAAAAAAAGTAAGAACAGAAAAAATTGAAATTCCTAAATTTTTAATAAAAAATTTACCAATGGAAAATATAGATTTTGATAATCAAACTTTTGTGAGATTCTGTCATATAAAAACAGGAAATATGAAATATTTATCTCAACTTGAATTAGGGAATTTGATTACAAGAGTTTTAAGAATGGCAAAAATTCCATTTGTACTTACAAGGGGCTTTCATCCTAAACCTGAAATATCCTTTGGCCCTTCATTACCTGTCGGAGTAGAAAGTGAAAAAGAATACTTTGACTTAAAAATATACGGTGATTTTAAATTAGAATATGTTGATAAATTAAACAGAATATTACCTGAGGAACTTAAAATTAAAAATGCTAAGGTTATCAGTCCGAACGCTCCTTCTTTAAACTCTTTTATACAAAGATATAAATATCTGATAAACACAAAGGGAAAAAATCTTTTGGTTTCTCCTGAAAAATTAAGCAATATCCAGATAAAAAGAAATGATAAAAATTATACAATCACAGAAGTTTTAGAAGATGTTCAGATTTACAGTGATCAAATATGTATAATAGTTAAAGATGGACAGATTAAGGCAAGAATTTCAGAAATTGTAGAAGCTCTCTTAGGTCTTTCAGCAAAAGACTTAGAGATTAAAAGAATACAAATGTATGGATATAAAGGAGGCTGGATAGAGCCTTGAGCAATGAACTTTTAATAAATGTAACAAAACAGGAATGTCGAGTTGCCCTTCTTGAAGGTGGACAGGTTGTAGAATTTTATATAGAAAGAGAGGGTGATGCAAGTTTTGTTGGTAACATTTATAAGGGCAGAGTGGTAAAAGTGCTAAAAGGTATGCATGCATGCTTTATTGATATAGGACTTGATAAAGCAGCTTTTTTGTATGTAGATGATATAAAAGGAGGCATAAAGGAGCTTTATCCCTTTTTAGAGGGAGACGAAGAAACAGAATTTATATCTAAGCTTGACTTTAAGGATGCCTCAATAGAAGAACTTGTTCAACAGGGACAAGAAATTTTAGTTCAGGTTGCAAAGGATCCAATAGGAACAAAAGGAGCAAGAGTTACATCAAGAATAACTTTACCTGGCAGATATGTGGTTCTTATGCCCGGTATGGAACACATAGGAGTGTCAAGAAAAATAGAGGATGAAGAAAAAAGAAAAAAACTTAAAGAGCTTGCAACAAAAATAAAACCAACAGGTTTTGGACTTATTATGAGAACAGTCAGTGAAGATGCTACAGAAGAGGAAATTCAAAGGGATATTGATTTTCTATTGCTTCTATGGGATAACATTCAGAAAAAGAAAGATAAAGTTCATGCTCCTTCTTTAATTCATAGCGAATTTGACCTTGTCCTTAGAAGTCTCCGTGATTTTATGAATCAAAGTGTTGACCGTCTAATAATTGACAACTACAACGAATGGATAAGACTTAAAGAGTTTGCACAGATTTATTTCCCCCGAATTGCTGATAAAATTGAACTTTTCGAGGGTGATGAGCCTATTTTTGATGCCTTTGGAGTTGAAGTTGATCTTGATCGTTCCTTAGAAAGAAAAGTTTGGCTTAAATCAGGTGGTTACATTGTAATCGATCAAACAGAAGCCATGACTGTTATTGATGTAAACACTGGTAAATTTGTAGGTAAAGAAAACTTAGAAGACACCATACTAAGAACAAATCTTGAAGCAGTCAAAGAAATAGCCTATCAAATAAGATTAAGAAATCTTGGAGGTATAATTCTTATAGATTTTATTGATATGGAAAAGGATGAAAACAAACAAAAAGTTATAAATGCAATGGTAGAGGCAATGAAAAAGGATAGAGCAAAAACTACAATTTACAATATTACCGATCTTGGCATAGTTCAGATGACAAGAAAAAGAACAAGGGAGAGTCTTGAGCACATTCTCTGTGATAGCTGCCCTTACTGTGAAGGCAAGGGTAGAATCAAAAGTGCTAAAACCGTTGCCTATGAAGTGTTAAGAAAACTTAAATTTATGACCTTACAAGAAGGAACAGAAATAACAGTTATCCTCAATCCACAGGTAGCTGATTTGCTTACCGATGAAGAAAGAGACTCTCTGGAAGAGATTGAAAATAGCAAAAAAATAAGAATAACAATAAAAAAGGATTCTTTACTACATAGAGAAAATTATTCCATATATAAAAACCCTCTATTTATTGAATAAAAAATGGAAATTCTTGAATGTAATAGATGTGGAAAATGTAAAGAATTTTGTCCAAGTTATCTGATTTTTCTAAGAGAATCCTTCTGCCCAAGAGGAAGATTTCAGCTTTCTTTATTCATTCAAGAACAAAAAATAAAGGAAAATGATAAATTAAGAAAAAGAATATTTAGCTGTCTTCTTTGTGGTGCCTGTACTAATATTTGTCCTCTTCAGATTAATATACCCATGTTAATTTATGATACAAGGGCTAAAATGCAAAAAAAGATGTTTAACTACTTTTTCAAATACTTTTCCCTTTATCCTAAGTTTTTCTTTTCAGCTCTGCATCTTTTAGGTAATTCAAAAATACTTTGTAATATTCTAAGAAAACAAAAGAAAATTCCAAGCTCCTTTTTAGAAAAATTTTCTGTTATTGAAAGCAAAAAAGCAGAGAAACAATCCTTTAAAATATACAACAAAATAAAACCTAAAGGTAGGGTGGCTCTTTTTTTAGGCTGTTCAACTAACTATATTATGCCTTCCTTAACTGAATCATTAGTCCGCCTTTTATCAAATGAAAATTATGAAATTATTATTCCAACACAAAACTGCTGTGGTGCCCCTCTTTTAAGTAATGGATTTAAGGAAGAAACATTAAAAATTGCTAAAAAAAATATTGCAACATATAAATCCTTTAACATTGATGGAGTTATAACGCCCTGTCCCACCTGTGCTTATTTTATAGAAAGTATTTACAAGGAAATAACAGGAGAAAGTATCAATGTCATACAAATCTCTGACTTAATAGAAAACTTACCAGTAAATTATACCTCTGAATCTAAAATATTTTTTCATGAATCATGCCACTCTTCAAACTATATAAAAGAAACTGATAAAATTATAGACCTTTTATCTAAATTAGGGTTTCATAATATCCAAAGAAAAAGCGGTTGCTGCGGATTTGCGGGTACTTTTTCTTTTTTATTTGAGAAAGAATCTATGGATATTCTTCAGAAAAAAGTTTTAGAATATGAAAAAGCAGACATGATAATTACCTCTTGTCCTAATTGTATTATGCAGTTTAAGTTTACAATGAAAGATAAAAAAATATTTCATTATCTTGAAATTATCAATAAAATCTTAACAGAAAGAGGAGAAAAAAATGGAGGGAAAATCTAAATTTGAAATTATTTTGCCTGACGGGAGTATTTATAGAAGGACTAAAAAAGAAAGTTCTGTGCAGGGCTATGATCCTGATGGAAAACCCAAAAAAATGAGATTTGAAATAAAATCCTCCTGTGAGAGGTGTGGACAGTGTTGTATTAAGGATACGCCTGTATTGCTAAAAGAAGACTTACCTCTTCTTATTAATGGAATTATTTCAGAAAGGGATATTTACACTGTCAGAGAGGGAGAAGCAACTCGTTCATTAATTGATGGAGATATATATTTTTCATCAATGGAACTAATAAAAATTCGACCAATAATAGGTACTTCCACATGCCTTTTCTATGACTATGACGAAGGTTGCACAATATATGAAAACAGACCAACTGTTTGTAAAGAATACGAGTGCTGGAATGAAAATGTATCCATAACAGGATTAGAAAAAAGAAGACTGACAAGATTAGATGTATTTGGTAGCATCGATATTTTGAAAAAAGCAATTGAAAAACATGAGGAAAACTGTTCTTTAAATATTTTTAACGATACTATTGATAAATTAAAATCTAAAAAATCTGAAACTATCAAAAAAGAAGAAGAAACTACAGAGAAGGCTGATGAAGATTTTGAAAAAATTGTAGAGATGATTCTATATGATAGTGAAATCAGACAGTGGGCAAAGGATAAATTAAATATACAGGAAGATGTTTTCCCTTTAATTTTTGGCAAAAGACTCTTAGAATTGGCTCCCTTGTATGGATTGATAATACAAAAGGAAGGACAGCATTTTATAATCAAAGTTATGGAGGTAGAAGAATGAAATTTTTCATTGATACTGCCAATCTTGAAGAGATTAAAAAGGCTTGGGATTTAGGAGTCATTGACGGTGTAACAACAAATCCTTCTCTTCTTGCTAAAGAAGACAAAGAACCAATTAGTTTACTTAAACAAATATGTGAAATAGTTGACGGACCTGTTAGTGCAGAGGCTATCTCATTGGATTATGAAGAAATGTTAAAGGAATCCCTTGAACTAAGTAAAATTCATAAAAACATAGTGATAAAAATTCCTATGACAGAAGATGGATTAAAGACAGTAAAAAAACTTTCTCAAGAAGGGATTAAAACAAATGTTACATTGATTTTTTCCCCAACACAAGCACTTTTAGCTGCTAAAGCAGGAGCAACATATGTAAGTCCTTTTGTAGGAAGACTTGACGATATAAGCCACTTTGGTATGGATTTAATTCGAGATATTCAAATAATTTTTGAAAACTATGGATTTGACACAGAAGTTATTGTAGCAAGTATTCGAAATCCCTTACATGTTCTTGAAGCAGCCCGAATTGGTGCAGCTATTGCAACTATTCCATACTCAGTAATAAAACAACTTATTAAACATCCTCTTACAGATATTGGAATAGAAAAATTTCTTAAAGATTGGGAGAAAATTAAAAAGTTGGAGGTGTAAAAAATGAAAAAAAATAAAAAATTTCTACTATCTGGAATTCTTCTTATTTTTATCGGAATTACAATAGGATTGATTATTGCATCAAAATTTGATTTTCAGACAAAAGGATACTCTGAAGACTATCAGATTTCAAAGGACTCTCAGGAGACTCTGTCAAAAATTGGCAATGCAATGGCAGAAGTTGTTCAAGCTGTTAGACCTTCTGTAGTAAATATCTATACTACAAAAAAGATAAAAAGACCAGGCATACCTTTCCCCTTTAACGATCCCTTCTTCAGAAGATTTTTTGATGATGAATTTGAAAGATTCTTTGACAGACAAAGGGAGTTTACTCAAACTTCTTTAGGTTCAGGTGTAATTGTTGATACTTCTGGTTATATTCTTACAAATTATCATGTGATAAAAGGAGCTGATGAGATTAAGGTTAAACTTTACGATAAAAGAGTATTCGATGGAACAGTAATTGGATTTGATGCAAAAACAGATATAGCGGTTGTTAAAATTAAAGCCGATGGACTTAGAGCCATCAAATGGGGAGATTCAGACAAGTTAAAAGTAGGCGAAACTGTAATCGCAATTGGAAATCCCTATGGATTAAATCTTACAGTAACCAGTGGAATAGTCAGTGCTACTGGCAGAGCAAATGTTGGTATATCTGATTATGAAGATTTCATTCAAACCGATGCAGCAATAAATCCAGGAAACTCTGGTGGACCCCTTGTAAATGTAAAAGGTGAACTTGTAGGAATAAATACTGCAATTTTTAGCACAACCGGGGGATATCAAGGAATAGGATTTGCTATTCCAAGCAATATGGCAAAGGTTGTCATGGATAATTTAATCAAACATAAAAAAGTTGTTCGTGGCTGGCTTGGCGTTACTGTTCAAGATATAGATACTGAAATGGCAAAATCTTTACAAATGAAGGAACTCAAAGGAGCTGTAATAACCGATGTTCATGAGGGAAGCCCTGCAGAAAAAGCAGGACTTATGCGAAAAGATATTATAATTAGTTTTGATGGTAAAGAAGTTGAAGATTCTGCTCATTTAAGAAATCTTGTAGTGAGTACTCCTCCTGGCAAAACAGTAAAATTAGAAATCATCAGAAATGGAAAAGTATATTCAATCACTACTACAATTGGTGAACTACCTGCCGAACAGAAAGTTTCTCTTTCAGAGTCTGTTCTTGCTGGAATTCAAGTTGAAGAGCTTACAACAAGATTAAGAAATCAGCTAAATATTCCAAAAAGAATAAATGGAGTTGTTGTAACTTCTATAGATCCAGATTCACCTGCAGAGGGATTGTTGACAAAGGGAGATTTAATTATAGAAATAAACAATCAAAAAATCAACAATGTTAAGGATTTCTTGAAAATAGCAGGACAGGTAAAAAATCAAGCAGTTGTATGGTTTTACAGAAAGGGAGTTGTATCATATATTACCTTGAAAATTAGATAATGATTGGAAGAAGGAGTTCAGCATCTGCTGTTTCAACTGAAGCATTAAGTTGAAAGTATTAGAAAACTCACGAAAAACCTTTGCAGGTGCTGACTCCATTTCACTTAAAAGCTCTTTACAAAAATACCAATTACATCTCGATGGTCTAATGTAACGAGGTATTTTACAGCCTTTTTCTGTGAGTAAATAACAAGGTTCCTTTGCATCAAGATTTCTTTTGGGAATCGGAAATTTTTCCTGTAATGCTAAAATGTATATTAGATCATCATATTCGTATCTGCTATTTCTATTTAAACAACATATGTTTTTACAGTAAGAACAAACTTTTTTGGAATAAAAATCAATAAAAGGATCTATTTTCAAAATACACTCCTTTATTTCCTGAGCTATATTCATAGATTCTTTAAAAGTTTCTGGGAAATTTTTAAAAAGGGCATCTATTCTTTCAACAAGTCTCTTAAATTCCAAAATATTTCCCCATAATAATATTTCTCCCTTATTGATTAACGAAAATCTTTCCATTTAAGATATTATAAATTAATCTGAGTTAAATTGGAGGAATGCTTTTGAAGAAGAGAATACTTAAAAATGTTAAATGCAAATACTGTAAGAACTCAATAATTATTTTCTTTTATTGAAGTAGGGTTGTGCTTTGCTGTAGTGAATGCGGAGCAGAATTTAAAATCTCTCAATACTTAGATGAGATAGATGAAGAAACATGGGAGATTATCTCCCGTAGGTCCTGTGATAGAACATAAGATAATTTGCCTTTTTTCTTTAAATATCTATAAAATACTAAATGAACTTAACGTTGGATAGATTCGTTGAACTCTCTGAAAAATATAATGTTATACCTATATACACCGAAATTATAGCTGACTTTGATACTCCCGTGGGAGTATTTCTTAAACTTGACAAAAAACCTTATTTTCTACTTGAAAGCGTTGTTGGAGGAGAAAAATGGGGCAGATATTCAATTATAGGCATTGAGCCTATAGCAACAATCTCATATTATAAAAATCAGATAACCATCGAAGGTAAAGGCAAAAAAGAGACTTTTACAAACGTAAATCCTTTTAACTTTTTAAAAGATTTCTTTTATAAGTTTAAACCCTATATGGACCCAGAATTACCAAGATTCTTTGGAGGAATGGTTGGATATATCTCCTATGATACAGTAAAAGTTTTTGAAAAAGTTCCTGACACATGCAAAGACTCTATGAATGTAAATCAAATATTCCTTATGATACCTGAAACTTTATTAATCTTTGACAATCTTAAACAGTCCATTAAAATTATATTTAATGCATTTATAGATGGAAATAAAGAAAAAATTTTTAAAAAGGCTCAAAAAACAATAGATAAGATAATAAAAGCATTCAAATCCCATAAAGATGAAAGATTCAGAAAGTATTTTTTAGTTCCAAAAAACTCTGAGGATGTTTTTTATGATTTTAAGTCAAATTTTACAAAAAATCAGTTTATTAAGGCTGTGAAAAAAGCTAAAGAATATGTAATCGCTGGAGATGTTGTTCAGGTTGTAATATCCCAAAGATTTGAAACAGACACTAATTGCCATCCCTTTGACATTTATAGAGCCTTAAGAATTATTAATCCTTCTCCTTATATGTTTTATATTGATACAGGAGATATTTTTCTTGTTGGTTCTTCACCTGAAATTCTTGTTAGATTAGAAGAAAATAAAATAACTTTACGACCAATTGCAGGTACACGAAGAAGAGGAAAAACAGAGGAAGAAGACATAGCCCTTGAACAGGACCTTCTATCTGACGAAAAAGAAAAGGCAGAACATATTATGCTTGTTGATCTTGGAAGAAACGATGTAGGTAGAGTTGCTGAAATTGGTACTGTATCTGTTACTGAATTGATGACAGTTGAAAGATACAGCCATGTTATGCACATTGTAAGTAACATTGAAGGTAAACTTCGCAAGGGGCTTGATATGTTTGATGTTTTTATGTCCTGTTTTCCTGCAGGGACAGTTACAGGAGCACCTAAGGTAAGAGCAATGCAGATAATTGAGGAACTTGAACCAACCTGCAGAGGTCCCTATGCTGGTGCAGTTGGATATTTTGGATTTGGTGGGAATATGGATATGTGTATTGGAATAAGAATGCTTTCCATAAAGGATGGTAAAGTATATGTTCAAGCTGGAGCTGGTATAGTTGCAGACTCAGTTCCAGAGAATGAATACCAAGAAACAATAAATAAAGCTTTAGCAATGTTAAAAGCAGTAAACTTCATAAATTTTGAGGATAAGAAAAAATGATTCTGATAATTGACAACTATGACTCATTTACCTATAATCTCTATCAATACATCGGAGAACTAAGTAAACATGTAATCGTTTACAGAAATGATCAGATAACAATAGAACAGATAGAAGAAATGAAACCTGAAAAAATAATCATATCTCCAGGTCCTTGTACTCCGAAAGAAGCTGGTATATCCTGTGATGTAATAAAGCATTTTGCAGGTAAAGCCCCAATTTTAGGTGTATGTTTGGGACATCAGGCAATTGGTGCAGCCTTTGGAGGTAAAGTTATTCGCTGTAACGAGATAATGCATGGAAAAACCTCTCTTATTTACCATGATAGTAAAACAATCTTCAAAGGACTCTTAAATCCCTTTGAAGCAACAAGATATCATTCATTAATTATCGAAAAAGAAAGTCTTCCTGAATGCTTAACTATATCTGCATGGACTTCAAATGGTATAATTATGGGTATAAGACACAAAGAATATATAATTGAAGGTGTTCAGTTTCATCCAGAAAGTATTCTTACAAAGGTTGGTAAAGATTTATTAAAAAATTTTTTAAAACTATGATACAAGAAGCCATTTACAGATTAAGTAAAAAAGAAAATCTCCCTACAGAAATTTTAAGAGATAGCCTTATTGAAATCATTGAAGGAAAAGCTTCAGAAGCACAGATTGCAGGGTTTCTTATGGGACTTGCTATGAAAGGTGAATCAGAAGAGGAAATTTTAACAACAGTAAAACTTTTTAGAGATTATGCAATAAAAATAAAATCCCCCGATGGAGCTATTGACATTGTTGGAACAGGCGGAGATCGTTTAGGAACCTTTAATGTATCTACTGCCACAAGTTTTGTCGTTGCAGGGGCTGGCGTGCCAGTGGCAAAACATGGAAATCGTTCTGCATCAAGTCAATGCGGAAGTATAGATGTTTTAGAAGAGTTGGGAGTAAAAGTAGATATGACGCCTGAGCGAGCTGAAGAGTGCATATTTGAATGTGGCTTAACTGTTCTTTTTGCTCCTCTTTATCATCCAGCAATGAAAAGAGTTGTTCCTGTAAGAAAGGACCTTAAAATAAGAACAATCTTTAACATCATTGGTCCCATGCTCAATCCAGCTATGGTAAAGAGACAACTAATTGGTGTTTTTTCAAAAGATTATATGGAAACAATTGCAAAGGTACTTACGAAATTAGGAACTGAGCAAATAACAGTTGTCCATAGCGAAGAAGGACTTGATGAGATATCTATATCAGGCAAAACTTTTTTAGTAACCTCAAAGGATGGAAATCTCTATAGTGCTACCATAACTCCAGAGGATTTAGGGTTAAAGAGGTCTTTTATTGATAATGTAAAAGGCGGAGACAGAAAGGAAAATGCTAAGATAATTATAGATTTACTC
>Ga0308420_1000712_pt1 | contig 16932 bp, 11 predicted proteins | sample HotsprSampleMS55_FD_203802 | JGI IMG/M metagenome (GOLD analysis project Ga0308420, IMG submission 203802) | Hot spring phototrophic mat microbial communities from Mushroom Spring, Yellowstone National Park, Wyoming, United States - 20090730_MS55 ... | reverse complement strand
ATTTAATTTGTTCTTCATTTATTTCTAATATTTGATTTAGAAAATTTTTTAACGAAGTTGATATTTCTGAGTTTAGAATTCTTAATGCAGTTTTTTCATCTATTCCTTCAAATTTTATCATTTTTATAAGCCTTTGAATAAATTTAAATAATTTAATATCTAATCTAAATTCAGAAATATTTTTCAACAAAAAATTACTTCATAAGATTATCAAAGTAATTTAATAGTTTTTAAATAGTATCTTTTAATCTTAAATCAGAGTTTAATAATAAATTGATAAAAATTTTATAAGATGAATATTTTTATCGAATATCCAATTTATTTTATTCAGACTAAAATATTCAAGAATTAGAATTAACCAATAAAAAATTTAATTTTATAAATCTTTATAAATTCAAAATCAATAATTTTTTTATAATACAATTTTCTTTATCAAATTGTTTGTAAATCAATATCATATTCCATTAGATTTGAGATCAGTAAATTAACAAAAGTTTTTCTATGCAACATTATGGAATTTTATCATTACTCCCTCCTATTATTGCAATAATTCTCGCAATTAAAACGAGACAAGTTTTTGTCTCATTATTATTTGGTGTCTGGTTAGGATGGATAATTTTAAGTGATGGTAATTTAATTGTTGGCACCACATCAACCATTGAAGCACTTGTTAATGTTTTTAATGATAGCGGTAATACTAAAACAATTATGTTTAGTAGTCTTGTCGGAGCTTTAATAGCATTAATTCAAAAATCTGGTGGTGTCGCTGGTTTCATTATTCTGATAAATAAATTTTTAGATTATTTAGAGAAGAAGAAGTTTGGAAAAAGTAGGAAAACAGTTCAATTATTAGCCTGGGCAACTGGAACGATTATATTTGTTGAGTCCAGTATTAATGCATTAACAGTTGGCACTGTATTCAGACCGGTATTTGATAAACTTAAAATACCTCGAGAAAAACTTGCATATATTGCTGATTCGATTTCTGCACCAACCTGTATTCTAATTCCACTAAATGCTTGGGGTGCTTATATTATGGGTTTAATTGCAGCACAGGGATTATCTAATCCACTTAATATTTTAATATACTCTTTCACTTTTAATTTTTATCCAATGCTTGCAATGGCTATGGTGCTTTTTGTTATTTTTACTCAAATTGACTTCGGACCTATGAGAAAAGCAGAATTGCGTGCTCAGATGGAAGGAAAAGTTCTACGTGATGGAGCTATTCCTCTCATATCTGCTGATGTGGTGTCAATAAATAAAAAGGAAAACATAAAAGAAAATTCAATAAATATGATTATTCCAATTTTAGTAATGGTTGGAATGATGCCGTTGATGTTGATATTTACAGGTTGGAATAATGTAGATAATATTTCTTCATTAAAATGGTATGAAAAAATTTTCTCTGCTTTAGGAAAAGGTTCTGGTTCTACAGCAGTCCTATATTCAGTTTTAACAGCTATACTTACTTCAATAATTTTATATTTGTCTCAGAAGATTTTCTCTTTTTCTGAAACAATTGAACTCATTTTCAAAGGTATTAGTGGACTTATACCTTTAGCTTTATTGATGATGTTAGCATTTGCTATTGGAACTGTTTGCCGTGAACTTGGGACAGGAATTTATGTTGCAGAGTTTTCGAAACAATGGCTTTCTCCTAACTTTGTTCCTCTGATAGTTTTCATCGTTGCTTGTTTTATTGCTTTTGCAACTGGTACTTCCTGGGGAACATTTGCTATAATGCTTGCTATTGGTATTCCTATGGCAGAGACACTCGGTGCAAATTTATACTTGACAATAGCTGCAGCACTCGGTGGAGGTGTATTTGGAGATCATTGCTCACCAATTTCTGATACCACAATTATAGCTTCAATGGCATCAGCAAGTGACCATATTGACCATGTTAAAACTCAACTACCTTATGCACTTGTTGCAGGGGTTTTAACAGCTCTTCTATATATTATTTTAGGTTTAATATTAAATTAAAAATTACTAATTCTATTTTGATAAGGTAAGTCAATAATTAAAAGTTATTTTGAATAGTCAAAATACAAACCTGACCTTATTATAAAACAAAATTTAAACTGAGATTTTTTCTTTAAGTTTAATTCTGTTTATAGCTCTCATCAGAGAAGCCTCTGCTCTTAAAACATCTATTTCTTTATCTAAATTTTTCCTTGCCAATCGTTCTTCAGCTCGAGTTTTGGATTTTATGGCTCTATCTAAATCAATATCTGATACATTTTCCACAGATTGAGCTAAAATCAAAACTTTATTATCGAAAATTTCAATAGTTCCACCTGAAATTGCATAATATTCATATTTATCATTAATCATTATTTTTAATTCACCAATTTCTAAAGTTGAAACAAGAGGGGCGTGATTTTTAAGTATCTGAAAATTTCCAGATGTTCCTGGAACAGTAATAGAAGAAACCTGACCTTGAAAAACAATCTTAGAAGGAGAAATAATTTCTAAATAAATATCATTCATTAAGAAGCCATCCTTTTAGCTTTTTCTTCAACATCTTCAATAGAACCACAATACATAAATGCTTGTTCAGGATAATCATCATACTTACCATCAATTATAGCTTTGAAACTTCTGATTGTATCTTCAAGTTTAACATATCTTCCTTTATATCCAGTAAATTGCTCTGCAACGTGGAAAGGTTGCGAGAAAAATCTTTGAATTCTCCTTGCCCTTCTAACGACAATTTTATCTTCATCAGAAAGTTCATCCATTCCTAAAATGTTAATAATATCTTGCAAATCCTTATAATGCTGTAAAATTTCTTTACAAGTTTTAGCAACATTATAATGCTCATAACCTATGATACTTGGTTCTAATATACGCGAAGTAGAATCCAGAGGATCGACTGCAGGATAAATACCTAATTCAGATATTTGACGACTTAGAACTGTTGTAGCGTCAAGATGAGCAAATGCAGTTGCAGGAGCTGGATCCGTTAAATCATCAGCAGGTACATAAATAGCTTGAACCGATGTTATTGAGCCTTTATCAGTAGAAGTAATTCTTTCTTGTAGAGCACCCATTTCTGTCGCAAGATTTGGTTGGTAACCAACAGCTGAAGGCATTCTACCTAAAAGCGCACTGACTTCAGAGCCAGCTTGTGTAAAGCGAAATATGTTATCAATGAACAAAAGAACATCTCTACCTTCTTCATCGCGGAAATATTCAGCGATTGTAAGCCCAGTTAATGCAACTCTAAGCCTTGCACCTGGCGGTTCATTCATCTGACCAAAAACTAACGAGGTTTTAGAGAGAACCCCTGATTCTTTCATTTCTAACCATAAATCATTTCCTTCTCTTGTTCGTTCACCTACACCAGCAAATACTGAATACCCGCCATGTTCTTGAGCAATGTTATGAATTAATTCTTGAATGATAACTGTTTTTCCGACTCCAGCACCACCAAATAATCCTGTTTTCCCACCCTTTGAATATGGCTCGATTAAATCAATAACTTTTATTCCTGTCTCGAACATTTCAGTTTTAGTTGAGAGACTTCTAAATTCAGGTGATGGTCTATGAATTGAGTATCGTTTGTCAGACTTTATCTCACCTAATCCATCGATTGGATTACCAACAACATTTATCAATCTTCCTAAAGTATTAGGTCCAACTGGAACAGATATTGGCTTTCCAGTGTCATAAGCTTCCATTCCCCTGACTAATCCATCAGTTGAATCCATTGCAACTGTTCTAACCTGATCTTCTCCTAAATGTTGCTGAACTTCAACAATTAAATCTTCTTGAATACCTTCAACAGTTACTCTTGGAATTCTAACTGCATTATAAATTGAAGGTAAATGACCATCTTCAAATTCAATATCAACAACTGGCCCAATTATTTGAATTATTTTTCCTTTAATTTCGCTCATTTTATTCCTTTTATATTTTAACTTGAATGCAAAAATAAATAACCATTCAATGATAACAAACTTTTTTATTATAATAAAGCTTGCATTAGACTCGATATGTAAACTATAAAGTTACTTTTCTTATCAATCCAATTTTAAAACTTATTAGAAAGTTTCAATAAATCGATTTTGATTTATATTATTATTTTCTTTTTTATGCCTTACCAAAAATACCATTAGTTGTAATCACATACCGACAATGTAAAATATTGTCCAATCATTTATTGAAAGTTTATTTTCGATGTAGATTAAGTTGAAATGAATAATTCTGATTTAAGAAATGATCATTTAATTCGAAAATTGTTTTGTAATTAAAGTTTTATAAATCCTCTTCAATTTAATCAATTTTTAAAGAATTTGATTCTAAATAAAATTACTAATCAATCATTCTCATAATAATAAAAACTCTAAATTGTAAATTCTACATTCTAAATTCTTAATTGCAAATTCACTTAACCACTATCATCTTGAAAGCCTGAGATTCTGATTCGCCAATGAGTCTATATATGTAAGTGCCGCTTGATAATTCAGAAGCGTTAAAATCTAATGAGACTACACTTGATGGAAGATATTCATTGATTAATGTTTTTACTTCTCTGCCAAGCAAATCATAGACTACAAGTTTGTAATTACCTGGCTTGATTATATTGAATTTAATAGTAGTAGAGGGATTAAATGGATTAGGATAGTTTTGATAAAGTTCGAAGTCTTGATTTATTTGAAAATTATTGAAATAGTCAGAAGAAACAGGTACTATAAAAGAACCTGTGCCACCAGATTCATTATATCTTCTTTTAAACTCTTGCATAAATTGATTTGCAATAAAAAGGTCTTCAATTATTATAAGATTTTCATCATTGTCATTATTTGCAGCATTTGACCAATTAACAGAGCCAGAAATAATAGTGGGATTTGAATTTGGCTGAGTAGCATCAACAATTCCGTATTTATGATGTAAAGTATTACCAACATTTCCAAACATTTGTGCAAAAGAATTAAGAAAATTATATTGACTTCCAGTTGTATAAACTTGATCGATTATTCCTCTGATATCTGTTACACCTGCATTAAAACGACTACTGATTGCTTGAGCAATATCTGAGCGTGTAAATGCATAAAGAGCAAAATAAATATCTTTGTTAGCAGTATTTATAGTATTTATAATTTTTCCAGCAGTTCCATCGGTTGGACTAAAAAATACTCTAACAGAGCGTCCTCCAATATTGAAAAAGTGAGGGGTATTATCAGTTTTTTGAATACCAAATTTTGCATTAGAAGGATTTGGTAAATCACCACTACCCCCCCACATTTCTTCAAACTCAATTTTATAAGCCTGAGTAATAGTGGGATCATTAATTTCAATTACATTATTTTCCCAATTAGTTTCTAAACCTGATACATTCCATGAACCAGTCCAAAGCCAATCATTATTTGGAATGGTATCACGTGCATCAAATATGAAAAATTTATTGTGCATTATACCTGCTAAACCTGAGTTTCTTTTCAATACAGGTATTCCATTGTTAATTAAAGTTTGGACATTATTTTGAGTGGGTCGATTATCATAAACAAAACGAATCTTAACACCTCTATTTTTAGCTGCTACCAGAGCATCAGCAACTTGAGGTAAATCAAAAAAACTATATAGTGCCATATCTATTGAATGAGTTGCAGCGTTTATTCTTTCTATTAGTTTCTGTGGAAAATTTACATTTCCCTTTGCTGGATTTCCAGGAATTGCAACACTGGTATCAACTGAAAAATTGAAATAAACATTTATAGTTCCTAATGTAGGATTAGATGAGGCAGTAGATACTGATTGAAGCGAACTGAAACTTGTTCCAAATGAGTTCCTCGAGTAAGCTCTGAAATAATACAATGTTCCAGGTTGTAGATTAGTTATTGGCACAATATGATTCGTAGTATTACCTTGAATTACTACCGAATCAAGCTCAATAGATGGAGTCAGTCCATATTTTACCTGACTATTACCTGGTCTAATTGTATTAAAATAAACTGTAAAACCATTCTGAGTTATATTACTTGCTACAACGGGATTTAATATAAGTGGAGTATTATCTGTCAGTAAATCGTTAATAAATCTTGGTAAAATTTGGTAACCTGAATTGAAAGGAGCAGATGATTTAAATTGTCCAAGCACCCCAATAATATCAATTGGCGTCTGTGGTATCGGCTGTCCAATAATTGAAGTTACATCATTGTCAATTCTTAAACCATTTGCTAAAGTTCCTGTTGGGTCAGTAATATCATAATTGGTTGCACTTGCAAAGTTTCCTGTAGCTTGAATGGTTACATTATTAATTCTCACTAACCTGCTTTCGTATTCCTCAAAACCATTCCATTGTTGAGAATTAATCTGAGCGATTGTAACAATTGTAGTATCAAAATATTTATTAGATGAATGCTTTGTGAAAACTGACCCTGCTCTTCTAAAATCAAGCTGTGTTAAGCCATTAAAATGAGTTAAAGTTGATGTTAATGTCACAGAGTCCCCAATTGAAACTTGAGATGCAAAACCTGAACCGAAAATTGAAATCCCAGCAGTAATATCTTGAATTGAAGCAGGTCCATTTAATCCAAACTGATTCGAAGAGGTTACAACACCTGTAATGGTAAATACTTGACCTGTATCTAAAGGCACTCCTTGTGAATTATTATTTTTCAAATTAGCAATTGGAGTAACAACTTGAGAATAAATAAGATTTGAAAGCAATATAAAAAGAATTAAAAATAATTTTTTCATCTTAAATCCGTTGATAATATGAATCTTAAAATTCTGTTATTACCTTTATCAGCTACATAAAGTGTTTTATCAAAGAATGCAACTGAATATGGCTCTTTAAATATATTCCGACCTCCAAAAGATTGAAGTTCATCACCATAAGAATTAAACTTATAAATGCTGTCTCTATCAGCATCTGCAACATAAATATTTCCAAAATTATCTACCGTTACACCTTCAGGACGACTGAATTTATTAGGTAACATTAATTTACTTGAATTAGGAGCTAACCTACTTTCATATCCTGGAGTCTCAGAGGAATAGTTATAATAAAGCCATTGAGTTTTAAAACTTGTATTTCCGGTTAAAGTCATTATAAAATCAATATTTCTTCTCTTAAAAGTTGTAAGCGAACTTATATTGTTAGTAGAAAGAATTCCAGTTCCTGTTGGTTCAAGAGAAGGTAACCTTCCAACAAGTGTGTCTTTTTTAGTTCCATCGCTTAGAGTTTTCTTTTGAAAAATTAGAATAGAATTGTCAGGATTAAAGAAACTTGAATTATTTGGACCAGTTCTTGCGATATAAAATGAATTATCGTAAAAAACAGCAATACCAGTGTATTTGATAAGTGTATTGAAGTCTGAAGTAACATTTGGTCTTGGAAGTAATCTGGTTATGGGAGCATTTTCGATTTTATGGGAAGTAGCTACTAAATCAATTTTATAAACAGCTGAGAAAGTCTGTCCTAAAGTATCAAACTCAGCACAAACAATTAAATTAAGTTGATAATCCTGTGCAATTGCGATTGGTTTTTTTATCTCTCTTGTTCCCAGAATTGTTCCTGCTAGGTTTAACATTACAATTCTGTTATTATCAGTATCAGCAACATAAACAAATGGTTCATTACCGATGTAAATATCTTGTGGATTATTGAAACCAACCCAAGGCGGATTTAATTGAACATAAACTGTGTCACCTGCTATGTTTCCTAATCCACCTGTATTAGTAGGCAATTCAAATTTTTCAGCACAACTTAATGTGAGAAAAATTAAAAACGATGAAAATATTATTACGGTTTTCTTATTTTTATTTTTTTTCATAGCCCTAATATAATTGAAAATCTGTGAGCGGAACCTAATCTAGAAAAATTAGAAAATGCATAATCTATTGTGAAGTCTGCAATTTCTAATGGAACATTAACACCTGCACCAAATGAATAATTTTGTTCATCTACATTAAACTTATATCCGAATCTTAAATGAAGAATTTCAGACCACGAGTATTCAAAACCAGTAGAGACATTCTCGCTATTATCGTTTGGATGATTTAACTGAAAAGATGATGTAATTCGATGAATTTCATCCTGATATGGTTCAAAAGCAAAACCAATTCTAAATATTGTTGGTGGTGCAAAATCTTGCCATTCAGAAACTTCTCTTTTTCCAAATAGAACAACTTTACCATCAGGTGCAAGATTGCTACCAAAATTTGTTACAGCAACAGCAAATCTTGATGTTCCTAATCCTGTCCAGTAAAAAGTCCCTAAATCAATTAAAACTCCTCGCATTTTGAGTTTATCTAAGGTTTCCTCAATATATCTGATAGTTCCACCAAAGCTAAATTGTTCAGTCATTTTACGAGAATAAGAAACAGCAATGGCTAAATCACTAAATCCAAAATATTCACCTGTTCCAAAAGGAGCGAATTCTGTAGTTACAGGCATTTTTTGCATCGTTAATGCAGTCAAAGATATACCAAAAGAATTTGTCTCATCTAAGTGATATACAGCACCCAAAAAATCATGATTTATATCAACAAGCCATTTATTATGGGAGAAGAAAATTTGATTTTTATTAAATTGAGTTAATCCAGCTGGGTTCCAATAAAGAGCGGAGGCATCATTAGCAACGGCAACGAAAGCATCACCCAAAGCAGAGGCACGCCCTCCAACTCCAATTTTTAAAAATTGTGCAGTTGATATTCCAGCTCTCTGACCGCCTAAAACTGGAAATAACTGGGCAAAACTAATACCATTTAGAATTAAAAGTATTGATAAAATATTTAATAAATTTTTCATAACTATTAAAACCTAAAACTAATACCGAATTTTACATTTCTTCTTGTTAAATAACGAGCCGGATTAAAAGGATACGGATTTAATGGTGCCTGTAAATCAGGATATTTTGGGTCATTCCAACTATTTGGGACAGGATCACCAAACTCATATGCTCTTCCTGTAACAGGATTGATTATGGCTGAATTCTTTATGTCCAAAAGATTATTTACTTCAACAAAAAACGAAAATTTTAACCTGTCTATTTTAATAAATTTTTCGAAATTAACATCAATCCAAAACCAATCATCTCCCAATTTAGAATTTCTTTCTTTTCTTAAGAACTCATAAATTGGTCTTCCATCAATCTGATAAGAATTTGTAAAAATAGCAGGAGTATATCTTTTTCCTGATTGATAAAAAAATCTTATATAAAAATTATAATCATCAAGTATTCCTGGAAGGAAACCAAAGAGTGGGTTACCGCGTTCGACATAAAAATTCAAAGAGAGAGAAGCATTGATTGGTCTGTCCCAGTTTACATATTCCTCTTTAATTGATTCATCCAAATCTCCAGTTAATACTAAAACTCCTTCATCGGCACTTGAACTTTTACCAGTAACAATCGAATAAGCAAATTGGGCATTACTAATAAACCATTTACCTATTCTTTTTTTAAACTCAAATTCAATTCCTCTTGAACGAGCATAGTCAGTATTTACATAGGTTATAAATCTTTGTGTAGCAAAACGAGCGGTAGTTATTCTGGCTGTTCTTGTGCTTACATAATCAAAAATATCTTTGTAATATGCGGTAATAGTTAGAACATCATCATTTGTAAATTGAGTTCTTAAACCAAGTTCATATGCAACAGTTGTTTCAGGATTTAAGTTAGGATTACCAAATCTTTGAAATGAAGATTTGGCATTTGCAGGATTTAATTTTGCATAGACAAATTGTGGCTTTGGCCATTTACTAAAGTGTCCATAAGAGAAAAATAATGTTTGAAAATCTGATACTGGATGCGATATTCCAAGTCTGGGACTTAAACGAGCTTTAAATCTTCTATTACCAAAAAATCCGAATGAATTTTCTTTATATCTTTTTCTGGTTTCGTCTGGAATTGTAACAACCTCAGGGTTTTCTACTGCATCATCAACATATTTGCCTGGGAACCAATAGTCTAATCGTAAGCCAAAATTCAAAATCATTCCACTGAAGTTTATATTATCTTGGGCATAAAAAGAGCCAAGAGCAGGAAAAACTTTATACAAATCATTATTAAGTCCCAACTCTCCAATCCAGGGCTTATAAATGTCAATAACCTGCATTTCCTGGAATCTTAAATCAAAACCTGCTTTAAATTTATTTTTTTCATCAAAGAAGCTTGTAATGTCACCTCTTATTGAAAATTCTTGAACAAAATGATCTCTCCAAGTAAATGGATTTCCTATGTCCCAAAAACCATCTCCAGGTATAACACCAATTGTATCACGGTTCTTATTAAAATATTCTATTGGAAAATTTGTTATATCTTTTGGTTCTACATATTCATACCACATTTTACCATTGGCATCAGCCCGCAAATTAGTGTAATAGTTACTAAATTTTAGTTCGTAAAAAGTTTTGGGACTTAATGTATGAGTGATAGTCAAAGTATGATATTTGTTATTATGAGTAAAAGTATTAGCATTATCTAAATTATATTGAAATTCATACTGATAACCAGGGCTTGGTTCTACATACTCAAGATTTGACTGTAGTGATTGAGAGTTTTGATTGATATTTACAGATTGATTATAAGAATAATTAAATTTTAATGTAGGTGAATATTTATAAGTCAATTTAACCATCCAGAACCAACTATTTTCTGATTTTGGTGCAAAGCGACTACCATAAAAAGTTGAAGAGTAAAGTTGTTTTGCTTTTCCTTTAAAATATCCTTGAGTAATACCATCACTAAAACCTCCATAAAAGCTGCCGAAGAACGATAACTCACCAGGAATCTTTAGTCCTAGAACTGGGAGTATAAAAGTAGTCAGAGGTTCTGGACCACTAAAATTTGCTTCAGTAATATCAATATTAAAAACATTATAAGAAGATGTAGAACCAAAATTATCTCTTTTATGAGAGATATAGCCGTGGTATTTAGAACCACCCTCTCTTGTTCTTACATTCACAACACCAGAGGTGGCCTGTCCAAATTCAGCATTGAAACCACCTGTAATTATTTCTACTTCTTCTAATGCATTTGCTGAAAGTTGAAGTCCAAAGCCTGTTCCTGCAAGTGGGTCCTGAACAGAAATTCCGTCTAAAAGAAAAGCATTCTCATAAGATCTACCGCCACGAATATGAATTGCATTATCTGATTTAATTACACCTGCTTGTTGACTAACAAGATCGGTAATGTTTTCTATTATTGCTATTTCAATCTCTTCTTTTGAAATTGATTTTTTACTTTGAGTTTCTTCTAAGTCCAACAACGGTTTTTCACCAACAACAACTACATCCTGTCCAAGTGTTAAAACAGTTTCTTCAAGCTCGACATCAATCTTTTTATTCTGTCCAGAAACTATTTGAACTCCTGTAAATTGAACGGTTTTGTAACCAATTAAAGAAATTTCCATTGTATAATTTCCGGGATTAACTGATGAAATGCTATATCTCCCATTTATATCAGTAGCCGCACCATAATAAGTTCCCTTTAATACAACATTAACACCAGGTAATGGTTCTCCAGTTGCTTTATCCTTAATTGTACCAGAAATATTTCCTGTTATCTGTGCTTTAATTATTACTGAATAAACCAAAAAGATAAAAAATACTATTTTATTCATTTTGAAACTCCAAATTCTTCAAATAATACTTTAGAAAGAAAGGATTTTGCATTAAATGGATTACCATTTAAACGACTTAAAGGTAAGCCTAAATAAATAATTTTTGAATCTGCAGTTTTAAAGCCTATAATAGGTTGGTTGGGAAGGTCTAATTTGTAAAGATTTTTTGCTGTAATTGGATTTGTAAAATAAGTCCTAATCCTTGCAACTGGAACTGTGCCATCATCTACAGCGAGCAAAGGATAATTAAGACTAATTCCTTCCTCTACTGGATTTATTTTCGTGTTTCTCGGTATTACACTTATTGGAGCAGGACTTAAACTATCAATGGGTAGAAAATCACTTAAACCTCTTGGGTCAAATAATTGTGGAAACATCATAGAAAATAAAACTTTTCCACCTGAAATTGTATAATCTCTTATTGCTATTTGAGCTGGTTCAAGCGTTGGTTCATTATCTGTATACCAGATAACAACCTTAAAAAGTGTTAAGGTTTCTTTAAACTGCGGCGAAATAAATCTAGGTAATAATAGGGATGGTGTATTTACAGTTTTACCCAATTTAATATCCCAGACATCATATCTGTTGGACAAATTAAGGCTATCCATCATTCTATAATAAAACAATGCAGTATTATCATTTATACCATAATCATCAATAATTAAGATATCACCTTTGGGTTTTTTAACAAACCATTTAGCATTAGAATTTAATGCAGGCATAGCAATTAAACCACTTTTTGCGCCAGCAATATCTTCGCAATAAACAAAAAATCTATTTAATTGCTCTAATCGTAACCCCTTTAATTTAACTGAGAAAGGATTTGTTATTGAAGTTCCTAAATAAACATCTGCATCAACTATATTGCTGTTAAAAGGTGGTAATGCTTTTATTGTGATGAACCGAGTATTAGGTGGAATTTCAATTTTGTTTGATGTATCATTTAATGCAATAAATATTTTCTTAATTGTGTTATCTCCATCTAAATCTGATACTGTCCAACCAAATGAAGCGACAGTAAAAGTTGTTTCAGGGATCATTATCGTATTATTTCTACTATCAACCAAAAATTTTATGATTGGAGGTGAATTTTTCAATGGTAATTTTAAAGTTGCAGGATTTGGATCAATTGCACCACAATCAACAAATGGCTCACCCTGATCCCATCTACCATTTGAATTTAAGTCAGTAAAAGGTTCGGAACCGAATATTATATTTCCAGATTTAAGTTCACTATCATACTTACCATTCCCTGAATTATCAACTGCAGATACCCTAAAAATATACACTGTATCAGTACCCAAAATAGTAAATGATATCAACGAATCATTTTTAGTGGTGAATTTCCAATTTACTCCATCAATCGAAATGAAATAGCCAATAATTAAACCGTCTGGATCATCTCCCCACCAATGAAGTCTTACACTACTCTGTTGCTGACTAATAGTGCTATCAGCAAAAACTGAGATATAAGTTTTTGGTGGTTTATTAGTAATTGGATTATTGACTAAATCATCATAACAGGAACTAAATAAAATTAGAAGTAAAGTTCCTGATACTATTAAAAATTTCTTTTTCATTTTTCTTTTTATTCCCTAATAAATTTTATTTTTCTTTTATCTTATTTGATTAAAAACATTTTCTTCATTTCAGATTAACGGAACAGACATTTATTTTTTTTATGCTTTTAAGCATCTGCTAATTGACTGATACAATAACAACAAAATAAATTAATTTATTCTGCATTTCAAAATTATCTCTATATTAAATCTAAATTAAACATTGAACATTAAAAATTGAACATTGAGCATTGAAAATTTTTAATTCACTTAACCAACATTATTTTCCACATCCCAAACTAACAGAACGGACAGGAGTCCGTTCCCTACATTTATTTTTTATAATTTCAAACATCTGCCACTAGCATCTTTCAATTGACTGATGAAACAACAACAAAATAAATTTATTTATTCTGCATTTCAAAATTATCTCTATAATTAAATCTAAATTAAACATTGAGCATTGTCACTTCAACAATATCATCTTCCTCATCTCCGTATAAACCGGAATATTTCCTTCACCTATTACTTCTATCCTGTATATGTATATTCCACTCGCTATTCCAGTATCCGGAACGGACAGGAGTCCGTTCCCTACACCAAATTCTACTTCATAATAACCCGCTTCTTGTTCCTGATTTACTAATACTGCTATTCGCTCTCCTTTTATATCATATACCATCAACTTTACATACCCTCTATCCTTCAACTTGTAGCCTATCTTTGTTGTCGGATTAAATGGATTTGGATAGTTCTGAAAGAGTTTATATTCTGTTATTACTTCAGAATTATTTGCAGTCATTTTATCTACTGCTATTCCATCTACTTCATCATATCTGATTGTGTTTGAAAAATCTGACTCAACAATTGGATTACCATTCTGATATGTTGCTGTAACTTTGTATTCTGCAAATGTTGCAAATGGTTCCGGGCGGTCAAGTATGGTTACTGTATTGTCAATAAAGTATCTTGGACTGTTTGGCGAAACTGTTCCAATATGTGTGAAGCTGGTTTCTCCTTTTCTCCGATAAATTTTGTATGATGTTACATTCACACTGTTTGGAAATTTTCCCCAATAAATCTTCGGATGATTACCTTCTCTTCCCTTAAATACTGATTTATTCCAGCTATTTATCTTTATATCACCTCCTTGTCCTATATTCAAATATCCCTTTCCGGTTATAAATCCTGTGCCTTCAAGTGTAACTGTATCTTTTATCGTATAATATTTTCCTCTTTCAATAATAAGATTAACATTATTCTTTATCCACATATCTTCTATCAACTCTGTATTGGTTTTGATGGTATCGTTGGCAATTAAATCTCCGCCATATTTTACGACTGGAAACACACCATAAAATACTGCATCTCATTTACCTATTGAAACTGACAAATACTGATTAATTGTTTTTGTTGTGGAACCACCTGTAATAAAATTTTTCAGATTTAGATTTCTGTATGGTTGGAAATGGGAAGGTTTGAAATAAATTTCTAAAGTTGGGTTGCATTCACTGTTATAGTAGCGGCTAATTAGCATAAAATAATCTCTGCCCAAACTATCTGTGAAAAAACCGAGATCAAATGCAGCTCCGCTTCCATCAGTCATTTGCATAGTACAACTATATGTGTTCACTATTTGTTGAATGAAATTATAATCTCCGCCAAATGTTATCTTCTCAAGATACTTATCCGAATTCACCACAGGTTGTGGAATTAATCTCTTTATCGTTTTCCCCATAAGTCCATTTAATCTCCCCTTAACTATATCTCGCCACATATACCATTTGTTTGTAAAATAATGTTGCCTGCCATTATAATTCACCATACCTGTATATGTTTCAGGGCTATCTACACAAGTTTCACAATTCCTCGCAAAGTATGTATATAAATCAAAATATTTTGCACCGAACATCAATGCAAGATTAACATTATATAAAATAGTAGATGGTGGTGGATCACTAAAATATGCGAATGGAGGATTCTTTTGCGCACTGCATAATATACTCACTCCAAAAGAATCATCAATTTCTTTTGCTTTACTGTATTGCAACGCAGTTATAGCAACTCGGTTTTCCTCATTTGTCCATATTGAATATGGAAAAGTAACAGGGTCTTGATTTGAGCCTGGTGATAAATTATGCATTCTGCCAGATATGAATGTTAATTGTATCATTCAACATTCTTTTCTTTAAGACTTTCTAAGGACTTAGTTTGTTTGTTCCAAATGGATTTCTTGCTGTATAATCATTCTCCCATGTCCCATTCCATCTTCCCATCATAGGCAGATACAATTGCAGATTATGTTTTGTTCTTAATATTTCTGCAACCATTCTTATCGGTTCAAAGTTATCTATTGACATTACTTCATCTATCCCATGCCAGCCTAATACGGTATTAACATATGAAGGAGAAATTTTTATTACATTTATCTCACTATCTATTTGAGTTACTACATCTTGAAGAAAATTTTTCATTCTTTTACCTCTATTATCATAAACAGTTATCTTATCAACAGAGAGTTGATATTTTTGACTTCCTAACCACACTACCCTGAACTCTATATTCTTTGTTGATTCACCACTCCACTCTATATCTTCTTTATTTCTTCTATAACCAATAATCTTATATTCTCGCGGTATATTTTCTAATGTATATTGTAATCTAAATATTTGGAATGTGTTTAAGTTATTAAATGAGCCCCTCGTTAATAGAGTATCTTTTATTATATGAACGCTATCAATGTACCAATTTCCATTATTATGCTTTGTCTTACAGGTAGTTACCTGCAATCTGCATATTGGCTCTGTCATTTCATAATTTGTTGTATCTGAGTGAGGATATTGATTGTTCTTTTCAAGCATTAATTCATATTCTGCCGTGTATTCTACTGGACGATTATCATTCGGGGTAATGTTTATAACATATTTATTCTCTTGTATGTAATAAGGTCCCCGAATAATAGTGTCTGCTGGTGGAAATGGATATTCCTTGGTTTTTACATATTTTTTGCCTTGTGAAATTTCTATTGTTGTTAAGCTTGTATTTCTTTCTAAACTTGCATCAGTAGTGTCATCCGTTCCTTCTGCTTCCCACTCCGACCATTTCGCATCACAATAGTAATGTATCCATTGGTATAAACTATCCCCGGATTTTGTGCTTATGGGAATTAACTTTATATCTTTGCTATTAAGAAACTCCAATTCTTCTTTACTTATCCCATTCCAAAACAAGTTTACTCCCATCGCTTTCATACTATCATATTGATATTGATTCTGACTTCCTCTGAATCCCATATATGTGTTGTTTATGACGGGGATACCCTCAAAGTACTTTGAAAGATGTTGGTTTTGTTGGGGTTTTAAGGGAGTGAAAGTAGAAATGAATATTACTAATATTAGAACTGGCGTGGTTCTTATTGAATTAGTTTTCATTGCTTTTTCTCCTATTTTTTATGTTTTTTTTCTGTGGTCTATCTCTTTGAATAAAGAAATTTATTTCACGCCAAGACGCAACGCCGCAAAGATTTCTAAATTCTTCATTGAACATTGGTTACTGAGCCTGCCGAAGTATGAACATTGGAAATTGAACATTCTAAATTCTAAATTCTATATTCTAAATTGTAAATTGTTCATTGTAAATTGTTAATTATTCATTGTAAATTGTTAATTATTCATTGTTCATTCACTTCACCAACATCATCTTCCTCATCTCCGTATAAACCGGAATATTTCCTTCACCTATTACTTCTATCCTGTATATGTATATTCCACTCGCTATTCCAGTATCCGGAACG
>Ga0308420_1000709_pt1 | contig 16984 bp, 16 predicted proteins | sample HotsprSampleMS55_FD_203802 | JGI IMG/M metagenome (GOLD analysis project Ga0308420, IMG submission 203802) | Hot spring phototrophic mat microbial communities from Mushroom Spring, Yellowstone National Park, Wyoming, United States - 20090730_MS55 ... | reverse complement strand
TTTGATGCCGGTGTTGATCAACACCTTTAAGCAATGGATACATGGGGTGTGAGTCACGTAGATATCGGCACCACGAATGCTGACGCCGTTTTTGGCAGCTTGCGCGATCGCATTAATCTCAGCATGAATCGTGCGGTAACAATTCTCTTCGATCTCGCCAGTTGGGGTTCTCGATTGGTACACAAGACACCCGACGTCTGTGCAATGAGGCAGCCCAGCAGGGGCGCCGTTATAGCCGGTTGCCAGGATATTCTTGTCCCGCACGATGACCGCTCCCACCTTTGCGCGGGGGCAGGTTGAGCGTTCAGCCACTTGCCGGGTAATCGTCAGGAAATATTGATCCCAAGAGAGACGGTTGCTCACGGCCGATACACAAAAGAGATGGAGCGAGATGTGGGGGGGGGCGGAACACGATAGGCAATAGGGATGGTCTCTCTGGTAGGCGCGACCGGCTGTTCGGTCATGGTGATCGGGACAGGAATGAACGTCAGCACAAACAGACCCACCGTGCACCACCCATAGAATTTGCGCCGTGGATCGAGGGAAGAGAACAAGTCCAGCGTAGGCGGATGATCGATCCCGAGGAGGAACAAGAGCACAGCCCAGACAAACCACCCCTGCCACCCGTGCAATCCGAGCAGTAGGATGGCCAAAAGTGCGGCGCGGGAGATCCACCGGTGTGTCCGGCCAAATAAGGAATAAGTCACATGACCGCCATCGAGCTGTCCAACTGGGAGTAGGTTGAGGAATGTCACAAAGAGTCCGAACCAGCCGGCAAGAGCAATGGGATGGAGAACAATGCTCACTTCATCGGCAGATACGCCAAGGACCAAGCGCGTGAGGACAGAGAACAGGACCGAATCACCAAGGATAATCCCTCCCTCTAGAGGGGTGAGCGGACGTACCTCGGAGAGAGACAAACCGATAATCACGGCCGGAACGGCGAGGATCACTCCAGCCCAGGGGCCTGCAGCGCCTACATCGAAGAGTGCACGCCGGTTGGCTGGCGGTGACTGCATACGGATGAAGGCACCGAACGTTCCGACAAAAAATGGCGGCCCAGGAATGAAATACGGCAGACTCACGCGGACACCGTGCCAGCGGGCCACGAAATAATGCCCCATCTCATGGAACAGCAAAATGGACATCAAGGTCACTGCGAAAGGCAGCCCGAGCACAAGGGAGACTAGGTCGGCAAAGGGGTTAGCCCCCTGCTGAAACGCACCAGCTGCACATGTCGTGACGAGAGTGAGAAGAAAAAGGACAAGGTGGAGCAGAGGAACTTGCCTTCGCGCTCGTAGCGTCTCGCCGGGAGACCAGGGGGAGTATCCATTCAGTAGCCTTCCGTCGCGAGGGAAGGTGCGGGGCAGAGGCAACGGCATAGAGCGCACCCTCTCCTAACTCGCCACACGGACCTCGCACCCTACGGGGATCCCGAATTGCCGGGCCGCGGAGCCATCGCGTACCGCGATTTCCAACATTCCCCAGCTATTGATCAGTGCCGCTGGCGCGCCGACCTCTACGGCCGCGTAGGTATCCACAATCCCAGAGATGTGCATAGCACCCATGCTAATAAAAAGCCGTTCTTTTGAAAAGGGGCGTAAATCAGCCTCGCTAATATTCGTCACGACGTTGCCAAAATGGTCAATGTATATGACCCTGCCCGTCATACTGGTTTCCCCACGCTTGACGGCAGGAAGCGAGATGCGCTCTATCTCTGAGATCACGGGACCGAACTGACTGACTGCCACACCGCGCGACAGGTGGGCCGCCACTGGGGCAAACACATCGCGGCCGTGAAACGTCCGACTCAGGGGCGCCAAGAAATATGCCGGATTGACGAGGTGCACCATACGTCTCGTTGTTTCTAGCGGTGCGGCGATACTCAAGAGACCGTTATCCGGACCGATGAAAAATCCCCGCTGGGTCTCGATCAAGATCGCCCGCCGCTTGCTACCCACCCCCGGATCAACCACGGCGACGTAAATGGTGCCGGGAGGAAAGAAGGGCACTGCGCTGCGCAAGACCAGCGCCCCAGCGAGGATGTCCTGCGGCGGGATCTCATGCGACAGGTCTACAATATGCACTTCAGGATTAATGCCGAGGATCACCCCCTTCATAACCCCGACGAACCCATCCCGCCAGCCAAAGTCCGTCAGTAAAGCGATAAGTGGTCGGCGCACCTAGTTCCTTTCCGCTGGACAAAAGTTCACCGTCGTATTTCGACCATACCCGAGCGACAGACCGCAGGAAAGTTCCCCCATCGTAGCCCGTATCCCTCTCTCTTGCTAGCCGGCACCACTTCCTCGTCGTTCCGCAACAGAGGTCATGACCGATCGCCTCGGCAAGGTTAGCCAGCCAGAGGAGTCTAGGTGCTGCTGTACCCCAACTTGTACGTCACCATCCCCTTGGCAATTCGTTCTCCCCCGGGAGAGGTGACGTCGATATCGACAAACACGATGCTGCGGCCACGGCGAATCACGCGCGCTTCAGCCAATAGATCGATATGCCGTGCCGCCGCGAGATAATTGACGGTGAGACTCGCTGTCGCTCCGCGCGTCGCCGCCGGGTCAACATTCGACCACACCGCTACTACTCCCGCAGTGTCGATCAACGTCGCGATAGCTCCTCCATGGACGACCTCGCCAGCAGTGCGTAACTCCGGCCGAAACGGCAGACGCACGCGGCAGAAGTCAGGACCTATCTCCTCGATTTGTAAGCCCAGCAGTACGGAGAAGGGCTCTCGGCAATGGGTATTCATGCTGGGGTGTTTGCTCACCTCGCCCCTTCCAGTTTGAGCAATGCTTCTTTCATGGCGAGGCCACCGGCAAAACCGGTCAGCGCCCCGTTCTGTGCGACCACTCGATGACAGGGAATGAAAAGGGGAATCGGGTTCAAGGCACACGCGGCCCCGGCAGCCCGAGCTGCGCGGGGCTGCCCGGCTGCGGTCGCCACAGCAGTATAGGACCTCGTCTGACCATAGGGGATATGCATTAACGCTTCCCACACACGTCGGAAAAATTCTCCCCCTTTGACATCAAGGGGTACAGTGAAGTGCCGGCGGTTCCCGGCGAAGTATTCGCGCAACTCCTTTTCGGCTAGTGTCAAGATATCCCGTGCACGCAGACCTGGCACGGGGTGATACCGCGCCCATGCGTGAAAACGTGCGTGCGCTTTGGCCGCAGGCAAGGCAAGACGACTTAGCCCACGCTCACTGGCTGCTAGCAACAACGTACCGAAGGTCGTGTCGAACGAGGAGACCGCTACCATCTCGGCATCTCCAAGAGGTTGATGCCGAGGACGTTCTTACCGATTAGCTCGCGGATGCGGGCGTTGGAGAACGGATGGTTGGTGCCAGCTCGCACGTCGCGGTAATAACGCTCAAGCGGATGCTTCTTAAAAATGCCCACTGCGCCCACGACCTCCATCGCGAGATCGACGATGCGAATGGCGTTGTTGGTGGCAAAATACTTCGGCATACACACCCGCCTGAGGCCGTCTTCCCCAGCAAACTCCTCTCCCCTCACCCACGCTCTGGCCGTCTCCAGTGTGTAGGCGCGGGTAGCCGCTAGCAACGTCTCGGCCTCAGCAACGGTAAACTGCACGCCAGGTAGATATTTAATCGGCCGCGGCAGCGGGAGGGGCTGATGGTGGGAGGCAAACGCTTTTGCGAAATTGAGCGCAGCAATGGCGATTCCCGTGTACACAGAAGCAATACTGAGCGAAAACCACGCAAATAAGCTGATGTCCTCGGGTAAAATTTCCCCAATCGTGCGCAGCCGGATAGCGTGGTCAAGCGGCACGCGGCAGTCGGTGATGATGAGGTCGTGGCTTGCCGTTGCCCGCATCCCCATCGTGTCCCATGTCTCGACGACTTGCAGCCCCGGGGTGCCTTTGGGAATGAGTATGGTGCCGCTCAAGAACCCAGCGTCTGGATCCTGAACGGTGGCCATCACCATAAATAAGTCGATGACCGGAGCAAGGCTGGTAAACACTTTGCGGCCGTTGATGAGGTAAGAATCCCCTTCCTTTACCGCACGGGTGGCGAAGAATCCCCAGTTCCCACCCGTCTCTGGTTCGGTAATCCCTCCCCCAATAATCTGGCGACCCTGGCCGACAGCTTCTAAAAATTGTCGTGCCTGCGGCCGGGTGATGTCGCCCCGCTCCACCATGGAGCCCAGCCCAAAGAGATGCATATTGATCGCAAGAGCGGTTGCGGCACACCCCTGAGCTAACCGCTCCTGACAAAGACAGAAATCGAGGAGGTCCGCCCCCAGACCACCGTAGGCCTCGGGGATCACCAGCGCAGTGTAACCCGTCTCCTTCATGCGCGCGATATTTTCAAAGGGAAACGTGTTCTCCTGATCGTGCGCAGCCGCCCGTGTGGCAAAATCATCTGCTAACTCACCGGCAAGGGCGAGCAATCGCGCTCTTCTGTCACTCTCAGCACTCACGGCAAACACTCCTCGAAGACGGATAAGATCTTTTAGCATACCTGGGAAGGTTTTGCGCGGACAAGGGGAGGGGAACGTTGATCGCCTGTGAGGGCGTAGGAGAGGTTTCCACACCCGAGGGCTGTGGCGGGGGAGGTAGCGGGGGGCGCTCTTGGTAGGGGAAGAAGAGAAGAGCAACGACCATATACAGGATGCACCAGAGCACGATAAAGGGTTGCCTATCCGCTAATGTAATCGGCCCAATATCAATGTCTTTTTTCCCCTGCCACTGGCGGAGCAGGAAACCGAGGGGGAGCGCAACGGCTGCAGCAATGAGGGCCGGATATAGGGCAAAAGTCGGCTGGGTATAGGTTTCCCCGGCATCCAAGTACGGCTTCAGACGTAGACCCGAGACGATGGCCGCACTGAGAACCGACAGGGCAGTCAATAAAATCCCTAGAAATTGGTTCATGGGCTTTTCCTTCTTATCGAGGCCGCAATAAATTCTTGCTAGTCTTTACGCTCACCGCTGGCTTCTCCACGGTTGCCTCCCGGGTGCGCCCCGGTTCATCCTTCGCGCCTTCTCTGTTTCTCTTGATAAATAAAGCAAAGCCGTCTCGGTTGCACAACCGACAGGCTGGTCTTGCCTCGACCAGAAAAGCTGGTTAAGCCCTACGATAACAATGAAAGTGACCTCAGTGGAGTTTGCCGGTGCTGCGACCCAGCCCGGCATCTATCCTAACCTATGTCACCCGGAGATCGCCTTTGCCGGCCGCTCAAATGTCGGCAAATCGTCCCTCATCAACTGTCTCTTGCAGCGCAAGGTCGCACGCACGAGCGCAACCCCGGGTCACACCCGACAGCTCAATTTCTTCATCATTAACAACCATCTGACTTTCGTTGACCTGCCCGGCTACGGCTACGCCAAAGTGTCGAAAGAGGAACGAACCCACTGGCAAAAACTGGTCGAGCACTATCTCGTGTCTTCCCCTTCCCTCCGCGGAGTGGTCATCATTATTGACGTCCGCCGCGGACTAGCAACAGAGGAGGAAATGCTGTTTCACTTCCTGACCTGCCATCGCCGTCCGTTTGTGGTCGTAGCGACGAAATGTGACAAACTCAACCGCGAACAGCTGGAACAGCAACGTCAGGCGTTGGCAGCACGACTGCCTGGCTCTCCTCTCTTTTTCTTCTCTGCTCGAGATGGTACTGGAAAAGCGGAACTGTGGCGTGCCCTCCTCGCTTTGGCGTTTCCGGCCGCCGGACCTCAGACGCGCTATGCCTAAGGTCTCTGTCATCATCCCAACCTATAACCGCTGCGAGCTGCTACGCGAGGCGCTGGCCTCGGTCTTTGCCCAGACATACCGGGACTTTGAGCTCATCGTGGTGGACGACGGGTCCAACGATGATACTGCTGTGGTCGTACAAGAGTTCGCGGGCGTGCGCTACGTCTGGCAGCCGCACCGTGGGGTTTCTGCTGCCCGCAATTACGGTGTGGCGTTGAGTGAAGGAGCGTGGGTAGCGTTTCTGGACTCCGATGACCTGTGGCAACCGCGCAAGTTAGAAAGGCAGATCGCGTTCGTCGCTGCCCATCCCCATGTGCAGATTTGCCATACCGAAGAACTCTGGCTCCGGCATGGGGTACGGGTAAACCCCCAGCAGAAACACCGCAAACCGAGTGGAGACATCTTTGCACCCAGTCTTGCTCGCTGTCTCGTGAGCCCTTCATCGGTCATGCTGCGACGCGAGCTGTTTGTACAGGTTGGTGGATTCGACGAACGCCTCCCAGCCTGTGAAGACTATGATCTATGGCTGCGCATCGCTGTTAGGCTCCCGGTTTACCTGATCGACACCCCCCTGGTCATCAAACGAGGAGGACACGCCGATCAACTCTCTCGGCGCTTCTGGGGGATGGACCGCTTTCGCGTCGTTGCCCTGTGTAAACTGTTGGACTCAGACATCCTTTCCCCGGTACAGCGGCAATTGACAGAGGAGATGTTGCGGACCAAATGCATGATCCTTGCGCAAGGAGCACGACGACGTGGCAAAGATCCTACTCCGTACCTTGCTCTGATGGCAGCATATACAGAAAACAAGGAGCGAACCCACGCGCACGTCTCCGCCGTTCTCGACCAACCATGACCGAGCACAACGTGCCTTCTTCATTATCTGACCAAATCACCGCGTATGCCCGCGAGAAACACCTCAGTGCACGCACTCTGGCCCGGTGGCACGCGTGGCCGGTAGAGGACCAGACCGCGCTCCTTGGGCTCGCCTGCGAGCTGCAGTTGAATGAGAACCACCTCCGCGACTTTCTCGACTGGCTGGAGGAGATCGCCGTGCGCGACCGGTGCACCGTTGGTGCTATCCTCGAGCTGCCGCAGCTCCGGCAGCAGCTCGGCGCTAAAACCACGCGCAACGAGAAGCTCAAGGGAGTGAAAGAGGCACTCAGGAAGCTCCGCTATCCCTGCCTGTCTCGTCTCGAAGCAGATTTACGCGCGGCAGTGAAGGCGCTAGCCCTCGGTGGGCAGATACGTATATCATTTCCCCCAGCCCTCGAAGGCGATGCAGTGACCTTCACCCTCACCGTGCGGAATGTACGTGAACTTGCCGAGTGCTTGATGCGGTTGCAACGGCGGCTTGAGGATGGAGGGCTGCAGAGGGTGTTTGATCTTTTGGATCAAGTCTGAGGCGAGGGATTGCGAGCGCAATGAAATGGTACCAGCCACAGGAAATTGTGATTGAACAGGGGGAAGAAAACGCCGCAGTCGTGCAGCGTGCGCTCGTGCGACTCCCTGACGTCCCCGTCCGCATTGTCGCAAGAGGCTGGGAACAGGCTGCAGCGGCTGCACCTCAGTCTGATCCGTTCGCGGCTGGGAAGCGTCGGCTGCTGTTTGCCCGTCGGCGTTCGCCTTTTCTCGAGCACTGTCCAGCCGGAACACCTGGGCTAGTGTGTTGCAATTACCTCGTCGTAAGTCTCATCTCGAACTGTCCGATGGATTGCAGCTATTGCTTCCTGCAAGAGTATCTTGCCAATAATCCGACCTTGAAAGTCTTCACCAACGTCACTGACCTGCTCGCTGAAGTGGCCGCGGTTGTGGACCGCCAACCCTGGCGGCAATTCCGCATCGGCACGGGAGAATTATCCGATAGCCTGGCACTCGACCCGCTCCTCGGTTTCTCGGGCGACCTGATCCCGTTTTTTGCGGCGCGTCCGAACGCTCTCCTGGAACTAAAGACGAAAAGCGACTGCGTCGCTGGGCTCCTTGCCTTCGACCCCAAGGACCGCGTGGTGGTCTCGTGGTCTCTTACCCCGCCGGAAATCGCTAACAGCGAAGAGCACGGCACTGCCCCCTTCGCTGCCCGCTTGGAAGCCGCCCGGCGTGTCCAGGCTGCTGGCTACAAAGTTGGCTTCCACTTGGACCCCTTGATTGAATATCCCGGCTGGGAAGCGGGCTATCACGAAACCGTCGCGCAGATTTTTGCGACGATCGATGCCCGGCGCGTCGCGTGGATCAGCCTCGGCAGTTTGCGTCTCACGCCAGCATTGCGCACCATTATACGTCGCCGCTTCCCGCGCACGCGATTGCTGTCCGGCGAACAGGTCCCGTGCGCCGACGGCAAGTGGCGCACGTTCCAGGCGTTGCGCGTCCGTATGTACCGTACTGTCACACGCTGGATACAGGAAGCGGCTCCGCAGGTGCCACTGTACCTGTGCATGGAAACTGCAGCGGTGTGGGAAAAGGTTTTCGCTTATGCCCCGGCCTGTGACAAAGAGGTAGCACGCGCCCTCATCCACCCGCACCTCGGCGACCCCGCTGCAGCGCGCCCGTTGCCGCCCGTCTCTAGACCCCAATGAGGCTGTTCCGCCGGCTGGCAGCTGACCTGCACGCTTACATTCTGGCCGTCTCAGCGATGACTTTGGTCATCATGGCGGACTCAAGCGCCATCTCTCCGATCTTGCCGCAGGAGAATGGGACTACGAGAAACTTTGATCCCTCAGCAGGCCCAAACCTCGCTTGTGGAGGAGCCGTCGGCTGCAAGCTCGCTCTCCCTTTGTGGAGGCAGCCTGACGCAAGCCCCATCGCGGGAGGAGGCCGGAAGGGGAAGTACCCGACACCAACTCTGAGGAGGATGCAGTATGGATCCACGACTCGCGGAGGCGCTCGGTACCATTACGACCGGCATCTATGTACTCACAGTGAGTGAAGGCGACCAGCGACATGGTATGTCCTCCTCCTGGGTCACGCAGGTATCGGGCGACCCGCCGCTGATTATGGCCGCTGTCGACCAACGCCATTTCAGCCACGGCCTCATCGCACGCCAAGGCGTATTCGGCCTCAACGTGATTGGCAGAAATAGTAAAGTGCTAGAAGATTATTTTTTCTCAGCGGCTGCACGCCGCCCCGACAACCTCACCCCGTTCGCGTACGACCTCGGTACAACTGGGGTCCCGTTGCTCAAACAAGCGATGGCGGTCTTCGAGTGTCGAGTGGTTAGCCACTACCCGGCTGGGGATCATACGCTCTTTGTTGCCTCACTCATCCAGGCCGTGGTTCGGGGACATGACCGACCGCTCACCTCACTCGACCTGCCCTATGTCTATGTCGGCACTGTGGTGCCGCGTCAAAGGAATTGACAGCTGCGCGGCCCCTCTGGTAGCACTCAAATCACTCTTAGCCGCCAGGAGGGGATATGGCCATCGACCCACGCGAGTTGCGCAACGTCATGGGGCACTTCGCCACAGGCGTTACGGTGATCACGACCAAAGACAAAGAAGGGAAGCCTTTCGGCCTCACCGCCAACGCCTTCAGTTCGTTGTCGCTCAACCCGCCGCTCGTGCTGATTTGTGTCGATAAAACTGTAGATTGCTACCCGTGTTTCGAACAATCCAAGGTTTTTGTGGTGAACGTTCTCAGCGAAGACCAAGAACACCTCTCACGCCGTTTTGCCACCAAGGGAATCGAAAAGTTCGATGGGGTTGCATATCACCTGGGGGAATGTGGGGTGCCCTTACTTGACGGGGCTATGAGCTACATTGAATGCAAAGTCGTCAACGCCTACGAGGGGGGGGATCACACGATCTATATTGGCGAGATCCTCAAAGCCAGTGCCGCAGGCGACCGGCCGCTGCTATTCTTTAAAGGCAAATACTATCACCTCCCATAGGAACTCTGCAGGTGTCCTGGTCCTCCCTTTCTGCTATCTCGGCAGTAGGCAGACAGGAGCGTAGCCACCGTCTCTGCTGCGTATACCAAGCTAGCAGCCCTAGAGGTACCCTGGAGAATATTCCTGGCAAGAACCCGCTGTGCCGTTTTCTCCTGAGAGCGTTATAGGGTGGGGCGAGAAACACCTTCGCGCTGTCTAACACCGGCCTGGGTGCCAACTGTGCACCGAGGAGCCCTGACTATAGCAGAACTCCGCTGAGGAGGAGACTGGCAACGGTGAAGTAAATAATCAGCCCGGTGACGTCAACAAGGGTTGCAACGAAAGGGGTGGAGGCACTGGCCGGGTCGAATCCTAATCGGCGAAGCACGAACGGCAACATCGATCCAGCCAGCGTACCAAATAACACTACACCGATAAGACTGCACGCTACCGTGAGGCCAACAAGGAGATAGTGTTCACCGTACACCTGGGCACGGGTGGGCCAGAGCAGAATGCGCAGCAAGCCGATCGCCCCGAGGATCGTCCCGAGCGCAAGGCCGGCGGCGAGCTCGCGCCGCATCACACGCCACCAATCTCGCAGTCGGACCTCCCCAAGCGCCATAGCACGGACCACGAGGGTGGACGCTTGTGACCCTGAGTTGCCCCCGCTACTGATGATGAGGGGGATAAACAGCGCCAGCACCACGGCCCGCGCAATTTCGTGTTCGTAGTAGCTCATGGCGGTCGCCGTCAGCATCTCGCCGAGGAAGAGGGCCGAGAGCCACCCGGCCCGCTTCTTCACCATCCGGCCAAAGTCAATCTGGAGGTACGGGGCGTCGAGCGCCTCCATGCCGCCAATCTTCTGAATGTCTTCGGTCGCCTCTTCCTGCACCACGTCGACGATGTCGTCGACCGTGACGATGCCCTTCATGCGACCCTGCGTGTCAACGACCGGAAGGGCGATGAGGTCGTACTGGGCAAAGAGGCGGCCGACCTCCTCCTGATCCATCTGCTCGGATACGGCGATGACTTGGCGCTGCATGATCTCTTCGACCTTCTTATCACCGGAGGCGGCAAAGAGTTCACGGAAGGAAACGACGCCAAGGAGGTGTTGCTGCGCGTCGAGCACATACGCATAGTAAATCGTCTCTACTTTTTCCTGCGCTTGGCGACGGAGGTAACTAATCGCCTCGTCAACGCGCATGTCCGGACGTACGCGGGCGTAGTAGGGGCTCATGAGTCCGCCGGCTGCGTCTTCGGCATACGCCAACAGCGCCGTCACTTCTATGCGGGCAGTCTCATCGAGGAGCATCAGTAGCTCTGGTCGCTCCTCTTGCGGAGCAGCCTGGATGACGTCGGCAGCATCGTCGGGTGCGAGCAAGCGCATCCACAGGCGGCGTTCACCTTGCGGGAGTTCGAGGAGGAGCGCCACTTGATCCATGGCGTTGAGGCTGAGAAATAGTTCCTCGGCTTCAGCACGAGAGAGAAGCTTAAAGCCTTCCAGACGATCCGCTGGCGACAGCAGCGGCCATGCGTCGTACAACTCGGTGGATAACAGCTCGTCTTGGACTTGCATCATCGTGCATTTCTATACTATCCGCCGCACGAGCAACTCAACGAAATAAAGTATCATTGCAAGAGGAATGAGGTACGGCAAGAAGGATTGTGGTTCTGGAGGACCGACTGGTTGCTCGACACGAGAGATATCCGGGCTGAGACTGCCGCCGGTCAGGCGTGCGATCGTTTCTAGAAGTTCCAGGTTAGGCTGCGGCTGCGGGGTTTCCCACGAACGCTGAGGCGGAAGCGTATACCCTAATGGGCCAAGTTTTTCCCCTGTAGGAAGGATAACCTCAACCCGATAATCCCCCGGAGTCGTCACTGCATACGCTGCCTGATAATGACCAGGCGCGAGCCGTTCCAGCGGCACAGTGGTTTCTCGCCCGGCGGCTCCCTTTGTCCTCGGTCCGCTCACCCGCGCTGCGACCGTGCGGCCTTCCTCCTGCGCTCCATGAGAGAAAACGTCGATCAGGAGACCGCGTTCGTCATGCCCGAGTTCGACCGAGAAGTGGCTCTCCTGCCGTTTGAGCTCGGGCAAGCACCAGCGCACCACCTGCGCCCAAAATTTGCTAAATCCTTCCCAGCTCACCCAGGGGGCGGACCAGCGCCCGTTGGCGTCCGAGGTGAACGCAACGGCTTTACCCTGACCGTATGACCATGACGCCAACAGCGGCGGCCGTTTGCCATCGACAGGAAGGACAATATCCGTGCGGGCCCCTTTCTTGGCTTCGGTCTCCACGTACCCTTTCACCGGCGGGAATGGCCCCCTGTCCAGTCCCGAGAGCAGGGGCGAATCTCGCTGCGCTATAGGAGTCAGTGCCCTTTCCACCATCGTCTTCTCTTCTCCCTCCTCGCCTAACTCTTCGAGAAAGAGGTCCGGCAGGCTCGAGGGATCTGCCGTGTGGTGGAACGCCCCACCACCATAGTTCGCGATACGGGAGAGAAGCCGTAGGTTGGGCTGTTCCCCCACCGCAATCGCAGAGATAGTGATCTTCAGCTCTCGCTGCATGGCCGTCACCAGATCCAAGTACTCGCTCCCGCTGCCGCCGGTTTCACCGTCCGTCAAAATGACGATGTGTTTCCGGGTCGCGTCTTGCCGTTCCAGCTGCCGTTTTGCTTCCAGCAGGGCGGGGAGCAGGAACGTTCCGCCTGCAGCCTTCAGCCGGTCGATACGGTCGTCCACCTCGTGACGGATCGCGCCGAGCGGGCTGAGCGGGATAACGATAAAGGGCTCGCGGTCAAAGCCGATCACGCCGAAGAGATCGGTATCTTTGAGGTTGCGCGCCACCATGCGCGCCCCGGCGATGGCATAGAGGAGTCGGTTTTCCTTACGCATACTCCCAGATTTATCGATGACCAGGAGCATCGCCGTACGGGGCTCTGCTTTTTGTGGTGGGGTCAAGATGACCGGCAATGCTTTTTCCACCGGCGTATCTTTGTAGCCCCCCAGACCCAGGCTCTCCTCCCCCCCAATCATGATCAATCCCCCACCCCTCCGCACGTAATCATCCAGGCCGTTCACCAGAGTGGGCGGCAATTTCTCCTTAGCGATGTTATTGAGGATGATCACCCCGAAGGAATCCGGTAGGGGAATAGCCGCCGGTTTTATCACAGATGCAACCGCGGTGACACCCAGCCCACGAGCACGGAGTGCCTTCTCCAAATACACATTGTCTCTCTCCTTTGCACTGAGCAATAAAACCTTCTCTGCCGGCGCTACCTTCACCCAGGCAGTGAGCTGATTGTCCTGCGAGGTGGCTTCTGCCGTCCCCGTGGTTGTAAAAGACACCTGCAAGGGGATCAATCCACTGTCTGATAGTGAAAGGATATGCGAAAATAGCGACGTCCCCGGCGGGAGTGTCACCTCTTTCTGCCACGCCACTGTGTCTTTTTGGCGGAGAATGAGCTCGCCGCGTACTGGCTGGGGGTGGGTGTTCTCGAGCGCCATATTGACTTCGATCGCTTCCCCGCTGGCAGCGGTGCGTGGGACGTTCACCCGTTGCACTGTAACGTTTGGCTGCACCGTCGCAGGGGGGGGTGGGAATGGGTACACTTTCAGACCCTGCTCGGCGAGAAGCGGAAGCAGCGATCGGACATCCCCTTGTGTCTCCCAGCCGTCAGTGAACAAATACACGTTCCGGTTGTGTCCCTCGGCGAGTAGCCCGGTGAACACAACCTCCAGATTTGACGCCTCAAGGTGGAGGTCCGCCGGTGGCTGCTGCAAAAGGATTTCAGCCTCTTGCCAGGGGAGCTTCCGCCATCTCCCGGCAAAGACAAACGTTGGCGTCGCCGGTGAGGGCTGGAGCTGGCGTGCGATGGTGTCGCGGACCCACTGCCGCTGAGTTTCGTCCATGCTCCCGGAGAGGTCGAGGACGAGGAGCGGTGCAGTGGCCACTCCAGGCTTGATCGTATGTAGGCCGGCTGCAGCAAGAATCAACACCGCGCCAACGAGCGAATGTATGAGGAGCCCAACAAACGCCCCAAAAGATCGGAGTGCCTGTCGCTGCCATAGCCAAAAGAGTGGCAGCACAGCGAAAAGGTACAAAAAGTCCGGGCGACTACATGCGAACGGGGGAAAAGAAAAGGAAACCATCAAACAAGCGTTTTATCCGCGACCGTGATGTGATAAGGAATAGTTTTGCAGATTTTTCTGGAACCGCAATGACACACCGGGCTATCGTGTTTGTCGGGCCACACGCCCTCAAGCATAGCGCCGAACCAACTGCGGACGGGGATCTGGGATTGCAGACGGTGCTGGAATGGCCTGGCGCCTATCGGGTGAGGCGCCCGCGGCACCCCACCCCCGGGGACCATCCCAGCAACGCGAGCTCGCTATGCGCTTAGACGACGAGCCGGTACCCATCCCCATCACGCACCAGCCTCCCTGCTGTGGGGCCGGCGAAATGGGTGCCAATGATCAGCGTGGGCGTGTCTGCGTATTCGTTGAATATCCGGCGCCGGGTGGCGACAGCCGCCTCGTTGTCCACGTCGAAGGGGGTCACTAAGCTCGGATCGTGAAATTGGATAGGATGGTGCATGAAATCGCCCGTAATCAAGGCCTTTTCCCCCCTGGATTCGATGAGGACCGAACAATGACCGGGAGTGTGGCCCGGGGTCGGAATGAGGCGCACGCCTTCGCAGACTTGTGCGGGACTTTCGATCGGTTTCGCCAGGCCGGCATCAAACACGGGCTGCACGGAGTCCGCGAAAACGCGCCGTTGTACCTGCATGAAATCGTCCTTGACGTTCTCGTCAATGGACCCATAGAAAGCAATTTCCTTCTTGTCCATGAGATACGACGCCCGGGGGAACGTGGGGACCCACTTCCCATTGACAAGCCGCGTGTTCCATCCGACATGATCCAGGTGTAGATGGGTGCACAGAACGTAATCGATGCTCTCTGGCGGGTATCCCGCCGCAATCATATCTTCCAGGTAGGATGTCGAGAGGTTGCTCATGACCGATAACGGATCACGGTTGCGACCATTGCCAATGCAGGTGTCCACGACCAGCTTCGCCCCAGGGGTATCGACCACTAGCGAATGGACGCTCAGGCTCAGCTTGCCCTCCGGGGTCACAAAATGTGGGAACAGCCACTGAACTTTCCGCACCACCTCGGGCGTAGCTGCCGGGATCACCTCGGAAAATTCGGGGTACACGATCTCCGTGATTTTCGTGATCGTCGTATCGCCAACTTTCCACTTCATCGCAGCCTCCTTACAGAATAGAATATAAGTAGACATGCTATATCATAGCGAGCGTGAGCGACATATGCCGTTCGACAGCGGTCAGCAGCATAGCCTTAGGGTGGCCCCGGTCATGTATAAGGCTATCCTCCGGCAAAACCAATCAGTGTACTGCCTGGGTTCTCTCTGCGAGTCGGATTGCCATCCGTCGCTCAATCCCGAGCAACATCAATGCCGCGACCAAGAGCCAAGGCCATAACGGCCGTCCGTTCGTCTCAGGTTCATGCGAGGCAGCAACCGGGAGCGGAGTCAGGTGGAGGGGACGACCCAGTTGCGACTCGGCAGTGTTTGTCAGGTTTGCGGCAATCTTCCGCTCCTCTCCGTTTGTGTGGATGACGTACACCCCTTGCTCCGTTACTGGGAGGCTCCCCCCACGTGGGGAGACAACTTCTCCACGCGGCAAGCGGATGCTGAGCGATTCGCCGCGCAGCGCCAGCGTCGTCCCGGTCTTCACACTCTCAGCCTGCCCGGTGTAATCCGCCAGCCAGCCCAGCAGATTGAGCGTGAGGATCGAGGTCGGTAGGTTTTGCTTCCCCAGGTAGGGGAGGAGGTCAAACCCGACTGCCGCGTACCGCCGACCTTCACGTTCACAAGCGAGGACGACCGGCCCGACTGTGGCAGTGACGACAGACTTACACCAACTTGCCGGCTGCAACGCTTGGGCATACACGGGGGAGAGTAGAGAGAAATTGACATATGAGGTGAGGGGGTGAGCAGTCGTCCACTGTGTCATCCGTACCTGGGCGCCCGATTTCCCCAAGGGAAAAAGTGCGTTCCCTTCCGGCGGCAGAATAAACGCAGCATTCGTCGACGGTAAGGAGTCAGGTGCGGCGAGGTGAAAAAGGACGAAGGTAAATCTTGCTGCCCGCGTGGGGAGGTAGTCTTGCGGAGTGACGGCCTCAAGTGTGAAGGGAGGAATCTGGCGCAAACTGTTCACGAGCTCCGGCGTCGGTGAAACGACCAGAACCGGCACCTCAGTAAGCAGCGGCAATACCGCATAGGCTTCGTTATCTACAGCCAATACATCCTCAACGAACAGCCGCGCACGATATGTCGCAGCCAGTGGTAGCTCGGAAAACGAAAAGGTTTGTGTGTCGCTCGGTACGAGCGGACGGGACTGCAATAGCTTGCCACTGTCTGCATCCTCGATGCCGATACTCCCCCCCTGTACACCGGCCGAAGCTTCGACCACGACCGTTGCATCAACGGAAGTGGGGAAAAACGGGCTACGGTACACGCGGAAGGCGGTGATGCCCCAGTTGGGTCGCGGCTCTCCCAGCGACAAAACGGTCAGAGCAGTCGTGGCGACCGGCTCGGCAAGTGGCCGGTCCGTGAAATAAAATACCTGTGCGAATCTACGCTCGTTCAGTAACTGGGTGAAGAAGGCGGACAGCGTCTCCTCACTGGGGTCAGGTGCGTCAGTCGCGACAATACGCTCCAGGCTGGACCGGATTTGGGTTGCGGTGTCGTCAGGGCTGGCGACCAAGGCTGGGAATGGTGTAGTGACAAACAGGCTCACCGTATCCCCGCGCGCAAGCGTATCCCAGACCTGCACAGCCTGTTGTTTGGCCACGTCGAGAACATTACCCTGCCCATGAGGAAGGAGAGCCTGCATACTTGCCGACGTGTCGAAGACGAAGGCGATCTGCCTCCCCTCCTGTCTGAGGAACGGCTGCGCAGCGGCAATCACGAGCAACAACAGGATGAGGAGTTGCAAAAAGAAGATCGGGGTCAATCGTGGGATGCCCAACAAACGAAACCGGGCTGAGGCCGATAAGCCTTTGTAGAGGAACAATGCTGGCACAACGACCCGCCTGCTCCGCTCGCGCAACAGATACGGGACGATGAGCAGAGGTAAGGCATATAGCAGCGTAAAAGCTGAGGGGGTGAGGAACGAAAAATCCATAATGACTACGTCAGCATACCTAAAGCAGGCAGTTCATGCAGCATAAAGGCTTGTAAATCCTGATCGGTGGTCAACAAAGCGTGGTGTACGCCGGCTTGGTGACAAAAACTGCGCAAGGTGCGGTTATGCAGCGTCAAGCGGCGCACATATTCCTTTTTTGCAGCGGCATCGAAGCACACGATGCTCGCTTCCCC
>Ga0308420_1000703_pt1 | contig 17016 bp, 13 predicted proteins | sample HotsprSampleMS55_FD_203802 | JGI IMG/M metagenome (GOLD analysis project Ga0308420, IMG submission 203802) | Hot spring phototrophic mat microbial communities from Mushroom Spring, Yellowstone National Park, Wyoming, United States - 20090730_MS55 ... | reverse complement strand
TCCCTCTCCTTCAACCCCTTGGTCTCCCTGCCCGATGCAGCACGCACGCGTGCGGCACTCGAGCGGCTGGAGTTTTACGTGGTGATCGACCCCTTCATGTCCGAAACGGCGCGGTACGCCGACGTCATCTTAGCCGGCTCCCTGCACGAGGAAGATGAAGGGACCGTGACCACCGGTGAAGCTCGCGTGGTCCGCATCCGTCAAGCCGTACGTCCGCCGGGCAACGCCCGGGTCGATTGGCAGATCATCGTGGAAATCGCGCAGCGGCTGGGGCGGGGAGAGTTTTTCCCTTATGCCGAACCCGAGGATATCTTCCGCGAACTGTGCCGAGCTTCGGCGGGCGGTCCGGTCGATTACGGCGGGCTCACCTACGACAGAATCGAACGTCAGCACGGGATCTTCTGGCCTTGCCCGAGCCGCGATCATCCGGGGACCCCTCGTCTCTTCGCCGACGGTGTGTTCGCCCACCCCGATGGCAAGGCGCGCTTTCATCCGGTGGAATACCGCCCGCCGGCTGAGGATGTGGATGCCGACTATCCGATCATCATGACGAGCGGCCGTGTCGTGTCGCAGTATCTCAGCGGCACGCAAACTCGGCGTATCGGTCCGCTCGTAGACCAGTATCCAGCTCCCCAAGTCGAATTGCACCCTGACCTCGCCGAGCGGTTGGGGGTGCAAACCGGAGATCTGGTCCACGTCGAAAGCCGACGAGGGGCGGTGACGTTGCCGGCTTTGGTCGTACGGACTATCCGGCCGGACACCATTTTTATCCCCTATCACTGGCCGGGCGAGCAGTCCGCCAACCGGCTCACCAACCGTGCTCTAGACCCTGTCTCGAAAATTCCTGAATTCAAAGTGTGCGCGGTCCGACTCCGCAAAGCGGACCCCGTGGAACAGGGGACGGAAAACAGCAAGGTGCCCTTCGACAAGCCCGGGGAGACCAGGCGGGCAAACGACACGCTCGTCCACGGCCGTTCGAGCTGAGCCTGTCGCGCCAGTAGGAGACCAAATGGAATTTTTCATCGATCCGTCACGCTGTATCGGTTGCCAGGCGTGCGTGCATGCCTGCGCTGAGTGTGAGAGCCATCGCGGTGTGTCGATGATCCACCTCGACTTTGTGGACCGGTCCGCGTCCCCGCAGACGACCCCTACTGTCTGTATGCACTGCGAGGACCCAACCTGTGCCCACGTCTGTCCGGCAGACGCCATCAAACAAACCGCGGATGGTATCGTGCAGTCCGCCCTCAAGTCCCGTTGCATCGGGTGCGCCAACTGTGTGCTCGCTTGCCCCTTCGGCGTGCCTCGTTACCTTGCGACGATGGATCAGATGATGAAGTGTGACATGTGTTATGACCGTACCGCGGCCGGGTTGAAGCCGATGTGCGCCACTGTCTGTCCCAGTGGCGCGCTGTATTACGGCCCGCGACAGGAGATCGAAAGACGCCGGCGCGAGAAGCCGCTCAACACGTTCGTCTTCGGTCGGCAGGTGGTCAAAACCAAAGTGTCTCTTATGGTTGGACCGATGACCGAGGAGTTCGCGCTCGATGTGGCAGGTGTCCTGGAAGAGGTCGGAGGCCGCATCGGACCGCAAGAGATAGGATAGGGTGGCCGCGTGTGGCTTCAGGCGCTGCGATTGCCCAATGAGGGCGGGAGGAGAGTGCAGTCGTGACCAACCATTGGCGAGAAGACTTTCCGGTCAACTGGGAAGACGACCATTACGTCACCAGACGTCAATTCATGGCCTTTCTGACGCTGATCTCCGGCGCGTTGTTTCTCGGCACCGGTTTCGTGGGCATGTACGAGTGGTGGCGGAGGCGACACACGATGCTGCCGCCCCCAGCCCGTATCGCCGCCGTGGCCGAGGTGCCAGTAGGGGGAGCGAAGTTGTTTCACTATCCGACCCTGGCTGATCCTTGTCTGTTGATCCGTTTGTCGGCAGACCGTTTTGTCGCCTACAGCCAGAAGTGTACCCACCTGTCATGTCCGGTGATCTACCGAGGGATGGACCAGGAGCTGCATTGCCCCTGCCATGAAGGTCTCTTCGCTGTCGAAGACGGACGAGTGCTGGCGGGGCCGCCCCGACGGCCGCTGCCGCGTGTTGTACTGACCCTCCGCGGTGAAGAGCTGTGGGCGACCGGGGTCGAAGTGTAAGGCAAAGGGGAGAAACACCACAGGATGACACTCCGCGATCCTCACCTGACACGCCGCCGTCGTGGTGACCCTGCTGCCCTGCGTCAACAGCGCCGCACGGCGCTCTCGCTGGCTATGGCTTTTGTGGTCGTGCTGCTCTTGGTTCAGCTAGGGCTGCTCGTGGGAGTAGTCGAAGGGGTCGTGGGTGGGGAAGGTGTCATTGCTTTCCCTGCTACCCTGGTCTCCGGGGTATGCTGCCTCGGAACCTGGTGGCTCCGGTCTCTCCTGCGGCAACGCGAGAGGTGACCGGTGGTCGTGCAGGTCGAGGCCTTTTCTCGCGGGGCGGCATCAGCGACTTTTAACACTCGCCCTACTCAGCGGTCTCTGCCAGGAAGGTGGTGGCCGACGTCTGGCCCAGGGTGGAGGTCGTGGCAGGGAAGCAAGCGAGCAAAGCTGCAGAACCGTAGACCTCACCCCGCACTTTTCGGTCCCCGAGATTCCCGGCGTGGCCGCCCTTTTAGAGCTGCACTGTGTTCCGCCGCCTCGCGAGATGCAGGGCAGTTTGCTACGCCTCGTCTCCCTCCTGGGCGGAGTGTCTCACAGGCCGTACCGTTTCATGCGGTCGCGCAGCACGTTACGGCTGACGCCCAGGAGACGGGCAGCCTGCACCTGGTTGTGGCGCGACAGCTCGAGGGCTTTGGCGATGAGCAGGCGCTCCGCTGTGGCGAAGACATTGCCGGGATGCCGCACGAAGAGGCTCTCCAGGGTGGTAGCGGAGGGCTGGTCTGCGGCCGTCTCCGCCGTCCGCGGCGAAGGGTCGTTGAGGGCGAGGTCCTCAGCGGTGAGTAAGTGTCCGCGGGCATTGAGAACGGCCGAGGCGACGACATTTTCCAGCTCCCGTACGTTCCCCGGCCAGGCATAAGCCAGGAGCTTCTCCTTCGCATCATCAGCGAATCCCTGTGGCCCCTGCGTGTCGGCTCGCCGGTGGACACTCAGAAAATAATCTGCCAGGAGGAGAATGTCTTGGCCACGCTCGCGTAGTGGGGGGAGCGCGATACGGACGACATTGAGGCGATAATAGAGGTCCTCGCGGAAGCGGCCGGTACGGATCAAGGATTCAAGTTCTTGGTTCGTCGCGGCGATGATCCGCACGTCGACCCGCCGTGATTCACGACCACCGAGGCGGTAGAGTTCCCGTTCCTGCAGCACCCGTAGCAGCTTGGATTGGAGCAGCAGGGGCATGTCGCCAATTTCGTCGAGGAAAAGCGTGCCGCCGTGCGCGAGCTCGAATTTCCCTGGGTGGGCCTCCGTGGCCCCGGAGAAGGCTCCCCGCTCGTAGCCGAAGAGTTCGCTTTCTAGCAACGCTTCCGGGATGGCGGCGCAGTTGAGCGCGAGAAACGGCCCTTTTGCGCGGCGTGAGTAGGCGTGCAACGCCCGGGCAACAAGTTCCTTGCCGGTCCCACTCTCGCCGGTGATAAGGACGGTAACATCGCGCGCGGCGCTTTTGCCAATGATCTTGTAGACCTCCTGCATGGCGCGGCTATGTCCTAAGATGGGCACGGCGCTGTGGCCCAAGGCGACGAGCGGCGGCGCAGCTGGGGCGGGCTGTGGTGCTTGGCGGCGTAGTGTCGCGGCGATAAGCCGCTTGAGGCTGTCGACGTCAAACGGCTTGACTACGTAATCTTCGGCGTCGAGTGTCGTCGCACGGATGGCGGTCTCGGCTGAGGCAAACGCTGTCATTATAATCACTGGCAGTTCGGGGCGGAGGCGTTTGAGTTCTTGCAACGTGTCGAGGCCGTCACGGTCGGGCATGCGGACGTCCAACAAGACGAGGCGTAGGGTTTCGTCGGTAGCTTTCTCCACCGCCTCTGCTGCGGAGAAGGCAGAGATCACCTCGTACTCATTGCCGAGCACACGGCGGAACGAGTAATGCACATTGCGTTCGTCATCAACGATCAGAATCTTCTCCATGGTTATCGCGGGAGCCGGACGACGACGGTCGTGCCAACGCCGGGCTGGGAGAACAGCCGGAGCTGGCCGTTATGTCCTTCGATAATGCGCTGTGAGATCGAGAGCCCGAGACCTGTCCCGCCGCGCTTGGTGGTAAAGAATGGCTGGAAGAGGTTCGCGCGCACTTCCCGGGGAATGCCGCCGCCTTCATCCGTGATCGCCGTCAGCACACTCCCTCCGCTGGCATGGATGCGCACGGTCAGCTTCCCGCCGTGCGGCATTGCCTGCAGGGCGTTGAGCAGGAGGTTGAGGTAGACTTGTTTGATCTGTGCGCCGTCGACCCATACGCGGGGGAGATCTTTTTCGACTTCCTTGTGAACTGTCACCCGCCGCGCGCGCGCTTCCGGTCCGATGAGCAAAAGCGTTTCCTCCAAAATTTCCTCGAGGCGGTGGCGTTGGAAGTGCGGCGGTTTCGGCCGTGCGAACTCCAGAAACTGCTCGATCAGCAGCGTCATACGGCGCAGTTCTCCCTGGACCACTTGCAGGTCTGCCCAGAGCGGCCCGTTGGGGTCAACCTCCTGGGCCATGGCGTACACCAGCATGCTGACCGTGTTGAGGGGATTGCGCAGCTCGTGGGCGAGGCCGGCGGACAGTTTGCCGAGAGCGGCAAGTTTTTCCGACTGCCGCAGCCGCTCGCGCGCCTCCATTTCGTCGCGGTGCAGCGTGGCATTCTCGATAGCGATGGCCGATTGGCTCGCGAGCAGGGTGAGCAGGCGGATGTCGTTCTCGTCAAAGCGGCGAGGTTCGGCGGTATACACATTGAGGACACCGATGACCGCTGTCTTGGTGCGCAGTGGGACGGACAATAAAGTACACAACCCCTCGTGGCGGGCGAGCTCAGACACGGCATATCGTGTCTCTTGCCGGACGTCAGGGATATATAACGGGCGGCCGGTTTTGATCACCTCGCCGGTCAGGCTGGCGGCCACCTCACGATCGGGTTGTGCCAGATAGGCTGCGCTTGCTCCATGGGTCGCAGCAGGGCGCAAAGTGCCGGCTTCTTTGTCAATCAGGAGGATCGAACAGACCCGCGCCGCCATGAGGCGACACGCCTGGGCGGCGACGCGATGGAGAACTTCTTCGAGGTGCAGGGTGGAGGAGATTTCGGTGGCAATGGCGAAGAGGGCTTCGAGACGTTCTTGCGAGCTATTCATCCCCTGGTCTTCTCCGGGTGCATGCTCATTGCGTGTATAGCGGCCATCGACGAGTGGCCGCCGGGGATGCTGACACCGTGGAGTCCGCTAACCGTGACCACCTGAAAGTCTGGATATGCGAGGTTGCCGTGTTCGCCAAGATCCAGCCCTTCGATCTCCTCTTCCTCCGAGACACGGATGCCCATGACGGCTTTGATAAGCGCCCAAGCGAGCAGCCCCACGCCGAGAGTGTACGCACCGACGGCCACCACGCCGACGAGCTGGTACCCCAACTGGGTGAACCCACCACCGAAAAACAAACCGTTTGCTGGACCGCTAACCGGGGCAGCGGCGGAATCGGCAAAGAGCCCGATCGCAAGCGTGCCCCAGATGCCGTTGGTCAGGTGCACGGACAGCGCCCCGACTGGGTCATCGACCTTGACGCGGTCGAAGAAGAGCACCGAGAGCACCACCAGGACGCCGGCGATTAGCCCGATGATCAGTGAGCTGCCGACACTCACCCAGGCGCACGGGGCGGTGATCGCGACCAGCCCGGCCAGACAACCGTTGAGGATCATCGACAGGTCCGGTTTGCCCAGCAGGACAATGGCCGTGATCAACGCGCTGAGTGAGGCGGCGGCCGCTGCCGTGTTCGTGGTCACGGCGATGTGGGCGATCGCTTTCGCGTCAGCAGCCATCGTGCTTCCCGGATTAAAGCCGAACCACCCGAGCCACAGTACAAACACGCCGATCGTTGCGGCCGTCATATTATGGCCGGGGATCGGATTCACCTTCCCATCCTTCGTATACTTCCCGAGGCGTGGCCCCAGGAGCAAGACACCGGCCAGCGCCGCCCATCCCCCTACAGAATGGACCACCGTTGACCCAGCGAAGTCCCAAAATCCGAGGCCTGCCAACCATCCTCCTCCCCAAATCCAATGGCCAGTGACAGGGTACAAAATCCCGATCATCACGAAGGAGAAGACGACGAACGAGAGAAATTTGACACGTTCGGCCACTGCGCCGGAAACGATCGTCGCGGCCGTGCCGGCAAAGACGAGCTGGAAGAAAAACTTCGCCCACAGCGGGATCGTCGCCCAAGCGATCGCGCTGTACACCCCTCTATAGGCGTCCCCACTGGCTGGGCTGTTATCCGCTCCGCCGAGGAAGAAGAGCCCCTGGGTGCCGAAGAAACTGTTCCCGTCACCAAACATCAGCCCCCAGCCGAGGATCAGAAAGGCGAGGGACGACACGCCGAAGACGATAAAGTTCTTCGCGAGAATGTTAACGCAGTTCTTCGCCCGGCACAGACCGCTTTCCACCATGGCGAACCCCAGATTCATGAAGAATACCAACATGGCAGTGATGAGGGTCCAGATGGTGTCGGCGACGACTTTCGGAGACTGTAGCAGGGCGGTAATCTGGTCGGTAGTCGCCAGCGTCGCCACCGCCTCCTCTTGACCCCAACTCGGGGGAGTGCAGAGGAGCGACAGCACTATCAGCATGGTCAGACTCAAGGCCAATCCTGAGGGAACTCCAGTTGCGCGATACATACCTTCTCCTATGCCACTGTTGTGGGTTGCTGCAAGTTAGATAGCGTCGGCCCCGCGCTCGCCCGTGCGAATGCGGATCGCTTCCTCCACCGGGAGGATGAAGATCTTGCCGTCGCCAATACGGCCGGTGCGGGCGGTGGCGACAATAGCGTTCGCCACCACTGGGGCCTTCTCGTCCTCGACGAGCACCTCGATCTTGACCTTCGGCAAAAAGTCCACTACATACTCGGCGCCGCGGTATAATTCCGTGTGTCCTTTTTGCCGTCCGAAGCCCTTGACTTCGGAGACGGTCATTCCTTGGATCCCCTCTTTGGACAGCGCTTCTTTCACCTCGTCAAGCTTGAAGGGCTTGATAATCGCTTCGATCTTTTTCATACCGGCCTCCTGCCTGGAGTACAGTCTCCTAGTAAAAGTTGTACGACAGCTCGGTCGCGATCGTGTCTTGACCCCGGAGGAAGCGGAACAGCGGGCCGTCCGGGGTGGTGCGTAGGCGGTCCTGCGAGAAGACTTTGCGGTTCGACTCGTCGTGGCGGTATTCGAGGCGAACGTGGAGGCGGTCGGTCAGTGCCCACTTTAAAGTGGTGGTGAGCTCCCACAAATCTTGCCTCGTGCCGGTGCGTGTCCCATCCCGGTCCGCGAACCATTCAGCGCGTTGCGCGAGCGAGAATGCGTCCCAGGCCGGGTTAAACAGCGCACCGCCAATGCTAATAATGCCGGCAACTCCGTACCACTCTGCAGTCCGGTCACCGTCAAGTAGTCCGGTCTCTGAACCGTAGTCATAGTTGAGAACGAAATCGAGGTGATCGATCGGCTTGTACGTCAACACCGTATCGAACACCCCGCGTTTCGATCCTCCACGGTCGGCTTGCTCTGGGCCAAAGGTACCGTTGAAGGTCCACGTCAATGATTGCATCGGCGTCAGGGCCAAGCTGCCCAGGAAGGTTTTGCCTTTGTTGGCGTCAAGCACGTTGTCCCAGCCGTTCACCACACCTGCAGTGAGACTCACCAAGTCGTGCAGTGGGTACGACAACAACAGCCCAGTGTGGGTGAACGGGATGGCGAAGCCGAACAGGAACGAGCGCGAGATATTGTAATTGCGCGGGGATTCGATCACCTCCGCGCCCAACAGAGTGACGAATTTCCCGGCTTTGATTCCTAGCCCCTTGCCCAGCGGGGCGGTGTAAGTGAGGTATGCCTCCTGCAGGGCGAAGTTATTTGTGCCATTGGAAAAAGTGCCGTCGCCGTTCCAGTCGGATTGGATGAGACGTGCGGTGCGGCCGTAGTCCAGCTTGAGCATAAAGCCGACCCCGCCTTCTTCTTGCTTGGAGAGCGCGAGCTGAGCGAGGTCCAAGGTGAAGTTGTTCGCCCGCGTGTCAAAGATGCGTAAAGAATTATCCTTCGAGTCAGGGTTGTTGAAATTGTAGTTATAGGAACCGTAGACCATCCCACCTACCTCAAGGCCTTTCAGCAGACTGACCCCCTCTTCTAGCGTCTTCAGCCGCTGTTCGATCGGTCCGAGGTCCGCGGCAGGGGCCGCGGCTGGTACTGGCTGCTGGGCTTTCAGTTGGCGCACCTCTTCTTCGAGTTGCTGAATGCGCTCTTGCATGGCCCGGATGGTATCCTTGAAGAACGCGTCGTCCCCACCTCCCGCCTGCACCTGCCCGCCCGAGAACGCGAACAGGGATAGACAAAAAAACAGTTTGCGCATTCCCTATCCTCCGCAAAAAAGGACTCTGTCCCCGCCAAATTACGGCGACGGTTCCGATCTTGAGCAAAGGCTATACCAGAGAGAAGGGGCGAGAAATCAGGGAAATCCGCAAGTTTTCTGAGGACGGTGCAGGAACCGTGCTTAGAAGAGTGGCACGAGGGGACAAGCGTGCCTAAACTCTGAACACTCGCCACACTCCGTTGACACGGAAACCCCGATCGCTTATGTCGTAGCCATAGGCACGAACACGACGGGGGGAGATCCCCTGAGACAAGGAGGCTGGCTATGGCCACTAGAGATTTCGAGGTACGGCAATTACTCAAAGCCTATCGTAAGGGTCTTATTTCCGACGAGCTCTTTGCAGAGCAGATGCGGGAGCTCGAGAACGGTCAGCGGAGCTACACCTACAACGGGCAGAGCCATGCCACCGAACGAGAGATGATCATGCACCTCCTGGACGAATTCCGTTGCGCGGAGAACTTCGCGGCGGAGTATCTGAATCGCTGGATTGCGGTGAGCGATTTGGAATGTGTCAAAGGAGGTCTACGTGTCATTCAGCAGCGCGAAGCCTACCATGCGCAGATCCTCGAGGCGCGGCTACGGGAGTTGGGAGGCATTCCTCAGTGCACCGTTCCGGCAGAACGACGTGAGAAGGAATTGGCGTTCTACGCCTCGACCGACCTAAAAGACATAGACAAGTTGAGATCGATTGCGGCCCGTGTCAAAGATCCAGCTGCGGTACTGAAGCCAATTACGGATGTCATTGCGCAAATCGAAGAGGATCAGCAGAGCAAGGAATTACTCCGCTCGCTCGTTGATGACGAGATGTCAAGTATTAAATGGCTGCTGGAGGCGTGTCAGACGTTGAGTGAGGCCAGGGCGACGCAGCCTGCCGCATAGGGGTGCAAGGTGAGGGACCCAGGGAGGGCCGGCGTGCTTGGCACGTCGGCTGTGTAGACCACCTCCCCCAGACCCCCAGCCCCCCCCCCTTTCCCATGTCAGCTGCAGTTTCCCCCTCTCCGCAGATTCTTCAGGTGCTTGCTCCCCTGCGTGAGGCCTGCGCTTCACAGTGGGAGACGATTATCGCTAGCGTTGTCGCTGCGCCCAACCCGGTGTTAGCGGCGGTGAATTTGAGCCGATTAGCCGAACACGGGTTCGCCACCGGTTCTGTGCTCAACTCTCCAATGCACTTGCGCAATCTCATCTGTCTTTTGGGTGCGAGTCAGTATCTTGCCACGGTCCTGCTCAACCAAGGGACGGTGTGGGAGGAGGCTTTTTTGGCAGACGTTCATTCGTCCGTCAAGAGCGTTGATGAACACTTGGCTACTCTGCACCTCCGGCTCCCTCCAGATATACCGGAAGAAGAATTTCTCCGTGGTCTGCGTGCATACCGCAACCGAGAATACCTGCGGATCGGCACACGCGATCTTTTAGCCCTGGCCTCCTTGGAGGAGACGACGCAGGATTTGAGCGCATTGGCCGAGGCAGCCGTCCAAATAGCCTATGTCTACACGCGAGCCAAGCTGCGGACGTTATATGGGGAAGCAGTGTGGGACGACGGTACTACCCAGCGGCCGATCGGTTTTGTCGTCTTCGGCATGGGCAAATTGGGAGGGAAGGAGCTCAATTTCAGCTCCGATATCGATTTGATTTATTTGTATGAACGGGACGCCGGTCCAACGACCGGTGGCAGTAAAGGAGCCATCGAGTCCCGCGTGTTCTTTACGCACCTAGCACAGGGCATGACCCGTGCGCTCAGCGATCTGGTCTGCGGTGGACGGGTATTCCGGGTTGATCTCCGCCTCCGCCCGGATGGGGTGAATGGTCCGGTGGTCAATTCTTTGCCTAATGCCTTGTTGTATTATGAGTCCTGGGGGCAGACCTGGGAGCGGATGGCCCTCCTCAAAGCGCGACCGATCGCCGGGGATAAGGCGCTGGGGGAGCACTTTCTGCGCGAGGTTGCACCGTTTGTCTTCCGCCGCTACCTGGACTTCTCTACCATCGAAGACATCAAGGAAATGAAAGCCCGGATCGAACGCTCTTTGCGCGTGTCCGAACGCGGCAATCGCAACGTGAAGCTCGGGCGCGGCGGGATTCGGGAGATCGAGTTTATCGCCCAGGCCCTGCAGCTGATTCATGCAGGGAAAGATCCGCGGGTCCGGGAACGCAGTACCCTCCCGGCCCTGGACCGCTTGGTTGAAGGGCGGTATCTCACCGCTGCCGACCGCGATGTGTTGCGAGACGCCTATCGCTTCCTGCGGCAGGTAGAGCACAAACTGCAGATAGTGGAAGACCGTCAGACCCATTCGCTGCCGGATGACGACGCCGGCATGCAGGCGTTAGCGCGGCGGTTGCACATCTCTCCGCCGGACGAAGTCGCGCGTTTCTGGTCTGTTCTGCACACCCATACGGAGGCAGTGCACCACATCTTTTGCGCCTTGTTTCATGTGCCAGACAGCCTGCCCAACGGACATGAAAGCGAGATTGCCACCTTGTTGCAGGAACTGCATCACGAAGAGCGCACGCTCTGGCGCCTCCAGCAGCTGGGGTTGCGTCAACTCGAGGAAGGGTACCGTAATCTGCGGCTGTTGCATGACGGTCCGCCCCATTCCCCAGCCTCGCCGAAGCGGCGCAAAATCCTCTATGCCCTGGCGCCTCATTTGTTTCGGGAGGTGGCACGTGCGGCAGATCCGGATCGCGCCTTGGCCGCGATGGCGCATCTCATCGCGTCGATCGGGGCGCGCTCCAGTTTCCTGGCGCTGCTGCGTGAAAATCCACACACCCTGCGCACCCTCGTCAATCTGTTTGGCACCAGTGCCTACTTGTCGCAAATTTTCCTCCGCCACCCCGAATTGCTCGATAGCCTCGTGCGCGCCGATCTGGTGCGGCTGCAGAAGGATCGCGAGACGATGCAGGCTGAGCTGATGGCGCGCCTCGCGGAGGTGGAGGAATTGGAAGATCGTTTGGACATTTTGCGTCAGTATCGCACCGAAGAGTTTCTGCGCATCGGTATCCACGACAGCAACGGGCTCCTCGATGTTACTGAGGTCAGTCGCCAACTGACCGAGTTGGCAGAAGCCTGCCTCGCCGGGGCGTACTTGATCGCACGTGGAGCGCTCCTTCGACAGCTTGGCCTTTCCGCGGCTCCCGGAAGTTTAGCCATCGTGGGGATGGGCAAACTGGGCGCAGGCGAGCTCAACTATAACTCAGATCTCGACTTGATTTTTCTCTACGATGCCGTCCCCGACCACAAGGAGGGGGGAGAGCAGATCACGGCGCAGGAATTTTTCACCAAATTGGCCCAGCGGTTCATCTCGGTACTGCAGGTGCAGACGAGAGAGGGATATGTCTACAAGATCGACACACGCCTCCGTCCGTCCGGACGGTCTGGGTCTCTCGTGTCATCGCTCGCCTCTTTCATCCGCTACCATCGCGGCAGCTCGCAGCTGTGGGAGCGGCAGGCATTGATCAAAGCCCGTGTGGTGGCTGGGGACCTGGCGCTCAAGCAGCCGGTTGAAGAGGTGTTAGAGCAGTTCGCGTATAGTGGGACGATCGATCGGGCGGGCGTGGCTGAGATCGACCGCTTGCGGACACGCATGGAACAGGAGTTGGCAAAAGAAAGGACCGGCCGTTTTAACATCAAGACTGGCCGTGGCGGGATCGTGGACATCGAATTCCTTGTACAAATGCTGCAATTGCGCTATGGTCAGCGCCTCCCTGCTCTGCGGCAGCGGGCCACGCTCCCGGCGCTCGTAGCTTTGCACGCGTGCGGTATCCTCGCCGAAGAGGATTATCAAACCTTAACCCAGGGGTACCGCTTTCTCCGGACTCTGGAGAACCGCCTGCGCATCGAGCAGGATCAGCCGGTTGAGGCTCTGGAGAGCAGGGGAGAACATCTTATAGCCCTGGCCCGTCGTCTCGGCTATGAGGGGGACGCCGCTGCCGAGCACCTGCTTGCGGACTACCAGAGCCAACGGGAGGCGATTCGGGCGTGTTACACCAGGTTGTTTGCCCGGGAGAAAGGACAGCCACCATGAGGAACGCACACGATCACGCTGCCTCACAGGAGGACTTTGCCACACTCTTTGCGCGGGCACAGACCGGGCCGGCTCTCAGCGCGGGCCAAGTCGTCAAAGGCTGTGTCATCCATATCGGAGCAGATAGTGTATTCGTCGCAGTGCCGGGGAAGGGCGAAGCCGTCATGGGACGGGCTGAGCTCGAGGATGAGCACGGCAACCTCCAGGTCGGGATTGGCGATGAGGTCGAGGCCACGGTCGTCTCGGCGGATGGCGAGGTGCGACTATCGCGGAAACTGCTTCAGGGAGCACAGGCCCGCGCGCAATTAGAAACCGCCGTCGCCACTGGCTTGCCGGTTGAAGGCAAAGTGACCGCTGTCATCAAAGGCGGATACGAAGTGAGAGTCGCTGGGCTCCGCGCTTTCTGTCCGTTCTCCCAGATCGATGTGCGCCGCCCACAATCCTCCGATGCGTTCCTGAACCACGTGCTGGAGTTCCGTGTCACGCGCTATGCGGATCACGGTCGCAACATCGTGCTCTCCCGCCGTCAGCTCCTAGAAGAGCGAGCAGCCAAAGCCGCCGAGGAAACGCGCAAGAAAGTGGTGCCCGGGGCGATCTTAGCGGGAACTGTCTCGTCCCTCACCGATTTTGGGGCGTTCGTCGATTTGGGCGGGGTACAGGGGCTCGTCCACGTGTCCGAGCTGTCTCACTCGCGCCTGGTGAAGCCGGCCGACCTCTTGCGTGTTGGCGACCCCGTGACCGTAAAGGTACTCAAAGTTGACGACACAACGGGGAGGGTGGCGCTGAGCCTCAAGGCGCTCGCAGAGGATCCCTGGGCCGCTGTGCCCGAGCGGTTGCGCGAACGCCAAGTCGTGCGTGGGCGCGTCGTGCGGGCGATGGATTTCGGCGTCTTCGTCGAACTGCTTCCCGGGGTGGATGGACTTCTCCACTTCAGCGAGGTTCCCCGCAGTCAGCACGCGGCGATCAAAGAAGCGGCGGCGGTGAATGCTGAGGTCTCTGTCCTGATCTTGGAGATCGATCCTGACAAGCGCCGCATCGCCCTTGCACTGGCGCCCGAAGGACTCACACCAGGCGAGCAGGTAGAGGCGACCTCCCTGGCGGTCGGCAGCCTGGTGACCGGTACGGTCGAGCGGGTCGAGCCGTTTGGGGTCTTTGTCCGGCTTGGCCCGGGACAGGTGGGGCTCATCCCCAATGCGGAGACGGGCACGGCGCGGGGCACTGACCACCGTAAGGAATTTGCTCCTGGGACCGTAGTGCACGCCGTAGTCCTCGCGCTCGAAGACAGAGGGAAGCGCATTCGCCTGTCACGGGCCAAGGCGCTGGAGCGTGAGGAAAAAGCCGAGACCCACTCTTACCTCGGCGACGCGACGCAGAAGAAAAGATTCGGTCTCACACTCGGGGATCTGCTCAAGCAGCGACAAAAGCAGTGACGAAAAACATTATCGGCGCGCAGGGACGGAAGCGCGGCCGCTCGAAGGCACCTCTGGTGGGAGCACCTAGGGCATGAACTCCGGCGCAACAGCTCTGCCTCGCTTCTCACCTCGGTCCTGCCAGGGTGAGGGTTATTCGCGCTGGTGAGATGATCTGCTGTCCGCGACACTCACGCCTGTGATGCTGGCCCGCAGTTGCCGTACTCCTTCGGCCGCCCCTCCTGGGGCGTGAAAAATCGCTGCGCCCGCCACCAGCAACGTTGCCCCTGCGGCGACCACCCGCGGCGCGGTGTGTGGATCGATGCCGCCGTCGATTTCAATCTCCGCGTGTGCCCCGCACTCGTCGAGCAGACGCCGCAGGCGCTGGACCTTCCCGATACTTGACTCGATGAAGCGCTGCCCGCCGAAGCCGGGGTTCACACTCATGATGAGAATCTGATCGATGTCGAGAAGCACCTCTTCCAGGGTGGAGAGCGAGGTACTGGGGTTCAAAACAACCCCAGCCTGCTTGCCCAAATCCTTGATTTGATAGAGGGTACGGTGTAAGTGCGGGCACGTTTCTTGGTGGACTAACAGAATGTCCGCCCCAGCGCGCGCGAAGTCAGCCAGATAGCGCTCGGGCTCGACGATCATCAGGTGCACGTCAAGCGGTAGCGTGGTGCTCTGCCGTATGGCTTCCACCACGAGCGGGCCGATGGTGATATTGGGGACGAACCGGCCATCCATCACATCAACATGGATGCGGTCTGCCCCAGCGTCTTCCACCTCTGCGACCTGCTGGCCGAGGCGGCGAAAGTCAGCCGATAAGACGGAAGGGAGAATTTTGACGGTGCGGATACCCACCTACCTTCCTCGCTCTGCCTCTCTGCAGCAACACCCCCGGTATTGCGGTTCGTTATTATCAACGTAGCATAGGACTGTACGGGCGAACAGGCCCTCGGCTGGAGGTACCTATGGCGGCAAACTCTGACGTAACGGCGACCTGGGCTTATCATGACGGCACTAAGCATTCCTTGCAGAGCGTGCGGCATAACCGTCATTACTTAGACTGGGACAATCAACCGCTGCCCTTTAAAATTTACCCCTCCCTGGAGGCAGTGCCGTTGCCGCATGACTTTCCCACGGCGTCGCTTTCGACCCTGGCGGCGATCTCGACTATGCCGACGCAGCCAGCAGCTGATTGTGTCCCCGACGTGCCCACTCTTGCCGCCCTGCTGTATCTCTCGGCCGGGATTACCAAGCAGCGGACATATCCCGGGGGGGCGATCTATTTCCGCGCCGCGGCGTGTACCGGGGCGTTGTATCACATCGATCTCTATCTGGTCTGCGGCGACCTCCCCGGCCTAGCTGCCGGAGTCTATCATTTCGGGCCGCATGACTTTGCGCTGCGGTGCCTCCGTCAGGGTGACTATCGCGGCGTGCTTGCCCACGCAACTGCGCAGGAGCCCACGGTGATGCACGCGCCGGCGGTCCTGGTGTGTACCAGCACGTACTGGCGCAACGCCTGGAAATATCAGGCTCGTACTTACCGGCATTGCTTTTGGGACGCCGGGACGCTGCTGGCGAACACCCTGGCGGCGGCTGCCGCCTTTAACATGCCGATCCGCGTGGTCGCCGGTTTCGTTGATCATGAAGTCAACCGCCTGCTCGACCTCGACACCATGCGTGAGGTGGCGCTTGCGGTCGTTCCGCTCGGCTATACTGCCGAGCAAGTGCCTGCTCCTGCCCCTGCGGTGCCACCCCTCAACTTGCCCGTCACTCCACTGTCTAGGAGAGAAGTGGACTATCCAGCGATTCGGGCGATGCACGCGGCATCTTCACTTGAGGACGTCCACGAGGTGGCGGCCTGGCGTGGCACCCCGCCGCAGAAGCCTGACCCGGCCCCGACCGGGCAGCTGTTCCCGCTGGCGCCGCTGAGCGACGCAGAATTACCCCAAGTGCCACTCGATACGGTGATCCGCCACCGCGGCTCGACACGCACTTTCACCCGTGCGCCGCTCTCCTTTGCCCAGTTGTCCACGCTGCTGAGATACACCACGCGCGGCATACCGGCCGATTTTCTCGACCCCGCCGGGGTGATGTGTGCGGACGTGTATCTGATTATCAACGCGGTCGAAGGTCTCCCGAGCGGGACGTACGTCTTCCACCGTGACCGCGACGCATTGGAATTGCTGCGGGCGGGCCTATTCCGCCGTGAAGCCGGATACTTAGGGCTCGGCCAGGAATTGCCGGCAGACGCCAGTGCGAACCTCTACTGCCTGACCACCTTGCCGCCGCTGTTGCAGCGCTTCGGCAACCGCGGGTATCGCGCCGCCCAGTTAGAGGCCGCCATTATCGGCGGCAAATGCTACCTGGCAGCCTACGGGCAGCGGTTCGGCGCCACCGGCCTCACCTTTTTTGATGACGACGTGACCGATTTTTTCTCCCCCCACGCGGCGGGGAAAAGCGTGATGTTCCTCACCGCCGTGGGGAAGCCGGCACGGCGGCGGATCATTCACCCCTAGTGAATACCATACAACTGCGCAGCGTTGCCACCGACGATTTTTGCGGTGTCTGCCGGCGGAATATTTTTGAACGCCGCGGCGATGAACTCCCGCGAGCGCGGCCAAGGGGAGTCGGTGTGCGGGTAGTCCGACGACCACATGAGCTGACCCGCGCCCACGCTCTGGCGGGTGAAGTCGATGTTCGACGTCTCGAATTGGAAGGTCGCCCAAATGTTGCGCTTGACATACTCGCTGGGCAACAGGGGTAGGCTGAGCCCCTCTAGGTGGCGCAGCCGGTCGTAAGCGTGGTCCAGTCGGTACATGAAGTGCGGCAGCCAGGAGATGTCGTTTTCCGCCGAGACGATTTTGAGACGCGGGAAGCGGTCAAACACCCCGCCGACAATCATGTCGGCCAGGGTCAGCTGGATCTCTTGTGGCAGTTTCATGTAGCCGAACAGCACCTTGCGGCGGCTGAAGCGCACACCGCCACGGCCGGTCAGGATGTGCAAGGAAAGGGGGAAATCGGCCTCCT
>Ga0308420_1000702_pt1 | contig 17040 bp, 12 predicted proteins | sample HotsprSampleMS55_FD_203802 | JGI IMG/M metagenome (GOLD analysis project Ga0308420, IMG submission 203802) | Hot spring phototrophic mat microbial communities from Mushroom Spring, Yellowstone National Park, Wyoming, United States - 20090730_MS55 ... | reverse complement strand
TGATGGCGCCGGTTTCGAGTTTGACATCAATCGTCCGCGGCACAGCCGCTTCGACTTCCACGCCCCGGCGGTCAAGTTCCCGGAATCCATCCCGGCGGTAACTGATCTGATAGATGCCGGTCGGAAGCACGGGGATAAGCCACCGGCCGTTGTTGTCGGTCTGTACGGTGCGCTCCACACCGGCGTCTGATTTGACCGTGACAGTGACACCCGGTAGCGCCGCGCCACTGGCATCCTGGACGACACCACCCAGACTGCCGGTGGCGCCCACCTGGGCCAGTGCCATATCCCATGCGCCCAGCGCCATGACCACCATGCCAATGGTGAGACACAGCACGCGCGATAGCCTGCGAGGCAGGTACTGCCTGAACATAGTCCATCCTCCTCAAGAGCCTTGTTGAGGCCGTTAGAAAAAAGCCACGCCAGCGTGGCCCATCATTGTGCGTGGGATGGACGCTAGAGAGCCGAAGTAACATTCCTTTGAACAACAGTGTTACGTGCTGTTTCAAACCGGTTACATTTCTGTAAACTCACAGGAAGTCCTCCGCGAGGGCAGGACCTCCGTGGTCGCTGCCTTGTGCCAGCGCAGCTACCAGACGGCAAGGAAGGTTTCAGACGCGAGGATTTGGCGCTGCCGAAGTCCGTAGAGGTTTAGCGGGGCGGGGCCAGCAGCAGGCGCTGCGCGGCCTGGGCGTCGGGATCGTCCGGGTTGAGGTCGAGCGCCTGGCGAATATGCACGGCGGCCCGGGTGCGATCGCCCTGGGTGAGCAGAATCCGGCCGAGCAACACGTGGGCGGCCGTGAGTTTGGGATTCCAGAACACGGCGGCCTTGAGCGCCTGGACCGCGGCCGGCAGATCGCCGCGCCGCTCATGGACGCGCCCCAGCAGCAGATGGGCTTCGCTGTGGTCGGGCGCGAGCTGAATGACCTGCGCCAGTTTTTCAAGCGCGGTGTCAGACCGGTTTTCAAGGAAGGCCGCCTGGGCATCACGCATGAGTTCTGAGGTTCGCTGCAGGACGGAAGTGCCCAGAAAAGCCTGCTGACGGCTCTGCTCCTCGCCCCGCGCGTAACGGTGGAAGGCTTCGCGGTTGAACCGGGTTTTGACAAAGGGCAGCCACGGCGGCTTGCCGGCGGTTTCCCACCTGGCGAAATCCGGCGCATGGCGCTTGGCGGCGTCAAGGGCGGCCGTGGCCTCCGCCGTACGTCCCAGTTTGGCATAGACCTTGGAGAGCACATACCAGGCCCGGCCGTCGGTTGCCGTACGCCTGGTGAGCGTCTCCAGCGGCGTCACCGCTTCGGCCGGACGCCCATCCCGCCACAGGGCATAGCCGTAGTTGAACAGGGCTTCGTCATCGAGCGGCACGGTGTCGGCCGCCAGCTTCGTCAGACGGGCCGCTTCGGCAAAATCGCCCTTCTGCATGTAGGCCACGCCGGCGTTGACGTAGGTTTCAAACAGCGGCATCGGGGTCAGCAGCGCCGTATGTGTTTTGATGGCGGCATCGGTCTGGTTGGTCAGCAGTTGACAGACGCCCAAGTAAAACCCGGCTTCCAGCCCACGTGGGTCAGTCGCCCGGACGCGCTCGAACCATGTTGCGGCTTCACCGTAGCGCCCGGCCCGATAGTGCAGCAGGCCCAGCTCAAAGTAGGCCTGCGGGAAAGTAAGCTGCGCATTGCGGGTTGCCTCTTCAATGGCCCGGATGAGCAGACGGGCCCGGTCCGCCGGGTCTTCGGTGACGAGCGCCTTGATGTAGATTTCATACGCGGTCGGAGCGATGCGCGTTGCCCTGGCAATGAGCCGGTCACGTGAAAACGGCAGTGCCGGATTGCGCTGATAAAGCAGTTCCCAGGCGAGTTTGCCCTGAACCACCTGCAAATCCGCCACCGGCGCACTCAACACATGTTCGCTGCCGACAAGCTTGCCTTCGCGCAGGGAAATCATCTGCGCCCGTACCGTCAGGGTGCTGTCTTTGCCCTCGCCCGTCACGGTGTAGGTGCCGCGCACAAGCAAATCGGCACCCACCGCTTCACCAAGCTTGATTTCCGTGGCGCGGGTCAGCAGCGCCGTCCGCGACAGTCCCAGCTTTTCGTAAGCCAGGTGACATTCATCGAGCGGAACGGCAATCAACCCCGGCGAATCCAGCAGCTCAGCCATGGCGACCGTAAAGCTTTCCCGAATCCAGTTGTACTCCGGGCGCGCCGTTGTATGCTCGAAGGGAAGCGTGAGAACGACCTCTGTCGCCGTGACCATCTGACCGGGAAGGCTCAAACCAGACCAGAGCCAAAACCAGATCAGCCCTGCCCACGACCATTGGAACAGCCGGCGTCGCTTTGTCGGCGTCCTTGGCCCTGTATCCCGTTTCCGTTGTCCAACTCCCATAGCTCCATCAAGGTTGAATGGCTTGTTTCCACTGCCGCATTCTGTCCCCTGACACTTTCCCTGCCGGCCTGTGGCGTGTCCGGTGGGTGTGGCTGGCCGCCATCGTCAAGCGTAACACGTTCACGCCGGTCTCCCCGAAGTTGATGCGAAAATTTTTCTTGACAACAAGTGACTAAGATTTTTATATTACCGACAGGCTAAGAAATTAGCCGGTTCGCCGTCAGGCGACACCCAAAGAGTTGAGGTTCAGTTATGCGTCACGACCAGTTCACCCTCCGCGCCCAGGAAGCCATTGCGGCTGCCGTCAATCTCACCCAGGAACGACAGCACCCACAGGTCGAACCGGAACACCTGCTCGTGGCCCTCCTTGAGCAGTCCGACGGCATCACCAAGCCGATTCTTGAGAAGATTGGGGCTTCGGTGCCGCGCGTGCTCAGGGATGCCGAGGAAGCCTTGGGCAAAATGGCGAAAGTGACGGGTGGGGAGCGGTATCTCTCCGGGCGACTCTCCACGCTGTTTGTCAATGCCCGCAAGGAAGCTGACAAGTTGCAGGATGCCTATGTCAGTACGGAGCACCTGCTGCTCGCCATGGCCGAAGACAAGGAAAGCCAGGCCGGGCGCATTCTCCGGCAGCACGGCGTCACCCGTGATCACATTCTGAAAGTGGTTACGGAGTTACGCGGCAATGAGCGCATCGTGGATCAGGACCCGGAATCAAAGTACCAGTCGCTGCAAAAGTACGGGCGCGATCTGACGGAACTGGCGCGCGCCGGCAAGCTCGACCCGGTCATCGGGCGGGACGATGAAATCCGCCGGGTCATCCAGGTGCTTTCCCGGCGTACCAAGAACAACCCGGTGCTCATCGGCGAGCCGGGGGTTGGTAAAACGGCCATCGTCGAAGGGCTGGCCATGCGGATTGTCTCTGGGGATGTACCGGAGTCGCTCAAGAACAAGCGGCTGATGACGCTTGACCTGGGGGCGATGCTGGCCGGGGCCAAGTACCGTGGGGAGTTTGAGGACCGCCTCAAGGCTGTACTCAAGGAAGTGGTACGCTCCAACGGTGAAATCATCCTGTTCATTGACGAACTCCACACGCTGGTGGGCGCCGGGGCTGCCGGTGACGGTGCGCTCGATGCCTCGAACATGCTCAAACCGGCGCTGGCGCGTGGCGAGTTGCACTGCGTAGGGGCGACGACGCTCAACGAGTACAAGAAGCACATTGAAAAGGATGCAGCGCTGGAGCGGCGCTTCCAGCCGGTGTATGTGGCCGAGCCAAGCGTGGAGGACACGATTGCCATTCTCCGGGGCCTGAAGGAGCGCTATGAGGTTCACCATGGCGTCCGCATCAAGGATGCGGCCATCGTGGCGGCGGCGACGCTCTCGAACCGGTACATTGCCGACCGGTTTCTGCCGGACAAGGCCATTGACCTGATTGACGAAGCCGCGTCGCGGCTGCGGATCGAGATTGACAGCCTGCCGACAGAGATTGACGAAATCGAGCGCGACATCATGCAGCGCGAAATTGAGCGCCAGGCATTGCAGCGCGAAGACGATCCGGCTTCCCGCGAGCGGCGGGCCAAAATCGAACAGGAAATCGCCGAGTTGCGCGAGCGGAGTGCGGCGCTCAAGGCGCGCTGGACAAACGAAAAGGCCATCATCGAGGCCATTCGCGCCGACAAGGAGAAACTGGAGGAACTCAAGCTCGAAGCCGAACGCTACGAGCGGCTGGGGGACTACGCCAAGGTGGCCGAAATCCGCTACGGACAGATGAATGAAGTCCGGCAGCGTATTGAAGCCAACCGGGCCAAGCTCGTCGAACTGCAATCGTCCGGGGCCATGCTCAAGGAAGAGGTGGATGAAGCCGACATTGCCCTGGTGATTGCGAAGTGGACAGGCATCCCGGTGGCCAAGATGCTCGAAAGCGAGGTCCAGAAGCTCATCCACATGGAGGAGCGGATGGGGCAGCGGGTGATTGGTCAGACCCAGGCCCTGCAGGCGGTGGCCAATGCCGTCCGCCGGGCGCGGGCTGGATTGCAGGACCCGAATCGCCCGATTGGTTCATTCATCTTCCTTGGCCCAACCGGGGTCGGTAAAACCGAAACGGCCCGGGCGCTGGCGGAGTTTCTCTTTGACGATGAGCAGGCCATGGTGCGCCTCGATATGTCGGAGTACATGGAGAAGCACACCGTGGCCCGGCTCATCGGCGCGCCGCCGGGCTACGTGGGCTATGACGAAGGTGGGCAGTTGACCGAGGCCATCCGGCGGCGTCCATACGCGGTCATCCTGCTGGATGAAATCGAAAAGGCGCACCCGGATGTGTTCAACGTCCTGCTTCAGGTGCTCGATGATGGCCGCCTGACGGACGGCAAAGGCCGGACGGTGGATTTCAAAAACACGGTCATCATCATGACTTCAAACATCGGGAGTGGCGAAATTCTCGACTGGGGCGGCGACCCGGAACAGGATGCCGAGGTGCGGCAGCAGGTGATGGGTCTGCTGCGCCGGGTGTTCAAACCGGAGTTTCTCAACCGGGTGGATGAGATTGTCATCTTCCATCCGCTGGGTCGCCGGCACTTGTACCGCATCATCGAGGTTCAGCTCGGCCGGTTGCAGGCGATGCTCGCCGAACGGCAGATCACACTGGAACTCACCGATGCGGCGAAGGAATTGCTGGCCAGCGAAGGTTTTGACCCAACCTATGGCGCGCGTCCGCTCAAGCGCGCGCTTCAGAATCTGATCCAAAACCCGCTGGCCCTGAAGTTACTCGACGGGACTATCCGCGATGGACAGACCGTCCGGGTAGATGTCAACGAAATGGGCGATGCGTTCACCTTCACCCCGGTCGCCAGCGCGGCAGCGGCCGAGACCACGGCCGGGGCAGTGAACGCCTAGCCCAACTCAGGTCAACGCAATGATGCTTTGGAGGTTATAAAGCCATGACACTGCAACGTTTTGATCCTTTCCGTGACATCATGAACCTGCGCAATCAGATGGATGCCCTCTTCAACGAAATCGGGATGGGGCTGTTGCCACGGACGGCCGGACAGACGGAAGCTGCCGCCACCTGGTCTCCAGCGGTGGACATCTATGAGACGGACAAGGAAATCGTCCTCAAGGCTGAACTGCCCGACATCAAGCAGGAAGACATCCGCGTCAGTGTGGACAACAACCGGTTGTCCATCACAGGCGAGCGGAAGTTCGAGTCGGAGGTCAAGCGTGAAAACTACCACCGCATCGAGCGGTCGTACGGCACGTTTGCCCGTACCTTCACCTTGCCGCCGACGGTGGATCAGGACAACATCCGGGCTGAATACAAACAGGGTGTGCTGACCGTTTCCCTGCCGAAACGGGAAGTGGCCCAGGGGAGGAACATCGCCATTCAGGTCAACTGACGGCTGGCTTGCCGCCGTTGGATTGAAACCGGTGGCGTGGTAGCGTCTTGTGCTACGGTGAGCCGCTGCTGCGGCTCACCGTTTGTAGGATAGGAGAAGGGGAAGAAGATTCCACACCAAGGAGCGAAGAGTCAGGCATGAGTGACGAACCACGCGAAACCGCTGGTGCAGAGACGCCGGTTGTGAACGTGACGGACAAGCGCCGTCTGTACAAGGACACAATGGAGACTGCCGCCGACGTGGCTTCATCCGTGGAATCCTCGCTGGACGCTGCATCCAAGGAAACCGCCAGGGAGGTGCCGGGCGAGCCGTCCGGGGCCGAAGTGCCGACCGTGGAGCAGCTTCAGACGCAGCTCCAGGAACGTGAGATGCAACTCCGGGAACGTGATGCCCAACTGGCGCGTTTGCGGGAGCAAGTCATTGAATTTGAAGCGAAGACTCAGGAAGAATTGCGTGAGACCCGCCGCCGTCTGGAACGGACCGTCGAGCAGCGGGTGCTGCGCGCGCGACAAGCCCTGCTGGAAGACTGGCTGGTGGTTTTTGACAACCTTGACCTGATGGTGGCTGGGGCAGAGAAAGCCACCAAAGAGGATTTGCTGACCGGGATTGTGGCCATGCAGCGGCTGCTTAGCCAGGCCTTGCAGCGGCACGACATCGAGCGGATTGACGCCGTGGGGCAGCCATTCGACCCCCAGCTTCACGAGGCGGTTGAAACCCTGACTGTCGCGCCCGAACAGGACGGGCGGGTTGTCGCCCAAACCCGTCCGGGCTACCGTTTGGGAACGCATCTGATTCGTCCGGCGCTGGTTTCGGTTGGGCGCGCTGAAGTCTCCGCGGCTGTCCTTTCGGAAACGGACATTCCGGCGAACATTTAGGAAAAGAACCGTTCGCTACAGCGGCTGCCTATGGTATTCTTGGCGAGGTAGTTCACCTGCTCCCCGGATGGCATCTTCCAGTGTCTCCAACCGGGTGTTCTCGACTGGAGACGCACCTCACAATCACGACTCACATCATCCTCACCGAGGCACGCTATGATTGACTTTGGCGATTTTGCAGACCGGTTTTCAGAAAGCGGACAGCGCGTCATGCGCCGCGCCTATGAGGAATCGAAGAACCGCGAGCACAATTTTCTGGCGCCAGAACACATTTTTCTGGCCCTGACGGAGGTTGAGCGTCCCCTGATTAACGAAATCATGCAGAGCCTCAACCTCGACCCGCAGGCCATTCGCAATGCCTTGGATGGGCGGCTCTCCATTCAGCGGCAGTTTGTGGGCAAGCGGATGAAGCTCCACGATGCCACGCGCGACATCCTCAACAAGGCCATGCGTCGGGCGCGGCAGAATGGGCGGCAAACAATTGACTCAACCGACCTGCTCATTTCGCTGTTCCAGGATGAAGATGGTGTGACGGCATCTGTGCTCCGGCAGTTTGGGGCCGACCCACAGGAGGTTGTCGAACGAGTTGGCATGCGGCTCAAGTTCCGTGAGGAGCGTGAAGCCCGCATCAACCGCAAGTTTGAACTGCCACCCTACATCAAGCACTTTGGGACGAGCCTCAACAAGCTGGCCCGCGAAGGCAAGTTGCCGCCGGTCATCGGCCGGGAGCGGGAAATCCAGCAGATGATCGAAATTCTCTGCCATCGGGAGCGTGCCAACTCACCCATTCTGATCGGTGAGCCGGGGGTCGGGAAAACGGCGGTCGTCGAAGGCTTGGCCCAGATGATCGAGCTTGAACCGGAACGTGTGCCGCGCCGTCTGCGCAACGCCCATATCGTCTCGATGCAAATTTCAAACGTTGTCGCCGGCACCATGCTGCGCGGCATGTTTGAAGAGCGCATCCAGGGCGTCATCAATGAAGTCAAGGAGCGGGAAAACCTCATCCTGTTCATTGATGAAGTCCACACCATCATCGGAGCTGGCTCGGCGATGGGGGCGGCTGCTGATGCGGCCAACATGTTCAAGTCGGCGCTGGGGCGCGGTGAACTGCGCATCATCGGCGCAACAACGACAACCGAATACAAGGAGTACATCGCCGAGGATGAAGCTCTAGCGCGCCGTTTCCGAACGGTGTTCATTGCCGAACCGAGCATCGAGGACACGCGCAAGATTCTGCAGGGCATACGTCCGCGGCTGGAGCAGAACTACTCAGTACAGATTTCGGACGAAGCGCTTGAAACCGCCCTTGAAATGGCTCCGCGCTACATCCGCAGCCTCCACATGCCGGACAAGGTCATTGGCTGGCTGGATACCGCCTCAGTCAAGGTGGAAATCAACCAGCCGGAAGACCCGGTGGTGCTCAAGCAGCACGTCATTGATGTCATTGCGCAGGAATCGCGCATTCCGCACGACATGATCTTCCGCGAAACGACCGAACGCTTTGCCAACATGGAAGCTGAGTTGGCCAAGCGCGTCATCGGTCAACGCGAAGCCGTGGAGAGCGTCGCGCGCCGGCTCCGCCTCAACAAGGGGCCGCTCAAGGAAAACTTCTACAAGCCGGATGGCGTGCTGTTGTTCCTCGGCCCGACGGGTGTCGGTAAGACGGAACTGGCCAAAGCTGTTGCCGAGTTTATGTTCGGCGACGAGCACAAGATGATTCGGATTGACATGTCGGAGTACCAGGATGGCGTTGTGGCCGTCGAGAAACTCATCGGCATGCCGCGCGGGATCGTCGGCTCGGAGCGGGGCGGTATCCTGACCGAACGCCTGCGCGACAACCCCTACACCGTCCTGCTGCTTGACGAAATCGAAAAGGCCTCGCCTTACCTGCTCAACCTGTTCCTCCAGGCTTTTGATGAAGGCTGGCTGACGGATGGCCGCGGCAAGAAGGTCTATCTGTCCGATGCCATCATCATCATGACGTCGAACCTGGGCAGCGAAAACTTCAAGAAGTATATGAAGCCGCTCGGGTTTGGCACAAAGTCGCTCGGCGACCTGAAGGAAATCAAAAACGAAGTGCTCAAAGCCGCCGAAACCCGTTTCTCGCCGGAGTTTCGGAACCGCATTGACGAAATCGTGGTCTTCTCGCCGCTGACGCAGGACGAGGTGCGGCAGATTGCCGTCCTCTACCTCAACAAGATTGAGCGGCAGATGGCGAAGTTTGGCAAGTCGCTGCGTGTCACCGACGCCGCCATTGACCAACTCGTGCAGCAGGGCTTCAGCCCAGCATACGGGGCGCGTTTCCTCAAGCGGACCATTGACGAGAAGGTCAAGCTGCCCATCACCCTCCAGTGGAACGCTGTCAATGCTTTCACCGTGGATGCACGCGATGGGCAGGTCGTCGTGACGGAAGAGCGTACGGAAACCAGCCCGGCGCCTTTTTCAGTCAACTAGCCATTCTGGAACGACCGGGGGATATGAACCAAACCCGGAAGAACCAAAAGGGGATGCCATCCGGCATCCCCTCTCCTGTGCCCGGGAGCCGTCTTCGCTGCCGGTTCCTGGTCGGGCCGGCGCAGCGGCTAACGAAGGATTTCCTTCAGTATCATCGTGGCCAGGGTAATGTCCTCTTCGGTCAGGACAAGGGGCGGCAGCAGGCGGATGACATTGACGCCCGCATTGAGAACAAGCAGCCCCCGCTCCTGGGCGGCTGCGATGTAGGGAGCGGCTGGCTCTGTCAACTCGATGCCAATCATATAGCCGCGTCCACGCACTTCCCGGATGCGGTGGCTGGGAATGGCGCGCAGCCGCTCAAAGAATAGCCCACTGAGCCGTTCAACCTGAGCTGGCAGGTTCGTTTCCTTCAGAACGCGCACTGTGGCACGGGCAGCGGCACAGGCCAGCGGCCCGCCGCCAAAGGTCGTGCCGTGCTGTCCCGGAGACAGTTTGGCGACGCGCTCGCCAAGAGCAACGGCACCCATCGGAAAGCCGCTGGCGATGCCCTTGGCCATGGTGAGGATGTCCGGCTCGATTCCGACGGCCTCGCAGGCAAAAAACGTCCCGGTGCGTCCAAAGCCGGATTGGACTTCATCCAGAATGAGCAGCGCGCCACGTTCGCGGCAAAGCTGCTGCGCCCGGTGCAGAAACGCGGTCGTTCCCGGACGGACGCCGCCTTCACCCTGAACGACTTCCAGGATGACCGCGCCGATCTCATCCGTGATGGCGGCATCGAGGGCGGCTTCATCGTTGTAGGGGATATAGGTGAAACCGGGGAGCAGCGGCTCGAACGGCTCACGGTACTTTGGCTCCCACGTGGCCGTCAGGGCCCCGGCCGTCCGTCCGTGAAAGCCCCGCTGGGCGGCAACCACGCCGTGGCGGCCCGTGGTCAGCCGGGCAAACTTGAGGGCGGCTTCATTGGCTTCCGCCCCGGAGTTGCAGAAAAACACGCGCGTCAGGCCATACGGCAGGACGGTCATCAGGTCGGCATAGAGTTGGGCGCGCTGGTCATTGCCGAATGAGCCGGAACAGGCAATGAGGGTTGCCGCCTGCTGGCTGATGGCTTCCACTACCGCCGGATGACAGTGTCCAAGGCTGGCGACGCCATACGCAGCCGTGCAGTCCAGGTAGCGCCGTCCGTCGCTATCCCAGACGTAAGCCCCTGCCCCACGGACGAGCGTGATGCCGCGCGAGACATACAACCCCAACCCATACCGGGCTTCGAGCACCGCCGGTGTGATTGGAGTCGTCTCGGCTGTATCTGTGGAGAGTCGAAGTGCCGTGGGGTTAGCCATCAGTGTTCCGGCGCCCATTGTTGTTGGCAAGGTGTTTTTTGATGAGCAGTTCTGCCAGGTCGGGCACCACTTCCCAGGCAATTTCGCGCACAACGTGGTCGGAAATTTCAGCCACCACACGCCGAACGATCTCATCCACAACCGCCGGGGGCAGGGTGAATGTTGACCAGTCCACAGTTTGTGCCGCCGTCGGCGTGGCAGGTGTTGGTTCAGCAACCAAGGCAGCCGCCGGGGCCGTGGCAGGTGCGGTCTCAACCGGAGGTTCAGGCTGCACTTCGCCGGAGTAGGCCGCGGCTGGTGGCGCTTCTGCTGATGGCGCTTCTTCGGATACTTCAATGGGAGCTGCTACCACAGCCGGCGATGGGGCCATCGTGTCCGTCAGGGTACCAGGCGGGAGGGTTGGCAGGGCGGCTGCCTCGGCCACGGCCGGTTCGTCCACTGGCGTTGCGATGCCGGGTCCGACGGCTTCTGTCTCGACAGGTGGTGTGACAGAAAAGGCGGACTCTTGGAGTGAGGCGGCCTCCGGTGGTGTTGGCACAAAGGCCGGTAGGTCAGAAGCCTCCGGGGTTACTTCGTCTGTTGCCGGAGGAGCCGTTGCTTCCAGGGCTGGAGCCTCCGTCCGGCTGGTGGCCACCACTTCTGTTGTCACTCCGGCTGCCGGCATGTCCGCTTCCGTTGGAGCGGATGTTATTTCCTCTGCGACGGGAAGTGCCTCGCTGACTGCCGGCGATGGCTGGCGCATGGCCACCAGTTCATCAGGGAGCAAGTCCGTCCCGTGAACAGGAGGTTCTTCTTCCACAGCGACTTCAAACACCGGGGACTGTGGCGGCGCGGTTGTCGGCAGCGTGGAGAATGAGACCAGGTTGCTCTCCGGCGGAACATCCAGCCGTTCTGCTGAAGGCGGTGGCGGCACTGGAGCACCAAGCAGCGTCGGAGAAGGCTCTCCCTCACCCACGACTGGGGCTGATTCCACTGCTGTCGGAGACGAAACCAGTCCGGTCAGAAAGTCTGGTGGTGGCACCGGCTCATTCAACAGGTTGCTCGTGGGCTGGGTCGTCAGTGAGTCCGTCGGCGAAGGCAGGGACGAGGTTTCCGTCTGTGGCTGGAAGGCTGTGGTGATAGGCGGCTCTGCCGGTGTCGGTTGCTCCCACGGTTGGGCGACTTGTGTCGGTGGCGTGATGACCGGTTCAAAGGATGGCAGCGGTGGCTCATCCGGCAAAGCTGCGGCCGCCGGTGTCTCCGCAGGAACGGTAACGGACGGTGTAGGCTCTGGAGCAACAACTGCTGCTGGCTCTGCAGGTGGAGCCGCAGCCGTCAGTACGTCCGCAGGGGGCACCGGCGATGGAGTGAATGGGGCAACAGCAAATGGGGTTGCGGCTTCATCCGGCGCTGAAGGCGCAGCGGATGTTGTCACCTGCGGTTCCGGCACAGCCGCCGGAGCGACAACAGGCGGCACGGCGTCGTCCAGCTCCAGAGGGGAATCCAACTCTGCCGCTGGGGGAGCTGGGGTCACGACCGGCGGAGACGGGACCGCTGGCGTGAACAGCTCAGGCAGTTCGGTTGGATCAAGTTTGGCCGTTGTCGTGCCGATGTTTGGCGGCGGCAGTGAAGAAAAGGTCGGACGGGGAATCGGCGTCGAAAGCGTCTTGGGCGGTTCCGGGTAGGTCAGTACAGGTGGCGCCTGTTCGGGCGGCGGCAGGTCAAGGATGAAATCCGTCGCGTCCGTGGGTGACGGAGCCGAAGGTGGCGGCGCATCGAGCGGCAGGAGCGGCTCAAGATCAGGCAGCCGCCCGTCGTCCATCTTTGGAGGTGGGGTGATTGAAGCCAGCATCGAAGGCGTGACTTTGATGGTCGGCGGTACTTCGGCAGACGGATCCAGACTGCCCGGATGAAACTTGGGGGGCGCAGCAGCACCCACCCCGGAAGGTTCTTTTGCCGTGGCCGGCGGAGGCACAGAGCCGAGCACCTGGGTCTGTCCGACCGGCTGGGTGGCGGTTGGCGGCGGCGTGGCCGCCGGTTTCGGCGGGAATCGCTCCAGTGTCGTCCGAATCAGCGAAACAAACTCCTGCTCTGCAATCGGCTTGACGATATGCCCATCGGCTCTGACGCGCTTGGCTTCTTTCTCGTCATAGGGTTCAAACTTGCCAGTCAGGAGCAGTACCGGGATGTGCTTGAAATCTGGATGCTGCTTGACGTATTCGCAGACTTCATAGCCGGTGCGGCCGGGCATGAACACATCCGCCAGAATGAGATCGGGACGTATCGTGGAAAGTCTTGAAACGGCTAACTCGCCGTTACTCATCGCAACGACGTCAATGTTGCATTTTTCAAGGTACAGCCCGAACATCTTCTGAATGCTCAGGCTGTCATCCGCAAGCAAGACCTTACGACGCATTGGCCGTTTTCTCCCCTCTGACGGCGAGACTGGTATCCGCTTTGAATACGAAGCAGAAAGCAAAGGAAAGCTAACACCCTTGTCGAAGCCTGTCAAAACCTTCACCACGCTGCCACAGCCGTCCAGACAGTTACCGAAAAGGTCATCCAGCCGCCTTCCGCTGCGGGCCAGAACCGTTCGGGCCAAAACCATTCGGGACGCCATCCACGGCGACATGACCTTTTCGGCCGATGAAGTACGTCTGCTCGATACCCAAGCCATGCAGCGCCTGCGGGGTATCAAACAGCTTGGACTAAGCCATCTGGTCTATCCGTCGGCGGTGCATACCCGCTTCGAGCACTCCCTGGGTGCCTGTCACCTGGCTGGAAAAATCATTGAAAATCTCGAACAAAAGGGCGTTTACCGTTTCACCGAAGATGAGCGGCGGCGCATTCGGACAGTGGCTTTGCTGCACGACATCACACATGTGCCCTTTGGCCATACCTTTGAGGATGAGCGACGGATTGCGCCCCGCCATGACGCTGACATCCAGCGCCTCAACACCATGCTGTCCGGCGATCTGGGCGAGGAGCTGGAGCGGCAGGGACTGCTGACCGCAGTCCGGTCCCAGCTTCTGGGCGAAATGCCCCCGGTGCGGGACGACTACTTCATCCGCGACATCTTTGCCGGCACCATCTGCGCCGACCTGCTGGATTATCTCCGCCGGGATGCACGCTTCTGTGGGCTGACCGTGGACTACGACGACCGCCTGCTGGCGCTGTTCACCCGGTTGGGCGGGCGCCTGGCCCTTGACCTGCAACGCCACGGCCTGTTTCGGCACGACGCCCTTTCAGAAGTCGTCCACGTGCTGCGCATGCGCTACCTGCTGACCGAACGGGTGTACTTTCACCACGCAAAAATTGCGGCCGGCGCCATGCTTTCCAAGGCTCTGGAAATGGCCATCGCCGCCGGGCAGTTTGCGTACACCGAACTGTTCGGGTTACGTGATGACGCTTTCCTGTATGTGCTGCGGGAACGCACCGTCGGCCTGCCGGAAGTCCAGCGGCTGCTGTCAGGCCTGGCAACGCGCCAGCTTTACAAACCTGTTTTCTGGACAAACCGGGACGGACTGACGGAAAGCGAACTCGACCGGCTCAAGCGCCAGTTCTATGACAACGCCGAGGGCGCCCGGGAGCAGATGGAAGCCGCCCTGTGCGACGACCTGGGCCTGCCCGCCGGCAGCGTGATTGTCTATTGCCCCTCGCCCGACATGGCGCTCAAGGAGGCCCACGTCACGGTGCAGTTGTCGGAACACGAATCCGCCCAGCTTTCATCGCTGGCGCATCCTGAGATTGAAACCCTGCTGCTGCGCCATCGGCAGCTCTGGCGACTGGTGGTGCTGGCGCCCCCGGATTTGGGACGCCATGCCGCCAAACGGCGCCGCGCCCTGACACGCCACTGCGAAGCCCGCCTTGGCTTGCCAGACCGAAGCGGCGACACCCTCTGGAGCCGGCTGTTTTTTCAGCCAATGCCGGGAAATAGCTGCCTGCCGTAACCTTGTTCAGGGCCGATGGCTGCGTTGACAATCCGCCGGGCTGTCCTATAATCCTGTGCTTTTGCGTTTCCCTGCGAAAGCTTCTGAACGTGCTTCCGAAAGGCGGTTTGAACCTATGCCGAATCCGAAACGACGCCACTCCTCGTCGCGGCGTGGTAAGCGCCGTGCGCATGATGCCCTGCCGCAACTGACCATTGTACGCTGCCCGAACTGTGGCGCACCCCGCCTGCCGCACCGGGTGTGCGGCGAGTGCGGCTACTACCGCGGCCGTCAGGTCATCACGATTCGTCAAAAAGGTACTGAAGAATAACTGAACCGGCGGTTGCCTGCTGCAACCGGCCTTAGTTGCGACGGGACAGCGATGCTGCAAATTGCTCTCGATGCCATGGGGGGCGACCATGCCCCGGCACCGGAAATCGAAGGGGCGCTGCTGGCAGCCCGCCAGCTCGGCGTCAAGGTGCTGCTGGTTGGCCAGCCGGACCGGCTGTATCCGGCCCTTCGGGGAGCTGGCTGGACAACCGAACCCATTGAAATTCTGCCGGCCCGTGAGGTCGTCGCCATGGATGAAACCGCCCGGCAGTCCATCCGTACCAAGCGTGACTCGTCCCTGCGCGTCGGGATTGAGGCGCTCCGGCAGGGATTGGCGGTCGGTTTCGTCAGTGCCGGAAACACCGGCGCCATCGTGGCGGCGGCCACCCTGTGGCTGGGCACCATACCCGGTATTGCGCGTCCGGCGCTGGCCACGGTTCTGCCGACCTTATCCGGGCGCGGCACGCTGTTGCTCGACATCGGCGCCAACGCGGATTGCAAACCCGCCATGCTCGACCAGTTTGCTGTCATGGGCGCGGCCTACGTCGAGCAGATTCTCGGTGTTGAACGACCACGGGTGGGACTGCTTTCCATTGGAGAGGAAAGCGTCAAGGGCAATGCGCTGACGCGCGAAGCCCACGCCCTGCTGTGCCAGCATGCGCCCCAGCGTAACTTCACCTTCGTGGGGAATGTTGAAGGGAGGGACATTTACACGGGGGCAGTGGATGTCATTGTCTGTGACGGTTTTACGGGGAATATCGTCCTCAAGACGAGCGAAGGGCTGGCAACGGCCCTGCTGACCATGCTTCAGGAAGCGTGGCGTCAATCAACGCCCCCTTCGCGGGATACCGTGGCCGGCCTGCAGCAGGTGCGCACCCGGTTCGACTATGCAGAGTACGGCGGAGCACTTCTGCTGGGCGTGCCGCAGCCGGTCATCGTGGCCCACGGCCGCTCCACCGGGCGCGCCATCTACAATGCCATCCGGGTGGCACAGGAAGCGCACCTGCGTCGCCTGAGCCACCAGATTGCTGCTGACCCGGCAGTGGTGGCGATGTTGCACCATCCACACCGCAACGGTGTGGTCCAAGACCTCTCTGGACTGGCATGACTTCTTCCACAGCACGCTTGACAGTTGGTGATCCGGCACCCCCGTTTGCCTTGCCCGACGCCACGGGGCAGACGGTCAGACTCGCGGATTTCGCCGGGCAGCGGGTAGTGCTGTACTTCTACCCGCGTGACAACACCCCCGGCTGCACCAGGGAAGCCTGCGCCTTCAACGCCGTCCGCGACGAGCTTTCCACGCACAAAGCCCAGGTCATTGGCATCAGCCCGGACAGCGTCACTTCGCACGAAAAGTTTGCGGCGAAGTTTGGTCTGACGTTTCCCTTGCTGTCTGATCCCGAACACGTCGTGGCTGAACAGTATGGCGTCTGGCAGGAAAAGAAAAACTACGGCAGGACGTACTTTGGCATTGTCCGCACCACGTTCATCATTGACGAGCAGGGACGGATTGCCCGTATCTTCCCCAACGTCAAGGTTGAAGGCCACGCGGCACAGGTGTTACAGGCGCTGGCCGAAATGGATCAGAAGGCAAAGCCGGAGTGAACAGGATGCGGCACCGGAGCGACATCGGGCTGGCCTGCCTGGTTTGGGTTCTGGTTTGCGGCTGCGTTTGGGACTGGCCGACGATACCCGTCAGAGCGCAGGGCATTCCGCTTCCCACGACTGCGCCGGCTGGTGAACCGACGGCCGCCACGCGCCGGTTTGCCGACCCGGAGGCCGGTTTTGAACTCGAACTCCTGCCCGGCTGGCGTTCCGAACATACCGTTGAGAACGACGGGCGACGGGTTCTGGAAATCATTTACCGCGACCGCAGCCAGTCGCTGCTCCGGGTCCGACGCGAAGCCGTACCGCCGGACTGCGCCGATGAGCCGCATCGCTGTCTGGCCGAGCGCGAGGCAACGGATTCACTTCAGTTCCGGCCCGACTTCCAGTTGAAAAAGCGCGAGCGATTCTCCACAGCCATTGCCCGTGGGACGCTCCTGACCTTCACGTTTCGTCGGGTGGGAAAGCCCATGACCGGCCGCTACTACTACCTTCAGACGGACGACCAGACGGTATGGGTGCTGCGTTTTGAGGGGGAGACCCGCTTTCATGACACGCTGCGTTACCAGACCGACCGTCTGGCCTACTCGTTTCGTCCCCTGCCGTGAGGCGGCGGCCGGCTGAAAGGTTCTGGTTTTTTGCCGAAGCTGATGCCTGACGTTCCGCCCGGCCCTTCGTTTCTGCTGAGAACCCTGCGCGCCCGGTTGTCGGCAGCCCGTGGGGTGGTGTCGCTGACTGAGCTGGGGCGCGAGTTGCTCCGGGC
>Ga0308420_1000695_pt1 | contig 17100 bp, 14 predicted proteins | sample HotsprSampleMS55_FD_203802 | JGI IMG/M metagenome (GOLD analysis project Ga0308420, IMG submission 203802) | Hot spring phototrophic mat microbial communities from Mushroom Spring, Yellowstone National Park, Wyoming, United States - 20090730_MS55 ... | reverse complement strand
GGTGGATCCTTGCGGTGAGCCAACAGGAGTAAGAGCAGTGCCAGCGCTCTGATTGATGCCCAGAATTCCTAAAATTCCTTGCGTGATGCTTTGCCAAAAGCGATGGTTTGACTGGTTAACGATCTGAGTTTGTGAAATGTTGCTCCCGCTGCCGCCTCCAGCTGCCCCTGAAGTACCTTGTGCCGCAACTTGCGTGGCGATGGCCACAGTACTGGAGGTGTCCCGTGAAAGATTGGGGTAATCGATTTGGTATTGGCGCCAGATGGGACGATCGGGTTCCACTTGGAGGATACCATTGGCAAACTGCCACTTAAGGTTGACCTGTCGAGCAATGCGGTCAAGCAGGGAGGGAAGGGTTTGGTCAATGGCATTGAGGGTGACGGTGCCGTTGAGTTCAGGGTGGATGTCGATGTTGAGTTTGGCGTCTCTGGCAAGGGCAAAGAGCAGATCCTTGACGGGTGCTTCATGAACAACAACGGTGTAACGCTCTAAGGAGATCAGTTCGTGCTGTTTTGGGGTAGGAAGCGAATGGACGGCACCGGAAGCCACCGAAAGGGGAGGGGGAGGAGCGTCTGGGACTGCTCCTTGTCCGGACTGGCTAAGATGCTGCGCACTCGGTTTAGGCGTCGGCTGCGCGCACCCACCAAGCAGGAAAGCCGCTATGGTTAAGAAAGAGAAAAAGCTGATCCGCGACATGAATAAAAATCGCAAATAGTGATACCAAAAAAGCGACCATGAGTAGGCAGGGTCGATGCGCAGACAGAGTGCGGCTGGAGGCCCTTTTTTGTGAATACATCGCAGAGTGGCCAGAGCGTTGGCTATAAATGCCATGGGTTTGAAAGGAGGAACCATGATTGCTGACCTGGTTTTATACCATAAGACTAGGGGAACAGGGTATGTAACGGGATCACCCTTGGTTCATCAAGCAGCACCGAACTGGGCAGTTCCAAGAGCGTTTGTCTGGCCTGCGTGCTCGAGCGAAAGGGGCCAAGCACGACTCGGATTGGTTCGCCAGGCAAGCGCGGAGGAACAAGCGTGACCTCATGCTGAGATTTCCCGATGCGTTGGCGCCAGCGTGCCAGAAAGTTCTCCTGATCCTCAGAGGTGAGGTTGGCGTTCAATCGGCCAAGTTCGATGACATGAGTGTATCCTTGACTCTGCTATTCGCGAAGAGAGGAACGGGCAGCTCGCGTGCGGGGGGGAGAGCTTCGCTGTTCAGCGGAGCGTGACAAGAGATTGCTCTGGGGGGCTCCTTGACAGGCGGGGGGGATGAACGATGACGCACTGACTGTTCTGATGAGGAAGGTGCCGCCGGCGGAGAGGGATTTTCATTCTCATGTGAAGGGTTGGTCTCCAGCGTTACCTGCTCGTTGGGGTGCGCTCCCTTTTCCAAAAGTGGGGAAAAGGGTGAGTCTGCTGTTGAGAGTAAAGTTGGCAGTAGCCGGGTGAGGATGGGCTTTTCAGATGCCAACCACCAGGCAATTCCAGAAGCCGTCAAAGCCAGAGCGAAAGCGAGCAAAGCAGCCATTTTCCACCGTTCAGCACGGTGGAGGTAGGGCAAATCACTCCAGGTAAGATCGCGTTCCGCTCGCCGGACATCGCGGCGGGTGGCCCGGGGAGCCTGACGGGCAAAGGCAGCAAGGAGCGCCTTATCAGCAAGAAGGTTAACCCGTCGGGCAATTCCACCGCTCACCCGACCGATGCGCGCGATGGCGGAGGGGGTAAAGGGGATGGGGCCAGTAAGCCCGGCAGCGCGCAGGCGAAATTCCAGGTATTCGCGTACGGAGGGGCGCGGCAGTGGCGGGATGGTGAACCGGTGAATGATCCGCTCAGCAAGCGGCCGCAGCGACCGCTCGCGCAGAAGCTCTGCCAGTTCGGGCTGGCCAAAAAGGACGATCTGCAGCAGCTTCTCTTCGCCGGTCTCTAGGTTGGCCAAGCGCCGCACTTCGTCCAAAGAGGCAGAGGGCATAGCATGGGCCTCGTCGATCACCACTGCGGTGCGCTGTCCATTGCGAAAACGGGCAACCAGAGCGGCATTGAGGCGATCGATCAGAGTTATCGGCGAATCTGCTTCGGGGTGGGATGGAATTCCCAAGTCGTGGGCAATGGCGGCGACAATCTCGTTAGGGGAAAAGGATGGGTTGGCAAGATAGGCTACTTGCCAGCCCATCTGGGTGAGGCGATCGACAAGCAAGCGCGCGAGCATCGTCTTGCCGCTGCCCACTTCGCCAATTGCTGCGGTGATCCCCTCTTCGGTGGTTACCGCAACAATCAGCGCTTCAAGTAGTGCGCCGCGCGCGCCGCCGGTGTAGAAGAAGCGGGGGTTGGGGGTGATCGTAAACGGAGGTTCGCGTAGGCCAAAATGGGCAAGGTAAAGGGTGGACATGACCGCTTACAAAAGCACTCGCTCAACTCCGCCAGCTCGCACCCTCTCTAGGTATTCGGTCAGCCATGCTGGCCCAAGGAGGTGGCGGGCCAATTCTACAACCAGGTAGTCGGCATCAAGCCCACCGGCATCTTCGGTGTAGCGGGCTAACCCTTGAAGGCAACTGGGACAACTGGTGAGTACCTTAACCGGGACGTTTGGCTCATCTTTGCGCAAAAAAGCGGCATCTTTTTCTAGCTCTTCCTGTTTGCGGAAACGCACTTGGGTAGAGACGTCTGGCCGAGTAACCGCAAGCGTCCCCGCTTCGCCGCAGCATCGGTCGCTTAATTTGACTTCACTGGATAGAAGCGTTCGGGCCACAGTGAGTGGCTGATGGGTCTTCATTGGCGTGTGGCACGGGTCGTGGTAGAGGTAGCGCACTCCGCGCACGCCGTCGAGCTTGACCCCTTTCTCCATGAGGTACTCGTGGATATCAAGGAGTCGGCAGCCGGGGAAGATCTCCTCGAATCGGTACTTCAAGAGCTGATCCATGCACGTACCGCAGCTGACAATGACCGTCTTGATGTCCAGGTAGTTGAGGGTATTGGCCACGCGGTGAAAGAGGACGCGATTTTCGGTGATGATCCGTGTCCCCTCCTTCTCGAACCCGGCCGATGTTTGTGGGTATCCGCAGCAGAGATAGCCGGGAGGAAGGACGCAGGTGGCGCCAACATGATAGAGCATTGCCTGGGTGGCCAATCCCACTTGCGAGAAGAGCCGTTCTGAGCCGCACCCAGGGAAGTAGAAGACCGCCTCCGACTCTTCAGCGGGTATGCGTGGGTTGCGGATCACTGGGATGATCTTGTCATCTTCAATATCAAGGAGTTGCCGGGCGGTGCGTTTGGGGAGGTTGCCCGGCATTGGTTTGTTGATGAAGTGGATCACCTGCGCACGAACAGGGGCTTTGCCACGCGTGGCCGGCGGCTGCAGAGTCTGCGCCTGAATCAATCCCAGCCGTTTGGCCAAGCGGTGCGCCCAGCGTTGGGCGCGGTAGCCCCAATTGACCATCGCGGTGCGGATCAGTTTGACAGTGGTCGGATCCTTAACCGTTAAAAAAGCCATCGCTGCCGCAGTGCCGGGGTTGAACGACTTTTTGCCCAGCTTGCGCAGGAGGTTGCGCATGGCGATCGAGACATCGCCAAAGTCGATGTCCACCGGGCAGGGTTTCAAGCACTTGTGGCAGACGGTGCAGTGGTCGGCAACGTCTTCAAACTCCTGCCAGTGGGCAACCGATACGCCGCGCCGCGTCTGCTCTTCATAAAGAATTGCTTCGATCAGAAGCGACGCCGACAGAATCTTATTGCGCGGGCTATAGAGGAGGTTGGCCCGCGGCACGTGGGTGGAACAGACTGGTTTGCATTTGCCGCAGCGCAGGCAATCCTTGATGGCGTCGGAGATCCCTTTAAGGTCGGTCTGCTCCATGATCAGCGATTCATGCCCCATGAGACTAAACGAGGGGGTATAGGCGCGATCAAGGTTGCTGCCGGGGAGAAGTTTCCCGCGGTTGAAGTGTCCGTTGGGGTCAACCTCCTGTTTGTAAGCAAGAAAAGCAGCGCGCTTTTCTGGCTCGAGGTAGTCGAACTTGGTGATCCCAATGCCGTGTTCGCCAGAGATGACACCGCCAAGCGTTTGGGCAATGGCCATGATCCGATCGACGACCTGGTTTGCCCGCTGCAACATCTCGTAGTGGTCGGAGTTAACCGGGATGTTGGTGTGGACATTGCCGTCACCGGCGTGCATATGCAGGGCAACAAAAAGGCGCCCGCGCAGCACATTTTGCTGGATCGCTTGCAACCGGGCATGCGTTGGAGCAAAGAATTGACCAGCAAAGATCGCTTCCAGCGGCGCTTTGAGCTCGCGTTTCCACGAGACGCGAACCGAGTAGTCCTGCAGCCGGTGAAAGAGGGTGGGGTTCGGGGCATCATTCTCGTAGGGGCCAGCCTCAACTCCGTACTGAGCAAAATGCTTTTCCGCTTCGGCAAGCGGCAGGTCCAGGGATTCGGCAAGCCACTGCCAGCGCCGTTTGACGTTGGCCACCAGTTCCAACGCCTGTGCCCGTTTCGACTCGATCCACTCTGCTGGCGGCGGCGTAACCCCATCTGCGGCAGCAACCGGTAGCGGCGCCTCACGCAGGAACTCCTCAATTGCCGCAGCGATCGCCAGCTTGTTTTCAAGGGATAGTTCAATGTTGATCCGATCGATCGCGTCGCAGTACTCGCCCATGCGTGGCAGCGGGATCACCACGTCTTCGTTGATCTTGAAGGCGTTGGTATGGCGCGAAATGGCCGCTGTGCGGGCGCGGTCGGCCCAGAAGGCTTGCCGCTGCTCAGGGGTAGTGGCGATAAAACCTTCCCCCCCGCGCAAGTTGCCCATGCGCACCACGTCGGATGCTGCACGCATAACCGATGCTTCGTCATGGCCGACGATGTCGCCAATGAGCACCATCTTCGGCCGGCCGTGGCGCCTGGCCTTGGTGGTATAACCCACTGCTTTAATGTAGCGTTCATCTAGATGCTCCAAACCAGCCAGGCGCACGCCGGCAGCATGGCCTGCCCCGCCTGGTTTGAAGTAGTCGGTGATCTCAACGATCGCGGGAACCGCCGTGCGCACCTGACCAAAGAATTCAAGGCAGACGGTGCGCTGGATGGGCGGCATCTCATGAAGCACCCAGCGGGCCGCGACGATGATGCCGTCCGTTCCCTCTTTCTGCACGCCTGGAATACCAAAGAGGTACTTGTCGGTGACATCTTTCCCTAGCCCTGTTTTGCGTAGCTTGGGTCCAGGCACTTCCAAGATCGTTTCGCCAAGCGGCGCATAGTTCTGGCCGTCAAAGCGGCGCAAGCGAAACCAGACCCGCTCCTGTTCGTGGATCTTGCCAAAATTGTGTTCCAGCCGCTCTACTTCCAGCCAGTTGCCGTCAGGTGTGACCATCTTCCACCAGGCAAGGTTATCAAGTGCGGTACCCCAAAGCACCGCTTTTTTGCCGCCAGCGTTCATCGCGATGTTGCCGCCAATGCACGAGGCATCAGCACTGGTTGGGTCGACGGCAAAGACACGGCCAGCAGCGGCTGCCGCTTCAGCCACCCGTGCCGTGACAACCCCGGCTCCGGTGCGGATCGTTGCATAGGCAGTGCCCATGGGCTGACCGTGGCGATCGGGAAGATGAACCATCTCCACCTGACTCATCGCGATCAGCTTTTCGGTGTTGATCACCACGCTGCGGGCATCAAGCGGTACAGCGCCCCCGGTGTAGCCAGTACCACCACCGCGTGGGATGATGGTAAGTCCCAGTTCAATGGCCGCGCGAACCAATGGGGCCACCTCTTCTTCATGGTCGGGAACGACGACCACAAAGGGATATTCGACTCGCCAATCGGTAGCATCGGTGACATGGCTCACCCGGCTGTGTCCATCAAACAGGATGTTGTCGCGCCGGGTGTAGCGGGAGAATTTGCGCAGCACTGCTTGGCGCAGACGCTCCGTTTCAGCAAAAGAGCCGGCAAACCGGTCGATGGCACTGCGGGTAAGCGCGATCAACCGGGCCACCCGTTCAGCGCGCTGCGGGTCTTGGTGCGCAGTATTCTGCCGCCGTTTCTCTACCTCGTGGAGGCGATGAAAGAGCGCATCGATGAGCGCTTGGCGTCGCTTCGGGTGGGCAAGTAGGTCGTCTTCCAGGTATGGGTTGCGGGTAACGACCCAGATATCGCCCAGTATCTCGTAGAGCATCCGGGCGCTGCGCCCGGTTACTCGTTCCTGGCGAAGTTGGGCAATGATCGACCACGCCTCCTCACCCAGCAGCCGGATGACGATCTCGCGATCAGAAAGTGAGGTGTAGTTATAGGGAATTTCGCGCAAACGGGGGGGCTCGTGCAAAGCTCAGACTCCAAAAGGGTTACCCAAATAGGATTGTAGAGGATGGGACGAGTTCCTGCACCCGTTGGCGGGAAGGGTTATGATTGCAACGGGCAATCACTTGCATTGTTGCACGCAATTGGCAAATAGGGGGAAAGCGCCTACAATGACACCATCCCGATCGATGCCCAGGGTCGGTCGGGGATTACTACTCCTGGGTCTTTTGCCAATGATTACGTGACAAGGAGGTTTTCGATGAGCTTGATCAATAGCCAAGTTCCGCCGTTCAAGGTTCAGGCCTACGTCAATGGCCAGTTCAAGGAGATCACCGATGCCGATCTCAAGGGCCACTGGTCGGTGATCGTCTTCTACCCGGCCGACTTTACCTTTATTTGCCCAACCGAGCTGGAAGACCTGGCCGATCTCTACGACGAGTTCAAGAAGGTCAACTGCGAGGTCTATGCCGTGTCGACCGACACCCACTTCACCCACAAGGCTTGGGCCGACGCCTCCCCGGCGGTCAAGAAGGTGAAGTACCCGATGCTCGGCGATCCAGCTCAAAAGCTCTCCCGGGCCTTCGACGTGCTGATCGAAGAGGAGGGGCTCGCTCTGCGCGGCACCTTCATCGTCGATCCGAACGGGGTGATCAAGGGAATGGAGGTCAATGACAACAGCATCGGTCGCAACGCCGCCGAGCTGCTCCGCAAGGTGAAAGCAGCTAAGTACGTGGCCGAGCATCCGGGTGAAGTCTGCCCGGCGAAGTGGAACGAAGGGGCGCAGACGCTCAAACCCTCGATTGACCTGGTCGGCAAGATCTAACTTTTAGCATTTCCCCACAATTCGTCGCTTCAGGAGGGGGCCATCCCCTTCCTGACTTCCCAACCCAACCCCAACCGAGAGACATCCAACAAGGAGGACAACGATGGCACTGCTTGATGATGAGACAAGCGCTGCGCTTAAAGGGTACCTAGAACGGTTGGTGGCACCGATCGAGCTGGTCACGGCGCTTGATGAGAGCGAAGCGGGGCGGCAACTGGCAGAGTTAGTCGGCGAGATTGCCGCCGCAAGCCCTAAGGTGGCGGTTCGGGCGGCCAATGGAGATGAGGTGGCTGGTGGGCGTCGCCCCGCCTTTGCGGTGGCCCGTCTGGGTGAGCAGCCACGGGTCCATTTTGCCGGGTTGCCGCTTGGCCATGAGTTTGCCTCGCTGATTTTGGCGCTTTTGCAGGTGAGTGGCTACCCGCCCAAAATCAGCGAATCGGAGCGTGAGCAGGCTGCCGCCCTGGACCAGCCGTTGCACTTTGAAGTCTATGTCTCGCTTTCGTGCCACAACTGCCCCGACGTGGTTCAGGCGGTCAATACCCTGGCTGCGCTCAATGCCAACGTGACAGCGGTGATGATCGACGGCGGGCGCTTTCCCGCTGAAGTCGAGTCGCGGCAGATCATGGCCGTACCCACCCTCTACCTCAATGGGACGCTCCTTGCACAAGGGCGGATGTCGCTTGCTGAAATCCTGGCCAAGGTCGACCAGAATGCCGAGGCGCGGGCGCGCGCGCAGTTAGCCAGCAAGCCTCTTTTTGATGTGCTGGTCGTTGGCGGTGGTCCAGCAGGTGCTGCAGCAGCCATCTATGCCGCGCGCAAAGGGATCACCACTGGGATTGTTGCCGAACGGTTTGGCGGGCAGGTGATGGATACCCTAGCTATCGAGAACTTCATCTCGGTCAAGGAGACCGACGGGCCAAAGCTTGCCGCCGGGTTGCTCGAACACGTCAGAGCCTATGAGGTCGACGTGATGGTGCCTCATCGCGCCGTGGCGCTTACCCCACCCCAGGAGGGGGCACCGGCCCAGGTTGAACTTGAAAATGGTGCGCTTCTGAAGGCAAGAACGGTGGTCATCGCCACTGGGGCGCGTTGGCGTACCCTCAATGTCCCTGGCGAAGCTGAGTACCGCGGCAAAGGGGTGGCCTACTGTCCCCACTGCGACGGGCCGCTCTTTAAAGGCAAACCCGTGGTCGTCGTTGGCGGCGGCAACTCCGGGGTAGAAGCGGCGATCGATCTTGCTGGGATCGTCGCCCACGTGACCCTGCTTGAGTTTATGCCTGAACTCAAGGCCGACGCCGTGCTACAAAAGCGGCTATTGAGCTTATCGAATGTCACGATCATCAAGAACGCTCAAACGCTGGAGGTGGTTGGCGATGGTCAGAGGATGACCGGGCTGCGCTACCGCGACCGAGTGAGCGGCGTGGAGCACCTGATCGAGGCGGCAGCCGTTTTCGTCCAAATTGGGCTCGTGCCCAATACCGACTGGCTCGATAAGGTGGTGGCCCGGAACCGCTTTGGCGAGATCGAGGTCGATGCACGGTGCGCTACCAGTGCCCCCGGCATCTTCGCTGCCGGCGACTGTACCACGGTGCCCTACAAACAGATTATTATTGCTATGGGTGAAGGGGCTAAAGCGGCGCTGTCGGCCTTCGACCATCTGATTCGCCACGCTTCGTGATCTTGCCATTGCGCGATCGGGTAGAATAGCCCGGTTTGACCAGAGCAGGTATGCGATGGCGCTTCTTGAATGGGACCGCTTGGCGTGCCGCCGCGGCCAGAGGCTTCTTTTTCACGATCTCTCCGCTACCTTTTCCGGCGGGGAGATCATTCGCATTGCCGGCCCCAATGGGGTGGGCAAAAGTACGCTCTTGAGCGCCGTAGCAGGACTTGCTCCACTCGAAGCCGGTACGATTCGCTTCCAGGGTCGGGCAATCACCGATGCAGACGACGCCTGGCGAGCAGCGCTCCTTTACCTTGGCCATTCGCTTGCTGCGCATGAACTGCTAACGCCGCGCGAAAACCTCCGTTTCCTGGTCACGCTCCTTGGGCAGCGGCCGGCCTTGGCAGCGATCGACGCGGCGCTAGCCGAGGTGGGGTTGGCGGCGCAGCGTCGGTTGCCTCTGAGGCTCCTCTCGGCTGGGCAGCGGCGCCGGGTGGGGTTGGCCCGCCTCTTCTTTGCCAGCGAGCGGCCGGTGTGGCTTCTTGATGAGCCGCTCACTGCGCTCGACCAGAGTTTCGTCGGCATCCTCACCGCACGGATCGAAGCCCATGCCCGAAAGGGAGGGGTAGTGCTCCTGACCACCCACCAGGAGGCCCCGTTTGCTACGCCACCGCGAACGCTCGACCTGACGCTCTTTCGGCCGCAGCAGGAGCGGGCGGCATGATCTCTTTTTTTCTGGCGGTCGTTACCCGCGAGTGGGTGCTTGCCTGGCGCAGCCGCGCCGACCTGATGGTTGCGCTGACCTTCTTTGTGCTGGTTGCCACCCTCTTTCCCTTCGGGGTGGGCAGCGACGAGGCGCTGTTGCGGCGCATCGCCCCGGGAATTTTGTGGGTAACGGCGCTCCTTTCGGTGCTTCTGACCTTGCCGCGGCTCTTTGAGCACGATTGGCGTGATGGAACTTTAGAGCAGCTTCTCCTGTCTGCCGAACCAGCCCCGCTGTGGCTGGCGGCGAAGCTTTTGGCCCATTGGCTCGTGAGCGCCGTGCCACTGGCGTTGCTCGCGCCGCTTCTGGCGCTCCTCTACGACGTGGAGTCTATTGTTTTGGTGATGCTGCCGGTAACGCTCTTTTTAGGGACGCCAATGTTGACGCTGATCGGGGCGGTGGGCGCTGCCCTCATCCTGGGGGTGCGCTCCGGGGCGGTTCTTTTGGCGCTTCTGGTGTTGCCCCTCTTTGTGCCAGTACTGATCTTTGGCGCCGATGCAGTCGACAGCGCCCGCCAAGGGCTGCCAGTAGCTGGTCACTTGGCGCTGCTCGCGGGCGGGACGCTGGCCGCGGCAGCGCTTGCGCCGTGGGGGTGCCTGGCGGCACTGCGCCTGGCGGTGGAATCGTAATAAGGGAGAAGGGGATGAGCCTGGCGGCGTGGCGGCAGGCAAGCGAAGCCAAGATGCGTTCGCCTAAGAGCTGGTGGCGCTTTGCTGCCCCCAAGGAGTTTTTCTGGCTTACCGGCAAGCTGGCTCCGTGGTTTGCCGGGGCGGCGCTGCTGCTCTTTCTCATTGGCGGGTATGCTGCCTTTTTCCTGGCGCCCTCCGATTTCCGCCAAGGCGAAGTCTACCGGATCATTTATATCCATGTGCCGGCTGCCTGGCTGAGCATGATCTGTTACCTGGCGATGGCCTTCTGGGGCATCGTCGGGCTCACCCTCAATACCCGCGTCTCGTTCCTGATGGCCCATGCGCTCGCTCCTACCGGGGCTTTGTGGTGTTTCGTGGCGCTATGGACTGGGGCGCTGTGGGGGAAACCGACCTGGGGAACCTACTGGGCGTGGGACGCTCGGATGACCAGCCAGCTTCTGCTGCTTTTCCTCTACCTTGGCTATATCGCTTTGGTGCGGGCGATTGAAGAGCCGCGCCGGGCCGATCGGGCAGGGGCGATCCTGGCTATTGTCGGATCGATCAACGTACCCATCATCTACTTTTCGGTCCAGTGGTGGAACACGCTGCACCAGGGCGCATCGGTGAGTTTGACTAAGGCGCCGACGATGGCAACGGTGATGGTGGTGACGATGCTCATCATGACGCTGGCGGTTTGGAGCTATTCGATTGCCGTGGTGTTGTGGCGGGCCAGAGCGCTGGTGCTTTTGCGCGAAGCGCATGCCGATTGGGCCCGGCGCGAAGCGCTGCGCCGGCTTGGCGGTTCAGAGAAGGGGTGACGATGCATTGGGAGTCGTGGTCGGCTTTTTGGGCGATGGGCGGACGTGCCCCGTTTGTCTGGGGCAGTTACGGGGTGGCGCTCGCACTGATGCTCCTGGAGTTGTGGCTGTTGCGCCGCCAGTGGCGGCAGACGCTGGCAGCGGTGGTTGAAGCCAACCAGGGATCGTGGGCGAGTGACGCTGGCGAATTCACCGGCGAGGAGGGGCAATGACCCCGCGGCAGAAGCGTTTTGTCCTGATCGTCGTTGCCCTTCTGCTTCTTGCTGCGGCAGTGGGCCTGATTCTCTCGGCATTTCGCGACAACCTTGTCTTTTTTATCACCCCCTCTGACATTGTCCAAGGCAAGGCGCACGCTGGGCAGCGGGTGCGCATCGGCGGCCTGGTGCAAACGGGCTCGGTTGTGCGCGGCAGCGACGGCATTACCGTTACTTTTCGCATTACCGATACCGCCCATCAGGTGCTCGTCCGCTACCGCGGCGCACTTCCCGACCTCTTTGCCGAAAACCAGGGGGCGGTGGCCGAAGGAGTGCTTCTGCCCGACGGGTCGGTCGAAGCGACGAAGGTGCTGGCCAAGCACGACGAGACCTACATGCCGCCAGAGGCAGCCGATGCCGTTAATCAAGCGCAGCGAGCGCAAAAGAGCCTGAAGGAGTAAAGCGATGTGGGCTGAGTGGGGCCAGTTTTTGTTGGCGCTCGCGGTAGCTGTTGCCGGATTGCAGGCGCTCTTTGGTCTTGTGGGGGCAGCGCGCCACCGCTTAGCGTGGATGGTAGCGGCCCGGCGTGCTGCAGTTGCTCAGATGGTGCTGCTCTTGACTGCCTTTGCCACGTTGATCGGCCGCTTTCTCGCGAGCGACTTCTCGGTTGCCTTGGTAGCCAAAAACTCTTCGACCCTAACCCCATGGTACTACCAGATCACCGCCACCTGGGGCAACCACGAAGGGTCGATGCTGATGTGGGCACTGGCCCTCTCGGGGTGGACGGCGGCGGTTGCCTGGCGCTCCGATAGCCTTACCGAGGCGATGCGTGCCCGCGTGGTCGGGATTCTTGGGGCTGTCAGCACCGGGTTCCTCCTTTTTCTGACGCTTACCTCTAACCCGTTTGCCCGGCTCGTCCCGGCGCCTGGCCAAGGGCGTGACCTTAACCCCCTTTTGCAGGACCCAGGAATGATCATCCATCCGCCGCTCCTCTATATGGGCTATGTCGGGACCGCGGTGGTCTTTGCCTTTGCCTTGGCCGCACTCATCACGGGCCGTATGGATGCCGCCTGGTCGCGCTGGGCCCGACCGTGGGGGTTGGCCGCCTGGGTCTTTCTCACCTTAGGGATCATGGTCGGTTCGTGGTGGGCCTACTATGAGCTCGGTTGGGGCGGCTGGTGGTTCTGGGATCCGGTCGAAAATGCGTCGTTTATTCCGTGGCTGGTGCTGACCGCTTTTATCCATTCGATCATCGTCACCGAAAAGCGCGGTGCCTTCCGCGCCTGGACCGTACTGCTGGCGATCGCCGCCTTCTCGCTGTCGTTACTTGGAACCTTTCTTGTCCGTTCTGGGGTGATTACCTCGGTACATGCCTTTGCCAGCGACCCAGCGCGCGGTCTCTTTATCCTTGGCTTGCTGGCTGTGACCGTTGGGGTATCGTTACTGCTTTTTGCCTGGCGAGCGCCGATGCTGGCTGGCGGCGGCGCCTTTGCTTGGTTTGCTCGCGAGACTACCCTGTTGATCAACAACATCTTGATGAGTGTAGCCGCGGCCGCGATTTTGCTCGGTACCGTCTATCCGCTGCTGCTCGATGCCTTGCGTCTGGGGAAACTCTCGGTGGGCGAACCCTATTTCGTCGCTGTCTTCGTGCCGTTGATGACTCCAGCGGTACTTTTCATGGCCATCGCCCCGTTTCTGCGCTGGAAGCAAGATGAGTGGTCGCGACTGGCCCGGCGGATCGTGGGCGACCTGGCCGTGACAATGGGGGCGGCGGTGCTTCTTTTGTGGTGGCTTGACCACTTGACGCTGCGTGCTTGGCTTGGGATGTGGCTCACCTTGTGGGTGGCGGTGGGTAGCTTCCGGCTTCTTGCCGAACGGCTGGGTAACCGTATGGAAGGGCAGAGCGCTATCGAGCGGCTTGTCCGCATCCCTGGGTCGTGGTGGGGGATGTGGCTGGCCCACCTGGGGGTGGGGGCATTCATCATGGGGGCGACGCTCCTTGGCGCGTTCGAAGCCCGGCTCGACGTCAAGATGGCTCCGGGGCAGACTGCTGAGCTGTCCGGGTACCTCTTCCGTTTCTTGGGGGTGCAGGAGGTGCCAGGACCTAACTACACAGCGATGCGCGGCACCGTTGAGGTTCGCCAAGGCGATCGCCTCGTTGCCGTACTTACACCAGAGAAGCGCAGCTACCATTTCTCGGCAATGCTGATGACCGAGGCAGCGGTTGCGACCACCCTCTGGCGCGATCTCTACGTCTCCCTTGGCGATCGGGTTGACGGCGATGAGTGGGTGGTGATGCTTTTTTACAAACCGATGGTGCTCTTTTTGTGGCTCGGACCGCTTCTGATGGCAATCGCAGGGGTGACCGCAGCGCTCGATCGCCGCTATCGCCGCACCCAAGCGGCAGCCATGCCAACAGTTGCGCTGGCCGCACGCGGTTAAGGGGGGATCATGCGCTGGAAATATGGTTTACCGCTTATTGTCTTTGCCGGTTTGGTGCTTCTTTTTGCCTTTGGATTTCGCCTCGATCCGCGCGAAGTTCCCTCGCCGCTGATTGGAAAAGCGGCGCCTCTCTTCTCGTTACCGCGCTTTGTCGATCCGCAGAGCCAAGCAGGACCGCAGACCTGGCAAGGAGCACCTTACCTTCTGAATGTTTGGGCAACCTGGTGTGTTTCGTGCCGGCAGGAGCACGCCTACCTGTTGCAGCTCAAGGCGCAGGGGGTGCGGATCATCGGTTTCAACTATAAAGAGGTGCGCGGGGATGCCCAGCTCGATGCCCGGCAGATGACGGTGCAGGCCGAAACAGAGTTTGCCTGGCAGCGAATCGGGGAATGGTTGCGCGATGGAGGAAACCCCTACGCCGATCTGGTCGTCGACCTCACCGGCCGCACTGCGATCGACTACGGGGTTTATGGTACCCCTGAGACCTTCTTTATCGATGGCGCTGGGGTGATCCGTTACAAACACATCGGGCCAATTACCCGCGAGCTGTGGGAAAAGTCGCTGCGCGCCAAGTGGCAGGCGCTGCAAGGGGGGCAGTGATGGCTGCCCGTCTGTTCCCTAGGGAAACCTTGAAGCAGCGTTGCGCCGTGGCGGCAGTCGTTGCTGCTGCAGTGATCGGGTTGGCGCCGCTTGCTGGCCCCTTAGGACAAACCGCTTATGCGGCAGGGCAGGCACCAGAAGAGCGAGCACAGCCGCTGAGTGACCCGGTGTTGGAAGCGCGTGCCTTGGCATTGGGCCGGCAGCTGCGCTGCGTCGTTTGTCAGAACCAGTCGATTGCCGAATCGAATGCCGAACTTGCCCATGACCTGATGAACGAGGTGCGGTCAATGTTGCGCGCCGGCAAATCAGAGGCGGAGATCATCGATTTTCTGGTGGCCCGCTACGGCCAATTTGTTCTCTTCAAACCCCCCTTTGATGGGCGGACGCTCCTTTTGTGGGTCGGCCCCTTCCTTCTGGCGGGTGTCGCCCTCTGGGGGTTGTGGGCGGCAGTGCGGGCGCGCAACCGGCAGGCGGGCATTCCCCCCCTCGATGAAGCGGAAAAAGCGCGTGCCGATGCCTTATTGGCTGATGAACCGTTGCGAAAGGATCTCCGGTGACGCTATGGTGGTCGATGGTTGCGGTGAGCGCCCTTGCGGTGCTTGCCTATGTGTTAGCGCCACTCTGGCGCGGGGTCGATCGCGCTGGGTTGGTTGCCCATCGCCAGGCGGTACTTGCTGCGTTGCGCACCGAGCGCCAGCAGCTTGATGAGGAGCGCGCTGCTGGACGCCTTGACGAAGCGGCCTACCAGGTAGCGGTGGACGAACTGCGTGCCCGGCTGCTTGCCGAAGTAGGGGGAGGTGAAGAGGCGGACAGCGCCCCACAGGATCGGTCGCGCGCACCGGGCGTTGCTGCCGCCGCGGCAGTCGCCGCTTTGGCTGTGGCAGGCATACTCTACCTCTGGGTGGGCGCCCCCCAATGGGCCGATTCGGCGAAAGTAGCTGAAGTGTCGGCCCAGGCTCGTGCCGCCGCCTCTGGAAATGCCCCCTTTACCCCCGAACAGATTCGCGGGCTGGTGGCCCGTCTGGCCGACCGTCTGGCCGAAAACCCCAACGATCTCCAGGGTTGGCGGATGCTTGCCCGTTCCTATATGGTCCTAGAAGACCGCGCCGCAGTCCGCGAGGCGTGGGCGAGGTTGGGGAGCAAAATCCCGGACGATTCTGAAGTTTTGGTCGATTGGGCCGAACTCTTGGCTGCGGCTGAAGGGGGCTTTGTGCCCGAAGCGGTCCAGTTAATCGAAAAGGCCTTAGCGCATCAACCGCCGCAGCCGCGGGCCCTTGCCTTGGCCGGGGCGGCGGCATCGGCTAATGGCGACCCACAGCGGGCAATTGACTATTGGACGCAGCTCCTCCCCCTTACCGAAGGGAATCGTGAGGCGCAAGAGGCGGTTCAGGCGGCAATTGCCGAGGAGCGTCAGAAGCTAGCTGCTTCCCCACGGTAAACGGTTGAGCCAATCCGGCTAGCGCCGGTTCGAAAAGGCCAGGTACTTGCTGGGCAGTCGGAGTCATCGCAAAGCGCTGCCACTGCTCCAGATCGAGAGCAAAATGGGCTAGCACCGCCGCGGGGGTCAATGCCGACGGGGCAATCGCCGCGAGCCACGTTCCCTTCTCTGTCCGTTCGGTCCAACCAAGTTCGCGCAGCCGCTCCAGCAAACCTTCGCATTCGTGTGGCGGCAACTGCGCCGCGTGCCATAACCGCTCTTGGCTTACCCCTTTGCCGGTCTGCTGTGCCGCCCATAAGGTTTCAAGGAGCGTCATCGCTGCCAAAGCGGCAAAACCGGGGAAGGGAGGGATGCTGCGGATTTCGGCTATTGTCTCTTCAAAGGCCGCAGCCGCCACTGCCCCCCCCAGGATCAACAACCACAACGAGTAGAGCCAGAGCAGAAAAATCGGTAAAGTGGCAAAGGCGCCATAAATAAGCGTATAGGTAGGAATCGTTGCCACGAACCAACCAAAGCCGCGTTGCAGGGCCAAAAAAAGAAGTGCGACCACTAGCCCGGCCAAAGCGGCGATCCGACCGCGCACCGGATGGTGTGGGACAGCATAGTAGAGAAAAGCAAAAAAGAGCCACAGAAGGAGCAGCGGCACCAAGAATGCGGCGGCAGCGTCCACCCAGGTGGTGTGACCGGCAATTTCGGTCGCTTCGGAGGCCAGCGACCGAGCAGCCGCAATGCTGCCGCCAACCAAAATCGGCCCGGCAGTGAGCACGAACCAGTACAGAGTCAGCCGACGCGCCCAGCCGCGCGAGCGACGAGCGTTCCAAATGCGGTTAAAGACATCCTCGACGGTGATCAGAAGCAGAAGCGATGTAACCAGCAGCATCGAACTGCCCAGCGCGGTGAGCTGACCAGCGTTAGCGGTGAAGGCCTCAGTGTACTGAGTAATGATCGCAGAGGCAGCATTGGGCAGAAGATGCGCGGTCAGAAACTCGCGCAGCGCCTCACCAAGCGCAGCTAAAGCGGGAAAGGTACGGAAAAAAAGAAGCGTCAGGGTGGCCATCGGCACCATCGCCAGCAGCGTCGTAAAAGCCAATCCCCCGGCCACCTCCCAGCAATTGGTGGCCACAAAGCGGTCGGCAAAGCGGCGGGCAAAGGCGCGGGAAAAGGCTGGCAACGTCTGCATGAGAGAATAGTAGCGCGTTTTGACCGCAGTGCCGATAGGGGGTACGGCATCGTCACGTGCTGCTGTAAAACGGGTATGCTCTGTGGTGTGGTTAGGCTCTGCTTTCTCTGTTCCAGATTTTTTTCCTCGTTGAGGATGCGTTGGGGGGCGATGAGGTATTGACAAGAGGTGTTGGAGTTTGATAGAGTCACGTTTCTCGACTGACGGTGATCTTTAACAATTTGGGATAGCCGATGAGTGTGGGCGCCTTTGAGTAAGTGCGGTGCTGCTTCGGTGGTGC
>Ga0308420_1000692_pt1 | contig 17155 bp, 14 predicted proteins | sample HotsprSampleMS55_FD_203802 | JGI IMG/M metagenome (GOLD analysis project Ga0308420, IMG submission 203802) | Hot spring phototrophic mat microbial communities from Mushroom Spring, Yellowstone National Park, Wyoming, United States - 20090730_MS55 ... | reverse complement strand
CCTATTTATTAGTGTAGTTTTGCTAATTGTCGCCTATTTATTTGGGGGTTTTTATCAGGGGGTGATGCTTACTGTCTCCAAACTGGATGAAGCGGCACAGCGCATGGCTCGGGGAGAGATCAACGGCAAAGCATTGACCTTAGACACCAAAGATGAACTGGCAATGGTGGTAGCTTCCTTTAATAGAATTGCCAGTACCCTAGTTGCCACCGAAGCAAAATTCCGCAGTATTTTTGAAAACGCCATTGATGGCATCTTTCAGACTACCCCTGATGGCAAATACCTGAGTGTCAATCCATCCCTAGCCCGCATCTATGGCTATGACAGCCCAGCACAGATGATCCAAGAATTAACTGATATTGCCAAACAGCTATATGTAGAGAGCGATCGCCGAGAGCAGTTCATATCCCTAATGGAAACCGCTGGTAAAGTCTCAGGATTTGAGTCCCAAGTATATCGTCGTGATGGTTCCATTATTTGGATCAGTGAAAATGCCCGCGTGGTCAGAGACGACCAAGGCAAAGTTCTATATTACGAAGGAACCGTTGAAGATATTACCCAACGCAAACAAGCAGAAGAAGCCCTCGCCAAAGCCAATGCGGAAATTCAAAAATTAAACGCCCAGCTATCAGAAGAAAACTCCAGAATGCGTAGCGAGTTGTATGTGGCACGCCAACTCCAGCAAATGATCCTGCCTAGAGATACGGAGCTAAAAGAGATTAGAGACTTAGAAGTATGCGGTTTTATGCAACCCGCTGATGAAGTGGGGGGTGATTACTACGATGTTCTCCAGCAGGAGGGCAAAATCAAAATTGCTATTGGCGATGTCACAGGACACGGACTAGAGAGCGGGATGGTAATGTTGATGGTGCAAATGGCAGTGCGCACCTTGCTTACTAACCAAGAGAATGATCCCATCAAATTTCTATCGGCACTCAATCAAGCGTTGTATGGCAACATCCAACGAATGAACACCGACAAGAATTTGACCCTTGCCTTGGTGGATTACGAAAAAGGCAGAATGACCATCAGCGGTCAGCATGAAGAAATTATTGTAGTGCGAGCAAACGGCGAAGTGCAACGCATTGACACCATAAACCTCGGCTTCCCCATTGGACTAGAGGAATCCATTAGTGACTTCCTTGACAAACTGATTCTCCATCTGGAGACTGATGATGTGGTGGTGCTATTTACCGATGGCATCACTGAAGCAGAAAATCGCAACAAGGAGATGTACGGTGTAGAACGGCTGTGTGAAATGGTACAGAGACACCGCCATCTCTCCGCTGTGGAAATCTGCAACGCTGTAGTGGCAGACCTCAAGGGGCACATCGGGGATCACAAAATCTACGATGACATCACCCTACTGGTCTTGAAACAAAAGTAGATTCAGCCTTAGTCAACTATTGCCACCCCCATATTTTTTGCCGTACCCTCAATAATTCTCATAGCGGCTTCAATATCGTTGGCATTGAGGTCAGGGAGCTTAGTCTGGGCAATGTCCCGCAGTTGCGCTCTGGTGATAGTACCCACCCGTTTGCGGTTGGGTTCTGCTGAGCCTTTGGTGATCCCCGCCGCCTTCTGAATCAACACCGAGGCTGGGGGCGTTTTCAGGACAAAGGTAAAGCTCTTATCCTCATATACGGAGATTTCCACAGGGACAATCGTCCCCGCTTGGTCAGCGGTGCGGGCGTTATATTCCTTGCAGAACATCATGATATTTACGCCGTGCTGACCGAGGGCAGGGCCCACAGGAGGCGAAGGGTTAGCCTTGCCAGCGTTGAGTGCCAATTTAATGACTGCTACTACTTTCTTTGCCATGGTGATTTCAGGTTATGCAATAGAAACAACTAGGAAAGGTTGGGACGATAGCGAGAACTGGGGCTGTCTTCCAGTTTTTTAAGGTTAATCACTTGGCTAAACTCCAGTTCCACGGAGGTATCTCGCCCAAAAATGGAGAGCAAAGCCTTGAGCTTGTTCCGTTCAGGGCTGACTTCAATAACTTCACCCTCAAAATCCTTGAAGGGACCTGTGAGAACCTTAATTTTGTCACCCAAAGCCATGTCCACTCGCACCACTGGCTCTTGGGCTGTGGTGGCGCGAAAGATGCGTTCTACTTCACTGCGGCTCAAGGGGCGGGGAATCACATGACCTCTGCCTCGCCCACTGGCGCGCCTCTGCTCTATGCCCACAAAGTTAATCACATGGGGGGTGCTTTTCACCGCCTGCCATGCTTCGTCATCGATACTCCACTCCCCCTTCTCATCTTTGACCAGTTGCATCAAGACCAAGACATAACCGGGGAATACCTTTTCTTCGGCATTTTGCCGACTGCCATCCTTGCGCACCTTGACCACAGGGGTTTGGGGAATTTCCACTTGGAGAATTCGATCTTCCACCTCGAGGGTTTTGATCCGCTGTTCTAGGCTGGATTTGACTTTTTTTTCACAGCCCGATGCCACCTGCACCACATACCAGTGGCGATGCTCGGTTTCGTCGTCTGTGATTTGGTTGAGGGATTCCGTTTCCATCTTAGAAAATCCGTTGGGCTATCCAAGAGAATAGAGAATCAAGTAGGTATGTGAGGCTGGCAGAGGCAACTACCATTAGCAGTACAGCGGCAGATTCGCTAATTAGCTGTTGGCGGGAGGGCCACACCACTTTGTCTAGCTCTTGCTTGGTCTGTTTCAAGAAATTGCCAATCCCACCGCTTTCGGAAGGGGCAGGTTGGCTTGGGGCTTTGGTGTCGCTTTTGGTCATAGATGGTCAGGGAGAAAGTGGCGCGCTCTGTAGGACTTGAACCCACGACATCAGGTTTTGGAGACCTGCGTTCTACCAACTGAACTAAGAGCGCACAAGACGCAGTCTCTTATATTATCGCTTAATTGGCTCCTTGTCTAGGGATTTGCTGAGGGGGAAGGTGACTGTAAAGGTGGAGCCTTGTCCCAGTTGGCTGGTGACGCTGATCTGTCCTTGGTGGTTGTCGCTGATGGCTTTGGCGATCGCTAGTCCTAGTCCAGAGCCTTTGGATTGGGGCTGACTGCGATAAAACCGCTCAAAAATGTGGGGCAGATGCTCAGGGGCAATGCCACAGCCTGTGTCTTGAATTTGCACTTGTACTTGGGCGGGGCTGACTTGAGTTCTGACGGTGATAGTGCCGCCGCTGGGGGTATGGGCGATCGCATTGCTGATGAGATTGGTAAAGAGGCGCACCAGTTGGCTGTAGTTGCCTTGAACATAAGCTGAATTCTCTGGGGATTCCAGCACTAGGTTGATGCCTGTAGTGCGGGCGAGGCTCTGCTGTTCTTGGCAGACTTCTTGCAAAATTTCGGTGATGGCGCAGGGCTGACGGGCAGAGGTTTGCAAGGGGCTGTCCTGCCGTGCCAAAAATAGCAGGTCTTCTACCACCGCTCCCAGTCTGCGGGTGAGGCGCTCAATCACTGCTAACTGGGGTTGTAGTTCGCAGGGTAGGTCGGCTGTTGCCAGTAGCACTTGCACATTGGTCTGTATGGCGGCGATGGGGTTGCGCAGTTCGTGGGAGGCATCGGCGGTAAACTGCTTGAGCCGCTGATAGGATTCCTTGACAGGCGCGATGGCAATCCCTGACAGCCACCAGCCGATTAGGCCCACCGCCACGATGATTAGCAATGTGCCAATGGTCAGGTCTAGGAATAACTGCTGGATGGGCTTAGTGACTTCAAACCACGGGTGGCTGATGCGTACGAAGCCTAGTAATTCCTGCCCCTGGTGGATGGCTATGGTCAACTGGCGCAGGGGTTCAGCGGCGGGGGGATAGACGGTGGCATAGCTCAACTGGGGGTCTAGGGGCAGGACGGCGGCGGGGGGAAGGGTAGTCCACAACAGCTTACCATCGGCAGAGAACCATTCTAGGTCAATGCGATCTGCCTCGAGGTCGGCGATGCGCGGTGAGAAGTGATGGGTGATCGCTTGGGGAGTCCAGTTTTCGGGTACAGTCAAAACTTCGGCGATGTGGGCGATGGTGTCATCAATGCGATCGATCAGGGTAAAGCGCACATAGACAAATACCCCGCCCGCAAACACCAGCATAAGCAGGGCAGTTACACATGCATACCACAGGGCTAGTCTCAGTCTGGTGGTGGAAAACACTGCACCTCAGGGAGAGACAAATTCTAATCTACCCTAGCTCCCCGCTACTGGGTAGGTAAGAGGGAAAACGGAACAACTGCCTAAATGCTATATTGAGAATCTATCCCCTGCAACTTGGCTTATGAATCCCCCTGACAGACCGCCGAATAGTCAAAAGTCCCCCAAACCAGCCAAGCCTCTGGAGGTAGTCCGTATCTCCCAACCTTCAGCCACACCCCAAGTTACGGCTCCCCCTGATCCCCAGCATACCCCTATCCCCCCACCTACTGAACTGCTACAGTATCGGGCGATCGGCTTAATCAAAGCCCGCTATCAGCCCCATCCAGACAACATTTGTAGAGGGGAACTGATCGCCGAAGACGGTACGGTGATTGATGCCTTGGTGTTAGGTAGGCTTGTTTCCATTGTCAAAAAACGGCTGGACATTAGCCAGAGCCATTTTTGGGTGGTCTATCCCCGCACCCACACCAAGACGGGGAAGCTCCATGTGCAAATGGCGGGGGTGTGGGCACCTCAGGCAATGGGTAAAACTGACCAGCCCGATGACCCAGGGTTTCCCGATGGCTACTTCTCAGTGCGTGGCGAAGTGGTGCAACAGTCGGCAGGGGATCATACAGTAGTGGTGAAAATTCGCCGCCTCGTTCAGCCCAAACCTAGCCAGGTGCAGGAGGATGGGTCTGCTAAGAAGCGCAAGAAAAAAAGACCCTACAACCGCTTTAAGCTGAAATTAGTGGGAGCGCTCCCCAGCCAAGGGGTGGGATGCTTTTGGGACATCAATGTACAGCGGCAGGGCAGCAATCTGTGCATTATGGATGGCAAGGTGATCGCCCCTTTGAAAAAGCCTTCCCCCAAGCCCTTGCGCAAAGTCTCGCCTAGGAAAGGGAAAAAGCCCCCTGCCCGTCCTACTCTTAGACCCCGACCACCTCAGCGGTGACGGGACTGTCCAGTTTTTTCAACTTCTGTACTAGCAAGCTCAGGAACAAGCCCACATCGGTAACTACCCCCACGGACTCGAGGGAGCCACGGTCTGCCAGTTTGGTGACCACAGCAGGGTTGATGTCCACGCATACCATCTTTACCCCTGCGGGGGTCATATTGCCGACACCGATGGAGTGCAACATGGAGGACAACATGAGAATCATGTCTGCGCCGCGAATCTGTTCGGCGTATTTCTGTTGGGCAATGATTAGGTTCATTTCCGTATCGGGGATGGGGCCGTCATCCCGAATTGACCCCGCCAGCACATAGGGGATGTTTTTGGTTACGCATTGGTACATTATGCCCGAGGTGAGCAAGCCCGCTTTGACTAGGTTGGCGATACTGCCGTAGCGCCGTGTTAGGTTGATTACTTTGAGGTGGTGTTTGTGTCCGCCGCGCACACTTACCCCCCTCTGCAAGTCCACGCCCAGAGAAGTGCCCATCATGGCTTGTTCTATGTCGTGGACAGCGATCGCATTGCCGCCCAGCAGGGCATGGACATAGCCCGCCTCGATTAAATAGGCTAGATGGGGCGCACCGCCCGTATGCACTACCACTGGCCCTGCGGTAACCACTACCTTGCCGCCGCGATCGCGGATTTGGCGCAGTTCCCAAGCGATCTGCTCTACCACTAGCTCTACTCTGCGCTCACTGGACACCCCAGACCCCATGAAGGAAAATTCTTGCGGTTTTTCCCGCGCCTCGGTCTTGTGGGCAGTGCGAATGCCATCCACACCCACCACTACCTGTTCGCCGACCACGAGATCACGCAGGAGTTTGCAGGTGGCGGTGACTTCGCCCGTGGCAGAGGTGGCAACGACAATCACCGCATCCATGCGTTGATTTTGACAGCGTACCCATGTGCCATTGATCAGTACTTCTGTGGGGTAGATGGTAGTTACATAGAAGTCATCGGGAGCCACCCCCGCCTGTACCACAGGTGCCAACTGCGCACAGCGTGCCGTTTGATCCGCAGGCACTGCCCCCATCTCGATCAACTGCCTAAGGATGGTGGCAAGCAGGTCTGGAGCGGGAGCAGATACCTTGATTTTGGCGGAGGAGGTGCTGTGTTTTTGCACTCCCAGTTTGAAGTCCAACACCTGAAAACTGCCACTGTTCTCTGTAATCAAATCCAAAGCACGGCTGATAATCCCTGAATCGAGCAGATGACCATGGAGTTCGACGATGCGGGACTCCACCTGCAGGCGATCGCTCTGGCTAAGTACTGGAGTTTCCGTGAGTCTCAGGGTCAGACACTTTGCCGCTCCCCCCGCCTTGAGGAACTCCGAAAGAGGTGTTTCCTGTACGGTAAATCCCAGTTGTTGCAGGCGGTGCTTCAGGCTGTCGCTGGCTTTGTTGAGGACGATGGTCTGTCCTATATTCACCGCATTGCAGGCAAAGTTAAGGGCATCGGATTCTCCAACGGCAATGCGCTTGTCTTGGGGGACACGCAGTTCAATCAGGCGATTGGAATAGGCATCAAAGGCTGGGGGATAGTAGAGCAGATAGCCATCGCTCAGGGGACAGAAGCAAGTATCCAAGTGGTAGAAGCGGGGGTCAATCAGCCGCAGGGAGAGCACTTCTATATCCAGCCATTTGGCGATGTAGGGATGGGCATCCAATTCGGAGCGGAAGCCGTACCCCGCCCACAGCCAATGACCCTCTCGATCTAAAAGGGCATCCCCTGCTCCCTCAAAGGGCAAGTCCTCGGGCAATTCCAACACCTCAAAGCCCTGCTCTTCAAACCACTGTTTGAAGTAGGGTTCTTCTTTTTGCCGTTCGGGGTGAAAAAAGCGACTGAGAATGCACTTTTGCCCCAACACTAGCCCCGCATTGGCAGTGAACACCATATCTGGCACCCTAGGGGCGGGGGGGAGCAGGTCAATGATGGCTAGTTCTTTGAGCAGGGAATACAGCCCCTGCCACTGTTGCTGTGCCCGTTCTTGATTAGAGCGGTGCACATTTCCTTCCATCCAAGGGTTGATCACATACTCCACCTCGTAAAAATCTGGTGGACACATGAGCAGGCGGATAGTCATGGCGGCAGTTTGCAATAGGAGCAATCTATTCTAACCCGATTGCGATCGCCCATTGCAATTACTTGATTAACCCCTGTTGTACCAGCAGTTGATAGAGCATAGCCGCCACTTCAGCACGGGTAGCAGGACGGTTGGGGGCAAGTTGCTGGGGATCGGGGTGATTGACTACTAGCTTATGCTGGTCAGCAGTGGCGATCGCCCCAAGGGCATACTTGGGAATGTCTGTCGCATCCTTGAAAGCATCATTTAATTTGGCAGGATCACCGCCATTTAAGCCCATGCCACTGACTAAGGATACCAACACTTGCACCCGCGGAATCTGATCCGCAGGCTTAAACTCCCCTGTGGGATAGCCAGACATAAATCCTTTAGCAGAGGCTTGGGAAATTGCCCTGTGTCCCCAGAAGGTATCGGGCACATCGCGGAACGCCTGCACAGGTCTCACCAAGGCTTTGTTGGGAAAAGCGGCTTCCAGAATAGCGGCAAACTGGGCGCGGGTTACGGGTTCTTCAGGGCGGAAAGTGCCATCATGGAAGCCTTTGATGATATTGCGTTGCGCCAGCGCTGTAATTTGCTTCTCTGCCCAATGCCCGCGCACATCAGCCAAAGTCTGATGGGTATGGGGTACTTCAGGAGTGTTGGGAGTGGGAATCGGGGTATCAGCGGCAACCAATTCCACCGCACCGATCACTTTTTTGCGGTCTAGCTGATTGCCCACCGCCACCAGCGTAGCGCCCGAGGCATTGTGGATGTCTGACGCGCCATTGTTCTGGAATATGTTCAACCCAGGTTTATCGGGTGTGCCCATGTTCACACTGGGATTACCGTTGCGATCGCGCAGAATGGTCAAGCCACTTTCCGCGTTGTTGGCGATCAGATTTTCCCGAATGGTAGGGACTGCCAAGTTGTTGACAATGATGCCACCGCGGTTATTGGTAATGCGGTTTTTGGTCACCTCGATCTGCGATCGCTGGGAAATGACAATGCCAAAACCCGTATTGTCAAAAGTGTTGCCTGTAACCACACCACTGCTAGAGCCAACCGCTGACAAGCCATTGGCGCGATTGCCTGTAAAAATATTGCCTACGATGTCAGCTCTGGTAGTGCCCGTCATGAACACCCCATCGTGGGTATTGCCTGCTAGGGTGTTGTTGACAATCGCTGACCCTTGGGCTGACTCCAACCAGATGGCATAGCCCCGCGGGTTGTTGTTGGTAACTGTTACCCCCTCGACTCGTGCCTGATCCCCTACCAAGATAGCAATGTTTTGATCGGCAAAGGTGGGACTCATAAATCTACCCCCACCTGTAATCACCACACCCGCCCCATTGGTAGTGGGATCGCCCCGTAGAATTACTCCCTTGGGCAGGCGCAGGGGAAACTGCTCCCCAGTCTCTTGGCTATAGGTGCCCTGCGCTAACTGGATCACTGTGCCCGCTTGCGGATTGCGTTGCAGGGCGGCGGTAATGGTGCGCAAGGGTTGGGCTTGACTGCCGTTGCCGCTGTCTGAGCCAAGAGGGGAGACGAAAATAATGCCAGTTCCCTGTTTTTCTTTTTGTATGACTGGCTGTGCTGGTGTCATGGCTACTCCCCATGCTGGAGCCATGAGCATTAGCAAAGCAATGGAGACACTGGTGTATAGTTTGAACATCTGACTGCTCCTAGAGTGGTTGCGCTGTTTTGGGGATGACTAGCGGTGGTAGTAAAAAGTTTCGTATCCCCGAGGCGGGTTAAGTATACATGAGCAGGGGAGTGGAACCATATCATTCTTTGTAAGTATTCTGCCAGCATTTTGTTTTAGCGCTCCTTTGTTTTGCTTGGCGTATTCTTATCTAAATTGTTTAGATGCTGATTCAATTTAGGCAGAATGAGACCCCAGTTATTGCTACTTGCTGGTTGGTTAGGGTGTGCACTTCCCCTGCTAGCGCAACCCACCAGCGATCCCCTAATTGAACAGCGCCAGCCCAGTTTGCGCCCCAGTTTGAACCAGCAAAGGGGGCTAACGGTGGTTATCCGCAGTGACACAGCGGATTGGGAGCAGATCAGCAAGGCTTTGCCCCTTAGCGGGGTGCAGGTTTTCCCCTTGACCCAATTAGATCACCATCTCCTCGAGTCAGCACGCACTGTTTTTTTGCCCAACCTAGAGCAAATTTCTGAAACTCAGGTGCAATTGCTGGAAAGGTGGGTAAGTCGGGGGGGACGGTTGATTGTGGCAGGGGCGATCGCCCCAAATACTAGCTTCAGCCTGAAAAACCGTCTGCGCAACCTGCTAGGAGGAGCATGGACAGGCAGTCTGGCACAGGACAGTAAACTATTTGTGCGATCGGGGGAAGGGTACAACTGGAGCGAAGCCGTACCCCATCTCAGCCAGACTCTCGTTGCCCATGGGGGCAAACTTCAGCCCAGCGGTGGTAGTCGCATTGTGGCTTTTTGGGCGGACAATCACCCTGCTATTGTAGCACGCTCCAATGTCTATTACTTGGGCTGGCAGTGGGGCACCAATCCCGCCCAGCAGGCTTTTGACCGCAGTTGGTTATTGGCTCTCATCCATGCTCCCGACCGCACTGAAGTTGCTGTTCCCTCGTCACCGTTGGATCACCGCCCCCTGTCCCCTGTGGAAGTGGTAGCCATGCGGCAGGAACTACAAGACCTGATCGGGCGGGTGGAAAGTGCTATTTTGGCAGGGAGCGATCGCATAAATACCAACGCTGAGTTAGCCCTCAACCAAGCAAGGCAGGTGTGGCGCAATTTGCCCCAGATGGTCAGTGCAGGGCAGTATAGGGAGGCACGGCTGGCATGGGAGCAGGCAAGGTATAGCCTCTGGCAAAACTATCCTGTGGTGTCAGCTAAATCAGAAGTGCGGGCGATCTGGCTTGATCGGGGCACCATTGTTGCCGCAGGATCAGAGGCAGGACTGGCTAAAATTTTTGATCGCCTAGCCAAGGCAGGGGTCAACACGGTATTCCTTGAAACCATCAATGCGGGCTATCCCATCTATCCCAGTCGGGTGGCACCCCAACCAAATCCCCTGATCAGGGGCTGGAACCCCCTTGCCTCAGCCATCCGTCTCGCCCGCCAACGCAATATGGAATTGCACGCTTGGGTGTGGGTATTCAGTGCGGGCAACCAGCGGCACAACCCAATCGTGGGTAAACCAGAAAGCTATGTGGGGCCCGTACTGGAGCGCTATCCCCAGTGGGCTAACCTTAACCGCAGTGGCACAGTCTATACCCCAGAGGGCAAAATGTTCCTCGATCCTGCCAATCCCGAAGTGCGGGACTATTTGATCCGCCTCTACAGGGAAATTGTCACCAACTACGATGTGGATGGTCTGCACATTGACTACATCCGCTATCCCCGCCAAGAAGCCAACTATGATTTCGGTTTTAGTCTCCCAGCGCGGAGCAAATTTATGGAACTGACGGGGGTCGATCCCCTGACTCTCACCCCCAATCACCGCTCCCTGTGGTGGCTGTGGGTGGAGTTTCGCACCCGTCAAGTGAATGAATTTGTGGCAAGGCTATCTGGGGAAATGCGCCGTCTCAAGCCCCGCCTGATCATTTCTGCCGCAGTATTTCCGTGGCACCCCAACGAGCGACTACACCGTCTGCAACAAAATTGGGAGACATGGGTAGCGCGGGGGGATGTGGACCTACTGATCCCCATGACCTATGTCCCTGATACGGCAATCTTTTTGCGCCAGAGAGTTTTACCTGCCCTGCAAGCCATGGGGCGATCGCCAGTGCTGTTTTTGCCAGGGGTGTTCGTGCGCGATGTGGAGGAACTAGAACTGCTAGATCAACTGCAAGCGGTGCGGGACTTGCCTGCGGGAGGGTTTGCTCTGTTTGCCACAGAGCATCTGCGCCCTAGTACGGAAACTGCCCTACAGCGGGTGCGCATTGATGAAAACGCCAGAATTCTCCCCTTCCGTCAACCCTTTGCCGCCGCTAAGGTACGGTTTGATTCCCTCCAGCAGGAGTGGCAGTCCCTCCTCCAAGGAGAATCTCCCCTAGTGCGTAGGGAAGTAGTCATCAGTTGGCAGAGGCAAGCCAATGAGTTATCTCAAACCCTAGAAATCCTTGCCCAAAAACCCAGCCGCAAACAACTTCAGTCAGCCATCCGCCAACTAGATAGTCTGTCTGAGGATTTGCGCCGCTGGTTGCGTTTGCTAGATGGGTATCGTGTAAATACATGGGTGAACCGCCTGCAGGCAATCGCCACCATTTTGCGCTTTGCCGAGTTTCGCCTAGGATCGGGTACGCTGAAAATAATATCGGAACGCTAAACCGCCTATGAAATCCACCTCCCAATGGGTAGCCCTCCTCAGCGCCATAGTTGCCATAGCCTTAGGAGTGGTTTATCTGCTAATAGTGCAAATGCTGGACTGGCGCGGCGCACTACAACCCATCACCGAATTCTAGGTAATTTCCAGCACCAAAGTAGGCATCAATCTCTGTAGGTTCTTTAGGGATTTGCCCTGCCATGGGATTGTCTGGGAACCCTTGACAGTGATTTTCACTCCCTCCTTCTGCCGCGCTTTGATCATAAACTTAGACAGCATATTGATCCCCGAACTGTTGAGGAATTCCAACTGGGTCAAATCCATAACTAGGTCAATGGGTGGATGGGCAATGGCACTTTCCAGTATCTGCACAATTGGGGCGTATTCTTCCGCACCACCCAAGCGCAGGGAACCCTCGCAGTTGATGGTGTTGGTAGCTGAGTCATACCACACCCGATAGTCTTCACCTTTGACTTCTGCCACTGCTAAGTTACTCATAACTACCTACAAAGACACCTGAACCATAGTAGATACTTGGGCGATCGCTGGATCGTCTTCCATTTCTTCAAACTTCCACCCCAGCAGAGCATGGTAATCATTGATCATGGTCAAATACCCTAGACCCGAATGGGCGGGCGTATCGCTCTCAGAATTTGCCTCAATCCTCTGCAGATAAAGCTCGTAAGGGTCACTCTCCAGTATCTCCTTAATGCAAGCCTGAAAAGCAGGAACCGCCCTTTGGGCGATGGGATTACTGGCTATAAAAATGAACTTGTCATCAAACAGATGTAGCCCCAAGCTGATGGGCTTTTTTAGCGATTCATCGCTATATTTCATAGCGTTTTCCAACAGTTCGTTGGCGATGTAGCTCACCGTATTTTTAATGTCAGCGTGCTTGCTGGCTGACTCACTAGGGAAAAAGGTGGTCATGTAGTCCGCCAAAAAGTCCGCCGACAGTCCGTTGTTGCGCCACCTCTGCTTGATTGGTAAAGAACTGGGAGAAAACCCCAGCAGGAGAAACTCTGTGCTGGGAGGGAGTTCTTCAATAAAATTACCAAAGATAACGCTCATGGAGTAGTTAAAACAACCATGGAGTCAAGGGCTTCCCGCAAACTGCGCACAGTGGCGATCATGGCGACTGGGTCCTGAAGTTGGTTGACTGCCCTACCTACTCCTACCCCTTTAGCACCACAGGCGATCGCCAAGGGGATAGTGACCTTACTCAACCCCGACGCACAGATCACTGGAATCCGTACTGCCCGACTAATTTCATAGCAGGCAGACAGCGTAGGCACCGCCTTTTCCATCAGCCCCCTAGTACCGCTGTGGCGTGGCTGACTGCTAGTGCCACCCTCAGTTTGGATGAGATCAGCCCCCGCCTGCTCTAGGCGTTCTGCCAACGCCACCTGTTCATCTAAGAGCAGATAGTGGGGCACCGTAACCGTCAAGGGCAAACTGGGAAACCTCTGCTTTGTAGCAAGGGTAACCTGCAAAATTGCCTCCGCACTAAAGCGCACCCCTTGAGCATAGAAACTATCGTAGTTACCAATCTCCAGCAAATCTGCCCCCGCCCGCACTGGTGCCACAAACATCTCTGCCGAAACCGCAGACACACAGACAGGCAGTTGGGTTAACTGCTTTGCCATTGCCACCAGCCCAGCATCGGCGGCAATATCCACATAGTCCGCTCCACCCCTATCAGCGGCGCGCACTACTTTAGCAGTGAGATCAGGGTCAAAATTGCTAATGCCACTGATAATTTTGAGCGCTCTGGATTTAGCAAAAGGCTCACGCAGAGAAGGAGGTAGCAATGCCATAGGTTTTTAACTCTTGCAAACGAGCACTATTCTAAGCGGTGATCGGGCACCTACACAAGATAAGTGGTATTTCCCCAGTAAGTCAAGGTTTGGGTTTGGTTTCCTTCACCACAGGCACAGGGAATTGCTCAATAGGCGTGCCAGCTAGGGCGCGCTCCATGAACTTGCGCCAGATAGGAGCCACATACACCCCCCCTGTAACCCCGTAAGCCATCTGGGAATAGTCATCATTGCCAATCCAAATCGCCACTGCCAATTGGGGCACATAGCCCACAAACCAAGCATCCCGAAAGTCAGAGGTAGTGCCAGTCTTACCCGCCACTGGTCTGCCATCGCTGAGCATTGCCTCTGTCCCTGTGCCATTGGTAACGGCTGTGCGCAGAACATCTGTCAACTCTGCCACTGCTACAGGATCGAGGATCAGTTCTGGTTTGGGGGTGTTGTCTAAAATTAAATTGCCTTGAGAATCCGTTACCTTAGCTATCAGGGTGGTTTTGGACTTGTAACCTCCACTGGCAAACACTGCATAGGCTCCCGCCACTTCCATCGGGGTCACATCAGCGGCTCCTAAAGGTAGAGATACCACTGGTTGCATAGGGGTAGTAATGCCTAATTTGCGACACAGGGCAACCACATTTTCCAGACCAACAAACAGCCCAAGGCGGATCGCTGGGATATTGCGGGACACTGCCAACGCCTGACGGATACTCATTGCCCCTGCAAAAGTGCCGTCGTAGTTGCGGGGCACATACATTTCATCCCCATCGGGAATGCTCATGGGACTGTCGTCAATGCCCGATTCGGGGTGATACTGCCCAGTGGCAAAGGCGGCATAATAGACGAAGGGTTTGAAAGAGGAGCCAAGCTGACGGCGGGCTTGCACAGCGCGATTGAACTGATTGCGACTGTAAGGCCCCACACCCCCCACTAGAGCCTTGACATAGCCCGTGCGGGGATCAACAGCAACAAGGGCGAGCTGGTTAGCATTAGTGCCCTGACTGATCAGGTCCCGATGCCCTTGCTCTGCCACTTCTTCAGCGATGCGCTGGAGGCGTAAGTCAATGGTGGTGTAAATTCGCAGTCCGCCCTGTTGGATGGCTTCTTTACCAAACTGTTCTTCTAGCTCAGCTAGTACCGCATGGGAGACATAGGGGACACGACTGGGTTCGTAGGAGATGCCTTTGGCGATTTTGATGGGATAATCTTTGGCAGCTTTGACCTCTTCGGGGGTTGCCCAGCCAATTTCCAGCATACGGTCTAAAACTAGGGCTTGGCGGCGTTTAGCCGCAGTGAAGTTATCTACTGGGTTGAATACCGAAGGTGCTTGAATTATCCCAGCCAACATGGCTGATTCTGCTAGGTTGAGATCGGCGGCAGATTTGCCAAAATAGTGCTGGGCGGCAGTTTCTGCGCCGTTGGTATTATTGCCCCAGAATACTTGGTTTAGGTACAGTTCTAGGATTTCATCTTTGGTAAATACCTGCTCCATGCGCATCGCCAGCACTGCTTCGGCTACCTTGCGGTTGAGGGTTTTTTCAGAGGTGAGGAAGAGATTTTTGGCTAACTGCTGGGTGAGGGTGGAGCCGCCCTCTAGGGTAGCTCCAGCTCTGAAGTTGACCACTAGGGCACGGGCAATACCCACGGGATCAATGCCCTTGTGGTGGTAAAAGTAGGCATCCTCGATCGCCAAGACTGCTCTTTTCAGGTGGGGGGACATGCGCTCTAGGGGGATCACTTCACGGTTGACATCCCCATGTACCCTAGCGATCAGTTCCCCATTGATGTCGTAGAGGTAGGAGGTCTCAGCGGGGACATAACCTTTGATAATGCGCACATCGGGCAGTTCCCTAAAGGCGAGAGCAAGTCCTAGTAAGCTCCCTGCGGCAATGGAGCCACTCACCATGACTAGTCCAAATAGGGTGCCGCCTAGAAAACGCACGGTGCCACCCAGTACGCCCAGCAGGGATACCCTTTGTTTTAGAGTAGTATTGGTTGCCATGGAGCAGTGAGAACGCACATGACAGGGAGTTTAGTCCATTCTAATCCTAATTGGAGACTGCCTGAAAATTGGCGACGGGGTTTGGTGGAGGTATTTCCAGACAATGAGTTAGAGAACCTACCCCAGCGGTTATATAGCGATCGCCCTTGGCGTGTCAAGTTGGGCATTGATCCCACCCGCCCCGATCTCCATTTGGGTCATGCGGTGGTACTGCGCAAAATGCGCCAGTTTCAGGATGCGGGGCATCAGGCAGTGCTGATCATTGGCAATTTTACGGCGCAGATTGGCGATCCCACGGGCAAATCGGAAGCGCGCCCTCGTCTTTCTCCAGAGGAGGTGGCACACAATGCCGCTACTTATCTGGCGCAGGCACAAAAAATTCTCGACTGCCAAACCCCTGATCGCCTGAAGGTGTATTACAACCACGACTGGCTCAGTGTCATGGATTTGGGGCAGATCGTCAACCTGTTGGCGGGGATGACAGTGGGGCAGATGCTGGCAAAGGAGGATTTTGGCGATCGCTACAGGCAGGGCACGCCGATTTACCTGCATGAATTTCTCTACCCTCTCCTACAGGGTTATGATTCCGTGCAAGTTCAGGCAGACATTGAACTGGGCGGTTCAGATCAGAAGTTCAATATTCTCGTGGGGCGGGATTTGCAAATGCGCATGGGACAGAAAGGACAGTTTGGGCTGATCACTGAACTGTTGGTGGGGTTAGATGGACACCACAAGATGTCGAAGTCCTTGGACAACTATGTGGGTTTAGATGACCCACCCCTGTTGATGTATTCCAAGCTGGAGAAGGTGCCAGATCACTTAGTACCCAAGTATTTTGAACTACTGACTGATGTCGATCTAGCTACTTTGCCCCCCAACCCTCGTGAACAGCAGAAGTATCTCGCTCTAACCATCACGGCGCAGTACCACGGTCTTGAGACAGCACGACAGGCGCAGAAGGATGCGGCGAAAATTGTCCTAGCGGGAGATACGGCTGATCTGGGCAATATCCCGTCTTTTTCCCTAGGGGGAGTGGTTTTCCCTGCTCCTTTGTACTACATTCTCAAGGTGACGGGTCTGTGCAAGAGCAATAGTGAAGCGCAAAGTCAGATCAGCAACGGCGCCGTGCGCTTGGATGGGGAGAAAATTCTCGATGTCAACTGTACCTTTGAGAGTGCGGCAGTGTTGCAGAATCGGGTATTGCAGGTGGGGAAGAAGAAGTTTGTGCGTCTGCTGACATGAGTACTGCTTATTTTCTAGTAATTCATGGCAGTAGGGAGGGGCGATCGCAAGAAGGGGTGCATCAAGTCAGGGATGCCCTGCGCAGGAGCTGCCCTAGGGTACTAATTCAGGGGGGCTGTCTAGAAGGACAAGACCCCAGTTTGACAGAGCAGTGTGCCAATTTCCTGTCCATTGCCCGCCAGCAGGGATACGCCCAAGGGTTGGTGATCCCCCTATTTCTCTTGGCGGGTAACCATGTGCTACAGGACATTCCCAATGCCATTGCTGAAGTACCTGCCCCTATCCCTGTGGTGATCGCCGATTACTTTGGCAATTTCCCCTGTATTCTTCCCCACCTAGAGCAGAAATTTCGTCAGGCTGAACTGGGTTTGGTTGGTACAAAGACAGCCCGTCTCTTGATTTGCCACGGCAGTAGGCAGGAGTTGGCTAGGCAGAGAATGGAACAGATGGGCGATCGCCTAGGCGCCCGCCTTGCCCTAGCAAACGATCCTCAGAGCATCCCTTGGCAGATCGAGCAAATGGTGGCAGAGGGTATCGAGTGCATCCTTGCCTTGCCTTACTTTTTATTTGCAGGCAAAACTACCACTGCTATCACTGCCACTGTGCAGTCCTATGGTCAATTTGTCCACTGGCTACCTCTGCCTTTCAGCCCTCTGGAAATTGCTGAGAT
>Ga0308420_1000690_pt1 | contig 17172 bp, 17 predicted proteins | sample HotsprSampleMS55_FD_203802 | JGI IMG/M metagenome (GOLD analysis project Ga0308420, IMG submission 203802) | Hot spring phototrophic mat microbial communities from Mushroom Spring, Yellowstone National Park, Wyoming, United States - 20090730_MS55 ... | reverse complement strand
AGGTTGCTGCGCTGGCCACAGAAGTCACGGGGCTTGCCGCAGCCCAGGCGCGCACGGAAACGCAGGTTGCTGCGCTGGCCACAGAAGTCACGGGGCTTGCCACGGTCCAGGCACGCACGGAAACGCACGTGACGACGTTGACCGAACGCGTGACTACCTTGACTGCTCAAGTCGGTGAACTGACACAGGCTGTCCGTCTCCTCACTGATGACGTTGGCAATCTGAAAGGGAAAAATCTAGAAGCTGAATACCGGACCAAAGCTTTTGCCTACTTCGGCTCTGTACTCCGCCGCGCCCGTGCGCTGACTTCCGACGAGTTCATGACCTTGGTGGAAGACGCTGTAGACAGCGGCGCGCTCTCCGCTGCTGAAGCCCGAGACCTTGCTCTCGCGGACGTGGTGGTTCGCGGGAGGCGACCAGAAGATGGCAGTGAGGTCTATCTTGTCGTCGAAGTCTCCTGGGGCGTCGGTCCTCATGATGTGGAGCGAGCTGCACGGAGGGCGGCCTTGTTAGCCCAGGCCGGTGTTGTGACAATCCCGGTTGTTGCCGGCAAGCAGGTAACGGCCGAGGCCATCGAGCTGGCTCGCAGGCAGCAGGTGTGGCAGGTGGTGGATGGGCACTCGCTGCGCCCGGAGCCTTAAGCCGGAGGGCAACGTGTAGAGCATGCGAGAGAGGGGGTTCACACATGGCAGGGCGGCTTGACGGCAAAGTGGCGTTGATTTCCGGGGCCGCGCGCGGCATGGGCGAGTGCGAGGCACGGCTCTTCGCGCGCGAAGGGGCGAAGGTGGTACTCGGGGACATCTTGGAGGAGCAGGGGCAGCAGGTCGCGAGAGAAATTACCCAAGCCTGGGGGGGTGCGACGTTTGTCCGCCTCGACGTCACCGCAGAGGACGACTGGCAGCGCGCGGTCGAGATTGCCGAGCAGGTGTACGGCAAGCTCGATGTGCTGGTGAACAACGCCGGCATCGTGCGTATGGCGCCACTCGACGAGACGAGCTTGGAAGCCTGGAATGCAGTGATCAACGTGAATCAAACCGGCGTGTTTCTGGGGATGAAGTACGCGGTTCCCGCGATGCGCCGGGCTGGCGGCGGTTCGATCATCAATATCTCGTCGGTCGCGGGGATCGTCGGCCTGCCCAATATCCCGGCGTACCAGGCGAGCAAAGGTGCAGTGCGGCTGCTCACCAAGCATGCAGCGATCCAGTACGCCAAGGACAAGATCCGCGTGAACTCCGTCCACCCGGGCCGGATCGAGACGCCGATGACGTCGAACCTTGCCCCGGAGCGGCGGGAGATGGTGTTACGCCTCACCCCTATGGGCCGAGACGGAAAGCCGGAGGAAGTCGCGTACGGCGTTCTCTACCTGGCGTCGGACGAGTCCTCTTTCGTCACCGGCGCGGAGCTGGTCATCGACGGCGGGTATACGGCGCAGTGAGGGCCATTACGCCTTCAGCTTTTTAATCTCCTCGGTCAGCTCCGGTACGGCTTTGAAGAGGTCGGCGACCAGGCCGTAATCGGCGACATTGAAGATGGGCGCTTCGGGGTCTTTGTTGATCGCCACAATGATCTTCGAGTCTTTCATCCCAGCCAAATGTTGAATCGCGCCGGAAATGCCGATGGCGAAATACAGCTCAGGGGCCACTACTTTTCCCGTCTGTCCGACCTGCAGGTCGTTTGGCACGAAACCGGCGTCGACCGCTGCACGGCTTGCCCCCATCGCCGCTCCTAGCGCATCAACCAGCGGCTCAAGATAGGTGGTGAAGTTCTCCCCAGATTTCAGACCGCGACCGCCCGATACCACAATACGTGCCTCAGTCAGCGTCGGCCGGTCTGATTTCGTTTCGCTGAACTCGACAAACTGCATTTTCCTCGCTGCGTCCTCTATAGCGAGACGTACCCGCTCGACCGGGGCCTGCCCGTCAGGCTGTGCAGCGTCAAAGGCAGTACCGCGCACGGAAATCACTTTGACCCGACCTGTCAACGACACCGTCGCGATAGCGTTGCCGGCGTACATAGGGCGCTTGAAGGTACCGTCCTCGTTAATGGCGATTACATCGCTCGCCATGCCGACACCAAGGCGCGCTGCTACGCGCGGCAGTAGATCCTTGCCGACTGAGGTCGAAGTCGCAAGGAGGAGGGAGACATCGTGAGCTTTGACGAGCTGCTCCAGAGCCACAGCATACGCGTCGGCTAGATAATGGGCCAACGCTGGGTCGTCCACGACAAGCACCTTTGCCACTCCGTACTTCGCTGTTTCATGCGCAAGCGCGTCAATTCCTGCTCCGAGCACCGCGGCAAAACAACTCCCGCCCAGTTTTTGTGCGGCCTCTTTCCCCGCCTGCAGGGCGATCAAAGTGGTCTTGGGCAGTTTTCCCTTCTGCTGCTCAGCGAATACCAGAATATTTCCCATAGCGTGTACTCCTCAGATGACCTTCGCCTCGGTGTGAAGTAGGTGGACGAGTTCTTGAACGGATTCGACTCTTTTCCCCGCTTCCTTTTTTGCCGGGGGATCCATTTTGTGCACTTTGAGGAGCGGAGTAATATCAACGCCCAACTCTGTAGCGGGAATCTCTTTGATCTCCTTCTTCCGGGCCTTCATAATCCCCGGAAGTGAGGCATAACGGGGCTCGTTTAAACGTAGGTCAGCAGTAATAATGCCCGGTAGGGGAAAGAGAACCGTCTCAAGTCCGCCATCGACTTCGCGTACAACCTGTACGGCTTTCTGGTCTGCAGTGAGCTCAACTTTAGAAGCGAAGGTGGCCTGGGGCCAGTTGAGCAGAGCAGCGAGCATCTGTCCAGCCTGATTAGCGTCATCGTCGATAGCTTGCTTGCCCATGAGGACCAAGTCAGGAGTCTCTTTCTCAACTATTTTGGCAAGAATGCGCGCCACGCCAAGTGAGTCCAGCTCTTGCTCACAGAGCACCAGGATGGCCCGGTCTGCCCCCATCGCAAGACCAGTGCGTAATTGTTCAGAGGCCACTTTCGTACCGATGCTGACGAGAACGACTTCCCCTTGCCCCAGTTTTTCCTTCACGCGGAGCGCCTCCTCGATCGCAATCTCGTCGAAAGGATTGATGACATACTTGATATTGTCCGTGACAATGCCTGAACCATCAGGCTTGACCCGTATAGTAGTCTCCGGGTCGGGGACCCGTTTGACCGTGACTAATAGTTTCACGAAGATGTTCCTCCTATTGAATGCTCGTCATACCATGGGTGATAAGGAACCCACCCCTAGTTCAGCGGTTCGTTCTACAGGTGTCAAGCGCTCTTCTACTTGTACTTGCGGACCCCCTATGCGTTGTAGCCTAATCGGCTGGAAAGCTCGCGCCCTGCCTTCAGAATAAGCGGAACAATCTCTTGCTCAAGACGCGCGGGTTGAATACGGTAGGAGGGGCCGCTGACAGCTAAACTGCCTACAATAGTGCGGGTGTAGTCTTTGATCGGGACAGCGACGGTGCGCACATCGGTCAGATATTCCCCGTCATCGATCGCATACCCCACATTTGCCACTGATCGCAGTTGCTCTGTAAGTATGTTACGGTCAGTAATGGTGTTCTCAGTGTACTGCTCTAGAAACTCCGGGAAAGACCGCTGGATCTCTTCTGCAGGTTCGAAGGCTAAGTGCACCTTTCCTGGCGCAGTGCAATGCAAAGGAAGATTCTCCCCCACATGGGAGACGATCCGTACCGGTTGATCTGCTTCGACCATATCGAGCGGTACTACTTTGCCTTTGCGCATGACGGCAACGTAGGCGCTCTCCCGACAGGATTTGACCACATCGACCATGATCGGGCGGGCCTGTTGTAAGAACCCCATGTGGTGGATATACATTTGTCCCAGTTGCAGGCACTTCGTTCCTAAACGGTAGTTTTCAGTAGAGCGGTTCTGTTCAATATAGCCGCGTGATTCTAATGTCGCCAGGATACGAAAAACGTTGTTTTTGTGCAGCTTTAGCCTCTTACTCAGCTCGGTCACCCCCAGCTCACCATCTCCAGAAAATTGCTCGAGTACGTCTAAGGCGTGGGCAACTGCTTGGATAATGTAATTACTTTTCTCGCGTCGAACCATGTTTCCTCCACGCGAACATCACTAAAGAAAAAGGCGTTTTAGTTCATAGCGGATATTGCTTCCTTTTGTCAACGCGGTTTTATATCTGCATGGCTTGCAAGTCTGCTGGCTCTGCAGTAAGGGAGGAACCGATGACTTCAACCGCTCCACACGAAATCCTCAACCCCAAGGGGACATGCCCGCTGGTATTCACGTGCGAGCATGCCTCTTGGGCTATCCCCCAGGAATATCGGAACTTAGGGCTAAGCGAGACCGAGCTGTGTCGGCATATTGGTTGGGATATCGGTGCGCGTGCTGTTGTTGCGTCGTTAGTGCGCACTCTTGATGCACCTGCGATCTGTGCGGGATACTCTCGCTTGCTGGTCGACTGCAACCGTGACGTGCATGATCATGATCTGATCGTCCCTGAGAGTGATGGGAGCAAAATTCCTGGGAACCAAGTCATCTCGGAGCGGGAACGGCAATGCCGCATCGAGCGGTTTTATGATCCCTATCACCACGCGATCGATCAACTCCTTGCCGCTCGCAAGGCTGACCGACCAATCATATGTAGTATTCACAGTTTTACGCCAGTGTTACAAAACAGAAAGAGAGATTTTGACATCGGCGTGCTGTTCGACCGGTATGAAGATCTCGCCCAGGAGCTTGGGCAGCGTCTGGCGCACGAGCAATATGAGGTCCGTTACAACGAGCCGTACTCGGGGTACGATGGACTCATTTTCAGTGCGCGCAGTCATGGGGAGCGACACGGGCTGGTATATATCGAGCTGGAGATCAATAATAGGTTGATTACAGGGACCACGTCAGCCCTACGTGTGGGCAGGCAAGTGGGGGAAGTCCTGCGCGCTGTATTATGCATGGCGCGGTAAAGAGGAACCCGACAAGGGGGGAGAGCATGCGGATTATTTTGTTCGGCCAAGCGGCGTTTGCGGAGAAGACCTTGGACAAACTTGTCGGCAAAGGTGAAGAGGTAATAGCGGTCTTTTGCCCGCCAGACGTGTCAGAGGGAAGGTTCGATCCGGTTAAACAACGTGCGCTGCAGCTTGGTATTCCAGTTTATCAACACAAATCACTAAAAACGCCAGAGGTGCGTGATCAGGTGACGGCGTTGCATGCCGATTTGGCGATCCTGGCGTTCGTGACGCAAATTGTTCCTCCGGCGGTGTTTACTGCCCCGCGGCTAGGGAGTATCTGCTTCCATCCATCGCTCCTGCCGAAATATCGAGGGCGCAGTGCAATAAACTGGGCCTTGATCAAGGGGGAGACCAAGACTGGCCTGACTCTGTTTTGGGTTGATGAGGGTATAGACACAGGACCAATCCTCCTCCAGAAGGAAGTCGCTGTGGACCCGGATGACACAACCGGCACGCTGTACTTCAATAAGATTTTTCCCCTCGGGGTGGAGGCGATCGGCGAGGCGGTTGATCTCATTAAAGCTGGGAACCCACCGCGCATTGTACAAGATGAGTCACAGGCAACCTATGATCCTCCGTGTGGAGATGCACACGCCCGCATTGAGTGGTCTCGACCTGCGCAGACGGTCTATAACTTAATTCGCGGCTGCGATCCGCAGCCAGGAGCACATACAACTTGGCAGGGTCGGATAGTACGGGTGTACGAGAGCCGCTTACAGAGGCAGGAGCACTCTTCCCCCCCGGGTCAGGTTATCGCAATCGATCAGGACCAAGTGCGGATTGCTGTCCCTGGTGGTGTGATCGTTACGAAGCGGATGAAAGGGGAAGCGGGAAAGATTGCTGCAGCCGAGTTTGCTCGGCAGGCTGGGTTACGTGTGGGGGATCAATTCGTCTAAGCTGCAGTCGGGGTGACGACATCAAGTTCGATTAAGAGCTGGCCGAGGTCGACCAAATCTCCGGGGGAGACGTGGATCTTTCTGATCCGCGCAGCGCTCCCGGCAGTAAGGGTGTTCTCCATCTTCATGGCTTCGAGGAGGAGGAGCGGTTGTCCAATGTCTACTTCTGCTCCTGCTGTCACCAGCACTGCGAGAATCTTCCCCGGCATAGGAGAGCGCACCTCCGGATCGAACCTCCCAACGTCGCCTTCCCGGGTCCGTACTTGCCGCTCCTGCGGGGTCATTTCATACACCTGCCCCTCAACCGCGACGAGCACGCGGGAGCCGTCGTGTACCAGATACGCGCGTACCGGTCTCCCTTCGATATGCAGAATGAGTGCGTTGTTGCGCACACCAAGGAGACGAACTGTCAGTGGTTGGCCATTCACAACACACTGGTACTCTTGACCGTTCTGGGTGTACTCGACCGTATAGACTGTCCCGTCTAGATGCAGAACTGTTCTCATCTTTTCCCGTCTCGTTCCTAGTCTAACTGCCGATTCGCCACCCACCGAGAGTTTGCCAGGGAGTACTCCTCTGGGCGTGCGGGCTTGGCGTTGCCCGTTGGTCACGCAAGGTGCTATGTAAAGCGGCGGCCAGCACCGCCGTGAGCGTATGCGGCTGCCCGCGCCGCTGCCAGTGCGAGAAATGTTCGGACAAGAACCCTGTATGGGTCTCGGCGGCAATGAACGCAGGATGTTCGATCAAGTCGATGAGGAAGGAAAGGTTCGAGGTCGGACCGAGGACCACACACTGCCGTAGAGCGTTTGCCATCCGACGGCGAGCTTGTTCGCGCTCCTGACCCCACGTTGAGATTTTCGCCATCAGGGGGTCGTAGTATACAGGTACATCGCTGTGGGTTTCGACCCCGGCGTCCACACGCACCCCGGGCCCTGAAGGAGCATGCCACAGGAGAATCTTCCCTGGAGAGGGGAAGAACCCATGGGCCGGATCTTCGGCGTAGAGGCGGCATTCGATTGCATGGCCGCGGTTCTGCACGTCGTCCTGCCGTACTCCGAGACGTTCACCCCAGGCAATGCGGATCTGCTCGCGGACAAGATCCAAGCCAGTGACCCACTCTGTAATTGGGTGTTCCACCTGCAGCCGTGCATTAACTTCGAGAAAGTAAAAATGTCCCTGGCTGTCGAGAATGAATTCGACCGTGCCAGCGTTATAATATCCCGCCGCCTTGGCGACCTTGAGGGCCGCCGCGGTAATCGCCTCGCGCAGCTGGGCAGACACTGCCGGGGAAGGGGTCTCTTCAACGATTTTCTGGTAACGCCGTTGGATCGAGCACTCACGCTCGCCTAGATGGATAAGAGAACCATGCGTATCCCCCAGGATCTGCACTTCAATGTGGCGGGGCCGCTCGAGGTATCGCTCGAGATACACCGTCCCTTCGGCAAACGCTGCTGTTGCTTCACGTTCGGCAGCGGCGAGAGCTTCTGCGAGCTCTCGCTCGTGGTGGACGATTCGCATCCCCTTGCCTCCGCCGCCGGCCGCGGCTTTGATCAGCAGGGGATATCCCAAGGCACGAACCTGTTCACGCAGCACGGTCGGGTCTGAGGACGGCTGTTCCACAGCCGGCACGACAGGGACGCCGAGCTTGGCGACAGTTTGGCGGGCGAAAACTTTGTTTCCCACCGCTGCAAGGGACTCTGGGGACGGACCAATAAAGGTCAGCCCAGCGTCTCGCACAAGCTGGGCAAAGGTTGGGTTCTCTGACAGGAAGCCATACCCTGGGTGGATAGCTTCTGCCCCTGTCCGCCGCGCCGCGTCAAGGAGGGCTTCGGTATGCAAGTAGCTGGCAGCAGCTTGCGGTGGGCCGATACGGACCGCTTCATCGGCAGCGTCAAGGTGGGGAGAAGATTCATCAGCATCTGAGTACACGGCGACGGTACGGATGCCAAGTTCACGACAGGTACGGGCCACCCGGATGGCAATTTCTCCACGATTGGCAATGAGAATTTTTTTGAACACTGCTACTCTCTGCTTTCTGCCCCTCTGAATAGCAGTGATTGTGCTGCCTTGCACCCCCCGTAGGGTGGTTCATTTTGCGACGGCATGTTGCCGCGTATGGCCGGCGAGAAGAGCTTTGACGTCATGCTTCCCTGGAGAGGAGGGTTTTTGATACTTGCGGTAGTCGTAACCAGTCGCCATCGCCATAAGCAACTTGTCCATTCCCCCAGGGCGCTCACGCCGCAGCACCTGCAAGCGTTCGAGGAATTCCCGAAAGTCCTTATTGACCCGCCTGCTGTCTGACATAGGACGGAAGAAGAAGTCCTTCAGCCGGGTCACGGTAAAGCGCAGCGCGGAAAAGCGCAACTCGCTCGGAAACACGTCCCATTCCGCTAAAGAGAGGTTACGGACGCTTTGGTACCCTTGCAGCAGGGCCACAAAGCGCTCGATCTCATATCGCCCTCCTATGTACGCCAGGGCGTTGACTGCAGTCGCAAGATCGTAAATGAACTTGCCCTGGCAGGCCGCTTCAAAATCGAGCACCCCGACGAGTTTATTCCCGCGAAAGAGAACGTTATCGGCAAAGAGGTCGCCATGAATGATGCCTTTGGGCAACTTGTCCTCGTGGTACTGTTGCTGGTAGGCAATTTCGTCGTCAAGGATGTGGATGAGGTGTTTAAAGTATGAGGGCATCTTCTCCCGCATGTCTTGATACAGCTCCGTGATCCGCTCGAAGCTGAAGCGGTTCTCCAAAGGCTTTTTATACCCCTGGCCGAGGACATGCAGAGAGGCAAGAGTGTATCCTATGGCTTCCAAGTGTGTGAGTGTGAGAGCATCTTCCGACAACGCTTGGCCAGGAAGAGCAGCGTGGAGGGAGACAACTTTCCCTTCGTAGCGAGTGAGGTACTGGTCATGACGGTTAGCGATCGGCTGCGGGCAAGGAAAACCTACCGCACGCAGGAAGAGGAGCAATTCTAACTCGTATTGGACTGCGGTTGGATCCTTCACCTCGTCAATCTTGAGGTAAAATTTCCCTTTTCGGGTTTCCAGCAAATAGTGGGTGTTGACCGAACCAGCAGGAACACCTGCCGCCTTCAGTAGCTTGCCGACTCCATAGTGCTCGGCGAACTGGTCCAGAGTTTTTCGGTCTAACAAAGTATAGACCGCCATACCTTTCTCCCAGGTTCGAGGTGATGGCCGAAAGGGGACCCTAGTGTTCCCGCAGGCGATCGCACTTTAGCGCTGTTACAGGGGGATTGTCAAGCCGAATTTGAGTGAACGTACATTCAGTCTTGCAATAGCCTGTGCACCACAAAGACGGCGCCCTGTTTAAGTTCCTTGAGAAAAGAAGAGGAAGTGGAATTGAGTAGCCTTATACGTCATTCTCTTCTTCTTGATCGCTATAGCGCTCCTCCGCCCAGGGATTGCCGCGGTTGTGGTAGCCGCGCAGTTCCCAGAAACCTCGTCGATTCTCTGCCATAAACTCAACGCTACGTACCCACTTCGCACTCTTCCAAGCGTAGAGCTTGGGCACGACTAAGCGCAAGGGCCAGCCGTGGTCAGGATCAAGGTCTTTCCCATCATGACGGTGGGCAAAGATCACGTCGTCATCCAGAAAATGCTCGAGAGAGAGATTGGTCGTGTAGCCCCCGTCACAGTGGATCATGACGTAACGCACCCCAGGTTTGAGGCGGACAAGGGCAACGACCTCTTTCGCCAAAACTCCTTCCCAGAGGTTGTCGAGCCGTGACCATGTCGTGACACAGTGAAAGTCGGCAACCACTTGACTTTGCGGTAACGCACGGAATTGTTGGTAACTTAGCCGTACTGGCTCTTCCACCAAGCCGAAGAGTTGGAAGTCCCAGGTCGCCGGGTTAAAGCGTGGGGTTGGGCCGTAGCTCAGTACTGGCCATCGTTCCACGACGAACTGTCCAGGGGGAACGCGCTTGGTGGGGTCTATGATGCGGGGTTTTGCCATGGTAGTCCTCCCTTTAATGTTTTCCGTAGTCTTTGGCAAGCCTACAGAGGCGGAATGATGGAGAGGAAAAACCAAAGCAATAGGGGGGGAGAGAGAATGTCCGATCTTCTATCTTTTCGTGAGATCCGTTGTCGTGGATCAGGTGGGCTGACTGTAGCCGCGAAAAGTTCGCGGAGCTGGGCTGTATCGCTTATGCAATCCAGGAAAGTGCAGGTGAACAGAGTCGGGAACGATCCGCTCTAGCTTTTTCGCTAGGAATTTTCTTCATCTAGGTCAACCAAGCTGGCCCGTCGGTGGGCCCGCTCCTCCTCTGCACGACGGTGCAGTTTGGCCTCTTTTTCCATTTCGCTTTGGCAGGTGATGCAGAGACGCGTGAAGGGGAGTGCTTCGAGGCGCTCGGGAGCGATCTCCTCTTCGCACATTTCACAGATCCCGTATGTCCCTGCGTCGATACGTTCGAGCGCGTCCTCGATGGCCTGGAGTTTCTCGCGGTCGCGGTCGCTCAAGATCAAGTTAATTTCCCGGGTGCGCTCCTCGCTGGCGAGATCATACGTATCCATCCCCTCCTCCAGTGCGCTCTCTTTCCCTTGGCGGAACTCCTCGTCAAGCTGCTCCAGAATTTGTTGTTTCTGGACCGTCAGGGTATCGCGCATCCTTTTCAGAAAAGCCTTTCTCATGGCTGTTCCTTCTGTGGTGAAAGAAGCCTAAACTAAGGAAGAAAACGGTTAAAGTCAACGGGGAGAAGTGGCTGTATAGGCGCGCTCTGCACGGGAAGGGACGTGGCACGGAGGTCATATCCTGACGTCCCGGTCACGCGGACCGTAATGATCTCTCCACTCTGAGCCTGCACTTGACGGTCAAGGAAGACAATCCCGTCGATGTCCGGCGCCTGGCCGCGGGTACGACCCCACAGCCGTCCCCGTGCGTCACGGCCGCACACGAGTACTTCTTGCACGCTGCCGATCAGCGCCAGGTTCTTGCGCCGCACGACGCGTGCCTGCTGAGCCATGAGCCGGTGCCAGCGCTCCTGTTTGACCTCTTCGGGGACTTGCTCGGGCATGGCGCCAGCGGCTGTTCCCTCTTCCTGTGAATAGCGGAATACCCCCACATGATCGAATTCGGCATCGGAGACGAAAGCCAGCAGTTGCCCAAAATCCTCCTCCGTTTCGCCAGGAAACCCAACGATGAAAGACGTTCTGAGCACCACCCCCGGGACGTAGGTGCGGATGCGGTCGAGCAGCCGTTTGATGCCATCCCCATTCTTCTCGCGGCGCATGGCCCGCAGCAGGCGGTCACTAATGTGTTGCAGCGGCATGTCGATGTAGGAGCAAATCTTTTCTTCTTCGGCGATACAACGCAATAGTGGCTCGTCAAGGTGGTTCGGGTAGCAATACAGCAGGCGAATCCAGGAGATACCGTCGACCTGACACAAGGCACGCAACAACGCCAGGAGTGTAGTGCCGTCCCGCCGCTCACGGCCGTACGCAGTTAAATCCTGCGCGATAAGATTCAACTCCTTCACCCCCTGGGCGGCTAACAGTGTGGCCTCAGCAACCAAGGAGTCGATCGGTCGGCTCTCCTGCCGCCCGCGGATCTTCGGGATAATGCAAAAGGCACACTGGTGGTTACACCCTTCAGCGACCTTCAGGTATGCAGTGTAGAATGGAGAAGTGGGGACGCGAGGGGTTGTGTGATCCGGCAGGACGTGCGCGGCACCGATATACATCAGGGGGCTGTGGAGCTGGGCACGTTTGTGCTTGAGGATCTCCGTGATACGGAGAAACTCGCCGGTGCCAACAAACACGTCGACCTCGGGAAGCGCCTCACGCAGCTCTCGCCCATATCGCTGGGCTAAACAACCTGTGACGATGAGCTGCTTCGTTGGCTGGGCTTCTTTGTAGCGGGCGAGCTCGAGGATGGCGTCAATGGACTCTTCTTTGGCGTCGGCGATGAAGCTACAGGTGTTGACCATGAGCACGTCGGCCTGCGCTGGGTCGAGGCTAACGGTATAGCCCTCACGGGTCAGTAACCCGAGCATCACCTCGCCGTCCACTTGGTTTTTGGGGCAGCCCAGATTGATCATGTAGACGGTTTTTCCCATAGACGTCGGTGCGCTCAATCCTTTTTATGCCTTCGCTGTTGTAGAAAGCGCTGCAATTCCTCTTCCAGGTCTTTGCCGTTGGCGTGCCCATTTCCGCCGTTCCCTTTTGGGCTCGTTGCCACGGTCAGCTGTTCTTCGCGATCGCGCTCTTCGAGCTGGCGCACGTAGGCGGCCATGTTAGGGTTTTCGGCGATCGCCTGGGCAATCTTGGCGTCGAAGTCAACAGCAGCGGCCCGCAATTCTGTCGTATCGAGCGAAAAGTGTAGGAACGACTCCAGCCGGCTGATCAGCGCCAGGGCAGCCTTCGGGTTTGGTGACGCCGAGATATAGTGAGGGACGCTGGCCCAAAAACTGATCGAGGCGAGTCCTGCACGCCGGCAGGTGTCGTTTAACACCCCGACGATTCCTGTTGGTCCTTCGTAGCGCGACGGTGTCAATTGCAATTGTGCCGCAAGAGTCGGGTCGCTGGAAAAGCCAGCGACGCGCACCGGGTGGGAGTAGGCGACATCGGCGAGCAACGCGCCGAGAGTAATGACCAGGCTGGTTCCACATTGCCGGGCGAGATCAAGGAGCGTCGTTGCATAAGTTTTCCATTTCAGATGCGGTTCTATACCCACGCCTAACACTAGACCCCGCTCGGGGATGGCCGCGCGGCTGTAGAAGAATTCGTTCGCCGGCCAGATGACTTCGCGGTAGAGGCCTTCGCGCAGGCGCACCTGCGGGCGTAGATCACTGAAGTTGTAGAATTCTTCGGGGTCGAGAGTGGCGAAGCGGCGTGCCTGTAACCGCTGCACGAGAAACCGCGCCGCGTGGGTAGCCGCGCCGCCAGCGTCGTTCCAACCAGCGAAGGCGACAACAAAGACGGGATTCGTCAGAGTGGGAATTTCCTCGATGGTTAAAGCACTCATATGTCTCTCCCTCTTTAGAGACGCTCGCTCAGAGACCCTCTACGTAGAGTAGCACACCGCAGGAGTCTACCTACTTCCTCGGTGCTTGCCAACAGACGTCCTTATTTGCGTGCGAGCCACCACACGGAGAGCGCCACCGCTCCTGCAAGGAGCGCGAAGACCGTGAGCACCTGGGGGCCCAAGCGGCTGGACGTGGCTGGCGGCGAGGTTGCCGCAGTGTCCCCTTTTTGCACGGTACCGATAAAATGTGCGATTGTGGCCGCAGGGTCAAGACCGAGAAAAGCAGAGTAGGTGCGAAGAAAAGGCACTAGGTACAAGATGTCCGCCAGCAGGCGCGGATCACCCTCTCCCTCAAGGATCTGCAGGTAGTGCAACGGAATGCGAGTTTTCTCTTCCACGTCCTTGGCTGATAACCCCTTTTCTTCCCGCGCGCGCTTGAGCAACGCTGTCACCTCTTCCGTCATATCCACTCTCCTCTGAACTTGCGGGTTGACTTGACGTGGAGGTGTCCCTTCGTCCTTGCCGGAGCGAGGAGGGAGGTGAAGGCTCTCTGCCATAGCCACTGAGACTCCGTAACAGGGTTTCGTGGTGACGCTTCGCCTCCAGCTCGGCATGACAACCACCTCTGTACGTGACTCGCCTATGCGCTGACCCGTTGGAGCAGGTACGCTTCGATGAACTCGTCAATCTCACCGTCCAGCACAGCATCCGTATTCCCCACCTCTACGCCCGTACGGTGATCTTTTACCATGCGATAGGGATGAAGAACATAGGAACGAATTTGACTTCCCCAGGCGATCTCTTTTTTGCTTTTGTGCAGATCTTCCATCCTTTCTTTTTGTTTCTCGAGTTCCAGCTCGTATAGTCGCGCGCGCAAAATTTTCATCGCCAGTTGGCGATTGCGGTGCTGGGAGCGTTCATTCTGGCACGCCACGACGATGCCGGTGGGGAGGTGTGTGATGCGCACGGCGGAATCCGTTTTGTTCACGTGTTGGCCGCCTGCCCCTCCGGAGCGGTAGGTATCGATCCGCAGGTCTTCAGGGCGGATGTTGATCTCGACCGCCTCGTCCAGATCTGGGTAAACGAACACGGAAGCGAATGAGGTATGACGGCGCGCGTTGGCGTCGAACGGAGAGATACGGACGAGGCGGTGGATCCCCGCTTCGGCCTGTAAGTAGCCATACGCATATGGCCCTTCGACAGTAAAGGTGGCGCTTTTGACCCCCCCACCTTCTCCTGGAAGGTAATCTATCATCTCGACCTTGTAGCCTTTGCGTTCTGCCCAGCGCAGGTACATACGCAGGAGCATCTCTGCCCAATCTTGGGCTTCGAGACCACCGGCGCCGGGATGCAAGCTGACGATCGCGTTGCCCGCGTCGTGTTCCCCGCCGAGCATACGCCGGAGCTCTGTTTGGCGCACCTCCTGCTCGAGCACAGCGACCTGTTTCGCAGCTTCGGCGGTGGCTTCGTCGTCTCCCATCTCTGCCAGTTCAAGGAAGAGGCGTGCATCCTCAAGGCGTTGCATCTGCTTTTGCCAGTGGGAGAGGAGTGCACCGAGCGCAGCCCGCTCTTTTAGGACCGCCTGTGCCTTTTCTGCGTCTCGCCAAAATTCATTGGCCGCCGAGAGCGCATCGAGTTCCGCCGCACGCGCCTCTTTCCCCCTGATGTCAAAGACGCCTCCCCAGGATGTCGAGGCGGGCGGTCAACTCACTGAGCTTCTCTTTGATTTCTGTAAGCATGACATCCTCCCTGGTGGAATCTCCATTGTCTGTACCACGCATATCCTAACATACCACTGGCTCCCAGCGCACATAGGTAGGCGAACACATCGCCGTATTGCGTGTAAAAGCTGGTAACGTGCGGCCAAGAGAGCTCTTCCACCAGCACGGCGGTGTCGTACAAAGTAGTCCGGGAGTGTATCCGACCGTCAAGACCAATCACGGCCGAGAAACCAGTATTGGCAGCACGGACCATGGGAACGCGATTCTCTACCGTCCGCATCGCCTCCATCACGAGATGTTGATACGGTGCGGACGTGCGACCAAACCAAGCGTCGTTCGTGATATTGACCAAAAACGCAGCCCCTTGTGTGACGAAGCGGCGTGCTAATTCGGGAAAGATCCCTTCGTAGCAGATCAGCACCCCAAACCGTTGTTCCGGCAGAGAGAAAACGACCGGCGTCGTACCAGCGGCGAAATTGCCTATCCCTTCGACTAGCTTGTCGAGGAAAAACAGGATGCGCTGAAACGGGATGTATTCCCCGAAAGGGGCGAGTTTGATCTTGTCGTATGATCCCAGCACCTCGGCATGCGGCGACAGCAGATAGGCGCGGTTGAACAAGGTTACTTCCGTACCGTTGTGCTGGAACGCCGGGCTGCCAAAGAGGATCGGGGTTTTCATCGCTCGTGCTAGGGTCAGCACGCGCCCACGATAGGTCGTGTCTGACTGGAAAAAGAAGGGGACTGCAGTCTCCGGCCAGACGATGAGATCGACGCCTCTGGCCGCAGCTTCCTGTGTGAGCCGCTCGTAGCGGGCGAGCGTTGCCTCTTGATACTCTGGGTCCCATTTTTTGTCTTGTTCAATGTTTCCCTGAATGATGCCGACCCGTATATGGTAGTCCGGAGGCAAGATTGCGAGCTGGGTCCGTCGCCACATGCCCCAGCCGACGAGAGCAGGCACGAGGAGGGCCGCCGTTAGGAGCAGGCGTCCAGATCTACGACCTTTGCGAGACAACACGGTAAACACAACCAAGTTGACAAAGACGACTAGGGCTGAGATGCCGTAGACTGCGGTAAACTCGGCAAACTGGATCAGATTTAGAAACCTGTACTGGGAGTATCCGAGACTGACCCACGGGAAGCCGATGAAGAAGAACGACCGTAGCCATTCGAGCGCGACCCACAGCAGTGGTCCCAGCAGCACAATCGATCCGCCCCATTCTTGGTACAACCGCAGTCCGGTAGCGAACGCACCGGTGTAAGAGGCGAGAATGGCACACATGAGGAGGAGAAGACCAACGGCGAGGAGCAGGGGAATATTGCTGTAGAGACTAATCGCATGGACGACCCAATAGACCGTGCACAGGTAGAACCCCATGCCCGCGATCCAGCCATAAGCGAATGCGCGCGCAGGAGATTCTCTCCGCATGCTCCACACCAGCGGCACGAAGGCGACCCAAGCCAGGAGACTGTAGTCTGCTTTCGGAAATGCGAGGGCGAGAAGAACTCCGCTCCCAGCAGCGGACGCAAGCTTGGTAAGGCGCACCATGAAACTACAAAACTGTATCCTGACGAGCCCAGAAGGGGAAGTTACCCCCTTGGGGTGACACCGAGGCAAGACACGCTCACCGGCGCAGGGCGCTCCCCGGAGCGACCTTGTATGGTCGCTTATTGGGCAACTGCCCTGACATCCTCAGGTCCCGGCGGCAGGCGGGAAGCGCAGCATTTCGTTATGGGCGGTGTGTCAGCTCCGCCTTCACCTCGCGCTCTTTGCGGCGCATGCGGACTGCTTCACCGCGGGACACTTCGTGATCATAACCGAGGAGGTGCAAGATGCCATGAATGAGGAGGATCTGGAGTTCCTCCTGCAGCGTATGTCCGTGCCGCTCTGCTTGGCGGGCAGCCGTCTCTGTAGAGATGACGACCTCTCCGAGAAGAAACGGTTGCAGCTCATCAGCCAGGGGAAAAGAGAGCACATCAGTCGGTTTGTCCTTCCCTCGATACTGGCGGTTCAGCGCCTGGATCGTTGGATCCGGCACGAACGCTATGCTGAGTTCGGCCTGCCGCCGGTGCAAGTAGCGGAGAATCTGCCGTGCCCATCGCCGCACCTCGGTCCGCTTCACTCCTGGCGCTCTGCCCGAGATGCCAATTGTAATAGCGCTGTTGTGCCCGGCTGCGCCGCAGGGCTTTGCGTTCTTCTGCCGCTCGCTCTCTTTCCTCTTGCGCTCGCTCATAGGCGGCAATCACATCCTGGACGAGGCGGTGACGGACGACATCTTGTTCAGTAAAAAAGATGAACTTGATACCGTCAATCCCGCGCAGGATCTGCTGGGCTTCTTTCAATCCGGAGCGGGTGCCGATGGGCAGGTCGATCTGGGTAATGTCCCCGGTAATCACCGCCTTGGAACCGTAGCCGAGGCGGGTGAGGAACATCTTCATTTGTTCGTTTGTTGTGTTTTGGGCTTCGTCGAGAATCACGAACGCATCGTTGAGCGTGCGGCCGCGCATGAACGCGAGCGGTGCCACCTCGATGGTGCCGCGTTCGATCATTTTGCTTGCCCGGTCGAAGTCCACCATGTCGTACAACG
>Ga0308420_1000687_pt1 | contig 17195 bp, 17 predicted proteins | sample HotsprSampleMS55_FD_203802 | JGI IMG/M metagenome (GOLD analysis project Ga0308420, IMG submission 203802) | Hot spring phototrophic mat microbial communities from Mushroom Spring, Yellowstone National Park, Wyoming, United States - 20090730_MS55 ... | reverse complement strand
CCGATCCCCCACTGGAAGGCGAACGAGGCGAAGAACATGAAGACGTTCGCGGCGGTCACCACGCGGCCGGTGAGCGCGGCCGGAAAGTGGCCCGAGAGGATCGCGTACGGGAGCGCGGCGGCGCAGGCGCCGAAGCCGTAGAGCATCACGAGAGCGGTCGCGCCGCCTGCGAAGCCCGCCGCGATCGCGAAGTAGGCGCCGAGCGCGAGCACCATTCCCGCCTTGTAGGCTGCGAGCCGCGCGCGCATGCGGTCGGCGAGCGTGCCGAAGACGATCGAACCCACCCCGTAGGCAGCGGCCCCGGCGAAGAGCGTGCGCGCCAGCTCGGCCCGCGACTGTCCGGCCACGTCGGCGAGCCAGGGCGCAAGCCACAGACCCTGCAGCGCCTGGTAGGCGCCGTGCACCAGCACGAGCGGCAGCGCGATGCGCCAGAAATAGACATCCTTCAGGATCGCGCCGATTTCGGCGATCTGGCGGCCGAGACGCTCCTGCGCTCCCGGCAGCTCCCGCTCCGGGACGGCGAAGAAGACGAGCGCCGAGACCGCCGCGCAAGCGGTGGCGAGCACGCCGAACACCGCGCGCCAGCCGGCCGCCTGCGCGAGCGCTTCGACCGGGGTCGTCGCCGAGATCGCGCCGAGCGCACCTACCGCGAGCACCCAGCCGTTCAGCGTCGCGAGGCGCGAGAGCGGAAACCAGAGCGTGAACGCCTTGATCGAGCCCATGAGGCAGGCGCTGACGCCGAGTCCGAGCAGCGCGCGCCCGAAGGCGAGCGTCTCGACGCTCTGCGCCTGGCCGAAGGCGAGCGCGCCCGCGGCCGCCACCGCGAGCAGCGCCGCGACGACGCGCCGCGGTCCGTAGCGGTCGAGCAGTACGCCCAGCGGGAGCTGGAAGGTGGCGAAGGCGAGAAAATAGACGCTCGTCAGCAGCCCCAGCGCTTCGGGCCCGAGCGCGAACTCGGTCGCGAGATCGCGCGCGATCACCGCGTTGACATAGCGCAGCAGGATCGAGAGGAAGAAGCCGGCGGCGAAGGGCACGAAGACGAGGGCGACGAGCTTCGGCACGATCGTGCCGGCGGCGGGGGTTTTCACGGCCGGATTCTATTCGGGTAGGCTTCGGCGCATGGCGGGGAGGAAGGCGAAGGCGGCGGAGCCGAAGCGGCTGGTGGTCGGGATCAGCGGGGCATCGGGCGCGATCTACGGCGTGCGCATTCTGGAGGCGCTACGCCGAGTCCCAGGCTGGGAGGCGCACCTCGTGCTCACCGAGGCGGGTGCGCTCAACGCCTGGGTCGAGCTCCGGATGAAGCGGCGCGAGATCGAGCGCCTCGCCGCCGCGGCCTACCCCCCGAAGGATGTCGGCGCTGCGATCGCGAGCGGCTCGTTCCCGGTCGAGGGCATGGTGATCGCCCCCTGCTCGATGAAGACCCTCGCGGCGGTCGCGCACGCGCACGGCGGCGACCTTCTGGCGCGCGCGGCGGACGTCGCGCTCAAGGAGCGCCGGCGTCTGGTGCTGGTGCCGCGCGAGGCGCCGCTCACCCTCGCGCACTTGCGCAACATGGTCGCCGCGACCGAGAGCGGCGCGGTCGTGTTCCCGCCGGTGCCGGCCTTCTATACCGCGCCGAAGACGATCGAGGATCTCGTCGCCCACACCGTCGGGCGCATCCTCGACCTCTTCGGCATCCGCCTGCCGGACCTTCCGCGCTGGCAGGGCATGAAGGGCTGAGGGCGGACGGCGCGCCTCAGTGGCGCGCCAGGAAGTCGCCGAGCGCCCGGTCGAACGCCTGCGGCTGCTCGAGGTTGGCGAGATGCGCTGCTCCGGGGATCTCGACGTATTCCGACCCCGGCAGGTTGTCGTGGATCTCGCGCGCCATCGCAGGCGGCGTGCCGGGATCCTCCGCGCCGACGATCACGAGCGCAGGGCAACGGATTTCCTTCAGCCGCGCGGTCAGGTCGATCTTCGGGATCGCGTGGCAGCAGCCGACGTAGCCCGCGACCGGTGTCGCGAGGATGAGCGCTCGCACGCGCTCGACGACCTCCGGGTGGCGCTCGCGGAAAGCGCGCGTGAACCAGCGCTCGAGGGTCGGTTGCGCAAGCGCCGCCATGCCCTGCGTTTCGGCGGTGCGGATGCGCTCGGCCCACAGCACGGCCGCTTCGGGCGGATAGCGGCTCGTGGTGTCGGCGAGAACGAGCGTGCGCAGTCTGCCCGGGTGACGCAGCGCGAAGGTCTGGCCGATCATCCCGCCCATCGAAAGGCCGCAGAAGTGCGCGTTGCGGATGTCGAGGTGCTCGAGCAGCGCGGCGAGATCGTCGGCGAGGAGCTCGAGCGTGTAGGGTCCGGGCGGCGCGTCGCTCGCCCCGTGGCCGCGGGTGTCGTAGGCGAGGATGCGGTAGCGGTCGCGGAAGGCGGCGATCTGTGGCTCCCACATGCGCGCGCTGCACGCGAGCGAGTGGCTGAAGACGAGCCATTCGGCGCCCTCGCGCCCGTGGATCTCGTAACGGGTCTCGATACCGTTCGTTTTCGCCTTCATGGGTTGCCTCAGGCTCGGGCGACGACGAGCGGCACGAGCATCTCGTCCTCGCTCGCCCCACCGTGGTTTCCGATGTGCAGGTGCCGCGGCTCGCCTGGCACCCAGTCCTTGAGCGTCCAGTCCTCCTTCATCAGGATCGCGACCTCCCCCAGGCGTTCGGCAAGGCGCGGGTGCGGCGCGCCCGGGCCGAACCAGCCGGCCTCCACGAGCGCACGCGCCTCGCACACCTCGGCGCGCCCGCCGAGCCAGTCGGTCGCGCGCGCGAGGAACTCGCGCGGCGCGTGCACGTGGCAGAAAGCGACACGGCGCTCGCCGCAGAGCGGATAGCGCAGCAGCGGCGCGAGCTCGGCGGCGAGCGCGAGCGAGCGCTCCGGCGGGCTGTCCATGAAGCCGTGGTCTGCGCTCGCGATGACCATGCTTTCGGTGCCGGCGAGCCGCTCGAGCAGCTCGCCGAAGGCGGCATCCAGTTCGCCGAAATGCCGGCGGGAGCGCTCGCTCGCTACCCCGTGCTCGTGCGACAGCGTGTCGAACGTCGGCCAGTAAGCGTAGACGAACTTGCGCTCCGGACCCGAGCGCACCGCGGCAGCGATCTCGGCGACGAATTCGCCGAGCTTCTGGTAGGTGCGTCGCTCAGCGCGGCCGCAGTGGTGACGGTTGTAGACGGAATCGGCGATCGAGCGCTCGGTCACCACGATCGGCCGCACCGCGATCGTGTCGAACAGCGAAGGCTCGCGGAAGAGCCGCGCGGGCGCAGCCGGGATCGCGCGCCCCTCGCCGCGGCGCTTGAACGGCAGCGGCGCGCCGACGCAGCCCGCCTCGCCGAAGTAGGTGAACCAGCCGGTGATACCGTGCTCGGCCGGCGAGGCGCCGGTGTAGGAGGTGGTGATCGCGGAGGCGGTGGTCGAGGGAAAGACCGCGCTGATCGGCGCGCGCGCATGCGCGAGGAGCGCACCGCCGGCGCCGTGGGCGCGCAGGTAGCGGTCACCGAGACCGTCGAGAACGAGGAACACCAGATTGCGCGCGCCCCGAAGCTCTTCGGGCGGCAGCGCGGCGAGCGGCGGATGCCGCGGCTTGCCTCCGGCCGCTTCGACCAGCGAGGCGACGAGGTTGAGAAAGCCGTTGCGGTAGTCGGGCGCGCACCAGGAGCCGTTCATCGGCCCCAATCGTAGCGAATTCGCGCCGGCGCGCTAATGCAGTGCGACCGTGGTGGTGAGCAGCGCGTCGTAGTGCGCGAGGAACTCGTCCACCGACTCCTCGCCCGGATCCTCGGCAGCGAAATGCGCTAGGTGCGCACGGAACTCCCGCTCGACCGCGCCCTCCAGAAACCCCCCGCGCCCGGTGGTCTTGTCTACGAGCTCGATGCCGGCGTGACCGGGAAACTCGGCGACGTAGTAACGATCGCTGTTGTAGACCACGTGCATGGTGGCGTGAACGGCATTCGGTTCCATTTCTTGAGACGCGCTCCGGGCGTGCGAGTTCATCGTGCGTCGCCGCCCGGTCACAGCGCCTGCCGGCCGTCGGTCGACGGCTGCCGCCGGTCGGCCGCGCGGCCCGCGTGATAGAATGTGCCCAAACCCGCTCCAGCCAGGAACCCCGCCATGCGCATGGAAGTGCACCTGCACGCGGACATCCCCATCCTCGAAGGCATCTCGCGCAAGCAGATCGAGCAGGCACTCGAGCCGTTGCTCGACTACCTCGACGCCGACAGCCTCGGGGACGTCAAGAGCCTGGAGCAGGACGAGCCGGGGATGCGCTACGACGAGAAGGAGCTGATGCTCACGTTCTGCTGGACCGGAGAGATCGGCCGCAGCTTCCAGCCGGCGCTGGAAGCGGCGCTGGAGCGCCTCGGGCCGCTTTGCTACGAGGCGGTCGAGGTCGAGCTCACGCTCTACCCGGAGGGCAAGCCCCAGGAGACGCGGCTGCTCTACGTCGGACCGACGCCGCAGGCGATCCACGAGGCGCGCCGGCGCTGCATGATCGAGGATCTTTCGGCGGTTCTCGCGCGCGAGTTCGACAAGGAGCGCATCGCGGAGGTGATCGCGCTCGTCAACCGCTTCTTCGACCAGGACTGGAAGAACCGGGCCACCGAGCCGGCGAAGCCCGAGCGCGCGTTCGAGAGCGGCACGCGCCCCTCGCGCAAGCACCTGCACTGACCGGGGCGCGCCGGCGGTGTCCGGTCCGAGATATCCGGGCTTCGACACCCTGGCGTTGCACGCAGGCCAGTCGCCCGATCCGGCGACCGGCGCGCGCGCGGTGCCGATCTACCAGACCACGTCGTACGTCTTCCGCGACACCGAGCACGCCGCCTCGCTCTTCAACATGGAGCGCGCGGGGCACGTCTATTCGCGCATCTCGAACCCGACGGTGGCGGTGTTCGAAGAGCGGATGGCGGCGCTCGAGGGCGGGGTGGGCGCGATCGCGACCGCGAGCGGCCAGGCGGCGCTGCACCTCGTGATCGCGACGTTGATGGACGCCGGCGCGCACATCGTCGCCTCGGCCGCGCTCTACGGCGGCTCGCACAATCTGCTCGCCTACACGCTTCCGCGCTTCGGCATCCGCACCACCTTCGTCAGCCCGCGCGATCTCGACGCCTGGCGCGCGGCGATCCGACCCGAGACGCGGTTGCTCTTCGGCGAGACGCTCGGCAACCCTGGTCTGGACGTGCTCGACATCCCGGCCCTCGCCGGGATCGCGCACCAGGCGGGCGTGCCGCTACTCGTGGACTCGACCTTCACCACGCCGTGGCTCGTGCGGCCTTTCGAGCTCGGCGCGGACCTCGTCTACCACTCGGCGACCAAGTTCCTCTCCGGTCACGGCACCGTGGTCGGCGGCGTGGTGGTGGACTCTGGCCGCTTCGACTGGGAGAAGAGCGGCAAGTACCCGCAGCTCACCGAGCCCTACGAGGGCTTTCACGGCATGGACTTCGAGGAGGAGTCGGGCACGCGCGCATTCCTGCTTCGCGCGCGCAGGGAAGGGCTGCGCGACTTCGGCGCGTGCATGGCGCCGATGACCGCGTTCCAGATCCTTCAGGGGATCGAGACGCTGCATCTGCGCATGGCGCGCCACGTGGAGAACGCGCGCACGGTGGTCGCCTTCCTCGCCGCGCATCCGCAGGTCGAGCGCGTGCTCTACCCCGAGCTTCCCGACCACCCGGACCACGCGCTCGCGAAACGGCTCCTTCCGCGCGGGGCGGGCTCGGTATTCTCTTTCGAGATCAAGGGCGGGCGCGAGGCGGGGCGGCGCTTCATCGAGGCGCTGCGCGTGTTCTCGCATCTGGCGAATGTCGGGGACGCGAAATCGCTCGTCATCCATCCGGCCACCACCACCCACTACCGCATGTCGGACGCCGACCTCGCGCGCGCGGGCATCGGCCCCGGCACCGTGCGCCTTTCGATCGGCCTCGAGGACCCGCAGGACCTCCTGGACGATCTCGAGCGCGGCCTGCGTGCGGCCGCCCGCGGCCGATGGACTTCTGGGTAGAGGGCCGGCGCGCGTTCGCGTACACCGCGGCGCAGGCGCCCGATCCCGGGCGGCCGACGATCGTCTTCGTGCACGGCGCCGGGCTCGACCACTCGTGGTGGGCGCTGCAGAGCCGCTACTTCGGCTACCACGGCCGCAACGTGCTCGCGGTCGATCTGCCGGCCCATGGCCGCTCCGAAGGACCGCCGCTCGCGACGATCGAGGCGATGGCCGACTGGGTGGTGCGCCTGCTCGACGCCGCCGGGCTACCGCGCGCCGCGGTCGCCGGCCACTCGATGGGCTCGCTCGTCGCGCTCGAATGCGCCGCGCGCCATCCGGCGCGCATCGAGCGCATCGCGCTGCTTGCGACCGCGTACCCGATGAAGGTGTCGGAGGCGTTTCTGGAAGCCGCGCGCGCGAACTCGCTCGCCGCGCACGACATGTCCACGATCTGGGGCCATGCGGCCCGTGTGCCGCTCGCCGGAAATCCGTTTCCCGGAATGTGGATGTACGGCGACACGCAGGCGAGGCTCGCGCGCCTCGCCCCGGGGGTGCTCTACAACGACCTTCGGGCCTGCCACGACTACGCCGCAGGGCTCGAAGCCGCGGCGAAAGTCGCTTGTCCGGCGCTCGTGCTCGTCGGCGAGCGGGACGTCATGACTCCGCCGCGTGCGGCCGAAGCGCTGGTAGGCGCGCTTCGCGACTGCACCGTGCGCCGCGTCGCGGCCTCCGGCCATTCGCTGATGGCCGAGGCGCCGGACGCGACCCTCGACGCGCTCGTCGAGTGGGCGGGCGAGCGTCCGGGCTGAGACGCGAGCGGCCCGGCGGCGAGCTCTGCTCGAAGCGCGGGCGGGGCGGCAGGCAGCGGCCGAGCGCCCTGCTGCGCGCCCGAGGGGCGCTCCGGCAAGAACGAGGCGTCATCTCTGCAGGGACCAGTCGGCCGAGCGTACCGCGATCGCGGTGAACGAGCCCCAGACTGCGAGCCCGAGGGCGATCACCGCGAAAAGCGCCCAGAGCGGCGCGCCTGCGGCGAGCGTGGCGAAGCCGCCGCCTGCGACGATCGCAAGGCGGGCGGTGCCGGCGGCGACGGGCCACGCGACCTGGCCCGCGCCCTGCGCGGCGAAGTAGAGCGAGACCGCGAGCCCGACGAAGGGATAGAAAGGCGCGACGATGCGCAGGTAGGTCGCGGCTGCCTCGAGCACCGCCGCATCCGAGGAAAAGAGCTCGATCCAGATCCGCGGAAAGAGCGCCGCGGCCGCACCGATCGCAAGGCAGGCCGAGGCGGCGATCGCGGCACCCGCGAACGCGATCCGTTTCGCGCGCTCCGGGCGGCGGGCGCCGACGTTCGTGCCCACGAGCACCACCAGCGCTTGCCCGATCGCGAACACGATCGGGATCTGGAGGAGCTCGAGGCGCAGTCCCACCCCGTAGCCCGCGAGCGCCGCGGTGCCGTGGCGGCCGACGAAGCCGGTGAGCAGCACCGCAGCGAGCACCGTCTGGAGGGCGGAGACGGAGGAGAGCGCCCCGACGCGCAGGATCTCGCGGAACTCGCGCCACGCGAGGCCGAAATCGGCACGCCGCGGCGCGAGCGCGGTGCGCCGCAGGACACAGGCCCCCGAGACGAGCGTGGCGAGCGCGAACGCACTGACGAAGGCGAGCGCCGCGCCGGCGATGCCGAGCGCAGGAAACGGCCCGAGGCCGAGGACGAGGGCGCCCGAGAGCGGAATGTGAAGAAGACTCGCGCACACGAGCACGAGCGCGGGCGTGAGCGTGTCGCCCGAGCCGCGCAGCACCGCGGCGAGCGTGTTCGCGATCCAGACGAGCACCGCGCCCGAGAAGAGCACGTTCGAGTACTCGAGCGCAGCTTCGAGCGCCGCCCCTTCGCCACCGAGAAGGCGATAGATCGGCCGGCCGAAGCCGAGCACGATCGCGGTGAACGCGAGCCCGGCGGCGAGCGCGATCGCAAGCCCGTGGACCACCAGCGCACGCGCGCGGCGGCGGTCGCCCGCGCCGAGCGCGCGCGCGATCGCCGAGGCGACCCCTCCGCCCATTGCGCCGGCGGAGGTCATCTGCAGCAGCATCACCAGCGGGAAGACGAGCGCGAGCCCGGCGAGCGGCGCGGTGCCGAGCCGGCCGACGAAATAGGTGTCGGCGATCGAGATCGCGGACTGGAAGACGACGAGGATGAGCCCCGGCGCGGCGAGCCGAACGAGGGCGGGCAGGAAGGGGCCGTCGGCGGGCGGGTGCGCCCTCACGGCCGGGCCGCGCCGCGCGCTGCGCCCGCGAATCCACCCAGCGCGACGCCCGCCGCATTGGCGAGCATGTCGGCGAGCTCGAAGCTGCGGTAGCCGAACGCATCCTGCGCGAATTCGAGTGCGGCGCCCATCGCGGTCCAGAGCGCGGCATAGGCGAGCCGCGCGCGGCGCCTGCCGACGGCGCGCGCGAAGCAGAACATCAGCGCCCCGTATCCCGCGAGGTGCTGCAGCTTGTCGGAGAGCTCGAAGTCGCCGATTTTCGGCGGCGAAGGCGTGAGCGAGAGCCACACGATCGCGGCCGCGACGAGCCAGCCGGCGGCAAGCCACGCCGCGCGCGACCCATTCGCCCCCGCTTGCGCTTCGGCCATCGCGCAAGACTAACGCAGGAGCGCGCCCGGTCAGCGAAAAAGCGGGAGCTGGGCGCTGCGCGCAGCGGGGGGGCGGAACAGCGTGCAGTCGAGCGCGGGGTCGAGGGTGCCCGCGCGCGCGAGCCCGAGCCTGCGGCAGGCGAGCGCGAAGCGCCGCGCGAGGAGTTCGGCGAAAAGCCCTTCGCCGCGCATGCGGGTGCCGAAGCGCGGATCGTTGGCGCGCCCGCCGCGCATCTGGCGCACCAGGCTCATCACGTGCGCCGCGCGCTCTGGCCGGTGCGCGCCCAGCCACTCCTCGAAGATCGGCCGCACCTCGTGCGCAAGCCGCAGCAGGGTCCAGCCGGCCGAGGAGGCGCCCGCGGTCGCCGCGGCTTCCAGCACCGCCTCGAGCGAGCGGTCGGTGAGCGCCGGGATCACCGGCGCGACCATCACCGCGGCGGGAACGCCGGCGGCGGCGAGCGCGCGGATCGTGTCGAGCCTGCGGCGCGGGGCGGGGGCGCGCGGCTCGAGCGCGCGCGCGAGCTTCTCGTCCAGAGTCGTGATCGAGACCGCGACCCGCACAAGCCCGAGCTTCGCCATCGGCGCGAGCAGGTCGAGATCGCGCTCGACGAGCGCCGATTTGGTGGTGATCGTGAGCGGATGCCGGCATTCGGCGAGGAGTTCCAGGATCGCGCGCATCAGGCGCCAGCGGCGCTCGATCGGCTGATAGCAGTCGGTGTTCGTGCCGAAGGCGATCGGCGCGACGCGATAGCCGGGGCGCGCGAGCTCGGCGCGCAGCCGCTCCACCGCGTTCGTCTTGGCGTAGAGCTTCGTCTCGAAGTCGAGACCCGGCGAAAGCCCGAGGTACGCATGGCTCGGCCGGGCGTAGCAGTAGATGCATCCATGCTCGCAGCCCCGGTAGGGGTTCAGCGAGCGCTCGAAGGGGAGGTCGGGAGAGCGGTTCTCCGCGAGGATCGAGCGCGCGCGTTCTTCGCGCACCTCAGTCGCCGGCTCGGGTGTGACTTCCTGCTCGCCCGGCCAGCCGTCGTCGAACGGCTCGCGCGCGAGCTGCTCGAAACGGCCGGCGATGTTCGAAACCGCACCGCGCAGCTTCACTTAGAATGCCTTCTTTCGCCCGATACTGTATCCATGTCCAGTGCCGACGGCAACGTGCGCGCGAACGTCTGGCTCCTCGCCGGCTGCCAGGCGAGCCTCTTCACGATCAATTCGACGCTGATCGCGGTCAACGGGCTCGCGGGGCTCGCGCTCGCGCCGCTCGCGGTGCTGGCGACGCTTCCGGTGACCGCCTGGGTGGTCGGGGCGGCGCTCACCACGATGGCCGCGTCGCTGCACATGCAGCGCGTGGGCCGGCGCACGGGACTCGTGCACGGAGCGGCGATCGGCATCGTCGCGGCGTTCGTGTGCGCGGCGGCGGTCTGGCTCGGGAGCTTCTGGCTGCTCTGCTTCGGTGCGTTCGTCTACGGCGCGAGCAACGCCTTCGGCCAGTACTACCGCTTCGCGGCGGCGGATGCGGCTCCGCCCGAGTTTCGCTCGCGCGCCGTCTCGTACGTGCTCGCCGGGGGCCTCGTCGGCGGCATTCTCGGGCCGACGCTCAGCCGCTGGACGGTGGACCTCCTCGCCCCGCGCTTTGCCGGCGCCTACCTCGCGCTCGCGCTCGCCGGGCTCGCCGCGATCGCGCTCGTTTCGCGCGTGCGCATCCCGCACGCACCCGCGAGCGCGGGTGCGCCGGCCGGACGGCCGCTCCGGGAGATCGCGCGCGCGCCGAAGTTCGTCGTCGCGGTGGCCTGCGGGGCGATCGGTTACGGCGTGATGAACTTTCTGATGACCTCGACGCCGATCGCGATGGGCGCCTGCGGCCACCCCTACGGGGATGCCGCGTTCGTGATCTCCTCGCACGTGGTGGCGATGTTCGCGCCCTCGTTCTTCACCGGAGCGCTCATCGCGCGCTTCGGCGTGCTCGCGGTCCTCGCCGCCGGCGCTGCGCTCAACGTCGCGGCGGTCGCGACCGCGCTCGCCGGGGTCTCGGTCGCGCATTTCTGGGTCGCGCTGGTGCTCCTCGGCGTTGGCTGGAATTTCCTCTACATCGGCGGCACGACGCTCCTGCTCGAGACCTACCGGCCGGAAGAGCGCGCGCGCGCCCAGGGCGCGAACGAGACCGCGATCTTCTGCATGATGGCGCTGTCGTCCTTCTTCTCCGGGTTTCTCGTCACCCATGCCGGCTGGGAGAAGCTCAACCTCGCGGCGCTGCCGCTGCTCGCGGTGGTGGTCGCGGCGCTCGTCTGGCTCGCGGTGCTCGAGCGCGCGCCGCGCGCGCGGGGAGCGTAGGCGGTGCAGCCGGCACCCGCAGCGGTCGGCATCGCGCTGGAAGAGGTGGACACGCCGGCGCTGGTGCTCGACCTCGAGGTCTTCGAGGCGAACCTCGGGCGCATGCGCGAGGCCGCCCCGGGGCGGGTGCGGCTGCGCCCGCACGCAAAAACCCACAAATGCGCCGAGATCGCGCGACGCCAGCTCGCCGCGGGCGCGGTGGGCGTGTGCTGCCAGAAGGTGTCGGAGGCCGAGGCGATGGTCGCGGGCGCAGTCGGGGACGTGCTGGTGACGAACGAGATCGTCGGCGCGCAGAAGCTCGCGCGGCTCGCCGCGCTCGCGCGCCGCGCGAGGATCGGCGTGCTCGCCGACGACCCCGGCAACGTCCGGGAGCTTCAGGCGGCGGCGGCGCGCGCCGGCGCGCAGCTCGACGTCTACGTCGAGCTGGAGGTGGGCGGTCGGCGCTGCGGCGTCGCCCCCGGGGCGCCCGCGCTCGCGCTCGCGCGCGAGATCGCGGCCTCGCCGAACCTTCGCTTCGCGGGCCTTCACGCCTATCATGGTCGCGCGCAGCACGTGCGCCCGGCTGCCGAGCGCCGTGCGCTCGTCGCGGACGCGGCCGCCGCGGTGCGCAAGACGCGCACGTTGCTCGAAGAAGCCGACATCGGCTGCCCGATCGTCACCGGCGCCGGAACCGGCACCTTCGTCTTCGAGGTCGAGCTCGGCGAATGGAACGAGATCCAACCCGGCTCCTACGTCTTCATGGACTGGGATTACGCGCGCAACGAGTGGCCGGAGCACGCGCCGCGCTTCGGGCACGCGCTGTTCGTCGCCTCGACCGTGATGAGCCGTCCGGATGCCCGCACCGCGATCGTGGACGCGGGGCTGAAGGCGTACAGCGTGGATTCGGGGATGCCGGCGGTGTGGGAGCGGCCGGGGCTCGCGCTGGTGCAGGCATCGGACGAACACGGCCGCATCGAGGGCGCGCCGGGCGCAGCGCTTCCGGCGCTCGGCGAGAAAATCCTGCTCGTGCCCGGACACTGCGACCCGACGGTGAATCTGTACGATTGGTACGTGTGCGTGCGCGCGGGCCGGGTGGAGGCGCTCTGGCGGATCGAGGCGCGGGGCGCGGTGGCCTGAATCGCAGCCGCCAGGAAAGAGGAGGGACCGATGCGAAAACAGTATCTCGACCCGAAACCGCTCTTCGAGCCGCGTTTCTTCACTCACGCGGTGAGCGTGAGCGCGCCCGCGCGGCTCGTCTGGATCTCCGGCCAGGTGAGCTTCGACCGCGAGGGCCGGGTCGTCGGCGTCGGTGACCTGCGCGCGCAGACCGAGCAGGTGTTCCGCAGCCTCGGGCACTGCCTGGAGGCCGCCGGCGCGACCTGGGCCGACGTGGTGAAGCTGAACGGCTACCTGGTGAACCTCGACGCGGAGAGCGTGCGCGTCTACCGCGAGGTGCGCGCGCGCTTTCTCGATCCGAGGAGGCTTCCGGCGAGCACGCTCGTCGGGGTGACGCGCCTCGTGCACCCGGACCTGTTGCTCGAAGTCGAGGCGCTCGCCGCGCTGCCCGCGCGTGCCTCGCCGCCGGGGAGGAAAAAGGCGCGCGCGCGGCGCTGACGCGCCGCGCGCCGGAGGCGTCGGTGCGCGACATGCGAAGCCGCAGGCCTGCGATCGTGGTGCGCGAGGCGCGCGGCGTGCGCGAGCTCTCGATCGGCGGCGAGGCCATCCAGAGCGCGATGCGGCTGGACGATCCCTACGCGCTCGCGCTCGAGTACACGCGCTGCATGACCGCGTTTCTGCTCTTTCACCCGGAGCCGCGGCGCGCGCTCCTGATCGGACTGGGCGGCGGCTCGCTCGTCAAGTTCCTGTACCGGGGCTTTCCGCAGCTCGCGTTGCGCGTGCGCGAGCTCGACGAGCGCGTGATCGCCGCCGCGCGCGCGCTCTTCCATCTGCCTGCCGACGGCCCGCGCCTTGCGGTCGAGCACGGCGACGGCGTCGAGGCGCTCGCGCCCGAGTGCTGCGACCTCCTGGTGGTGGACGCCTTCGACGACGAGGCGACGCCCGCCGCCTTCACCTCCCAGGCGTTCTTCGACGCCGCGTGGCTCGCGCTGGAAGAGCCGGGCGCGATGGCGATGAATTTCATGGACGACGATCCGAAGCTCGACCGCCACCTCGAGCGCCTGGAGCGCGCCTTCGGCGGCGCGGTGCTCTGCCTTCCGGCGCTGCGCGATCCGAACGTGATCGCGTTCGCGTTCAAGGGGGCGCCGCGGTCGGTCGGCTGGCGCGAGCTGCGCGAGCGCGCACTGCGGCTCGAGCGCCGCCACGGACTGCCGTTCCCGCGTTACGTCGAGCGGCTGCGCCGCATGAACCGCGCGAGCGCTACCGCGCTCTTCCTCGGATCGGAGCGCGCGCCCTGATTCCGGGTGCGGGCGAGATCGCGGCGCTCGCGGCGATCGCGTTCGCCGGCTCGTTCGTCTTCGGCCTCACCGGCTTCGGCGCGGCGCTGCTCACCATCCCCCTTGCGACGCACCTCGTGCCGCTGTCCTTCGCGCTCGCGCTCTTCGTTCTGATGGATCTCGCCAACGCGCTGCGCATCGGGCTCGAGAAGCCGAAGGCGGCGGTGCGTGCCGAGTGGCTGCGCATGGCGCCGGCGATCGTGGCGGGCACGCTCGCCGGGATCACGCTGCTCGTACGGCTGCCGCGCGCGGCGGCGATGGCGGCCCTCGGTGCGTTCGCCTGCGCGTTTGGGCTCTACAGCCTCGCCTCGCGACCGCCGGCGCACGCGGTGCTCGGCGCGCGTTGGGCGTATGTCGCCGGTTTCGCCGGCGGGATCGCGAGCACGCTCTTCGGCGCGGGCGGGCCGCCCTACGCGATCTACCTCTCGCAGCGCGGACTCGCGAAGGAGGCGTTTCGCGCGACGCTCGGCCTTGCGACGCTCGCCAGCATCTCGCTGCGCGCGCTCGCTTTCCTGGCCGCGGGACTGCTGCGGGAGCCGGGGGTCTGGCTCTGCGCGGTGGCGGTGGTGCCGGCGGGGCTTGCCGGCATCTGGGCCGCGCGCCGCCTCTACCGGCGCATCTCGCGCAAGGCGCTCGCGCGCGCGGTGGCGCTGGTGCTGCTGGCGAGCGGCGCGTCGCTCCTCGGCCGTGCGCTCGCCGAGCGCCTTGCGCCGTTCAGCGCGCCTTCTGGCGCAGGGTGACGAACTCTTCGGCCACCGTCGGGTGGATGCCGAGCGTCGCGTCGAACTCGGCCTTCGTGAGGCCTGCCTTCACCGCGATCGCGATCCCCTGGAGGATCTCGCCTGCCTCCGGCCCGACGATGTGCGCGCCGACCACGCGCTGCGAGGTGGTGTCCACCACCAGCTTGAGGTGCACCCGGTCTTCGGCGCCGCCGAGCGCGTGCCGCAGCGCGCGGAACGAGCTCCGGTAGATGTCCACCGCGCCGAAGCGCTCGCGTGCTGTCTCTTCCGAGAGCCCGACGGTGGCGAAATTGGGATTGGCGAAGATACAGGTCGGCACCGCTTCGTGGTCCACCGGCGTGGGGCTGTCGCCGAAGAGCGTGCGCGCAAGCCACATCCCCTCGGCGGTCGCGACCGGAGTGAGGTTGAGGCGGTCGGTGACGTCGCCGATCGCGTGGATCGAGTCGACCGAGCTTTTCGAGTACCGGTCCACCCGCACCGCGCCCTGCGGTCCGAGCGCGACACCGGCCGCCTCGAGCCCGAGGCCGGCGGTATTCGGGCGCCGGCCGGTGGCGAAGAGCACCAGGTCGGTGCGCTCGCGCGTGCCGTCGGCGAACGCGGCGACGATTCCCGGCTCGAGCCGCTCGAGCCGGCTCCCGAGCCGGATGCGCACGCCCTTGTTCGCGATCTCCTCGGCGAGCCGTTCGCCCATCTCCCGATCGAAACCGCGCAGCAGCCGCTCGCCGCGGTGCGCGAGCGTCGTCTCGACGCCGAGGCCGTTGAAGATCGAGGCGAACTCGAGTGCGATGTAGCCGCCACCGACCACCAGCGCCCGCGCCGGCAGCCGCTCGAGCCCGAACGCCTCGTCCGAGGTGATGCCGAGCTCGGCCCCCGGGATCGCGGGGCGTACCGGTCGCGAACCGGTGGCGACCAGGATGTGGCGCGCGCGGTGGCGCTCGCCGGCGACCTCGACGGTGTGCGCATCGAGCACGCGCGCGCGTCCGCGATGGATCGCGACGCCCGCTTCGGCGAGGAGCCGTTCGTAGAGCGCGCCGAGGCGCGCGAGCTCGCGCGCGGTGTTCGCTCGCAGCGTCGACCAGTCGAAGGCAGGCGGATCCAGCTTCCAGCCGAAGCTCGCCGCCTCGCGCAGCTCGTCGCGGAACTGCGCCGCCCAGGCGTAGAGCTTCTTCGGAATGCAGCCCCGGTGCACGCAGGTGCCGCCGAATCGATCCATCTCGGCGATCGCCACCCGCGCGCCGAGCGCGGCGGCGGTGCGGCTCGCGCGCACGCCGCCCGAGCCGCCGCCGATCGTGTAGAGGTCGTATTACCGGGTCAGCGGGCTACTTCAGGTTCTTGAGATTGATTTCCACCAGGTCGAGCAGCGCCGCGATCTCGCCGTGCTCGCTGCGCCCGGCGAGCCACCGCTGCGCGTTGTGCACGCGCTGCTCGATCTGCACCCGCGGCATGCCTTCCACGCCGAAGAAGAGCTGCGCGAGGTCGGCGAGGCCTTTCGCCTTCGCCGCCGCGTGCAGCTCGGCGAGCTTCGCCTCGATCTGCGCGCGGTCGAGATTCGTGACCAGCTTCATGGTCCTGTCTTCGCTCATGGCGCTCTCCTCGTCGAAAGCCCGATGTTAGCCGCAGCCGGCGCCGCCGGCGAGCGAATAGCGCCCGCCGTGCGCGCGCACCGCGCCCTCGGCGACGAGCTTTTCGAGATGCGCCGCGAGCGAGCGCGCCGCCACCGGATGGATGCGCGGATGCACATCGTCGTACACCACCGGCAGGAGCTCTGCGGCGCTCGGTGCGCCGAGCCGCGCGATCGCGTCGGCGACCTTCTTTTCGCGCGCGAGCCGGTGCGCGACGAGCCGCCGGATCTCTTTCGCCGGGTTGCCGATGAGGTAGCCGTGACCGGGAGCGAGGATCGCGGCGTCCTCGGCGACGAGCGCTTCGAGTGCGGCGAGGTAGGCGCGCATGTCGCCGTCCGGAGGATCGATCACCACCGTCGAGCCCTGCATCACGTGATCGCCGGTGAAGAGCATGCGCGTCTCCTCCAGCATGTAGCAGAGGTGGTTGGAGGCGTGGCCCGGGGTATGGATCGCACGCAGCGTCGCGCCGCGAAGCGCGATGCGCTCGCCGGACTGGAGCACCCGGTCGGGCGCGAAGGTCGAGTCCTGCTTGCCGTGCGCGGGCGCCGGCAGCCCTGCGACCACCGCGCCGGTCGCCTGCTTGAGGAGGGTCGCCGCCGGCGAATGGTCCACATGGGTGTGCGTGCAGAGGATCCAGCGAATGCGCCCCGCTCCGAGCTCCGCGATCTGGCGCACGTGCGCCTCGATCGGAGGTCCAGGGTCGATCACCGCGAGCTCGGTGGTACCGACGAGATAAGTGTTGGTGCCCGGCCCGGTCATCACGCCGGGGTTCGGGGCGGTGAGGCGAGTGACGAGCGCATCGAGGCGTTTCGGCACGCCGGGCTGCAGCACGAAGCAGGTCCGTCCGGTCTCCTCGGGGTCGCTCCAGTGGATCTCGTGGTAGGGCGGATCGGTGCGGCGAAAAAGCCGCGCCGAGCCCTCGTGGTCGAGCGCCCAGACGGCGGCGTCGGTCTCGATCTCGTCGAGCGCGCGCGCGTACGCGAGCGCGGCTTCCACGCTGGCGAAACGCGCGAGATCGGCGAGCGTGGAGCGCGTCGGGAAGATGAGCTCGATCTCGTCGCGCTCGTGGCGCGCGAGCGCTTCGCGCGGCGGGATCCAGAGGCTCGCGACCGTCTCGGTCGCGTCGTGCGCGCCGCGCTGGCCCGCCGGTGCGCGGGCGAGGAAGAAGCGCGTGTCGAAGCGCCGCGGCCGGCCGGCGGCGGTGATCCAGTGGCCGAAATAGACGAGCTCGGTCGCCGGGACGTAGAGGTCTTCGGCTTCGAGCAGTTCGGCGAACGCGAGCGTTCCGGCGTTCCTCGGCTCGCGCAGGCGCGCGAGCGCGGCGGCGCGCTCGGGCGCGACGGCACGGCCGGAGGCGTCGACCGCGAAGAGGATTCCAGCCTCCTCGAAGCACTCGCGCGCGGCCGCGATCCAGTACGCGGGCGCGCCGCCGGCAAGGCGCAGCCGCGCGTTCGCCTGGGCTTCGTCCAA
>Ga0308420_1000685_pt1 | contig 17213 bp, 8 predicted proteins | sample HotsprSampleMS55_FD_203802 | JGI IMG/M metagenome (GOLD analysis project Ga0308420, IMG submission 203802) | Hot spring phototrophic mat microbial communities from Mushroom Spring, Yellowstone National Park, Wyoming, United States - 20090730_MS55 ... | reverse complement strand
TCGTAAACGGCGCTAATGACGCCTGCACCAACAGTATGACCGCCTTCGCGGATAGCAAAGCGGAGACCTTCCTCCATAGCGATGGGCTGGATCAGCTCAGCCGTCAGTGATACGTTGTCTCCAGGCATAACCATCTCTACACCTTCCGGTAGAGTGATTGTGCCTGTAACATCCGTAGTCCTGAAGTAGAACTGTGGCCGATAACCATTGAAAAATGGTGTGTGCCTACCGCCTTCTTCCTTCGACAGAATGTAAACCTCTGCCTTGAACTTCGTGTGCGGCTTGATGCTTCCAGGCTTCGCTATTACCATCCCTCGCTCTACTTCCTTCCGCTCTACGCCTCGAAGCAGTACCCCTATGTTGTCACCAGCTTGCCCAGCATCTAGTATCTTCCGGAACATCTCTACCCCAGTGACTACCGTCTTCCTAACCTCAGGCCTTAACCCTATGATCTCTACCTCATCGCCTGTCTTGATCTGACCACGCTCTACTCGACCAGTCGCTACTGTGCCTCGCCCAGTGATCGTGAATACGTCTTCCACCGGCATCAAGAACGGCTTGTCTATGTCTCTCTGCGGTGTGGGTATGTAGCTGTCTAACGCATCTATCAATTCCCATATCTTCCCACACCACTCACACTCTCTCTTCGCACATCCGCACTCTAGCGCCTTTACTGCCGACCCTATCACTATCGGTATGTCGTCCCCAGGAAACTCGTACTTCGATAGAAGTTCCCTGACCTCTAACTCTACTAACTCCAATAACTCAGGGTCATCTACCATGTCTGACTTGTTCATGAATACTACTATGTACGGTACCCCTACCTGCCTCGCTAGTAGTATGTGCTCCCGCGTCTGCGGCATTGGACCATCTGCTGCCGATACTACCAGTATCGCCCCGTCCATCTGCGCAGCTCCTGTAATCATGTTCTTGATGTAGTCAGCATGCCCAGGACAGTCTACATGCGCATAGTGCCTGTTCGGACTCTCATACTCAGCATGGAATGTGGCTATCGTTATACCTCTAGCCCGCTCCTCCGGCGCCGCATCTATCTCCTCGAACTTCTTGTACTCAGCAAGATTGTTCTGCGCTAGTACGTAGGTGATCGCCGATGTTAACGTCGTCTTCCCATGGTCTACATGTCCTATCGTCCCTACGTTTACATGCGGCTTCGTCCTCTCAAACCGCTGCTTACCCATCTCTTATGCCTCCTTAACAGCGCTTGTCGCTTTTAGAGAATGACAACTTTGGAATGATAACAGATTGCAAAGCAAAATGGAATACTTTCACGCACGAATTAAACGTGCCAGGAAAAATCCCACTCTACTATCACACAGCTATATGTCGCCCTTGTGAGCGAACTACGATTTCGTCTGCAAGAGCATCGGGCAACCGCTCATAACGGGCGGGCTCCATGCTATAGGACGCTCGCCCCTGTGTTATTGACCGCAGAACCGTGGCGTACCCAAACATCTCCGCAAGAGGAACCTCAGCTTTTATTACCTGGGTACGCGAGAAGCCAGGCTCTATGCCGAGTATACTGCCACGTCTTGCACTTACATCGCTCATGACATCACCGAGGAAGTTATCCGGGGTGATGACCTCGACAGCCATGATGGGCTCTTTGACCACAGGTGAGGCCTGCTTCATAGCGGCCTTTGTAGCCATAGAACCGGCTATCTTGAACGCCATTTCCGAAGAATCTACCTCGTGATAAGAACCGTCCAGAAGTGTGATTCTCACATCCACGACGGGAAAGCCCGCGAGCACTCCGGATTCCATGGCTTCTCGTGCTCCGGCCTGGACAGCGCCTATAAACTCTTTTGGAATCACGCCACCGACAATCTTGTCAACAAATTCAAAGCCGGCACCTGGCTCCAGGGGTTCTACCTCAACAATGCAGTGACCGTACTGTCCACGGCCACCAGTCTGGCGTACGAATCGTCCTTCGCCCTTTGCCCGCTTGGTAATAGTTTCCTTATAGGCAACCTGCGGCCTGCCATGGTTAGCCTCGACTTTGAACTCACGGAATAGGCGGTCAAGAATTATCTCTAGGTGCAACTCGCCCATACCGGAAATAATGGTCTGCCCTGTTTCTTCGTCGGTGCGCACCTTAAACGTAGGATCCTCAGTAGCGAGCTTTGCCAAGGCATTTGCCAGCTTCTCCTCATCGGCCTTAGTTTTCGGTTCTATTGCCACCGAGATGACGGGCTCAGGAAACTGAATCGATTCAAGAATGATTGGATGGTTGACATCGCACAGGGTATCACCTGTCACCGTGTCCTGTAGGCCGACTGCCGCCACTATGTCTCCTGCGAATACTTCGGTTACATCTTCGCGATGATTTGCGTGCATCCGCAAGATTCGTCCAACCCTCTCGCGATTGCCCTTGGTTGCATTGAAAACGTAGGACCCCTTCTTGAGGCGACCTGAGTACGCTCTAAGGAAGGTCAACCTTCCGACGTAAGGATCACTCATAATCTTGAAGGCCAACGCGGCGAACGGCTCGTTGTCAGACGGGTCCCGTGACTCTACATTTCCGGTCCTAGGGTTAACTCCGGCGACGGCATCGATGTCCAGAGGAGATGGAAGGTAGTCTACGATTGCATCCATAAGAGGCTGTATGCCCTTATTGCGGAAGGCCGTTCCGCACAGCACCGGGACTAATTGACCAGATATTGTGCCCTTTCGGATGACTGCTATGATCTCTTCCGCTGTGACCTTGCCACCCTCGAGATATTTCTCCATGAAGTGCTCGTCTACGTCGGCCAGGGCTTCCAGCAACGCCTCTCGGTACTCGAGTGCGTGGTTAACCATCTCGGATGGGATATCGCCGACTTCCCATTCCTCACCCAAGTCGTCTGTATACTTAACGGCTTTCATGCGCACCAGGTCTATTACGCCTGTGAACGTGCTTTCGGCACCAATAGGAAGTTGAATCGGAACGGCGTTTGCGTTTAGACGTTCACGCATACGGTCTACCACTCGGTAGAAATCCGCGCCCAGCCTGTCCATCTTGTTAACAAAGGCTATGCGAGGCACACGATATTTGTTCGCCTGCCGCCAGACTGTTTCGGATTGCGGCTGAACGCCACCTACCGCACAGAACACGGCAATAACGCCGTCTAGAACTCTGAGCGATCTTTCTACTTCGACGGTAAAATCCACGTGACCGGGTGTGTCAATTATGTTGATTCTGTGGTCTCTCCAAAAGCAGGAAGTCGCTGCAGACGTAATAGTGATACCACGCTCCTGCTCCTGCTCCATCCAGTCCATCGTGGCTGAGCCTTCGTCGACCTCACCGATTCGGTGAATCCGTCCGGAATAGTACAGAATTCGCTCGGTTGTGGTCGTCTTACCGGCGTCTATATGCGCTGCGATTCCAATATTTCTTGTTTTCTCTAGACTGTATTCTCTGCTCACAAAACCACCCCAAATTGAACATCTACTACCGGGCTCAAGCGTCGCGCCCGGTGGATGCTCAACTGGTTATTACCACCTGTAATGCGCGAACGCTTTGTTCGCCTCTGCCATTCTATGAGTATCTTCTCTCTTCTTGACGGAAGCACCAGTGCCTGATGCTGCGTCCATCAACTCTCCGGCGAGTTTCTCCATCATTGTGTTTCCTGGTCGCTTCCGTGCAAAAGTTATTATCCATCGAATAGCCAGTGCCAACCGACGGTCGGACCTGACCTCAACAGGCACCTGATAGGTGGCGCCTCCCACTCGCCTTGGTCTTACTTCAACGATCGGCATAACATTGTTGATGGCCTGCTCAAAGACTTCCAGACCTTTTTTTCCAGTCTTTTGCTCTATCAAATCCAACGCCTGATAGAAAATCTTCTCGCCAACGCTTTTCTTTCCCCGAGTGAACAATCTGTTGATGAATCTAGCAACCAATTCACTGTTGTACACTGGGTCAGGTGCAATTTGCCGCTTGCGAGCGGGTCCTTTTCTCGGCATCTGGTTCCTCCGAACTACTTAGGCTTCTTTGTACCGTACTTCGATCGACCATTTTTGCGATCTCGAGTACCGGCTGTATCAAGGGCACCGCGAATAATGTGATATCGCACACCCGGTAGATCTTTGACCCTACCGCCGCGAATCATAACCACAGAGTGCTCCTGAAGGTTATGGCCGATACCAGGGATATATGCGGTAACTTCCATGCCATTTGTAAGTCGAACCCTGGCCACCTTGCGCAACGCGGAGTTTGGCTTCTTCGGCGACATGGTTCTGACCACAAGGCAGACTCCGCGCTTCTGCGGTGACCCTTTCAAGGCAGGAGCCTTGGTTTTTTTCTTAACTCGCTGCCGCCCTTTTCGAACTAGCTGACTAATTGTCGGCATAGCATTCCTTCCTTTACGTGATGATCATGTGTGCGTTTGCACTGATTTAATGCCTAGCCACTAAATAGAAAGCCCCCCGAACACACTCGGAGGGCAATGAGACACACTTGTTCCTGCACTAGTCGGTTGTACAGATAAAGTGAGGAGCTATCCTTCTTCTCATCGCCCCCTTGTATGTTATGCGGTCCGCGGATGCATCGATCAGTCTTACTGATCGATCACCACGCCGCCGGTGTTCAGTCGAACTTCTATAGTATACTGGACGTTTTCCCTTTTGTCAACGGGACACTTATGGCCTTTTTGTGATATTTTTGTCACAGATTAGCAATAAATAGCCTATATGGTAAGTGCGGATCTCGCCAGTAAGCGTCTGTGCGTGGCAGATCCGTACTAACAGCACTTTCGAGTCTTAGATTTCCGATTGGGCGACGGTATCGTCGGCCATCCCATCGTCGTCAGAGGCGGCAGATACTTGCTCGGCTCCATGTCGTTCCGCAATACCGGTGGCCCTAAGCAACTCTCTGGCTTCAAGTTCCCGTCTTTGGGCTTCAGGGCTTTCGACCTCAACGGCTCGATAGACGGGCAAACCGGTGCCCGCAGGAATCAGTCGTCCAATAATAACGTTCTCTTTCAAGCCGACGAGATTATCCCTCTTGCCTTTGACAGCGGCTTCCGTGAGCACTCTTGTCGTCTTTTGGAAGGAAGCAGCCGATAAGAAGCTCTCTGTAGCCAAGGAAGCTTCAGTAATGCCCAAGAGCACCCAGTCTGCCGTAGCCTCAGTACCTGGAGGATCCATGGCTCTAACCCGAGCGTTCTCATCCTCAAAGGCAAAACGGTCTACTATTTGGCCGGGCAGGAACCTTGTGTCGCCTGGGTCTCTGATCTTGCGACGTTTGAGCATCTGACGCACGATAATTTCGATATGTTTGTCGTTGATCGATACGCCCTGCGACTTGTACACGCTCTGGATCTCGCGGACCAAGTAATCCATGACCCCGCGGACGCCTCGTAGCTCGAGGACTTTGTGCGGGTCTAGCGGGCCTTCTGTCAATCTATCGCCAGCTTCGACGGTGTCGCCAATATTGACTTCTAGGTTACCTCGATAAGGTACCAGGTGTGTTTTTCTAACAGTAACCTCTTCGATTCCTAGGTCTCGAATCTTTCTAGCTAAGCGATCAGTTAGCTCTGTATTTGCTGCTATTATGACTTCGCCATCATCGGACAAAATGTCCTCTGCAAGGACTTCATTTACCAGCTTACTAGGATCTGATGTTGGCAAGGTAGAGTGGATAATAACCCTCTTGAAGCCCTTGGTCTCGATATCTACGACCTTGCCAGCAACCTCCGTGATAATCGCCTGTCCTTTAGGCTTACGGGCTTCGAACAACTCCACGACGCGCAGAAGGCCACGTACTTGGTCCTCCAGGACTTTGAGAACCGCCTGTACTGCTCGAACACGTTCTCGCTCCAGCCCTTCGGTATCTTCTTCAAAAGAAACGAGACCTCTGCGGATGTCCTCATGAAGCTCACGCAGCGACTCTTGCTTTTTCTTTTTGACCTCAGCCACTCCGGTGAGATACTTACCAGCGACGCCACCGGTGTGGAAGGTTCGCATAGTCAACTGTGTTCCTGGTTCACCAATAGACTGTGCAGCTATGATACCTGCTGCGACGCCTACCTCGACGGGCTTGCCGACAGCCATATCTCGTCCGTAGCATCGTGAGCAGATACCTTGCCGTAGCTCACAAGTTAGTGGTGACCGGATACCTACGCGTTTTATACCCAATGCCTGGATGGTTGTAGCGGCATCGTCAGAAATCTCTTCGTTCGCATCTACGATGATTTCGCCAGTATTTGGATCCACGATCGGCTCGAGGGCTGTTCGACCTCGTATACGCTCGCTCAGGGTTTCGATGACTTCACCTTCCTCAACAATCTCGCTAACGTACACGCCCTGACTAGTGCCACAATCCGCGGCTCTCACTATCACATCCTGGGCAACATCGACCAGTCGACGAGTGAGATATCCGGCGTCTGCGGTACGCAGAGCGGTGTCTGCCAGACCTTTTCGGGCTCCGTGCGTTGAGATGAAATACTCTAGGATAGACAGACCCTCATGGAAGTTCGACTTGATTGGGAGATCTTCGATGAGATTTCCAAACGGGTCTGACATCAGGCCGCGCATACCAGCGAGCTGAGTAATCTGCTTGTGGCTACCTCTAGCTCCCGAGTCTACAATCATATAGATCGGGTTGAACGGGTCAATATTCGCCAAAATGGCATCGGCAACTTCTTCGGAAGCCTTTGTCCAGAGTTCAAGCACTTTCTGTTTACGCTCACCTTGTGTGATGAGCCCTCTGCGATACTGCTGATTTGTCTTATCGACGGCCTGCTCTGTGCGTGCAATAATTTCTTCGCGTTTGGCTGGTATGTCCATGTCGGTCATTGATATAGTTACGCCGGCGCGAGTTGCATACTGGAAGCCAATGCTCTTGAGATCATCCAAGAGTTGGATGGTACGCTTCTCGCCATGGCGCTTATGACACTCTGCAACCAACTCCGACAGAGCTTTCTTGTTCAGAACTCGATCCACAGGCCGCATGTCTTCGGGTAGCAACTCGCTCACAATAAGCCGGCCTGCAGTGCTTTCTACAATCTTACTCGAGCCGTCAGGTGATGTCAGTCGCACCTTGACTTTGGCATGAAGGTCTAGTCTTCCAGATTCGTAAGCAAGAATAGCTTCATTAGGATCCTTGAACGCCTCAGGAAAGACGTCGCCTTCACGGACCTGAGTAAGGTAGTAACAACCCAAAACGATATCCTGAATCGGTGAAACGATAGGATGGCCGTCAGCAGGAGAGAAGAGGTTATGTGCTGACAGCATCAAGATTCTCGCCTCTGCCTGCGCTGTGGACGACAGCGGCACGTGCACCGCCATTTGGTCGCCATCGAAATCGGCGTTGAAGGCGTGGCACACTAGCGGATGGATCTGAATAGCTTTTCCATCCACCAAAATGGGATCAAAGGCTTGGATACCGAGTCTGTGGAGAGTAGGCGCACGATTCAACAATACCGGATGCTCGCTAATGACCTCCTCAAGAGCGTCCCAGACTTCAGGACGCATCCTGTCTATCATCCTCTTCGCAGTCTTGATGTTTGTGGTATAGTTCTTTTCAACCAGTGCCTTCATGACAAAGGGCTTAAACAGCTCGAGAGCCATTTCTTTAGGGAGGCCACATTGATGAAGTTTCAGGTGTGGTCCAACGACAATGACTGACCGTCCGGAATAGTCCACACGTTTCCCGAGGAGATTCTTCCGGAAGCGCCCTTCTTTGCCCTTGAGCATGTCGGAAAGCGACTTTAGAGGCCTATTATTCGAACCGACCACAGGGCGAGTCCGGCGTCCGTTGTCTATCAATGCATCAACAGCTTCCTGCAGAAGTCTCTTTTCGTGGTTTACGATAGATTCCGGGGCACGGATCTCGATGATCTTCTTTAGTCTATTGTTTCTGTTTATGATGCGCCGATAGAGATCGTTCAAGTCCGACGTTGCAAATCTGCCGCCATCAAGTTGAACCATAGGTCTGAGGTCAGGCGGAATGACTGGAACGGCGTCCAAAATCATCCATTCCGGACGACTCTTGGAACTGATGAAGGCCTCCACGACCTCAAGTCTCTTGATCGCGCGGGCACGCCTGGGCCCCTGGGTATTACTGATTTCTTGTCTAAGTTCACGGGCTAATCGCTCGAGGTCTATTTCTTCCAGCAACTGCTTGATCGCGGCGGCGCCAAGGCCTGCTTTCACCAGGCCTGTCATATCCCTATCAAGGCGAGCAGAGACCATTTCGAGAAGACGTTCTAGACCTCTGTATTCGTCTTCGGTTATAAGTTGTTTCTTTTCGACGGTCTCAAGAAGCTTCAGCGCCTCTGTAATCTCTTCGATGCGGTCGGCAGCATCGCGTTCCTCGAACTTGATACGGTCTGCGAGTTGCTTCTCGACGTCATCTGCGGTTAGCGTCGGTTCTATATCGGGTTCTGCTAGTTCATGATCGAGGATATCTACGTGCTCTATATATTCCTCAGGTATCTCCAGCTCTGTCAGCCCTGGTTCTTCTTCTGGTTCCTCGTGGACCTCAGCTACCTCGACGGGCTGACTAATCATTTTCAATTCCTTAGCCGCGGCTCGTCTCGCACTGACAATGGCTGAATCCTTGGATTCTCGGATGTCCTCGATTTCGGCGGTGACAGCGCCACGAATAGCCTCAAGCTCGCTGTTTATCCGAGCTCTATCCACGTGCGTAACGATATACGACGCGAAGTATATGACTTTCTCCAAAGGCTTTGGAGAGATATCCAGAATCAAACTAAGCGGGCTTGGTACGCCCTTTAGGTACCAGATATGGCACACGGGAGCTGCAAGCTCTATATGTCCCATCCGCTCACGACGAACTTTTGATCTGGTTACCTCTACTCCGCACCTATCACATACGATGCCTTTGAACTTTACCTTCTTGTATCTACCGCAATGGCACTCCCAGTCCTTCACGGGCCCGAAGATGCGTTCGCAGAATAGACCGTCACGTTCGGGTTTGAACGTTCGATAGTTGATCGTTTCTGGTTTCTTAACCTCACCGCACGACCACGCACGAATTTGCTCAGGGGATGCTATTCCTATACGTATTTTATCGAACATACTCGCGTCTGCCATATTATATTCCCTCCTCGGGAGTTCTCATAGACTCGGCAGCGGTTTGTCTCCGTCTTTGCAAAGCTGCTTGACGCGAGTCGCTTTCCGAGGATTCGTCTTCCTTATCTTTCAGATCAATTTCTTTATCTTTGTCGTCTTCGACCGTTACCTTTAGTCCTAGGCTTTGGAGCTCGCTCACCAAGATCCTAAAGGATTCAGGTACACCGGGTTCCAGCATGGTATCGCCTTTGACGATGGACTCATAGGTCTTGACACGACCATGGATGTCATCGGATTTGATAGTCAGTATCTCCTGGAGGGTATAGGCCGCGCCATAGGCTTCAAGGGCCCAGACCTCCATTTCGCCAAATCTCTGGCCACCAAACTGGGCTTTTCCACCCAATGGTTGCTGTGTAACCAGCGAATAGGGACCAGTCGAGCGAGCATGGATTTTGTCATCAACCAAGTGTGCGAGCTTCAGCATATACATTCGCCCGACGGTTACTTCCTGGTTGTACGGCACTCCAGACATACCATCAATGAGCCTCATCTTGCCGGTATGCTCATTGATTCCGGCACGGAGCCAGACAATTTTCTTGATTTTATCTGTAATCTTGCTCAGAGGATAGCTCTTAGGTGCAGGTTTCAGCGTCACCGCTTCCCCTGCAGCGATCTTGGCTTCGATAGCTTCGTATTCCTCTGGATCCATAACAGGGTCAGCGCCCACTAACCTGGCAACATCTTCCAGTTCTTTGGCCGAGAGTTCGGAGAGTTTGCCCTGGATAGCGGCAATCATGGAATCCACGTCATCATCTGGACTAAACTGCAGGTCGAACTTCAACTCCGTGTTCACATACTCTTGGAGGATCTCATTCCGAGTCTTCCTGGCTAGCTTGTCCAATTCGACAAGGATGTCTGCTTCCTTGGCGCCCTGGAAGATGGGGTTAACGTATGAGCTACCAAGCTTCTCCGCGACTAAGCCTAGATGTGCCTCAAGGATCTGCCCGATATTCATACGTGACGGGACTCCGAGTGGATTCAGAACCATATCAACCGGCGTACCGTCCGGCAAGAATGGCATATCCTCCTCAGGCACAATTCTTGAGATGACGCCCTTGTTGCCGTGCCGACCTGCGAGCTTGTCTCCTTCCATTAGCCTACGTTTCTGGGCTATATAGACTCGAACAAGCTGATTCACACCGGCCATAAGTTCGTCGCCAGGCAGGCGTTCCAACTCACCATCACAGCGGTCACAGATAGTTCTATCCGGACGTTTGCTGAAATTGAAAATTGTCTCGCAGCGACTGCATTTGTACTTGAACCTAGAGAAGACTTTAGTATCAATTACCTTACCCTTTTCTCCGTGAGGCACTCGCAGGGATACATCTCTTGTCTCCTCTGCTTTCTTTCCGAATATAGCTATGATTAGTCGCTCTTCTGCTGTAAGTTCGCCCTGTCCTTTCGGCGCAACTTTGCCGACCAGGATGTCTTCGGGGCCGACCTCAGCACCGATTCTCACGATCCCGTTTTCGTCAAGGTCTTTTAGCACGTCCTCACCGACGTTTGGGATATCGCGGGTAATTTCTTCTGGGCCGAGCTTGGTATCACGTGCCTCGACTTCGAATTTCTCGATATGAATTGACGAGTAAGTGTCGTTCTTAACCAAGCGTGAACTTACGAGGATAGCATCTTCGTAATTATAACCGTTCCAAGGAACAAAGGCCACCAACACGTTTTGCCCGAGTGCTAGCTCACCATTGGCTGTGCAGGGGCCATCTGCGATAACCTCACCCTCGCGCACGTGCTGGCCAGGATTTACAATGGGCTTTTGAGTAATGCAGGTTGCCTGGTTCGAACGCAGCATATTCATCAGGCGATATTCGTCAACGCTACCATCGCGAGCCTGAATGACTATTCGTTCGGATGTGACAGACTTGACGACACCAGAGCGCTTAGCAACGACAACGCTCCCGGAATCTATCGCGGCTTTTCGTTCCATGCCGGTTTTGACGAGAGGTGCGGCACTTCTCAGTAACGGCACAGCCTGCCGCTGCATGTTAGAACCCATAAGGGCTCTGTTTGCGTCATCGTTTTCCAGGAACGGGATGAGGGCGGCGGCTACACTGAAGACCTGCATTGCCGAAACGTCCATGTAATCAACACTTGTCTTCGGAATGGTAGGATACTCACCGCCGTGCCGTACGACTAAGTGGGAAGGTACGATCTCACCATCATCGCTTACCGGTGTATTTGCTGGTGCAATATAGTACTGGTCCTCTTCATCTGCGATCAGGTAATGAACTTCCCCAGTCACTCGGCCATTGACAATCTTTCGATATGGCGTTTTTATAAAGCCAAATTCATCTATTCTTGCCTGTACGGCTAGTGATCCAATAAGTCCGATGTTTGGCCCTTCGGGCGTCTCTATAGGACAGATACGCCCATAGTGCGAGTGGTGAACATCTCGGACCTCGAGTTTTGCACTCTGGCGGCTCAGACCTCCCGGCCCCAGGGCACTCAATCGACGTTTGTGTGTTAGTTCGGCCAGGGGGTTGGTTTGGTCCATGAACTGAGACAACTGGCTGCTGCCAAAGAAGCTCTTGATGCTGGCAGAGATGGGCTTAACGGAGAGTACCACCTGCGGTATAACGTTCTCCGGTTCCAGGCTGGTCATGCGCTCCTTTGCAACCTTCTCCATGCGCAGGAACCCCATGCGCAGCTGACTTTGGAGCAATTCGCCTACAGACCGCACGCGCTTGTTCTCCAAGTGGTCGATATCGTCAGTACTACCTACACCGTTGCTTAGTGCAATAATGTACCTTACTATGGCGATGATATCTTCTTTTGTAACTGTGCGTACGCTGAGGGGCAACCGTAAGCCTAGTTTCTTATTCAGCTTGTGTCGTCCTACTTTAGCAAGATCGTATCGTCTCGAATCAAAGAAGATGGAATTGAGCAAGCTCTTTGCGCTCTCGATGGTAGCTGGGTCACCAGGTCTAATCTTCCGGTAAATGTCCAGCAGAGCTTCTTCTTTACTATGTGTTGGATCTTGGCTAAGGGTTGCCTCCACATATTTGTTGACGCTAATGACCTCTATCTGGCTTAAGCCTAATGCCTCGATCTTCCTGGCAGACTCTTTGTCGATCTTTCCGTAGGCTTTCAAGATGGGCTTCTTCGTTTTTGGGTCTACAACGTCCTCAACGACCCGCAGACCAACAAGATTGTCTCTTGTTGGTTGCTCAATCGTTATGTGCTCGCCGAACAGCTCGCAAAGATCCGCCGTGGTATCTGCGGGGGTAGATGGCATTTGTACGCATATACCTTCGGCAGGCAGAGTAGCCTTACGGATTTTTCGCATGAGCGCTGTGTCTACAGTCTGTCCTAGCTCACCAAGGATTTCGCCGGTGGCACGATCAATCAATGGAGCCGCGAGCACTCGTCCCTCTGCTTCTGCAGGGGGCACCATTTCTTGCTCTGGGCAGGCTACAGGGAACATGCTAAGAGCTCTGAGAAGAGTGGTGATAGGAAACTTCTTCGCCTGGTGTATACGCACTGTAATGACATCGTTAGGGTCTGTCTCGATGTCCGTCCATACGCCTTCGCTTGGGATGACAGTCGCAAAGTAAAGTACTTTACCGCTAAAATCAATGGTATCTCGGAAATAAACGCCTGGGGAACGTGCGAGCTGACTCACGACGACTCGTTCGGCGCCATTGATGACGAACGTTCCTTTTTCGGTCATCAAGGGAAGATCGCCAAGGTAGACCTCCGATTCGATTACTTCCTTGCCGATCTCGGTCAAGCGAACCTTAGCCTTGATCGGGGATTCGTAAGTCATGTCGCGCTCACGGCATTCCTCTATGCTATACTTAGGTTCGCCGAGCGTATAGTCCAACAATTCCAGAGAGATATTCCCTGTAAAATCGTAGATGGGCGAAAAGCTTTCAAACAGTTCACGAAGACCCTCACGGAGGAACCATTCGAAGGACGACAATTGGATTTCGACAAGGTTCGGAGCAGGAACCTCCGTAAGAGCAGAAGGTGTGCGGCTATACGAATGCTGAAACTCTTTCATGCAGCCCTCCTCACTCAGACACGAAAACTTATTCTAACAAAGGCTGCATCCATTGTCAAGAAAATGACAGAATTTTTCTATGGATACTCACGATTTTTTTAATCGACAGCCTGGATAAAGCCTTTTCTGTCATAATAAATAGCCATCGCGAGTATTTTTCTAACGCGTGGGGATTTGAAATTCTGATTAGCTGAGGCTGGGCATGCATTTGAACATGCTCCAGCCTCTCTGATCTTGCTTGCTACTTGATCTCGACGGTGGCGCCCTGCTCCTCGAGCTTGGCCTTGAGTTCCTGGGCCTCTTCTTTGCTTACACCAGTTCTTAGTGTTTGAGGAGCGGATTCGACGAGATCCTTAGCCTCCTTGAGGCCTAGGTTGGTAACCTCTCGGACAACCTTGATGACTTGGATCTTCTTGTCACCCGCGCTACTTAGAATGACGTCGAATGTAGACTTCTCTTCCTCGGCGGGAGCGGCAGCTTCAGCTGCGCCTGCAACTGCCCCTGGAGCGGCAACGGCCACAGGTGCGGCGGCCGACACACCATATTTTTCCTGAAGGGCCTTTACTAGTTCGCTCAGTTCGAGCACTGTTAGACTATCCAGTGTCTCTATTATTTTCTCGATTTTCTCGGACATTTGGTTTACCCCTTTCTGACGTTCTGTTTAAAATCAGACTTACCCGCGTCAGACAGCGGTCTGTGTTACTTGGGTAAGCCTTAATCAACATTCAGTTACGATTAAAGGATGTCTGCCACTACAATTACTGCTATACCTGCAGGAAATTCTGCTACCCTTTCTAGGCAGCTTTCTTCTCCGACACGGCTTGCAGTGTGTATACGAGATTGGCCATAAGCCCATTGAGGGTGCCGACCAAACCAGTAATCGGTGCTTGCACAGACCCGAGTAGTTGTGATACAAGTATCTCCTTCGGCGGAATCTTGGACAGCGCCTGTATTTGCTCTGGTCCGTACGCCTTGCCCTCTACAAGACCACCTTTGATACGTGGTATCTTATGTTCACGGATGAAATCCATCAATGCCTTGGCAGGCGCTACTGGCTCGTTTTGCACGAACGCAACGGCAGTAGGCTCTGACAGATAGGACGATACATCCGAGTAGCCGAGATCTGTGGCGGCAAGCTCGAACAATGTGTTCTTGACCACCCTATATTCCGCTCCCACCTCACGAAGCTTGCGACGCAGAGCCGTGATGTCACTCACGGTGAGACCGCGATAGTCGGTAAGTATCAAGGCACTCGAGCGTTCGATGATCTCACGAAGCTCACGGACGAGTTGAACTTTGTCTTCTCTTGGCACGTTTTCACCTCCCTCTTGCTAAAGGACATTACGACAGGCATGTAGCAATAAATGAAAAAGGGATCGCCGTAGATACGGGATCCCCTGTAAATCATCTGTAATTGGGCCGATTCTGGTTTGTTTAGAATCGCTTTGTAGTCATCCCGCCTCGGCAGGCCGCTCGAAAGCCATTAAGTCGTGTGACACCTGCTGTCTACGGCATCAAAGTTATTCAATTTTCGACGTATCATATCACGCTGTCAGTCGCGTGTCAAGTGTCATGTGCGCTCCCCCTGCACATGAGCGCATGTGCTGTCTAGGGTACAACCCCACCTCCGGTTACACCAATTCCTGTGCCGGCAACTGGCTCTTCGGGCACAATGATTGGGGTTAGGAAGATGAGCAATTCCTTGTCATCCACATTCTTCTGAGTATTCCTAAACAGTGGCCCAACGATGGGCAAGTCACCCAACAGAGGGATTTTCTCTACTGTCTCGGTAGTATTCTTGCGAATCAGGCCACCCAGGACGATTGTCTCGCCATTGGGAACGCGCCTGATCGTCTCGACCCACTGATTGTTTACGATAGGAAGCTGCATATCGCCAGTGGGAACGAACTTCTCGATGTCAGCAAGGTTTGGCCTAACGAAAACGGTAATGGTATTAGTGGCTGTATTCACTCTTGGGAGCACTTCTAGGTAGCTCTCGACGGAGTACGTGTCGACCCATGATGCTGTTGTAGGTACACCGGTTGAACTATAGGTAGTAGTAGAGTTCAGATATGGTACCTGAGTAGAAAAACCAATACGGGCTGCAACGTTATTCATTGTGGTAACAATCGGTGCGTTTATCAGTTTACCGTTTGTTCTTGTCATATTGGCTCTTAGATTCGCCATAACGTTGCCCGATGCATAGCCTATCAAGATGTTGCCTGCAGGGTTGAAATTTGTCTGGAATGAAGTATTCATTCTCGATACATCCCAGTTGATTCCCAAGCTATCCAGTTCGCTGGTGGATATTGAGACAAATCGAGCTTCAATCCATATCTGCTTCGGCGCAACGTCCAGCAGTGAAATGATGCTCTTAAGTTCGCTGATGCCATCCTCGTCGCCTCGGACGATCAGTGAGTTGTCGGTCTCATAGGGCATTATGAAGTCAATTCCTTCTGGAAGCAACCCACTACTCTGGGTCGTTGTGGTCCCAGTCGTGCTGGTGGTGGTCCCAGGCCTGGTAGTAGCAGTTGTGCCAGTCGTCGCTGTCGGCGCTGTGGGAACTCGGACACCCGGGGTGGTAGTTCCACCATAACCTGGAGTCGGTGGAAATGCATACTGTCCGGCTTCGCTGTCTAAGGATGGCGAACGCTCCGCGACCGTTGGATCTGGTCTGAGCATATCAGCTAGTGGAGGTGTGAGTGAACTCGCACCCCATCCTGGAGTGACGCTACCATCCGGATTCTTATGATAATTGTTCGAGCTCCAGCTTGTTGATGAGTTACCATCGACTAGACCAAGAATGCGCATCATTTCCTTCGGGTGAACGTTGTAGAGCTTGATAGTCTCCACTCGCATTTCACGGCGAGCTACGTGTAAATCGCTATTCGTGGCCTTCCCGAATGCCGTTGACACATCATCGACCAAGGGAACCGTAGAAGCCGCACCCGCGCCGGGAGAGAGTGCGGCATCGGCTGACGCAGACGGCTCGGAGCTATTGGAGCTACCGATAATGTATACGCCGTCCTCCTGCCTCCAGGAGCAGCCAGCGCTACGCACTATCTTCTCGAGTGCAGTTTCTAGGGGCACATCTGTCAGTGTCGCAGTAACTTTCTTTTGACCAATTTCAGGGTCTGATATGATGATGTTGTGCTTTGCTTTATCGTTTAGTATTCGAACCACTTGCACCAAGTCTGCGTTTACAAAGTCTACCGTTACGCGATCTGTTTGGTCACCAGTGGCGTTCTGTGCATAAGTTGGCAAAACACTTGAAAGTATAATAAGAGCAAGTGATGTTAGGAGCAGTGCTGCCCCTAGAAAGCGCTCATGGCGCCTTGTAAACCACCCCATAGGTTTTCCTCCCCCGGACGTCTCTGTATCTATATTAGTCTTACACATTGCTGTGATTTACCCTACGCAATCTTCCAAAGGTTATAGATTTCACGTGATGGCTAATATCGATAGCCACGGCCACCATAGCCGCCATAGCCGCCACCGTAACCACCGTAGCCGCCATACCCACGGCCACCATAGCCGCCATAGCCGCCGCCGTAACCGCCACCGTAGCCACCATAGCCGCCACCGTAGCCACCATAGCCGCCACCGTAGCCACCATAGCCGCCGTAACCGCCGCCGTAGCCACCATAACCACCATAGCCACCGCCGAAGCCACCATAGCCACCGCCGAAGCTACCGTAGCCACCCTGGGTGGAAGTCGTCGTTTGTATGCCAAAGACCTGGGCTATGTCCTGTACGCTGGTATAGCGGATCATGATTTTCTCCGGCAGCTTTTCCGACTCAATTTCGACTTCATTGCCCGAGACAATCTCGGTCGGAGTCATTTCTTGCACGACTTCCTTCTGAGGGTTAATCATGTACACACCACCTTCGGTCGACACGGTGAGACGGTTCGTTTTCAAAATCGTCTGCAACGCTGTTCTAAATGGTACGTCGACCAGGTGTACGTTTACAGGAGTTTGTGCAACGGTCGGATCCAGCACGTAGCTAAGCCCAGCTGCCTGGAACAACACATCCAACACCTGCTTAAGCGGTGCATCTCTGAAGTTGATGGTAACCGGCTTATCGGCATCTGATGAGCTAG
>Ga0308420_1000680_pt1 | contig 17268 bp, 13 predicted proteins | sample HotsprSampleMS55_FD_203802 | JGI IMG/M metagenome (GOLD analysis project Ga0308420, IMG submission 203802) | Hot spring phototrophic mat microbial communities from Mushroom Spring, Yellowstone National Park, Wyoming, United States - 20090730_MS55 ... | reverse complement strand
TGTAATTACATTGATTTTTGTTAGTCAAAAGCATTTTGTTCTTGAACAAAATATTAAGACCAATCCCAGAATTAAAGGAAGTAGTACAATTTCAACTAAAACAGCTTTTGAAACTGTCATAGAAATTTTAAATATTGTGATGTTTTTTAATCCATTAAAAATATTCATTACTATTTCTGTATTTTTTATTGCCTGTGGAATTTTATGGGGTTTACCAATTTTGTTAAAAGGAAAAGGAATTAGTATTGGCGCTTCATTATTGATAAATACTGGTCTAATATTTTCTCTTTTAGGACTAATATCTGAACAACTATCGCTTATTAGAAAACAACTAATTAGAGATGTAAAAATAAATTCTGAGAATAATAAAAGTGAAAACAATTGAGAGAATAAATCTTGAAAGTCAAGAGATTACACCTGTTTATTTAGAATCTCTAAAATTGCATATTGAAAGATATCAGTATGCTGCAAAGGTTCTTCAAAATAAAAATTTAGTGCTTGATATTGCCTGTGGAACAGGATACGGTTCGAAGATACTTAGTGATGCTGGGATTAAGTTTGTTATTGGTGTTGATATTTCTGAAGAGGCAATTTCTGAAGCAAATAAAATTTCATCTGATGGAAAGTTAATTTTTATTAAAAAAGATTATAAAGAGTTAAATGTAGAATTAATAAATCAAGTATTACAATTAAATAGTTTTAATGGATTTGATGCTATTGTTTCATTTGAAACAATCGAACATTTACCAGAACCTGAATTATTTTTAAAGATTATAATGAGTTTATTAAATCAAAATGGTTTACTTCTACTTTCACTTCCCGTAACTCCAAGTATGGATGCAAATCCATATCACTTACATGATTTCTCCTCCAGAAGTATTGAAAAGTTACTTAGAAAGAATGGATTAGAAATTGTAGATTTAATGAAACAATATCAAACATATAATCCTTTTACAGTTCGTAAAGAATATAACAAAGCGGGCGTAAATGATTTGAGAAGGGGATTATTGAAATTTTATTTAAAAAATCCATCTAAGTTTTTTCTCCGCATTTATAGCTTTTTCAGATTTGGTTTTAAAAACATTTATCACTTATATACACTAAAAAAACTTATCTAAATTATTATTATCAAAAGGTTCAAATTTTACGAATACTTTAACCATTCTACAATAAATTTATAATAAGACTTAAATATTTTGATTATTATTCCTTTTTTGAAAAAACAATAAAAATTAAATTAGAAAAAATTTGTCAATGATAGATTATAGTGCTCAGATTTTTCAAAAATATCTTAAGATTAAAATTTCAAGATTAATTAAATTTTTAATTACTTTAAAAGTCTTTTGAGACAAAGTTTCAATAAAAATATTTTTGATTATTTCATATTTACAAATTGAGTTGGAAAATCAAGGTCCGCTTCTTTAATCATTTTAATAACTGCTTGGAGGTCATCTATCTTAGGGGCGGTTACTCTTACCTGTTCATCCTGAATTTGAGCATTAATTTTGAGTTTTGAGTCTTTAATCATTTTAACAATTAGTTTTGCATTTTCTTTGGAAATACCTGATTGTAAATGTATAATTTGTTTTAGCCTTCCGTGCGCAGCTGGTTCAGGCTCTTTATATTTAAGTGCTTTTATAGATAAACCTCTTCTGATGAATTTGGACTGAAGTATATCTATACTTTGTTTTCTAGAATAATCATCTTTTGTATTTATTGTTATAATTTTTTCTTTTTTATTTAGTTCGATTTTTGTATTGGAATCTTTTAAGTCATATCTCTGTCTTATTTCTTTCAATGCTTGATTGATTGCATTATCTACTTCTTGAAAATCAATTTCAGAGAGAGACAATATCGAAAGAATGATTTTGTGCCATAGTTTAATGAATAATTTGTTGTTAAAACATTTTATTAATTGTCGGGGCGAGAGGATTTGAACCTCCGACTTCCTGGTCCCGAACCAGGCGCTCTAACCGGGCTGAGCCACGCCCCGAAAATTTTATTTTTGTACTCAAAAATAATCATATAATTTCAATATCTTTTTTGTAAGTTACCAAATTATTGAAAATTTATTGAACCTAAACAATGGTTGGTTAAAAAATTAGAATGATGTTAGAGATAAATTATTATTTAATTTTTATTTTTAATTCGTTTAGAGAGTTTGACAAAATAGTATTAACAATTAAAAATTAAATAGTAAAAAAATCACGCCTTCGAGAAATGATAATAAGAAATATTTTCAAAAACTAAAATTACCATATTTACTTATACTCAAGAGTATTTTATCTTTAAATACTATCCTAATAAAATTCAGTTCTCTATTAAGATTCAATTTAAAATCTTTTTTAACAGAATTTGTTTTTTGTATAACATTCTAAAAAAAAAATATTAAAAAAAACTTATAAAAACAAAATATTAAAATGTTAATACAAAGACTTATTATCGCTTATATTGCATTTAAAACTAATATTACTAGAGATAATACATCACTAATTAAAAGATGAATAATTAAGTTAGACGAAAATTTCAGATAGAATTTTAGGAAATAAGTAAGTTATTATAATAAAGTGATATGATTTTTGTTATGTTTATAAAAATATAGATAAAAATGTGATTCATTATTTATATAAATCAAATATATGAATCAATGGTTTAATTAAAATCTATAACTTTACTAATTTTAAAAAATTTTAAGAGAGCAAATTTATTTTTTAAGAAATCAGTTACACGAAAATGCAACTGAAAATTAAATCTCTCAGAGAATTTTTTGAGGATAATTTCTCAAATTTTAAATTCTGACAAAATGTATTAGTATTTTGATACTAACTTTATTTAATACAAAATTCAAAACATAAAAATTTAATGAGTTGCTCTATCAATATTTTTATTGAATTTCAAAATGAAAATTATTTTAATAACTGCATTTTATTTACAATTCTTTTATTATTAACTTGTAATACATTAAAATAAATTCCTGATGTTAAGCCACTTGCATCAAATTCTATCTCATAAGCACCAGCTAATTTATTTTCGTTAATAAGGGTTCTTATTTCTTTGCCTAAAATGTCATAAATTTTTAAAGTAATAAAACCATCTTCTGGAATTTCAAAATAAAGTTTTGTTATTGGATTAAATGGATTTGGATAATTCTTTAATTCTAAAACTTGCGATTTATAATCAACTTTTACTTTCAATTCATCGCTGTAAGTGAATTTTCCATCAGAATCAATTTGCTTTAATCTATAGGAATAGAAACCGTTTAATAAATTCTTATCAATGAATGAATAATTTTTAGGCGAGTTGCTATTTGCATATCCTCTAACAAAACCTATCTTTTGCCAATGAGAATCAGTTATATCAAGAGAATTTGTATATTTCCGTTCAATTTCGAAACCATAATTATTTGTTTCTGTTAAAGTTTGCCAAAAGAGTTTTACTTGATTTTTATGAGTCTCTAAGTTGAATACAAGTAATTCAATAGGCAATGGTTCGTCAGATAGCCCGTTTGTGTAATAAATATTATCAAGAAAAATATTTGCAACATTACTTACACTATTCTCACCATAAAACATAAATGAATTTAATGTTGCATTATTTGTGATTTGAGCTTTGTTTAAATCATCGCCAACAAGAATACCATTTACCCACAAGTCAAATTTATTTTGAGCAACGGAATAATAATTTGAATTGTAAGTATAAATATTTGTAATTGAAGAATTGTTACAATATATGTCCACAATGTAGTCTGAACCTTGAGCGAAAGGGCTTGGCGACAAAGCTGACCAAGTATCCCCGTTTCGGTAATCAGTTGAAATATTTCCACCTGAAGAAAATGTCCAACGTAATCCTGAAAATGTTTCAGTACCATTAAAGGCATTGTTATTAGAAAAAGATGAACCATTTCCTATAAATAAATACCAATTTCCAGAAGTTGCAGTATTTGAGCCATCACTATTACCCAATCTTATTAAAAATCTCATTGTAAATAAATTTGTAGGATTATTGATTGAGTAGATTGAAAATTTATTAACATCTGTTCCAGTTGGAGCCACGCCTCTTAAGTAAACTCCATTGCCAAAAGAAATATTTTGATTTTCTAAATTAAAAGAACCACCTTGATTACCAACTCGAACTCTGTCTTCACCACTTTCTGGTTGTGGTAAAAAATTTGTTGAGGCTCCTGAACTAAAGCTACCAATGCCATTACCAAAAGAATAAAACCAGTTAAAACTTGCTTGAGATTTAAGAACATAAACTGGCCCAGCTGGTGTTCCACCAAATTTTCTAATTCCGTGCGATTTCACAACTCCTATATATGCACCGTCGTAAACTGTATCTCCCGTACCTTCATTAAAGTCATAAAAAGCTACAGTTGAACTATCGGCAGAATAAGAGCTTACTTGATAATTACTTGAATACCTAATAATGTTTGAGATTCTAATATTATCTAAAAAACCAGAGAAGGAAGGATATTGAGTATTATCATAATCGTGTTTTTCAGCTCCAATTACTAAAAATGGATCATTCTGATATGAGGTAGCTCTACCAAGTCTATAGCTTATATTACCAGTAGGACCGTTTGAATATGAAGTGATAAGAACACCATTTATGAAAATTCTCATTTCACCACTTGTTTGATTTCTTGTAACAGCAATTGTGTTCCAAGTATTTTCTGGAACTACCTGGTTCGTAATTATTGTGTATGATTGACTCCCATTATTGACTCCAAAACATAATCTACCAGCTGCAAGCGAAATTCCGTAATCTCCATAGTCTCCTGGACCGAATATGTCTCTATCTAAAATTATATGTCCTAAAGTCCAGTCATCATTGGAGCCTTGAGTAGCTGAAGAACCTAGTGGATTTTCACTTAAAGTATATTTTAATTCAAATTCAATAGTGAATGAACCTCCAATATTTATTAGTTTTTGTGCATTATCTATAGGAATCTTAACCCTATCAATATCATTCACTCCATTTCCATAAAATCTTAAGCAATAATCTTGTGAAAAAGAAGAAGAAATCATTACAAGAAATAAAAAAAATAAACAAATGATTACTTTCATAATTATCTCCTAAATAATTTATTGATAGCTAATTAATACTTTATTAAAACTAAATAATTTTAAGCAAATATCAAATCAAATATTTATAAATTTTAAGGAATATAATAACTCACTGAAAATGCCAGTGAAATAATTCAAAAAAGATATTAGTAAAAAGAAATTAAAATTAATGTTATATAAAAATAGAAAGTAGAATTGTAGATATTGCTAATCATTTAAGCAAATTTTCAATGCTCTTATGTTAAAACAAGTTGATGTTAGGTTACTAACAATATCAAATGCATTATTGAAACTTTTAAATTCAACCAAATAGTCATTAATGTGTTAATTAAAAAATATGTGAGGATAATCATATTCAAAACTACAACAGTTAAAGATTTAAAGTATTTTCATCTAAATTCACTATTTTAATTTAAGTATTGAATTCTATTGTAATTATGAAGTAATTTTGCTAGCAGATTCTGAGCAATTTAAAGAAAACTAAAACAAAAATTTATCATCTTTTTTAATAAAAAATATTTGGAGTTTTATAATAATAATGTGAATTTTCAACTTTTTTTTAATATCTAAAGAGTATAAATTAAATATAAATTATTTCGAATATTATATCAAGTTCTTCAGCTAATAAGTTTTGAAACACAGAAACAAAAAATTTTGTTACTATTAAAAAAAGGATTAAACAGATATGGATCAAAATTTTTCCGAAAGATTGCAAGAAGTTATTCGATTAAGTAGAGAAGAAGCTCTAAGATTAGGTCATGATTATATTGGTACTGAACACCTTCTCCTTGGCACTATTAGAGAAGGTCAAGGTATAGCTGTTAAAATTTTGAAGAATCTTGATGTAGATTTAATGAAACTTAAAAAGGCAATAGAAGACACTGTAAGAACTTCTGGTGGGACTCTTACAATCGGAAATATTCCATTGACAAAACAAGCTGAGAAAGTATTAAAAGTAACACAAATAGAATCAAAAATTTACAAAGCTGATGTAATTGGAACAGAGCATTTACTTCTTTCCTTATTAAGAGACGAAGATAATATTGCAACACAAATTTTACATCAATTCAATGTTACCTATGAAGCTGCTAGAGCAGAATTAAATGATATTTTAAGTCAGAAATCAGTCAAAGATATACCCCAAAAATCTTTCTCTTCCGAAAGAAAACCAGAAAGAACAAAAACTCCTGTTCTAGATAATTTTGGTCGTGATTTAACTAAACTTGCTCTTGAAGATAAACTTGACCCAGTTGTTGGAAGAGAAAAAGAAATAGAAAGAGTTGCTCAAATTTTAAGTAGAAGAAAAAAGAACAATCCTGTTTTAATAGGTGAACCTGGAGTCGGAAAAACTGCAATTGCAGAAGGGTTAGCTTTACGAATTGTTCAGAAAAAAGTTCCGAGAATTTTACAAGATAAAAGAGTTGTAACTTTAGACTTGGCTGGTTTAGTAGCAGGAACTAAATATCGTGGTCAATTTGAAGAAAGAATGAAAGCTTTAATGAATGAATTAGAAAAAGCCGATGATGTTATTCTATTTATTGATGAATTGCATACAATTGTTGGTGCTGGTGGTGCCTCTGGCTCATTAGATGCTTCAAATATGTTCAAACCAGCTTTAGCTCGTGGTGATATTCAATGCATTGGCGCTACTACTCTTGATGAATATAGAAAATTTATTGAAACTGACGGTGCTTTGGATAGAAGATTTCAAAAAGTAATTATTGATCCTCCATCTTATGAAGAAACACTTCAAATTCTTGAAAATATTAAATTCAAATATGAAGAACATCATAAAGTTAGATATACAAAAGAAGCAATTGAAGCAGCAGTTAAATTGAGTAATAGATATATAACGGATAGACATCTTCCAGATAAAGCAATTGATGTAATAGATGAAGCTGGCTCAAGAGTTCATATGGGACATTTCGAAGTTCCAAAACATATTTTAGACTTAGAGCAAAGCGTTGAAGAAGTTAAACGAGAGAAATCGCGTGTAGTTAAGATGCAAAATTTTGAGGAAGCAGCTCGATTAAGAGATAGAGAAAGAAATTTATTATCACAACTTGAGGCTGCTAAAAGAGAATGGGAAGAATCTACTAAAGATTTAGTTCATGATGTTACTGAAGAAGATATTGCTACAGTTGTTGCAATGATGACAGGTATTCCGGTTAATAGAATTGCCCAAACTGAATCAGAAAAACTCTTAAATATGGAAGAGGCACTCAAACAAAGCATTGTTGGTCAAGATGAGGCAGTTAGTAAACTTGCCAGAGCGATTAGAAGAACTCGCGCAGGATTGAAAAATCCTAACAGACCTATAGGTAGTTTCATATTTCTTGGACCTACTGGTGTTGGTAAAACTGAATTATGTAAGGTGCTAGCAAAATATTTATTTGACTCTGAAGAAGCTCTTATCAGGATTGATATGAGCGAGTATATGGAGAAATTTTCTCTTTCTAGACTTGTTGGTGCACCTCCTGGATATGTTGGATACGAAGAAGGTGGACAACTTACTGAGAAAGTTCGAAGACGCCCTTATTCAGTTGTTCTATTTGATGAAATTGAAAAAGCACATCCAGATATTTTTAGTATACTTTTACAAGTATTAGATGATGGAATGCTTACTGATAGTTTTGGAAGAAAAGTCGACTTTAAAAATACCATAATTATTATGACATCAAATGTTGGTACTAAAGATTTGAAAAATGTCGGTTCATTCGGTTTCTCAACTAAAGAAGAATCCGATAAATATACTCATATGAAAGATACAGTTGAAGATGCAATGAAGAAATTATTTAATCCAGAATTCTTAAATCGAATAGATGATACTATAGTTTTCAGAAGTTTAAATAAAGATGATATAAAGAAAATTATTGATATAGAATTGAAAGACTTATTCCAAAATATTAAAGAGCAGAAAATGTCTGTAATTCTCGATGATAGTGCAAAAAATTTCTTAGTTGAAAAAGGATTTGATGAGAAATTTGGAGCAAGACCATTGAGAAGAGCAATTCAAAAATATGTTGAAGATCCTTTGGCGGAAGAAATTTTAAGAGGTTCATTTAAAGAAGGTTCTGTTATTGTTGCTAAACATTTTGAAAATTCAGAAGAACTTATTTTTATTGATGAAACTCCTGAAAAACCAATTCAAACTGAAACCTTATAATTTAATTATTTAAAATATTTTAAGGCTGTCTTATCAAAATTTTGAGACAGCCTTTTTTTTTGTTTAATTTTGTAAGAAAAAAAAGAGGTTATATGTCTTTGTTAGATAAACATCAATTAGATAATCAATTAAAAGAATTAGTTGGTTGGGAGTTTAATAATAATCAAATTGAGAAAGTATATAAATTTAAAGATTTTATAGAAGCGTTTTCATTTGTTAATGTTGTTGCATTAGAATCAGAAAAGATGGATCATCATCCTGATATATTAATTTTTAGTTGGAATAAAGTTAAAATATCCATATCAACCCACTCTGAGGGTGGTGTTACAGAAAAAGATTTTGAGCTTGCAAGAAAAATTGAATTAAGATTAAGTCAAAAAGTTTAAGGAAAATTTAATATTGACTTTAAGCGAAAATCAAATTTTTGATATCTTCTTAAAAACAAAAGCATTGCTCACAGGACATTTTCTTCTTACTTCAGGTAGGCATAGTGATAAATATTTTCAATGTGCAAAAGTTTTACAATACCCCCACTATACTGAACAAATTTGTTCTGTCTTATCGAATTTTTTCAAATACCATCAAGTTGACACAATTATTTCGCCTGCAATGGGTGGAATTTTAGTTGGCTATGAAGTTGCAAGGCAATTAGGTAAAAAATCATTATTTACAGAAAGAGAAGATAATAAGATGATTCTGCGCAGAGGTTTTAATTTAGACAATGGAGAAAAAGTTTTAGTTTGTGAGGATGTAATAACTACTGGTGGCTCCGTTTTCGAGGTGATTGATTTGGTTAAAAGCTTTAATGCTGAAATAGTTGGCATTGCTTCTATTTTAGATAGAACTAATGGAAATATAAAATTTGATTATCCTTTTAAAAGTGCATTAAAATTAGAAGTAGTTTCTTACTCCCCTGAGGAGTGTCCTATTTGCAAAGAAAATAAAATCCCACTTATAAAACCAGGCTCAAGAAAGGTCTTTAAATGAACTACTTGTTAAATAAACTAAACAATTTATTAAACGATGACTTATTATACAGACTTGTTTTAATAGTAATTACTATTACCTTGTCTTTTTTTCTATCAAAATTCATTGGTTTTTTAATAGAAAAAATCATTAAGCCATTTGTTAAAAAAACAAAATTAGAATTAGATGATATTATATTAAAATTATCTGGTAAGACTGTTTATAGACTATCCTTCGTCGCGGGTATTTATATATCCTTAAAGATTTTTGAAAAGGGAATTAAAAGTAAATCTAAATTCTTAGAAAAACCTTTAATTGAAATATATCCAATTTTAGAAAACATTATATTCATTGCGGAAATAATTCTCTTCATTGTTTTAATAATTGTTTTAACAATTACAGCTTTCAAAGTAGTAGATATTTTGTTTGATTACTATGCTGAAAAAATAAATGCAAAAGATGATAGAAATTTAAGTGGTAGTCTTTTTCCATTACTAAAAAAAGTTTCAAAGATTTTAGTCTTCTTACTTGGATTTGCTATTGTTTTGGCTAAATTAAAAATTGATATAAGTGCCTTTGTTGTTTCTTTAGGGGTTGGCTCGCTTGCAATTGCCCTTGCAGCACAGGAATCGCTTTCCAATATGATCTCTGGATTTATAATTATGATTGATAGACCATTTAGAATTGGTGATAGAATTCGTTATGCTGATAATCAAATTGGTGATGTGGTAGAAATTGGAATCCGAAGTACGAAAATTCAAGACTTTGATAATAATATTGTTGTAATTCCTAATAATGAAATTGTAAAATCCCGTTTAGTTAACATTACTTATCCAACTACATTAACACGAGTGGTTGTTGATGTCGGAGTTGCCTATGGCTCCGATATTAAAAAAGTAAAAGAGACTTTATTAAAAGCAGTTGAAAATGACCCATATTTGTCTAATCAAAAAACTCCTAGTGTCTATTTTATAAATTTTGGTGCATACTCATTAGATTTTCGACTTATTGCTTTTACAGATCATTACTCTGATGCATGGGATATGCAGTGTAGAGTTAGAGAAAAAATTTATGAATTACTAAAACAGGAGAATATTGAAATACCATTTCCTCAAACAGTTATTCATAAAGCAAATTAATTTACAATAAAATGAAAATTAAGTTTCAAATATTTAATATTCTTGTTATCAACTTTATTTTTTTTAGTGAAATTCTTTGCCAATCACATTTTAATAAATTTTTTGAAGATAAGTCATTAAGAATAGATTATTATCACGGTGGTAATTATAAATCAGAGTTTTTTGTGATTGATGAATTAATTGAAGAAAAATATTGGGCTGGTAATAAAAATAATCTAATTTATCCATTTGATTATGGTAAATACCAGATTGTTGTTAAAGATTTTAATACTGAAGAAATAATTTATTCATACAATTATTCAACACTTTTCAGTGAGTGGCAAACCACCGAAGAGGCAAAAAGACTTGATAAAATATTTCATGAGACAGTATTGATACCGTTTCCAAAAAATAAAATTAAATTGGAATTTTACTCAAGAGATTCTTTGAATATTTTTCAACTTAAGCACAAAATTTCTATTGATCCCTCTAATCCTTATATAATTAAAGAGCAAAAGAATAGTTTTATTTCAAAAACTATTCTAGAAAATGGCTCACCTGAAAATAAAGTTGATATAGTTTTCATTCCTGAAGGTTATACTTTTAATGATAGTATAAAGCTATTAAATGATGCCAATAGGTTCACTGAATATCTTTTCAATTCATCTCCATTCAAAGAGAATAAGGACAAATTCAATATTAATTTAGTTTTTGCTTGGTCGTTAGAGTCTGAAACTGATAACCCACCAAAAAATATCTGGAAAAACACAATCTTAAATTCAAGATTTTATACTTTTTATTTAGATAGATATTTAATGACAACTGATAATAAAGTTTTAAGAGATATTGCCTCGAATGTTCCTTATGATCAAATCTATATTTTAGCAAATACAAAAGAATATGGAGGCGGTGCAATATATAATCATTATGCAGTTTGTGTAAGCGATAACAAATTCTCAGAATATATTTTTATTCACGAATTCGGACACAGTTTTGCATTTCTTGCTGATGAATATTATGATTCAGAAGTTGCTTATGAAAATTTTTATAAACTGGATGTTGAACCATTAGAATCTAATATTACTACTCTTATAAATTTTGAAAAGAAATGGAAAAATCTCATTAAAGAAAATATTCCAATTCCAACCCCAGTTTCTAATGAGTATAAGAATGAAGTTGGAGTTTTTGAAGGAGGGGGATATTCTTCTAAAGGTATTTACAGACCTCAATTGGATTGCACTATGAAATCTATATCAGTTGATAATTTTTGTTTGGTATGTAAAAATAGCATCATTCAAATGATAAATTATTATTGTAATCAGGATTAAAAGTGGATCAGAAAAAATTACATAGAACCATAGAGAATATTGCATCAAAAAAATTCAATGATGAACAAGAGATGTTAATCAGTGTTCTGGAACAAATTGTTAATGATAAAAATTTCAACATCACTGGCGGTAGAATCTGGAAACTAGAACCTGCTTCGCATTCTTATAAATTACTGTATCAAACCGGTATGATGGAAAAAATTGATCCTAAATTCAGAATAAGGTTAAAATATTATCCCGAGTTTGATAGAATTGCAAATGAGAGAACAATTTTAGCAAATGAAACTTTAAACGAATTAAAAAAGAAAGGTATATTCAAGTATTCTGCAACTGGAGTTGGTAATAAGATAAAACTTAATAGTAAAGTTTACTACGAATACATATTGGCGTTAAATAGTGATTCACTTGACGAAGAATTTAGATTAAATATGAGCATTATTGCTACTGCTCTAACATCACAGATAAAACAAAGAAGAATTCTTGCAAGTGCCTCAAACTTAAAAGCTGATTTAGATAAAGCGCGCCAATTACAAAGAAGTATTTTACCAGAACACGAGTACCATTTTAACTCTTATGAGATTTTCGGTTTAACACATCCTGCTGAAATAGTTGGAGGAGATTTTTTTGATTATCTTGAAATAGGGGAAGATAATGACAGATTGGCCATTGCTGTAGGTGACGCTGCAAGTAAGGGAGTTGCTGCCGCAGCAGAAGCAATGTATATCTCTGGTGCTTTAAGAATGGCAAGCAATTTTGAAATAAAAATTACTCCTCTTATGAAAAAAATGAATCAACTTGTCAACAAAATTTTTCAAGATGATAAATTTTCTTCACTTTTTTATGGAGAAATTTCAATTGATAAAAAAGGTCTTTTCCTCTATACTAATGCTGGTCATAATCCACCAATTTTTTACAATAGTCATAAAAATAAAATTGAATATTTGATGGTTACAGGTCCCGTCTTAGGTCCTGTTCCTCACGCTAAATATGATATCGAAAGTATTAATATTTATCCTAATGATATTCTACTAATTTTTACAGATGGAATAATTGAATCAACTAATTCAAAAGGTGAACCTTATCCCGAAATTCGTCTTGTTCAATTATTAAAACAACATAAGAATAAAAATCCAAAAGAAATTGCACTTATTATACTTGATGATATTTTGAATTTTAATAAAAATGGTACTTATTCAGATGATAAAACACTCGTTGTAATTAAAAGAAATTAACGGGGTAAAAAATTATGATAAAATCAGTAAACCCATCAAACAATCAATTGATTAAAGAATATCCTGAAATTGAAAAGGGGAAATTACAATTTATTATTTCAGAATCTAAGAAAGTATTTAAAGATTGGTCAAACACAAACTTTTCCTTTCGTACTGAGATATTAAAAAAAGTAGCAAAGATTTTAATTGAAGATAAAAAAAGACTTGCAGAATTGATGACGCTTGAAATGGGAAAGCCTATACTTCAATCTTATGCAGAGGTTGAAAAGTGTGCTTGGGTTTGTGAATTTTATGCTGAAAATGGTGAGAAGTTTCTATCTGATGAAATTATCAAAACTGATTTCACTAAAAGTTATGTAACTTTTCAGCCACTGGGAATTATATTTGCAATAATGCCGTGGAATTTTCCATTATGGCAGGTATTTCGCTATGCTGCTCCTACTTTGATGGCAGGTAATACCTGTATATTAAAACACGCTTCAAATGTTAGTGGTTGTGCTATTGCTATTGAGGAAATTTTCTTAAAAGCCGGCTTACCTCAAAATGTATTCAATACAATTTTATTAAGCGCCTCACGAATTGAAGAGTTGATTTCACATCCAGATATTCAAGCAATATCTTTAACTGGAAGCGTTCCCGCTGGTAGTTCTGTTGCCGCTTTGGCTGGTAAATATTTGAAGAAGACACTTTTAGAATTAGGGGGCAGTGACCCTTATATTGTTCTTAAAGATGCAGATATTGAATTAGCTGTAGAGACTTGTGTTACTTCTCGTCTTATAAATGGTGGGCAAAGTTGCATTGCTGCTAAAAGATTTATTGTTGAAGAGGATATTTATAATGAATTCGTTGATAGATTTGTCTCTTTAATGGAAACTAAAAAAATGGGTGACCCATTTAATCAAAATAATGATTTAGGACCACAAGCAAGTGTGAAATTGCGAGATGAATTACATCAACAGGTAATTGAAAGCATAAAAAGAGGTGCAGAACTAAAATTAGGCGGTTTTATTCCAAATGTGATTGGTGCATTTTATCCGCCAACTGTTTTAACTAATGTTCTTCCTGGAATGCCCGCTTTTGATGAAGAATTGTTTGGTCCTGTTGCTTCTATAATAAAAGCTAAAGATGAAAATGATGCAATAGAATTAGCTAATAATAGTATCTTTGGGTTAGGAGCAGCAATATTTACAAGTGATTTACAGAAAGGTGAGATGATTGCTAAAACTAAATTGAATGCCGGTAATTGCTTCGTCAATGCTTTTGTTCGTTCTGATCCTAGACTGCCTTTTGGAGGCATTAAACAATCTGGATATGGTAGAGAATTATCAATTTTTGGTATTAGAGAATTTGTTAATATAAAAACGGTTGTAGTTAAATGAATCAGGATACATTAAAAATTGATAATATAAATGATTCAATCATTACCTGTATTGATACAATAATCCAGAAATTTCTTCCACCCCCAGAGCCAATTTTTCCGAGAGATGATTTAATAACTACATTACAAGGAATAGCTATAGTTGTTTTTATTGGTTTATTAATTGGACTGGAAAGAGAATTTTCAAGAAAGAAAGATGAGAAAATTTTTGCAGGTATTCGAACTTTTCCACTTATTGGATTATTGGGATTTTCATCTGCTTTAATTTCCTCAATAACTGTTGAATGGTTTTATCCATTTTTTTTCCTTGGATTTGCAGGTATTGCTACTGCAGCTTATTACTCAGCTGCAATAAGAGGGCGTAGAGGAAGTACTACAGAAATAAGTGGATTTTTAGTTTTTATTTTGGGTTCTTTGGTATTTTGGGGCTATATGCAGTTACCTGTAATTCTTGCTATTATAATAACTTTATTTCTCTCTCTAAAGATACAATTACGAACTTTTGTTGGTCTAATTAGCACTGAAGATATTTATGCAACACTGAAACTTGCAATAATAACTTTAATTGTGTTACCAGTTCTACCTAACAAATCATTCGGTCCTTTCAATGTCTTAAATCCAACTCAAATTTGGTATATGGTAATTTTTGTGAGTGGATTAAGTTTTCTTGGCTACATACTTATTAAACTATACGGAAATCAAAAAGGAATCTTATTTACAAGTATCTTGGGCGGATTAGTATCAAGCACAGCTTACACCTTTTCAATTAGTAAAAAAAGTGTTTCTGAAGAGGGATTATCATTTAATTATGGTCTGGGAATTATAGCTGCTTCTTCAATGATGTTTTTAAGAGCATTTATAATCATTTTAATATTAAATATTTCATTTGCTAAAAACATATTATTACCTTTTATAATTTTTGCGACATTCGGTTTTATTATTTATTTGATTTTTTATAATAAATTACATACTCAAACTGAAAGCGAGATTTTAATCAAAAATCCTTTTGAACTAAAATCAGCATTTTTATTCGGAATTATATTTGCTGTTACGATATTCTTAACAAAATTAGCGCAAGTTTATTTAGGTAATCACGGAGTTTATTTAGCAAGTTCTTTGGCTGGATTTTCAAGCATTGATGCTATTATAATCGCGCTATCAAAATTTTTCAATATTTCGATACAACCAATTGATGCAAAAAGAGCATTGATTTTTGCAACGGTAACAAATACATTAATTAAAATCATAATTACTATAATTTGGGGAAGCAAAACTTTAAAAAATGTTGTAATCAAAGGACTTACTGCGATTCTTTTAATTCAAATTCTATATCTAATTTTTCTTTTTATATAGGATGAATAATTATCTTTTAAGCATTCAATATGATGGTACAAATTATAGTGGTTGGCAAAATCAAAATAACTCAAGAACTATCCAAAATGAAATTGAAAAGAATATTAGCATTATCTTAAAAAGGAAAATTAAAATTATAGGAGCTGGTCGAACTGATGCTGGTGTTCATGCGTTAGATCAAAAAGCAAATTTCAAAGTTGAACAAGAAATTGATCTTTATAAATTTCAGTATTCACTTAATTCAATCTTACCAGCAGATATTTCAATAAGAAGTATTATTAAAGTTTCTGAGGGATTTAACGCCAGATTTGATGCTCGTAACAGAACATATATCTATTTGATTAATAGATTCAAATCACCTTTTTACAAAAACTATTCTTTTTTCTATCCTTATCAATTAGATATAAATAAGTTAAATTTTTTATCCGAATTATTATTGGGAGAAAATGATTTTTCTTCTTTCTCAAAAAAAAATAATGAAGCAAATAAAGTTTGTAATGTATATTTTGCAAAATGGTATAAAAAAAATGATTTTATATTATTTAAAATTACTGCGAATCGATTTTTACGAGGAATGGTTCGTTCTATAGTTGGAACACTCCTTAAATTGGAAAAAAATTGTTCACCAAAAGATAAATTGATAGAAATAATTGAAGCAAAAAATCGTTCTTTTGCTGATGAAAATGTCCCAGCTAAAGGTTTATTTCTTTACAAAGTGGAGTATTAAATGATAAACTTCAAATCCAGAGTAGCTTTAGTAACTGGTGGAAGTCGTGGTATTGGCGCTTCTTGTGTTAAATACTTTGCAATAAATCATTGTTCGGTTGCGTTTACTTATAACAAAAGTTACAATGACGCTCAAAAATTAGTTAAGAGGTTTTCAAAACTGACGAAATGCAGAGCATACAAAGCTGATGTTTCAAAATTTGATGAAATAAAAATTTGTGTTGAAAAAGTCATTAATGATTTCGGTCAAATTGATTTTTTAATTAACAATGCAGGAATTTGGAAAGAAGGGAAAATTGATAAAATGAGTGTTGAGGACTGCGCTGAAACAATTCAAGTTAACCTCACTTCTGCTTTTTATTTTTCAAAATTAGTTGTGCCTTATATGAAGAAAAAAAGATTTGGTAGGATTATAAATATTTCATCAACTGCGGGTCAAAGAGGAGACGCAAAATATTCTCACTACGCTGCTTCGAAAGGTGGTTTGATTGCTTTTACAAAGTCACTAGCGGAAGAGTTAGCAGAATTTAATATTCTCGTTAATTTTGTTGCACCTGGTTGGGTCTGGACTGATATGTCTATTCAATATTTAAGTAATAAAGAAAATTTAGAAAAAGAAATAAATGAAATACCTTTGCGTAAAATTCCAAGTCCTGATGATATAGCAGGTCCAGTCATATTTTTAGCTTCAGACCTCGCCAAACATATAACAGGTGAAGTAATTAATGTTAATGGTGGCTCATTAATGTGTGGTTGATATGTTTGATTTAACTTCATTACATCAAAAGGTTATTCATTTTCCAATTGCTTTACTTTCTATCTATCCTTTTTTTGAATTATATGCGTTATTAAAAAAAGGCGAATTAGTTGATAAAATTAATCTTATTCTGATTACTTTAGGAACAATTAGTTTATCAATTGCACTAATAAGTGGT
>Ga0308420_1000678_pt1 | contig 17270 bp, 16 predicted proteins | sample HotsprSampleMS55_FD_203802 | JGI IMG/M metagenome (GOLD analysis project Ga0308420, IMG submission 203802) | Hot spring phototrophic mat microbial communities from Mushroom Spring, Yellowstone National Park, Wyoming, United States - 20090730_MS55 ... | reverse complement strand
ACAGGCGGAACTGACCTGCGGCGCTGCCAGCACCTCGAACCCGAGATCGCGAAAGATGCGAATGCCCTGTTCGAGATACCGCGCGCCGGAAAGACGCGCGTCGCGGCAGAGAATAACCTTCTGAACCTCCAGGTTCTCGCGAAAATAGCACGCTTCAGCATACGCCAGACGTTCGGACAGATCGAGTGTCAACTGCTGCGCTGGCGTGCGAATATCGTAGGCTTTGAACATGCTCAGATCAAGATGGGTCACACACGTACTCCTGTTACGTCCTGAGCACAGATTGAGCGCAAACGCCCGTGACGATTGTAGGGGAAGCGCGGAGAAGCGTCAATCCCCTGAGCAACAATGCAATAACGGCGGACCGGCCAACCCGAGCTTCATAGCAATTGTCAATAACTCTGCCACCAGTGGCGGCGGTATCTTGAACAGCCGTTCCTGAGAGACAGAGTCAACATCAAGAACGCCATCGTGGGCAACAATACAAGCGGAGGCGGTTGCGCTGGCGCCATTGATAATGTGAGTGGCGTGAACTTTGCCACCGACTCAAGCTACGGAGCGAGCTTTACGCAGGTTCCTTCCGCCCAGATCAACCCGGAGTCACTCCAGGTCAACCCGCCGGAGACCACGACCACCCATGCGCTGCCTGGGGGCAGTGTGGTCATCGATGCTATCACGGACTGCACCGATTCTGAACGGGAGTCCAGTCGCCGAGACCAGAGAGGCGTGGCGCGGTCTCAGGGAGCGGGGTGCGATGCGGGGGAACTTCGAGTTTAGCAGTTTCCAGCTGTATCTGACGCTGGTGTTCAGTGAGCAGTGCTTATCGGAAAAACTGCAGGCTGGCTTTCCAGCCTGCCCGGACAGCGTGGAAAAAGGCTGTCCCGCTGACTTGACACTCAAGCGCCGTCCCATTATACTGGCAAACGTTCCAGGTGGGAATATCGTGTCTATCGTTCCGTATACGCTTCAAATGCGGCGTGGAAGATCGGAACCAGCGCGTAAAACTCATCAGCGGTCAGTCCGGTCATAGCGCGCAATTTCGCCGGATTTTCGATAATGGATCGGTATTTACACATCATTTTTCCCTCCATTTCAGTTCTTATGAAAATAGCATACCATTAAGCCTTAATAAAGTCTATTTACAACTTAACCGTTACCAAATTGTATTCACCAAAAGGATAGTCGGTAATCACCACCTTCCGCCAAGACCTTTCCTCTCCCACAAGATGATAGGAAAGAGGATTCGGAGTGGACAACTGCCAGAAGAAGAGTTTTCAGGATCGCTCTAACACTTTATCTTGCTAATGCACTCGAGAAGAGGTGACTTTTGGACGGAACATCTCGTATTCGGGTAGCAGCAGTCCAATTTGGCGTAGGTACAGACCTGACTGCGAACTTACAAACTTGTCTGCAAATGATTGACCAGGCAGGACAGGTTAAGCCTGATGTCATGGTTTTGCCGGAATTTATTAATCACCTCGCCTGGTATGAGAGTCCGGAACATTGCTATGCTGTATCAGTTGCCCCGGATGACAAATTTTTGCAAGCCATCGCAGCCAAAGCTAAGTTGTATCGCTGCTATATCAAGGTCAATGTTACCATGCGTCGGGATCGGAGCAAGGTGACAGGTACAAATATCCTGTTTAATCCAGGCGGGCAGATTTGTGCCATGAATGACAAGCAGGTTTTGATGGGGAATGAGAACAACTTCTTGACTCCCGCTACTGATATTGCTCCTGTGATTGAAACTGAGTATGGGCGGCTAGGAATGTATGCTTGCATGGACGGAGTCATCCCCGAAGTAGCGCGATCGCTTGCTATTCGGCGTGCACACCTGCTGCTTAATAGCCTGAACTCATTTGCGATTGATGAAGCTGCGCTGCATATTCCGGTGCGTGCAGCAGAGAACAAAGTGTTTGTGGCTGCTGCCAATAAAGTCGGTTCGCTTGTCCCTGAAGAACTGCGCGAAACAGTTGCAGCGCGATTGAAGATTCCCCCCGAATTTCTTGAAGGGTCAGGAGAAAGTCAAATTGTTGCTCCAGATGGTAGGACTCTTGCAAAAGCGCCGATGCGGGGTGAAGCAGTAATTTTTGCCGACATTGATTTACGCGAAGCAGAGAACAAGCTGCGACCCGACGGTACGGATATTTTCTTGACCCGACGCCCTGAATTGTATACCCCCTTGGGGTCACCTCCTCAAGAGAGTCACTACAAGAGTGGAGCGCCGGATGTACTGGCAGGAGTTATCCAGGTTTCAGGTAGGGGACAGGAGGCGCTTGCGTTCGCTGCAAAAAAGGTTGCTGAAGGTGTAGCGGCAGGAGCAAAGCTTATCGTGTTGCCAGAGCTGTTCCACATCACCACGTTTAATTATGCTGAAGAGGTCTCTTACGAGATGATTCGCGCGCTTCAGACCGTAGCAAAGAATTGTTATGTCGCCACTTCAATCGTGGAAGATGGAACCCACACAGGCATATTATTCAACCACAATGGAGTGGTACTAAAACAGCCGCAGCTACACTCTTGTGGTAGATACTCCTGGTCCGAATTAGGAAATACATTGAACGTATTTGATTGTGAATGGGGACGCATAGCGCTGATAGTGGGGAATGACTCGATTTATCCTGAAACGTTTCGTCTGGCGGCATTGCAAGGTGTTGAAGTAGTTGCTGTGCCGACACAGGTTTTAGAAGAGTGGGAAATGACGTTGGGATTCAAGGAGCGTGCCGCTGAAAATAGAATGAACATCTTGGTCGCTAGTTCAATTGCAAGTGGCATCTATGCTATCACCAGAGATTTTACACTGTGGACGGAATGGCGCAATCGTCCCTTCGATGGTAACATCAACTCTCCGGTTGTCACGATGACGCAAAGTGATGGGCTTAAATTAGCCACGATTCATCCGGCAGCAGCAGCCAACAAGATGATATCTTATCGCACGCATCTGTTGAATAGCAGACCATGGAGACTGGCGCAGCCAATAATTTCGTGATCCCCGAAAAAGAAAGGATGGAAAGATGACAGCAGATACAGCGCAAAATCTGGCTGATGTGCTGGATGCGCATGCACCTGTTGATAATACCGAAACGTTTCGCTACTTACTGAGCGTTCGTGAAAAAGCATGGGAAATCATCCGCACAAACATACATTTGCGCGAAGATTTGAAGTGCAGAGATATTCAACAAATTCCAGATACTCAGGGAAACATTGTTGGCAATATACACACGTATACGAGCGAAAAGGTGGACTGGGTTGTCCGTTCGTGGATAGGAAGGCCAGAGACAGGCTTTACAAACATTCACCTGACTTGCTGGATGAGCGAAGAAACAGATGTTCCACATCTGGGCCTGGCTTTGGGAACTGCTCCAGATGTCTTTTGCTATGTAGACTTCCTCCCCCGCTATGACCCTCCGCTGAATTTTGACCATTTGAACCAGTATCACGAAACGATGAATGAGACCTGGGTTGCCCTACGCCGAAATCCACGCTATAAGACCTTCACTCCAGTTCATTTGTACACTCGCTCAACGCTCTCGCCGATCGCGATTTGTGGTTTGTTACCTTTTGACGATTTTAGAGCGGTTGTGGAGCCGGTCATGTTACAATACGTGCGCCAATGGGTGGAGTTTGTCAGAAATGCGAATCCATTGGAAGCTGAAAAGCGTGCTGCTATCAAGCAACGCGATATATTACTACGTCGCACTATTGTAGAAAAAGACCCCGCTAACATCCTGGCAGATCGTTTGGTGGGCGTACCTATGCGTGAACGATTAGTACGCATTTTACACGCTGAAGAGCGAGAATGAAAGTTGAAAGCCTGATAGTTCACTATGAACTTGATAAGTACTCAGTTCCCTATATTGATCGTGGGTGCAGGTCCAGTAGGTCTTTCGCTTGCACTGGCACTGGCGCGGAAGGGTATTCCGGCTGAGGTCTTTGAGAAAGACCCCGAACTCAACGTGCAAATTCGCGCCAGTACGTTTCATCCCAGAACTTTGGAGTTATTCCAGGAATGGGGCGTAGTAGAGGAGGTCGTTCGATATGGATACAAGGTGAACCGTCTGCAGTACTGGGAACGCTGGCCTCGCCGATTGATTGCTGAATTTGATTATGCCTGTATCGCTGGCGACACACCTTTCCCGTATCGGTTGCAATGTCCACAGCACATCGTCACGCGCATTTTGAAGCCTGCCGTCGAAGCCACCCCGACAGGTAGCGTTCACATGGGGCACGAGCTGATAGACTTTACTGATCACGGAACCCGCGTGACTGCGCGGTTTGCTACTGCGTATGGGATTGTTGAACGCCAGGGTGCGTATCTGATAGGGGCGGATGGCTCTCACAGCACGGTACGCAAGCGACTGAACATCGGCTTCAAAGGAAAAACATACGAAGATCGTTTCTTACTGATCGGTAGCGATCTTAAGATTAGCTCTCTATTCCCCGATGCAGCGCCAGTGTGCTACATCTTCGACCCGCAAGAATGGGTCATTATCCTGAATTTGCCCGACATCGTGCGCGTTGTGTTTCGGATGACAAATGATGAAGACGAAGCGGTAGCTTTACGAGAGGAAAATCTGCGGGCACGTATGGAGAATTTCTTCGGCCAGATGCCCTCCTTCAACATCAAGACGACGCAACTGTATCGCGTTCACCAGCGCGTTGCCGATACATTTCGGATTGGACGCATCATTTTAGCTGGTGATGCTGCGCACAACAATAACCCTGCCGGTGGAATGGGCATGAATAGTGGTATTCATGATGCTGCCAGTTTAGCCGATAAATTTTATCGTATACAGAACGGAGAACCGGAGTCCCTTCTCGACGTCTATGCCGAAGAGCGTCGGCGATATGCGATGGAGTCGGTGCAGCTTTATACCGATCAGCAGTACACTAGCATGGTAATGAGCGATGAAGCAGAGCGCAAGCGCCGAAATCGAATTCTTTCAGAGACTGCCAAGGATCTGGCAAGAGCGCGAGCATATCTGTTGCGAGCCAGTATGTTAGAAGATCGAATATAAAGATCATTACCACCCTCTCCACTCCCATTTTGGAAGAGAAAGGGGGATGAATGCAACGCAATGAGGAACGGTTGGGGATCATCAGAAACTATCTCAGTATTCCCGCAGCAAAGTTCCACATCCATATACCTTATCCATAATTCCGTTATCGCGAAGGGCCATCCACCATGTTGCAGCATTGATTGCGATAACAGGTTTACCCAACCAGCGTTCGGCCTCGTCGGCAAGACTGACCATGCTCAAGTTCGTGCCGACCTGTACCAGTGCATCAGCATCTTTATTGACCTCTATAAGCGCACGGCGCAATTCATCCTGGGTTACATGAGCGATAGAGACTGCCGTTGGACAGCGAAGCCCCTTGATAGCTGTCACTTCAAAGCCCAGGTCATTGAAGAATCGCACAACGTTGTTGTCGCCGATCGGTTGATACGGTGTCACGACGCCGATCTTCTTCGCACCGAACACTTTGAGTGCGCGCTCACAGGCTTCGGCGCCGGTGGCCACGGGCAAGCCGCCAGCCCAATCGGAAATCATTTTGGTAAACCTGCGATTCCCTTCGACGCCATCCCAGAACGTTTCGGCACTCATGCCCATTACCATGTAATCCGGTTCGGCGGTTAACATGCGCTCTATAGCATACTTGATTTCCATGCGAATTTGCTTCAGCAGATTCACAAACGCTTCATCACTGCTCAAATCCTGATCACGAATGTGAATGCGTGAGATATGCGCTGTCACACCTGGCACCGTCATACGGTAAAAATCAGGCTCTACGATCGTATTCGTGCTGGGAATGATCACGCCAAACTTTTTGCGATAACCGAGTTGGTCTGGCATAGGTGGAATCTCCTTTCTGCACATGCGGTTGCCGCGAATTGCCGTGGACTACATCTTGACAAACCTGTCAGAATGTTATAACATTATAACACATAGATCATCCCACAGCGATGCTCTTTCTACATTGCGTAACATTCTACAGCCGATCCGACTGGCGTTGATCTCACTTGAATCATCTGCTGGAGAGCAGATATATATGTTTGGTTCGCTGCCCGCCTTTGTTAGAGCGTGATCAAAAACCCGGGTTTGTGGTATTACGATTCTGGACACGGCTCTCTGATGCGTAGAAGGAGCGTATGCCGAACCGTGAGCGTCGATTCTATCCAACGCAGGATGCAACCGAATCTGAGCGACGCGCAATGGGCCGCCGTTCCGCCACCCATCACCACTTCCTCACCGAAGGTGCAGACGCCCGACCGACATCGATCTCCGTGCAATCGTCAACGCGCTTCGCTCCAACCATCGCACTGCTCGCCAATAACGACGGCTTCCGGCTGATGCTCCGCCGATGAGTTCCGTTCGCTCCTCTTTTGACAGATGGAATCGTGATGGAACATTTATCAAAATACATAATACGCTGCGTCAACCGGCGCGAAAAGCGTTGGATTGCGACCCGGATTCGTCAATGTTTCTGATCACGCCCTCAGGCTACATACATTAACATTTCGGGTGTGAAAATGTCGATCATTTGTAATGGCTATGCCGATACACCGCATGGGCAAATTCATTACCGGCAACTCAGGAGGGTTGATCAACCTGTGTTGGTGCTTTTGCATCAAACAGCCAGCTCAGGGCAAATGTTTGAACGTTTGATGATGTTGCTCGCCGAAGATTTCCAAACGATTGCACCCGATACACCCGGATTTGGAAACTCGTTTCCTCCGCCTGAGGGATTCACTATTGAATTTCTTTCCTCCGCACTTTACACAGCACTGAAAGCGCTGGATGTTCACTTTTGCTATGTATTCGGTCATCACACAGGGGCGGCAGTTGCGGTTCAGATGGCTTATACACACCCCGAATTTGTCCAAAAAGTAGTACTTTCTGGCCCGCCACTACTTAGTGAAGCCCAAAAGGATCGACTAAAAGCCAGTCTGAAACCGATAGAACTTGCTGAAGATGGGACACACCTGATAGCCGATTGGCATCGCATTCGTCAGCGCGACCCTTCCCTACCACTCGAGATTGTTCAGCGCGAGGTATTGCTTACCCAGATAGCGCACAGGGCGGCTCAGCGAGCTTATCAGGCAGTTTTTGAGCAACCACTCGGACGACAGTTATCTGGTCTACAACAACCCGTCATGATTATAAGCGGTGAATACGATACACTACGGGACTCCGCAGAACCTGCCTGTTCGCTCCTGAAAAACGGGCAGATTTGTACGATTCCAGACGCAGGACCCTATCTGTGCGACCAAAATGCTCCAGAAGTTGCACAAATACTTCGCACTTTTCTGGCAGAAACTCAGGATTGAGCATATCAGGAACCACTACAGACAAACAAAGGGGAGTAAAATGCTAACTTTACTTTACTTTGTTATCGTATTGGCCTTTGCCTATTTTGCGTGGCATGCTCTACAAATCTATCGCCGTGAACGAACGCCGTACATCTTGTTGTTGATCTTCGTCCTTGCCGGATTAGTTTATGATACCCTGATCATTCTCCTGGGACGCTTCATTGGAGAAGGTGAGATTCTGAAGATACTGAATGCCGGGCGATACCTGGTGCACGGAGTCGCCACGCCTTTTTTGATAATATTCGGCTTTGGAGTCCTGCGTCAGGCTGGCGTAGGCTGGTCACAAGGAAGAATGAGTCACCTTCTTATCTGCGTTCTCACTACCTTGCTTATAGGATTGGGGATTTATGAAGATGTTCTCATGCTCGATCTACAGCCGCGTGTTGTAATGGACACATTGCGTTATACCAACGAAGGTGGGTTAAGGGGACCTCCCATTCCGGCTTTGTTGACAATACTCCTGCTTATATTGTGGGGAATTGTTCTGTGGCGCAAGTCCGGTTGGTGGTGGCTGGCAGCCGGAGCGTTGCTGATGTTCATCGCTGCCGGACTGGGTATGGGCAACACATTTTATATCGGTAACCTGGGTGAAGTTATGCTTTGCCTGGCTAGTGTACTGACGGCACGGAAATTTTTCGGTCTGACGAACAATGACAGGGGGCTGGGATGGAAACCTACACTCTCTCCTTAGCACTTGTGGATTTTTTGCCGGTTCTGTTTGCCGCTATCGGACTGTACTTCATCATACGGATGGTAGCGCATGTCAATCCACGCCAGGGACGGGTAGCAACAGTAGGTGTCCTCTTGACAGTGGCAGGAGGGCTGTCGAAAGCAAGCTGGAAACTTGTTATGGCGCTCTCGCAAAGTCAGGTTAACCTGACTTTGCTTGATGACGCACTGTTTGTTCTGATGGCGCCAGGCTACACTCTCATCGCCTGGAGCGTCTGGCAAACCTCTCGCTCGGTGCGTCAGCAAAAGACTTTTCATGTCTGGCTTCCTCCAGCCACTCTGATTGTCCTGACCTTTGCAGGCGCCATTTCTCTTTACGTAGCGAACCCATCTTCGCCTGCGTGGGAGCGTATCCTGCTTAGCGTCATGGTGTTGGCAACAATCGTGACAGGAGTCCTGCTCATCATATTTGCCTTCCGCCAAAACCTAACATCGGTAGGTTGGCTGCTGATTGTTAACTTGATCGGCGTTTTTGTTCTCAGTGGTATGGCTCGCATGGAGCAGACTATAACTTTGCAATGGTTTGAGCAATCCATCAATGCTATTTCCTGGCTGGTATTTTGGGTGGCAACATCCAGAATGTATCAGCACGTACGTGACAACTTCGATGCAGGCTCTGTGCGCACTATGCAGGCTGCTTCGGTATAACGCCGCCTGCCAGAGGCTGAATCGTAAGTTTAGCGAAAGACGGTCAGTTCGGTCATAGCACGTAATTTCGCTGGATTTTCGATAATGAGTCGATACTTGAACATCTTGTTTCCCCTATTTTCAGTTCTTATGAAAATAGTATACTATTAGACCTTGATGAAGTCTGATGTAAAACATTATGGCACTCTGACCGGCCAAGCTGTAGATACCCAAGGGCAAATTGTTTCGGCTTCAGTGACCGTGTTAGCGGGCAGATTGCGAGTCTTTGAAAAATAGTTCAGGACGAAAAACTCAATCGGGTGTGGGTTTATATGTTGACTGCGTAAGCCATCGCTTTGTCGGTGGTGAAAACCGCACTCGCGTCGGTTATGGATAACCAGGAGAGGCCATGATTCGTTCGTTGTACCGTGCCGTCGTTTTACCAGATGCCAGTCAACCTTTCAACGTCCTATACCTGAAAGTGTACTACCATGCTACCTGTACTGGTAGCGAAGCAGAGTCCATGACGGGTGTAATGCCAGCAGACCTGTCTCATGCACCTATGCCGATTGTGCTCTTCTTCAACGGCATCAATATTGGCATCGAAAGTTATCATTGGCTGGCGCTCAAACTGGCACGTGCCAATCTGGTAACAGTTCTTTACACGTATGTCGCAGAGACCCTTCCTGGCGTCATTGGCCTTACTCCTGGTATTGACTTATCAAAGGTGAGACCCGACACATATGGCAGTGCTCCTACCTGCCCTGCCATTCAACCGATTTTGGATTGTCTGGCCAGACTCAACCAGGATGAGAGAAGCCCTCTCTATCGTGCATTAGATCTAAACAACATCATTCTTGGCGGTCACTCTGCAGGCGGTACGGTAGCCCTCCAAAATGGGCAATTCTTTGATCAAGTCAAGGCCGTTTTTTCGTATGCAGGCCACACGATGGCTTCCACGATGCTCGGCTTTGCAGCAGGCACGGTGTTAAAGATTGCCAGTAAACCTACCCTGCTCCTACGTGGCGATCGAGATGGTGTCATTACCGGCAGTCGCATTCGATACGGAATAGAGGGGCAAGAAGACGATCCGGTGGCGAAAACATTTGACGAAGCGTACCAGGAGTCCGCAGGAAGTCAGGCGTATGATGTGCTGATTCAGGGCGCAAATCACTTTTCCATTACGCATCCGCTGGACGACACAACAGGTCGCTCTTTTCTAGATATGCAGATGTCTCGACCAGCTGCACAAATTCGCAGGCAAATTGCCCGATTGATTCTGGCATTTCTTCAGAAGAAGCCCATGGATGGAAAGTATATAGTTGTTCGGAGGAAGTAACGGCAATTCAATCCAAGAAAGGAGGAATCCCATGCTAATGAATTTCTGGTGGCCTCTAGAATTCTCACATGTCGTCAAAGACAAGCCGGTTCGTGTAACCGCTTTAGAGCAGGAATTTGTCATCTATCGCACTTCGGATGGCAAAGCACATGTGCTGAGTGATTTGTGCGTGCATCGCGGTGGTGCACTTTCAGACGGTTGGGTCAGTGGTGATTGTATTGTCTGCCCTTACCATGGGTGGGAATACAAAGCAGATGGTGCGTGTGCAAAAATTCCTGCTCATCCTGACCTGGTTCCACCTAAGAAAGCGCGGGTTGATGCGTACCCAACGGTTGAACGGTACGGTTACATCTGGGCATTTTTGGGTGATCTGCCTGAAGCAGAACGTCCACCCTTGCCTGAATTACCGCATTTCGACGACCCGCGCTTTAAGGTAATCCGCGGGAAGTTCGAGTGGCCGGTTTATTACGAGCGCGCCTTGGAGAATAGTCTTGATATAGCGCACGCCCCTTTTGTACATGGCGGTGCGTTTGGCAACCGCGAAGAGCCGGATGTTCCCGATTATGAAGTTATTCTCCACCCATACGGTGCAGAAGCAACCGTCACGCTTAAACCACCCAAACGCAACATGAAGGGATTGTGGCATTTCCTTTACAAGGAAGATCGTACCGATGTAAAAACGCGCACCGGTTTCTGGATGCCGTGTATCACTTTATTGGAAGTAAATCTGCCGATGGGATTAATGGTGTTGTTCAACTGTCATATACCGGTTGACGAATATACCACCATTACTAAGTGGACACAAATGCGCACATTTTTCAAGGGGAACTGGGCTGATGGTGATGCTTTAAAGCGTGTATTGAAAATTTTCAACCAGGATTACCCTGTCGTTCTGGCCCAACGTCCCGAATTGTTGCCTTACGATATTGGCGCCGAGCTTTCCGTCAGATCCGATGCGATTCAAATTGCCTATCGCCGTATGCGCCAGAAATATATTGATAAAGGCTGGCAGATCGATGTTCGCCGTATCAAGCAGGAATATGGCCGGCAACGTGCGGTAGTTATCCCCTCTCCATCCCGCCGCGAAGTTCCCGAACTGGCCCGTGCCTGGGTGATGAAGGAAGTGCCGACAGTACAGTCCAGGAAGAGTAGTGATTGATGCACATCCAATGCTGGAGCTAAGGAGAGAAAAATGTCACTACCCCAACAACTTTCCCTCAATACCTTAGAGAAGATACAAACCCGTTGCCACATGACAGAAATTGGCGCACCGTATATCAGCTTTTCTTCGCCGATGAGTCCGGTTCCGGTCGGTGCACTTCGTTTGTTTCGCGGCGAGAACGTGCGCAAGATGGTTTACATTGGGCTGATCGTGCCGTCTATCGGGTTAGATTCTCATATGATCTTTGCTTTCACTGCACCCGAAAGTCCGATACCGCATTTCACTCTTGATTCGGTTCTGGCAGGCCCACATTTCGCCTTTCACCTCGACCTGATCCCACGCGCCGACTTAGGCGCCAATCTAACTTACATGAATGCTATCTTTGATGCACTGACCCCCGTCTTTGAACGTGCCAGGCAAATCGAAGGACTGACCCCTGCTCAGCTTACCCCTAAGCAGTACGCGCTCATGTCGCCCTGGATGTTAGCCTATCGAGCGAACGAATCGGCGTTCGAGCGCATTCAGGAACCGGTCAATGCGTATCTGGAGCACTGGTTCCATCTGGTAGAACATGGTCTGCCTGTTGAAGCCTTACCTGCCGGTGAACTGGCCGAGCGCGATCGTCTGAACCGCGCTGCTATCTTTAACCCCAGTGTGGATAAGGTTTGGGCACAAGTCGAACGATTGGTCGGTGTCGAGATGGGTGAAAGGATGCGCGGCATTTTGTGTAATCAGGGTGTGGAGGAATAAGGAGAAAACCAGGGTTCTGTAGAGGAGAGCAACATGTCCGGTCAACCTTCGAACTGGCAAAAGACCATTGAGGGCGAGTGGTATGGACTACCTTCTGTCTTCGATGCAGAGGGCAATCATATTGGGTATAACAAGGTCTCTCGCGCCTCGGTGTTCGATCCGGAAACTGGAAAGACAACTTATATCATGGACACTCGCCTGCAAGATGCTACCGGCCCATTAGTAGCACGCTTCGAAGTCTCAGATACATTTGCCTTTGGCGTCATTGACTCAGACCGAGACCGCATCTACCTGGGGCCTGACTTTATCGGTGCAGGTCATCCTTACGGTATGCTGGTAGATGCTCACTACTATTCCCCACTTTGGACGGCTGACCTGCGCACGATGGTTCACATTTTGCCCGATATGCAAACGCAGGTGTACTCGTCACTTCTTTACGATGGGCCCAAGATTTGTGCCGTCTTTAACGGTATCTACAAGGTTGCTCACGATTATTCCATCAATGCCGAAACTCGGACTCGCATAGATGCTTTTTGTGAGATGGAACGAGTGAACGGACGTAAGCCACATATCCTGCCTTCCAAGAAGAGCGGTGAATGGAGCGGTCAAATGATGGTCTATGGTCCTGACCAGCAAGCAATCGGTATGAATAAGGTTCATATCGATTATCAGCCCCTCGATTTGCTGCGGTCTGAGATGAACGTTTCGATAAGCGGTGTCTTTGAGAAAAAGTATAAGTTCAACCGTTATCGTCGTAGCAATCGTCACTTCTTTGAAGGTCCTGATGTATTCGGTAACAGTTTCGGCTACGGACGAGCGCTGTATACCAGCCAGCATTTCTACGGCGAAGCCTTAAAAATCAAGGGTCGTGAATTTCTTATTGATGACAATTTCACCCTAAGTGTTGTCTGGCAGTTTTATCAATCCGATCGAATGAAATACACTACTTTTGGTGTGTTGACCTGGAGCGAGAAATAATGGTCAAAATGATTCTATTTTTATGAGAGTTGAGGATAGGCCGACAGAGTGAAATTTTGAATTTGCATTACATATAAGGAGATACGCATGACCTTTGATATTCAGGATTTCAAACGCGCAATGTCGCAATTTGCATCAGGTGTCACAATCGTGACGACCAGATACAATCAGATGCCTTTAGGGATAACAGCAAGCTCATTCAGCAGCCTCAGCCTGGAACCACCCTTAGTGATGGTTTCACTGAATAAGAAGTTGTTTACTCACAACGCGATTGCAGAGAGTGGCGTCTTTGCCGTTAATGTGCTCTCGGTTCAGCAACTGGAAATTGCTATTCGCTTTGCCGGTATGCGATTGGGGGTCAACGACCGCTTTGCCGGATTAACGACCCAAACTGCGGTCACGGGTAGTCCGTTACTTCCTGATGCCCTGGCATGGGTGGATTGTACTGTTTGGGCAATGTATGACGGTGGAGATCATACCATTTTCGTCGGTGAAGTGCGTGACCTGTTTGTCTCAGATCGCGATATGCCGCTTCTGTACTATAAGCGATTATGGCGGCGCAGTGAGTCGCTACAGGTTCCTACAGTCCCCCTCCAGGCCACCCTGATCGAAGTTGGCTTGCGTGATGGTATTCAGCGTGAAGAGAAGTTCATTCCAACTGAGATGAAAGTTGAGTTTGCTACACGGTTGGCTGATGCCGGGTTGAAACATATACAGGTTACGTCGTTCGTTAGTCCCAAAGTCGTACCACAGATGGCCGATGCTGAAGAGGTATTTGCCCGTCTTCCAGATCGCAAAGATGTGACGTTCAGTGCTCTCGTACTAAACAAAAAGGGGCTAGAACGAGCAATTGCAGCAGGCGTCAGGCAAGTGGAAATGGGAGTGCCTGCCAGTGAAGCCCTGGCTCGGAAAAACGCCAACACTACCATCGAGGAGGGCATGACCGAAGTTGCCGAGATGGTCAACATAGCCCATAAGCATGGGATGCGTGTACGCGCAGGTGTTCAGGCAGCGTTCGGCTGTCCGTATGAAGGCAAGATCGACCCTGCCAGAGTGGTTTCGATGGCGCGTCGCTTGTTGGCAATGGGGATTGATGAACTCTCACTGGCCGACTCGGCAGGGCTGGGTAATCCGCAGTCGGTACGCCGGATGGTTCAGGAAGTGTTACCGCTGGCAGGAGATATTCCGCTCATCTTGCACCTGCACGATACACGTGGTCAGGGGCTCGCCAACCTGCTCTCGGCACTCAAGTCGGGCGTGACAATGTTTGACACTTCTTTTGGTGGCCTGGGCGGTTGTCCGTTCATTCCATCGGCTAAAGGGAATATCCCCACTGAAGATACTGCTCATATGTTGCACGAAATGGGCATCCATACCGGCATTGACATTTCTGCTGTAGCAGCTCTCTCACACCGTATGGAGGCGTTTTCAGGCAAAGCACTCCCTGCCAAAGTACACACATTGCTCGAACCCGATACTCAGACTGAGAAGTGTGTATGAATAGACCATTGCTGAAAAATGATCTCTCAGCATGCAGGTACATCAGTATTGCATAGCGAAGTAGGAAGTGCGGCTTATCCCTCAATCGCATGGCCGAACTGGTTTGCTGGAATCCTGCCCAGCGTTACGGCCTGCTGTTGAAGGGCGATCTCGCTGAAGGGTTCGATGCCGACATAGTTCTGTTTGATCCTCACGAGACGTTTGTCGTTCGTGTTGCTGAATCCTTCTCGGAGCAGGGTTATACGCCGTTTGAGGGGCATGAACTCACCGGACGTGTTAAGGTCACTTTTTTGCATAGCCAAAAGGTGTTCGAGAACGGGAACACTGTCGGAGTTCCTTGCGGACAATACCTGCGAAGACTAACGACGTTGCAGGCGACCACCTGAAACCAGCAGCCTGTTATCCTCGCTCGAGCGCGGAGGTGACAATGACTCAACTGACTGCCGAATTTCTATTTGACGACCTCACGCCTGCTGAAAGAGCACGTGCTGAGCGCGTAGAATCGATTTTACCCGAGTTGCGTGCTCACGCCGAAGAAGCAGATGCAAGAGGACAATTTTATGAGCCACATCGCGAAACTCTGGCCAAAGCAGGCCTGCTCGGGTTAATCATCCCTACCGAGTTCGGCGGGCTGGGTGGTGGCTTGCGTGACCTGACTGTAGCGACGTTTACTATGGGAACTGCTTGTCCCTCAACGGCGCTGGCTTATTTCTTCCATTCCTCGACAGCCTCGCGTGGGCTTTTGGCGCTCGAAGCTATCGAAGAAGGTAAATTCAGCCCTGAAGAGGTTCCAATCGTGCGGCGTTTCGCTGAGAATTTGCTGCACCGTATGGGAACCAACAATCAGTTCTTGGGCAACTTTGCCAGCGAAACGGTCAAATCCTCGCAAAGTGCCGTACTGGTTTCCACCGAAGCTGAAAAAGTGGAAGGTGGCTGGTTACTTAACGGCGTCAAATCGTTTGGTTGTAATACAGGGGTGGCAGATGCGTATCTAGTGGTGGCAAAGCGTAAGGATTACAATACTGCAGCAGGTCTGTGCATGTTCTTCGTGCCTCGTAACGCACCAGGCGTAAGGGAACGGCCCCCATGGGATGCGTTGGGAATGCGCGCCACTGCTTCTCATGGCATTATTCTGGAAAATGTCTTCGTACCGGACGAAGAAGCGCTGGCTATTCCCAATGCGTTTGTCAGGTTAATGGAGACCAGCCGGGGATCGCTGATGGGTAATCAACCGGCTATTTCAGCGATCTACCTGGGGGCAGCAAAGGCCGCTTATGACTACGCTCTGGAAAAAACGATGCATATGACGTTTGAAGATACCGGCATGCCGATTGCGACCAGTCCATTCCACCAGGAATTAATTGGAAACATGGCGGCTCAACTGGAGACAGCCCGGTTGTGGCTGCGTCGCCAGGTTGAGTTGGAGACGAGCGATCCGCCAATTGCGTCAAAAACTGAAGTGGTACGGCACTGGCGCCTGGCAAAGGGAATGATTTCTGAATGCGCTTTTGAAGTTACTAAAATGGCTCTGAAAATGACCGGCACCAGTGGTACTGCTAATCGTGGTTTGATTGCCCGCATGTTCCGTGATGTTGCTATGAGTCTGGTTATGGGATTTCCCGCTGAGCGTGGACGTCTTGAGGCAGCGAAGAGCATCGTTGAAGGAGCAGAGACTAAGACGTTTGTCGTGCGGTGAAACCGGTTATATGATAGTTGAGCAATGCATCCTACCAGATTTCTGCGATATATAAGGAGAAACTATGATACCCTCGGAAATCAAGGTTCCTTCTCTAGGGGAGATTAGAAAACATCTGATCCTGTTCGACTACATAGATGGTGAACGGACTCTCCCAACGGTTGAATTGGACTCGCTTGTGTATAACCCAAGCACAGGTGAGCCGATTGCTCCCCAAAAAGCGACCAGTCCGGATCAATTAGAGCGTGCGCTGCAAACTGCATATCGGCTGCATCAAACTGGTATATGGGCAAATACCCCACCTGAAGTGCGTGCTGACATACTTGAACATGCCGCCAACCATCTTATGACGCTTGTGCCTGTGATCGCTGCCATAGAGTCCTACACGACCGGTGTTATTCTCAGTACGACTCATTTCGTCAATAATATTGTCTGGCTGGCATTCAAGGCAGCAGCGGGCGTTCTTCGTCAAGGATATACGGCTAGCAAAGTTCCAGGGCCATATGGTGATGTCGAAATCTTGCGAAAGCCACTCGGGGTAGCGGTAGCTATCGTTCCCTGGAACTCACCTGCTGCACTCGCTGCACATAAAGTGGCAAACGCTTTAGCTGCCGGTTGTCCTGTCATTCTTAAGCCGAGCGAATGGGCGCCCTATTCCTGCCTGTTGTTGGTTGAAGGGCTTGAATCTGCCGGTTTGCCTGGAGGACTTTTCCAAATCGTGAATGGTGGAGCTGAGGTCGGGCGAAAATTAGCGAGTGACTCGCGCATACGCGCCGTTTCATTCACAGGCGGTCTGCGGGGTGGTCGTGCTGTGGCTGCAGCCTGTGTCCATGATTTCAAGTCTGTTCAACTGGAACTCGGCGGCAATAATGCAATGATTGTCTTAGCCGATGCAGATATTGAAAAAACAGCAGATGGCATTGTCTCCAGCCTGATCACACTCAATGGTCAATGGTGTCGTGCGCTTGGACGGTTACTCATTCACGAAACAATATATGAAACTGTGCTGGATGCAGCCTTACGAAAGTTGAAAGCCCTGCGTGTAGGGGATGCCCTCAGTCCTGAGACCCAACTTGGACCATTAGCAAACCCGGTTCATAAGGCTCGTGTAGAAGCT
>Ga0308420_1000675_pt1 | contig 17319 bp, 20 predicted proteins | sample HotsprSampleMS55_FD_203802 | JGI IMG/M metagenome (GOLD analysis project Ga0308420, IMG submission 203802) | Hot spring phototrophic mat microbial communities from Mushroom Spring, Yellowstone National Park, Wyoming, United States - 20090730_MS55 ... | reverse complement strand
GGTAGTGTGTCAATATATTCTAGAGAAAGTACCAATGCTAGATAAACTACGGAATGATTTCTGTTTCCCAACGCTTTGAGCAGTTGCGCGATCGCGCTGAACCTGCCCTGATTCCCTTCATCACAGCGGGCGATCCCAGCCTCGAGCTAACAGCCAAAGCACTCCTCGCTTTGGATCGGCATGGGGCGGATTTTATTGAGTTAGGGGTTCCCTATGCTGACCCCCTCGCCGATGGACCAGTGATTCAGTCAGCGGCAGTGCGCGCCCTAGCTAGAGGAACTAAGTTAGCAGACATCCTAGCGATGGTTACAGCCATTGCCCCCCAACTGCAAGCTCCCCTGATCCTCTTTAGCTATTACAATCCCATCCTCAATCGGGGCATAGGGCAATTTCTGCAAGCGATTTACAAAGCGGGAGTGCGGGGTTTGGTAGTGCCAGACCTGCCCCTCGAGGAAGCAGAGGTGTTGCTCCGCCCCGCCAGCGATGTGGGGGTAGAGGTTACTATGTTGGTAGCTCCCACCAGTCCGAAGGAACGCCTAGAGGCGATCGCCCAAGCCTCCCAGGGATTTATCTACTTGGTGAGCACCACTGGCGTTACAGGAATGCGGCACACCGTCGCCCAGCGGGTCAAAACTATGATCGAAAATCTGCGCACAGTTACCGATAAACCTATCGGGGTAGGGTTTGGCATATCCCAGCCTGAACACGCCAAGCAGGTGATCGACTGGGGGGCAGATGCGGCAATTGTGGGCAGTGCTATGGTGAAACGCCTAGCAGAATCCCAAGATGTCAATGCACTAGCTCAGTTCTGTGCTACCCTAAAGCGGGCAATCCGCAGAGATTAGTCGCCTATGGCATGGTTAGTAGTTGGCACATTTGCTGGTTTGTTGGTATTAGCCTATCTGGTCAGCGAATGGCAGTATCGCCACAGGCTAGGTAACGGCTTAACCCTAGATTGGGGGCTCTGTCAGTTTGAAATCTACGAACCACACCACTATCAACTGCTAGTGGAATATACTGCCACGAACATTACACCCAACAGGGATGTATTTATAGTGGAAGTCCATCCCCATCTCACTCTACTTTCCGATGGCAGTCTGAACTCCGTAGTTACCCATGTGCAGACCTTCAGCAAACACCCCGACGCTCCACCGCGCCAAGATGGCTATTGGGAGAGCTACATAGTGAAAGCAAAACGGCAGACCCAGTTTGAAGTATACATTGACATCAGGGGCAATAATCTGTACGAGTTGCGATCGCTCTGGCTACGGCTAGAGTATGTGGTCTATGGCCCCGCAGGTAGGGAGACCCGCTATCGTCACACCATAGTTCCCCTGAAATTTCCCCGTCCCACCCCCACTTTGCCGTGGCAAACCACTCCCCAAGCAGATGTACTGCCCATTCGTACCCATCTGCTCACCACCGCCGATGATCCCGTTAGCGTGTTGAAACGCTATGTGGTGGAATACGCCCAAACAGGAGACATCGTCGCCTTTGCAGAAAGTCCCATTGCCATCATGCAGGGCAGATTCATCCATCCCAGCGAGGTGCACCCTGGTTGGCTTGCTAAGCGCCTGTGCTACTATTTCATGCCCACCTCCAGCCTAGCTACCCTTTGTGGCTTACAGGTGCTAGTGGATCAGGTGGGGGCATGGCGGGTATTTTTCGCTTTTGTGGTGGGGGGGCTTGCCAAGGTGCTCTTTGGGCAAGGTGGGGTGTTTTACCAATTGGCGGGGGAACAGGCACGGCTAATTGACGATGTGACAGGTACTCTGCCCCCTTACGATCAATTTATTGTCCTAGGACCTGAGCAACCGCAAAAAGTGGTGGAGGACATCAAAGCCCAAACTGGGCTAGAAGTGGCGATCGTCGATGTCAACGATCTGAAGCGAGTCAAAGTACTAGCCGCCACTGCAGGGGTATCAGAGAGTTTGTTAAATGCAGTGCTGATCGATAACCCCGCTGGTAATGCCGCTGAGCAAACGCCCATAGTACTGATCCGTCCCCATAAAAAAGACGAAGAGAAAACAGCATAGGCTGGCTTTTTTAGACTTTTGAGCATGGCAAGACTGGCATGAAGATATTAGATCGTCAGGGTCTTCGTACCCCCATCTTATTGGATATTCCAGATGATGAACTTGAGTGGCTGGTGCACCGCATTCTTAATACTCTGCCTAATCCTTTGCCAAATCTCTGAATTCAAGTATTCTTGGTAGGTCAGACATTTGAGCTACTTTTTCCATTAAACTTCTGTGCTCTAGCTCAGCTACCAGCCAATCTGCTTCAGGATTGCCGTGGGGTGGTAGGTCATGTTCCATACTAGAAAATGTAAAGAATAGAGAACAGTACAATCCAAATGATGTCCACAAAGTGCCAGTAGATGGAAGCCGCCGCAATGCCAAAGTGATTTTGAGCGGTGTAATGCCCTGGTTTGAGAGAACGCAGGAGTACTGCCAGAATCAGGCACAAGCCAATGATGACATGCAGTCCGTGAAAACCAGTCAGCACATAGAAAGTGCTCGCAAAGATATTGGTAGTTAAGCCAAAGCCCAGATGCTGGTATTCGTACAACTGCCCCGCAATGAAGATCGCCCCCATCACAAAGGTAGCTAGGAACCAGAGTTGCACTGCTCTAATTTTGTTTTCTTTGATGGCGTGATCGGCTTGGTGAATTACAAAACTACTGGAAACTAGGATGATGGTGTTGATCCCAGGTAGGAGAATTTCTAGTTTCTCTGTACCTGCGGGGGGCCATTCTGGGGCGATCGCCCTAAAGGCAAAGTAGGCAGTAAATAGCCCCAGAAACAGCATCCCTTCCGAAAAGAGAAAAGTGATTAGACCAAACACCCGCAAATCTGGATGGGCTTCAGCATGGGCTGTTTCTACTGCTTGGCTGTCAACAGCAATGTCGGTCAGTTGGGTAGCTTCCATAGCCTAATCTTCCTTTCCTATTTATTCCTATTTAGTGCTTCACAGTAGAGGCCCCATGGTCAGCTAGCAGTTGCTCTAGCTTGGCGTAGTCCACTGTGCCATAATCGTAGGGATGGGTGTACAGTGGCGGCGTGCCACGCCAGTTGTGGGGAATGGGCGGGGAGTCAGTAGTCCATTCCAAAGTGAGCGCCTTCCATGGATTGCTAGGAGCTTTGGGCCCCTTGAGCCAGCTATAGACCACATTCACCAAGAAGGGAATGGTGGAAATGGCAAGGATGAAAGCGCCAATGGAACAGATTAGGTTAATTTGCGTAAACTGGGGATCGTACTGTGCCACACGGCGGGGCATACCCTGCAAGCCCAGAATGTGCATGGGGAAGAAGCAGAGATTGAAACCTACAAGGGTCAGGGCAAAGTGAATCTTGCCCCATGTTTCGTTGAGCATTCTACCTGTCATCTTGGGGAACCAGTGGTAGATGCCTGCATAGATACCAAATACTGCACCACCAAAGAGAACATAGTGGAAATGTCCCACCACAAAGTAAGTGTCGTGGACATGGATGTCAATGGGCACAGAACCCAGCATCACCCCTGATAGCCCCCCTATGACAAACATGCCAATAAAGCCCATAGCAAACAGCAAGGGACTTTGTAGACGCAACTTACCACCCCAGAGGGTCGCCAGCCAACTGAACACCTTAATTCCTGTGGGCACAGCCACCAACAGGGTGCCAATCATAAAAAATATCCGCAACCAGTCAGGGGTATCGCTGGTGAACATGTGGTGCGCCCACACAATCAAACCCAGTACACAGATCATCATGCTGGAATAGGCGATCGCCTTGTAGCCAAAAATGGGCTTGCGAGCATGAGGCGGTATAACCTCGGAAATAATGCCAAACACTGGCAGAATCATCACATACACCGCTGGGTGGGAGTAAAACCAGAACAAATGCTGGTAGACAATGGGATTGCCTCCTCCCGTGGGATTGAAAAAGCTAGTGCCTGCCAGTAGATCAAAGGCCAAGAGAATCAATGCCCCTGCCAACACTGGTGTAGCCACTAGCACCAACACTGAAGTAGCCAACATCGCCCAGCAGAAAAGGGGCATATCGAACAAGCCCATGCCTTTCGTGCGCATAGACCAGATGGTCACAATAAAATTCACTGCCCCGAGAATGGAGGAAGTGCCCAAAATAATCAAGCTGAAAATCCACAATGCCTGCCCAGTGTGCTGTTCCGTAAGAATGCTCAAAGGAGGGTAGGCAGTCCAACCCGTGGAGGCAGGACCTACAAAGAAACTGCTAATCAAGAGCAATCCCCCAGGAATAATCAGCCAAAAAGCAAGGGCATTTAGGAAAGGAAACGCCATATCCCGCGCTCCAATCATCAGGGGCACCAAGTAATTGCCAAACCCTCCCGCCAACGCAGGCACAATCCACAGAAAGATCATGATCGTGCCGTGCATGGTAAAAGAGCCGTTGTACCACTCGGGAGGAATTAAATCTGAGTCAGGGGTAGCCAGTTCCGCACGAATTAGGGATGCCAATGCTCCCCCCAACAAATAGAACGCAAAGGTAGTTACCAGATACTGGATACCAATTACCTTGTGGTCAGTGCTAAAGGTGAAGTATTCCCACCAAGGGGTGTGTTCCTTGTGCTCGTGGGGGATCACCTTCGAGAGATTAGAGATGGAATTTTCTGCTATGGTCATAGTCCTAAATCTCAGTGAATTTACTCCAAGAATCCTGACAAAAAACTTAGTGATGATGCCCCACCTTGCCCATCAAATACTCGGACTCAGTCATCTTTGCAACCGCCACCTTAGGCAAGTCCTTACCTTGCGCCACTTCCAACTGTTCATTGAGCCACTTTTGATAATCTTCCTCTGACTCCACGACCATTGTCGTTCGCATACCCCCATGGTAAGAGCCGCATAGTTCAGCACAGACTACTGGGTATTCCCCAATTCTGGTGGGATAGAAATCCAAGTGGGTGGGAGTACCAGGAACGGTATCTTGCTTGAGGCGCAACTGGGGCACCCAGAAGGCATGCAGTACATCCACCGCACTCAAATCCAAGTGGATGTGCTTATTGACTGGCACATGGAGTTCCCCCGAAGTAACCCCGTTGGGGTAGTTAAAAATCCAAGCGAATTGCATTGCCTGCACACCAATAGTCACCTTTTCTGAATGGGGAATAGCTGGCATTGCCCCCTCTGCCTGCGCCACCAACACTGACTTGGGATGATGGTGCATGTGGTGTGCCATCATTAGGGCATCCGTGCCCCGCATGGCGCTATAGACATCAAAACTGTAGAGTGCTACCCACATCACAATCACCGTGGGGATCGCTGTCCAGATCATCTCAAGGCGGATATTTTCATGCCACGGTGCCCCGTCTTCTTCATCGTGCTGGCGCTTGCGAAAGCGGAACAGGCAGTACACCAGCATCCCTTCCACAATCAAGAACAGACCAAAGGCAATGCCAATGACCGCACTGAACAACCTGTCGTAGAGTACCGCTTCTTCACTAGCGGCAGTGGGCAGTAGCCCGTGATTTTGGCTATACCAGAAACTGGCGGCAACCACCAGTCCGATCAAAACCAATAGAGACAGCAGAGTTTGGCGTTTCATGGGCAGTGGGGCAGACTAACTCAAACACCTTCCATATTAGGGGAAGACGCTAGGGAAATGGCAATTTAACAATATTTCTTAGGAATCGCTTTAGATTTTGGACTTAGAACGACAGTTAAGCACTGCGGAAAGTATCTTTAATAACAGCCCGCGCCGCCAATTGGCTACGGGTGGCGGTGAGAATTTCCGCTTCGCGGCGCAGGCGACTGGCTGTACTGCGCAATTCCAGCAGGGATTGCTGTTCTAGACTAGCCCCTTGAAAGTTGCTGGCAACCCAGTAGGAAAGCTCCAAGGGGTTGCGGGGAATGGGAGGGAGATCGATCTCCTGTTCAGTCAGCTTCTGCAACAGGCGCACCACATCGTTGAGCAATCCTCGCACTTCCTCTGCTAGGGCTTGGGCTTGATCTGGCTCGCTGTGGTCTTGATCCTCTAGCCACTCCACTAAACCCACCCGAAAGGGTGTTTGGCGAATGTAGCGCAGGACTTGAAATCTCTGCTGACCAATGGTGAGCAGTTTGAAGCGGTCATCGGGCATGCGATGGTACTGCACCACTTTAGCACTACAGCCAACCACTGCAGGCTGGCGCGAGACGGGGTCAAGCATGAGAACTCCAAAACAGCGATCGCCATCGAGAATAGTGTTGACCATCATGCGATAGCGATACTCAAAAATGTGCAGTGGCAGAGGCTGATTGGGGAACAGCACCACTTCAGGCAGGGGAAACAGGGGAAGCTCTCTGACAAAGGAAGAATTGACTGACATTGCCACCACTCAAAACATAAGTCCAGTATAGTCCAAGAACACTAATGGAGTACAGATTTAGACTGAGTCAGAGCAGTAGTGCTGTCGCTGGAGTCTTGCAGGATAGGAATGGCAATCACAAATTCCGTACCCACCCCCTCTTGGGAGTTGCAAGTCAGAGTCCCTCCGTGGTTTTGAGTAATTATCTGGTAACTGATGGACAAGCCTAAGCCTTTGCCCTTGCCCACTGGTTTGGTGGTAAAGAAGGGATCAAAGATGCGTGGCAGAATGTGCTCAGGTATGCCCCCTGCATTGTCTTGGATACGGATTACGGCGGTATTGACCCCCTGAATTTCCGTGGTGATCCAAATGCAGGGTTGCCAGTCGGGGGGCTTCTGCCAAGTCCTTTGCCAAGCTAACTCACTGGTGGTCGTTTCTGCCACGGGGCGCAGAGTGTCATCGAGGGCATCAATGGCATTGGCGATGATATTCATAAACACTTGGTTCATCTGCCCAAGGTAGCATTCCACATTGGGCAGTTGGCAGTAGTTCTTGATTACTTTAATTTCCCCCCGCTCGCTGTTGGCTTTGAGGCGGTTGTGCAGAATGACTAGGGTGCTATCAATGCCTGCGTGGAGATCGGCGTAGCGGCGCTGACTGCTGTCAGCACGGGCAAATCGGTTCAGGGACTGCACTAAGTTGTGGATGCGCTCTGCACCGATGCGGATCGAGTTCATAACTTTGGGGAAGTCCTCTAGGATGTAGTCGAGGTCAATTTCCTTTAATTTAGCTTGGATGGCTGGCTCAGGCTGGGGATAGTAGTGCAAATACAGATGGAGCAGGTCAATGAGCTGGGTGATGTAGTCATGGGCGGGTACTAGGTTGCCATAGATGAAGTTGATGGGGTTGTTGATTTCGTGAGAAATACCTGCTACTAACTGTCCCAAGCTGGAGAGTTTCTCGGTTTGAATCAGTTGGGCTTGGGTATTTTTCAACTGTTTGAGGGCGGCTTCTAGTTGTTCTGCCTGCTGGCGGGAGCGTTGTTCTGAGGCGCGCAGGGCTTCTTCGGCAATGACGCGGGCGGTGATGTCCCGATAGCCCCACACCCTGCCCACGCACTGTCCCCCAATGCGCTGGGGTTGGGAATAGCGTTCAATGGTGCGCCCATCTTTGAGCTTTACTAGATCAAAGCTATCTGCTTCGGTGGTCAGATGGTCAATCAGATTGGTAAAGGTTTGGGGGTCAGCTACTTGGCTGAGGATGCACTTCTTGATCTCGGCGGTGCGCAGGGATTGGATAAGGTGGGGGGGGATGCGCCACAGATCAGCAAATTTTTGATTGCAGATGAGGATGTCGCCTTGTAAGTTCTCCACCACTAACCCGTCGGCTGTAGCTTCTAGGGTGGCATTGAGCAGGGAAAACCCCTGCTGGGTTTCTAATTCTGCCGCTTTGCGATCGCTGATGTTGGTGTAAATTCCCACAGCCCCTACGATTTTGCCATCGGGATCGCGGATGGCGTTGGTGCGCATGGCAACGGGGATAATTACCCCCCTGTGGGTGTACATATCCACTTCCCCTGACCAAGAGCCGCCCTGCATTAACAAGTTGTGCACCCGCTCGGCGATCGCCTCCTGTACAAACAGAGATTTGATGCCCCGCTTCTGTAGTTCGGCAAGGGGAAAGCCAAATAATTGGAGAAAGGCAGTATTTACAAAGGTAGGAAAACCCCTGCTATCGAAAATGCCAATGGCATCCCCCGCACTCTCTAGGGCAGTTCCCAACTGAGCATAGGCTTGTTCGGCGGCAATGCGATCTTTGATCTCTTGGGCGAGTTCGGCGGCTTGCTGGGAAAGTTGTTGTTCGAGGCGACTGCGCTGTTGTACACAGACTGCATATTTCTGGGCCATGCTATCCCACAGGGTTTCGTGGATCAAAATCAATCCCCTAATTTCTTGGGACTGACCAGAGTAGTAGGGTTTGGCTTGCCAGCGCAGTACTCCTGTAGTTAGGATTAACTCATCCCTGTAGGTAAGCAAATCCCCCACTAAGCAACGGCGGAAGTTTTCCTGTTGATTTTGGGGTATAGGGAAAAACTCGTAGTGGCTTCTGCCCAAGACATCATTACAGGTTAGGGGAATGCCTAGCTCTTCTAGCCACTTCTGATTGAGCCACACATAGCGCATCTCCCTATCTACCACAGCCATTGCCACTGGGCAAAACTTGCCCAAAATTTCTATGTCAAATGCTGAGGCGCTACTGGAGGGTTCCATCTAAGGAGCATATCATGGGCAATGGGGGCTTATCAACTTATACTATAAGCGTACAAGTTATCAATAGGGTATGGAACCGTATCCCCTTTTTGGACCAGAAATTAAATGTCCCCATTGTCGCCAGCGCATCCCTGCCCTCCTGCTAACCGATGCTTATCTCTGCCCCATGCACGGGGCTTTTGAGGTGGATAATGCCACGGGGGAACTTGTACATCTCAACTCCGATCATCGGCGGTGGCGGCTCTGGGAAGGGGAATGGTACCGTCAGCACACCCACCCCGACGGGATTCGCTTTGAAATTCATGAAAGTTTGGATCGGCTCTATACCAAGGGCTTTCGCGCCACAAAAATTACCATTGCTCGCCGCTATGCGTCGCTGATCACTCCCTATCTGGATCGCAGTAACCATGAAGGAGGACAGCGCTTGTACGGCTTGCCTGTGGCGTTTAGTCCTCCTGAGACCGTTGACCCCAAGTGGGCGGTAGTCAATTTTGAACTGGAAAAGGAATGGGGTGTGCCTAAGGGCTATCCCTATTTTCGGTCTTTCTAGGGCATATGCTAGGAGAGGCGATCGCCTGTGGTGTGATAGCAAGTCTAACTTGGGCAGGGCTGGTGTGGCTGTCGCCTGAGTTGCCAATCCAGCAGGGGCGCACTTGGATAGTAGGCATAGGGCTATTTGCCACAGTGAATGCTTTGGCTTGGATTGTGTTGTCCCTGTTGAACTGGAAGTTCCTGTGGCTCTGGACAATTGTATTTGCTGTGGTCAATGCGATCGCCAGTCGCAGTTTACCCACCCAAATCCCTCCTTGGTGGGCAAGTCTATGGCATCCCCTAGCCATTACCACCATGACCATTCTGCTTGCGGGATCACTGGGAGCGGTTTAGCCCTAAGATAAGCGTATGCGCAAAGTAGCTATTTTTACAGAAACCTTTTTACCGAAAATTGATGGCATTGTTACCCGCCTCAAATACACCGTAGAGTACTTAGTGCGCTTGGGCGATCAGGTGATGGTATTTGCCCCAGAAGGCGGGGTCAAGGAATACAAAGGAGCGGTGGTATATGGGGTGTCAGGCTTTCCCCTGCCTCTCTATCCAGAATTGAAGCTGGCTCTGCCCCGCCCTGCCATTGGCACTGCCCTAGAGCGCTTCCAGCCCCACATTATCCATGCAGTCAATCCAGCGATGTTGGGACTGGCGGGGATATTCTATGCCAAAGCCATGAAAATTCCCCTGATTGCTTCCTATCACACCCACCTGCCCCAATATCTGCAACATTATGGCTTGGGCTTTTTGGAAAGCACCCTGTGGGAACTGATCAAAACCGCCCACAACCAAGCCACTCTCAATCTCTGCACTTCCCATGCCATGGTGCAACAGTTGCGCGCCCATGGGGTAAACCATGTAGACCTCTGGCAAAAGGGGGTGGACACAGAGCAGTTTCATCCCAGATTTTATTCTGCTGAAATGCGATCGCACCTATCTCAGGGACACCCCGACTCCCCCCTACTCCTCTATGTAGGTCGCCTTTCTGCCGAAAAGGAAATTCAGCAGATTCTCCCTGTGCTCCAAGCTATCCCCCAGAGTCGTCTGGCATTGGTAGGGGATGGTCCCTATCGCCCTGAACTGGAAAAAATCTTCGCTGGCACCAACACCCACTTTGTAGGCTATTTGCAGGGCAATGACCTTGCCAGTGCCTTCGCCTCCAGTGATGCTTTTTTGTTTCCCTCCTGCACCGAAACTTTAGGCTTGGTTCTCCTAGAAGCCATGGCGGCGGGATGTCCCGTCATTGCCGCTAACGCAGGGGGCATTCCCGACATCGTAGAACATGGGGTGAATGGCTATCTGTTTGATCCCCAGCAGAGGGACGGCTTGACCAAGGCGGTGCAACAACTGTTGGCAAATTCCCCCGCCAATCTAGAGCATCTGCGCCAGCAAGCCAGAAAGGAAGCAGAAAAATGGAGTTGGCAATCAGCTACAGAGCAACTGCAAGGTTTCTATGACCAAGTGATCCACCAGCACCATCTTGCCCTTGCCCTATGAATTGGCGCATTGCCCGCACCCTGACCACCGCCTACTATGCCTATATGCTGGAATATCGGGCTGAGCTACTGCTCTGGGCATTGTCCAACTCCCTGCCCCTAATTATGTTGGGGGTGTGGAGTCAATCTGCTCAAGGGGGCGGTTTTGTTCTGACGGCAGGGGAATTGGAGCGCTATTTTCTAGCAGTATTTCTCACCCGTCAGTTTAATGTGGTGTGGGTGATCTGGGAGTTTGAAAAGGAGGTAATTTCGGGACAGTTGTCCCATCGTCTACTGCAACCCATTGATCCCGCATGGCATCACTTCTTTAGCCACATTGCCGAACGCATTGCCCGCCTGCCCTTGGTGATGATACTAACTGGGCTGTTTGTCCTGCTCTATCCCCAAGCGCTGTGGCTTCCCCACTGGGGGGATATTCTGGTTTTGTTAATAGTAGTACCGCTGGCATTTACGGCGCGCTTTTTGATGCAGTACACCTCAGCCATGCTGGCTTTTTGGACAGAACGCGCCAGTGCCCTAGAGCAGTTGTGGTTTCTCATTTACCTATCTCTGTCAGGAACCTTAGCTCCTTTGGAGGTGATCCCCGAGCCTATCCCCTCTATTCTTCTTTGGACTCCCTTTCCCTATTTAGTCTATTTCCCCTCCATGGTACTGGTGGGGAAGATGCCAATGGTGGAAGTTGGGCGGGGCATAGTAGTGCTAGGGCTTTGGACAGCTCTATTTTGGCTAGTTAATCGCTATCTCTGGCAGAGAGGGTTAAAAAGGTATTCGGGTATGGGAGCTTAAGGTTAAGAAATTTTGCTAGATTTGAGTATGGAAATTACCACCCGCAAGCACCCATGGAAACTGAAAATGTTATCCCTACCCCTAGCAGTTCCTCCGACCTAGACCAGCATCTGTTTGAGTGTGCTGTGTGTGGCTATGTCTATGACCCAAGGGAGGGCGATCCCAAACGGGGTATTGTCCCTGAAACCACCTTTGCCGCCCTGCCAGCGGAATGGCGTTGTCCTGTGTGCAATGCCCGCAAGGACAAATTTCGCGATATTGGTCTGCCCAATAAGCCCTCAGGCTTTGCCGAAAATCTGGGCTATGGTTTTGGCGTGAATGTGTTGACCCCAGCGCAAAAGAATTTGCTGATCTTTGGTGGTTTGGCGTTGGCTTTCCTGTTTTTCATAAGTTTTTATGCAGTTGATTAAAATGAACCGTTGTTTGCGTTTTTTGACAGCTTTTCTGACAGCGCTAGTTTATGGTTTTTGCTTGACATTGGCCAACCCCGCCTATGGGGCGCAGGGCTACTGGGAGGTGGTGCGTCTCCCTTCCCCTGACACTCCTATTGACATAACCTTTAGTGATATTGACCCCAACCATGGGTGGATTGTGGGTACCAATGCCAGTCTGCTGGAGACTACCGACGGTGGCAAAACTTGGCGCGCTAGGGCGCTGGATTTGGGAGAAACCAATTATCGGTTTGTATCGGTGAGCTTCTGGGGCAAGGAGGGGTGGATTGTAGGCAAGCCCGCTCTGCTCTTGCACACTGAGGATGGTGGTAAATCTTGGTCGCGCATTGGTCTCAGTTCTAAACTACCTGGTGATCCTGCCCTGATTAAGGCGCTGGGGGACGGCATTGCTGAAATGGCAACGGATATTGGGGCTATTTACCGCACTGAAGATAGGGCGCAAACTTGGCATGCTCTGGTGACCCAAGCGGTGGGTACGGTGCGCAATTTGTTCCGCAATCCCGATGGCCGCTATATTGCAGTGTCAGCTAAGGGAAACTTCTACTCCACTTGGAAACCAGGGGATGCGGCGTGGGTGCAACACAATCGCAACAGCTCGCGGCGGGTGAACAATATGGGCTACACTCCCGATGGTAGGATTTGGATGTTGAATCGGGGCGGTCAACTGCAGTTTACTAATTCCAGTAGCACCGAAGACTGGGGCAAGCCTATTTCCCCTAAGTCCGCAGAAGGCTACGGTCTGCTAGATTTAGCTTTTCAAGATCAAGATCACATCTGGGTAGCGGCGGGAAGTTCGCACTTGCTCTACAGTGAGGACGGGGGCAAAACATGGCAGAGGGATGCTTCCAGTGTTTCCGCAGGGTCAAATTTCTATCGCATTTATTTCTTTGATAGCGATCGCGGCTTTATTTTGGGAAATGCAGGGGTGCTACTGCGCTATGTGCCATCTGCCTGATGCTAGTTTCTCTAAACGACCTGCAAGCCCAAGTTGAGCAGTCTCCTGAACAGTGGCGACCTTTGGTGTTGACCAACGGTTGCTTTGATTTGCTCCATGTGGGGCATGTACGCTACCTGCAGTCTGCTAGGGCATTGGGGCGCAGTCTGGTGGTGGGGCTAAATAGCGATCACTCCGTGCGTCAACTTAAGGGCAAGAGCCGTCCTTTTGTGCCAGAACACCAGAGGGCAGAGATACTCTCCGCCTTGAGAGCAGTTTCAGCAGTGGTAATTTTTCAGGAAACTACCGCCGATCGCCTGATCCGTAGCTTGCGCCCCGACATCTATGTCAAGGGAGGGGACTACCAGCCAGATAACCTGCCCGAGTGGGCTACCCTGTGCCAGTATCACATCCCTTTCCGAACTATAGCCGTGGAAGTACCCACCTCCACCTCGGCAATCGCCCAACGCATCTATCGAGCTATGGCTTGGTTAGAGCTTTCGGCAGAGGAACCACAGGGCGCTCCATAGCAACCATGAGCGGTTCAGAGGGGGGCGCTACGGTCTGCTCGGCGGAGATAAACTGGGGCGATCGCCCCCCATGAGTCACTACCAACCACCCCCCCACTAGGGTAGCTATCCCTGCACAGAGGGCGCCTAACCCCCACCTACGACGGCGTTGCTGTTGGAATCTGCGATCTATGGTGTGCAACACTTGTTCAATGAATACCTCAGGAGCCACTTGAGGTGCAGGAGTAGGCAGTTCCCGCAGTTTATAGCGCAGAGCCACCTGCTGAGCATAGCAGGCGCGAAACTGGGGGTCATGTTTTAGCCAGAACTCCACCTTTTGGCGCTCTGCAGAGCTAGCTTCGTCATCCAGATAGAGACTGAGCAGGAGAAATTGGTTATCCTTATCAGTGGTCATCCCAGCATCACCTCAGTTGCCCGTCAAATAGGGTTGCAATTGCCCTTGGAGTTTCAGCCTAGCCCTGGCAATCCTAGACTTGACCGTGCCTAGAGATACTCCAGTGATCTCAGCAATCTCTTCGTAAGATAGACCTTCGATCTCTCGCAGTACGATAGTCTGGCGAAAGCTCTCTGGTAAATCTGAAATTGCCATCTGCAGTCGCTCATAGAACTCCTGCGTTGCCATTTGTTCCACTGGAGTGGGGGCTACCGAGGGCAGTTCCCAATTCATGTCGTCCCCATCCCCCGTTGCCACTGGAGCATCAAAGGATATAGTTCTGCCTAAGCGCTTCCTGCGGCGCAGTTCATCGTAGAACAGATTGGTCGCAATGCGCCCCATCCAACCTCTGAATTTAGCGGGTTCTTGTAGGCGGTGGATATTGCGGTAAACCCTAATCCACACCTCTTGGGCAAGGTCAGCCCGATCATGCCAATCGGGGGCTAACTTGTATAGTAACTGATCCACATGGGATTGGTAGCGGCGTATCAGTTCAGCAAAGGCACGGCGGTCTGGCTGTCTGCCCTGCTGGCAGAGAATAACTAAGTCTGGAGTGGACAGTTTGGCAACAGACACGGGGGCACAGGGAGAAGAATAATCCACAGAGGGGGCAGAAACGAGGGAAATGCTGTAACTCATGGACTATGCTCTGATGACAAACTGTTTAACCATAAATGACTCACAGCATCTCAGAAAGTTCCTGCTTTAGAGTAATACTTTTGAGGGTTATTTGGGCAAGTACTGAGATCGGTACCAGTCAATGGTTTGCTTCAAACCTTCCTTGAGGGGGGTACAGGCAATAAACCCCAGTAAACGCTTGGCTCTGCGGGTATCTAGGCAACGGCGGGGCTGTCCGTTAGGTTGATCGGTTTGCCAGACAATGCGTCCTGTGTATCCCATCAACTGACAAATCAGGTCGACCAAATCCTTAATGCTAATTTCGTAGCCTGTGCCAATGTTGATCGGCTCTGGACGATTGTAATGGATGGTTGCCATGACGATCCCCCTAGCCGCATCTGCACTGTAGATAAACTCTCGGGTCGGTGTGCCATCCCCCCACACTTCTATGTAATCTCGCCCTTCAGCCTGAGCCTCAGCTACCTTACGAATTAAAGCGGGGATCACATGGGAACTTTGGGGATCAAAGTTATCGTTGGGTCCATAGAGATTGACAGGCAGAAGGTAAATGCCATTAAAATTGTACTGCTGGCGATAGGCTTGAAGCTGGGTGAGCAGAGCCTTTTTAGCAATTCCATAGGGAGCGTTGGTTTCCTCGGGGTAGCCATTCCACAAATCATCCTCCTCGAAAGGCACGGGGGTAAACTTGGGATAGGAGCAGATAGTGCCAATGCAGACAAATTTTTTTACCCCCGCCAAGTAGGCGGCATGGATTAACTGCGCTCCCATTATTAGATTGTCGTAGAATAATTCTGCAGGTTTAGCCCGATTAAGTCCTATGCCCCCCACATGGGCGGCAAGGTGGATGACAATGTCTTGGTTATCTACTACCTTTTGGCACTGCTCAAACTTCCGTAGGTCGTAATCTCGCGATCGCGGCACAAAGATATGGCTCGGATTAGCCCCAAAAGCCAACAGTTGATTGACCACTTCTCTGCCCAAGAAGCCCGCCCCACCCGTAACTACGATCCTTTTGTCCTGCAACATTAGCCCATACCTCAGGTGATAAGATTTTAGCTTGTAGCCGAGGATTTCGATATGGCAGATACTTTTTCCTTTGACATTGTCAGCGACTTCGACCGTCAAGAACTAGTAAATGCCCTTGACCAAGCCCGCCGTGAAATCAGCAGTCGCTACGACCTCAAAGACACCAACACGGAGATCACTCTCAATGAAAACCAGATCATCATCAATACTGCCAGTGAATTCACTCTGCGAGCAGTCGTGGATATTGTGCAAGCCAAAGCGGCAAAGCGGAATTTGTCCTTGAAAATTTTTGAATATGGGGCAGTGGAAACTGCTAGTGGCAATCGGGTGCGCCAAGTGATTAAACTGAAAAAGGGTATACCCCAAGATATAGCCAAGCAAATCTCTAAGTTAATTCGCGACCATCTCAAGAAAGTACAACCCACTATTCAAGGGGATGCCCTGCGGGTTTCGGCAAAGTCAAAGGATGATCTGCAAGAGGCAATTAGACTAGTGAAACAGCAGGACTATCCCATAGCACTGCAATTCACCAACTACAGATAGCATGCAGGGGATTTTTTGCTAAGCCCAACCAGTGCTTGGAGTACCTAGCCATTATAGTTGCAAAACCCAGAACAGTTCTGAGCACCTGTTCAGCCTCTGCCAAGATAAAGTTGCCAGACCTTTGTCAAATTAAGGGTTTCCAGTACTCGACAAAATTTCTGCTCAAAAAATTTGGTTAGAACATTCTATTTGATGCACTGGGGGTAACAATAGCTACAAATACCCCTGAAGAATGTCCGTAGGGTACTAATAATGTTTTTTTTAGATTTCAGGTGTCCCAGTTATGCAAACCCTAGTCAACGGTCTCCAGTCTGAGTATCTTTACTCCCTAGATCGGGAACTCGCCAATTTTGAGAAGAACATCAGTGAGGTGCGGTGTTTTTGTGGTGGCAACCATTTGCCTCAGGATCATGCCCGATTTGCTGAAGGCATGCCCCAAGACCCAGTGGATTTGGTAGATGACCTGCTAAAAATGGGTTTGTGCAAGCCTGAGGTAACTACCTTGGCGGAGAATCTCACCAAAGCCGAGATGATAGAGGCTCTATTTTTGGATTACGCCGCTGGGAATGACCCTCTGAAAAGGAAGTTATGTGAGGAGCTAATTCAAGAAGCAGGAGGTTTAGCTGCCGCCTTTAGTGCCGCTTTTGGTCCCAATGTGGAGCAGTTTTTGGGAACTACCCTGAAGCGTGGTAGTTTTAGTCGCCGCCGCTTTTTGAAGCAGATTACCATTGCCGCTGGTTTACTGTCCTTGGGCTTTGCCACCCAGGCAACACTGACCCGAGAAGACTTGCAGGCGCAGGGCAAGCCAGAAAAAACTAAGTTGCGCATCGGTTTTATTCCCATCACCTGTGCTACGCCAATCCTCATGTCCAAGCCGTTGGGATTTTACACCAAGTATGGTTTGGAAGTAGAGTTAGTGAAAATGCCCAGTTGGCCTGCTATTAGGGATTCGGCGATCGCTGGGGAACTAGATGCCTACCACATGCTTACCCCCATGCCTATTGCCATGACCCTTGGGTTGGGTTCTGTTACTTTCCCCATCCGCCTTGCCAGTATTGAAAACATTCATGGTCAGTCCATTGTTTTGGCAAACAAGTACAAAGGCAAGGTCAAAGGAGCGAAGGATTTTCGCGGTTTAAGTATTGGAGTTCCTTTTCCCTATTCAGTGCACAATCTCCTGATCCGCTACTATCTAGCCGCTGGCGGGGTCAACCCAGATCGGGAAGTAAACATTCAGGTAGTGCCGCCCCCTGATGCCCTAGCCCGCATGACTGCTGATCAGTTGGATGCTTTTCTCCTGCCTGATAATGTGGGACAGCGGGCAGTGTTCAACAAAGTGGGCTTTATCATGATGCTGA
>Ga0308420_1000667_pt1 | contig 17369 bp, 15 predicted proteins | sample HotsprSampleMS55_FD_203802 | JGI IMG/M metagenome (GOLD analysis project Ga0308420, IMG submission 203802) | Hot spring phototrophic mat microbial communities from Mushroom Spring, Yellowstone National Park, Wyoming, United States - 20090730_MS55 ... | reverse complement strand
CAGTTTAACACAAGCGCTGGGGCTTGTCTGGCTTCAAAACATAAACTGCAACTGCACTGCTCCTGTCTGGGGCTGGAGTTTAATCTGGCGCAGAAACTCCCGAAAGTAGAAGCGCCGTTCTGTCTCCGACAGGTCGAGCCAAAATTGGGGCATAGCCAAATTAGCGGCGATCGCCTGTAGGTTGCGCGGCGGCAGTTGGGCTAGCTGATTCTCTAGCCTGTCAATCTCCCTGTGGATATTGGCAAGACGCAGGGTAGCTGTCTCTTGGTCTAGAACCCCCGCCTGCTGTAGCTCTTCGATCTTGGGCACCAGTGCCATCTGGGCTTGGATTGCCTGAGTGAGACGAGAGCGAGTGGTCTCAATCTCAGCCAGGGGGGCATTTCCCATGGCACGAGGCAATTCCTGAGCGATCGCCTCAATCACAGCGGCCAATACCCGCCTGTAGGGAATAGCGCGGCATTTGGGCTTGTGAGGGCAGTAGAGACAACGCAGATACAAATAGCCATTTTGCTGATCTGGATTAGTTTTAGACTGGTACTGCACCGAGGCGACAGTGAACTTCTGGGCACAGATTTCACAAGCTACCAGCCCCGCTAGAGAACGGGGAGCACTGGCTGTGCGCCTAGGCAAACTACTGTTGCGCCGCAGTAGGCGATCAATTTGTGCCGCCTCTTCTCTGCTCAGCAAAGGCGTATGGGTATTGCGCACCACAGGGGCCGTTTCTCCCTTGCCCTTGGGTAGGGGCGTGTCCCCGCGATAGATGGGATTGACAAGCCATGTTTTACCCGTGGACACGGCAATGTGCTTGCGAAACTTCTCCCTAATGTGGCGCACTGCCCCCCGCAGGGAACCGTACAGTAGAAAATGTTCAAAAAACTCCCTGACAATTGGCGCATTCGCCCGATCCACCACATAGCGATCCTTGTGGCGCTTGTAGCCGAAAGGAGGCATTCCAGGTAGCTTGGGGAAAGAAGAAAGGGAGCAACTCATTGGTAGTTGGTGTTCAAGCGAAAACCTCTGCTGTGGACTGTCTCAATCAGGTCGTCGGGAGCGTCAGCCGCTCTCAACTTGTGTCTGAGACTTTTAATATGCGATCGCAGAGTGTCATCGGTGGGATTTTGTTCCTTCGCCCAGACTCTCTGCACAATTTCTTCACGCTTTACCAAGCGGCTCCCCGCAGAAACCAGCATTTCCAGCAGAGTGTACTCTTTGGGAGTCAGAGGCAACTCCCGATCTGCAAATAGGGCAACCCCCCGCTCCCGCTCAATTTTGATCTGCCCCCAAGTGAGATGGGACTGCTCCGCCAATGATCCATTGCGCCTCAGCAGTGCTCGCAGTCTAGCAAACAACACAGGCAGGTGCACAGGTTTGATCACATAGTCATCCGCTCCCGCATCCAATCCCGCTACCTGCTCTGCAGAATTACCACAGGCAGTCATCATCAAAATCGGGAGATTGAACCTCTCCGAGCGCAGTATTTTGCAAAGACTAATGCCATCCAAACGGGGTAACATTACATCTAGGAGCAATAGATCGAACTGATCTGACCTTGCCCTTGCCAACGCCAACTCCCCATCGCTGGCAATATCTACTGTGTAGTTTTGATCCGAGAGGGCTTCTGCTAAGGTTGCCGCCAAAGCCGAATCATCCTCTACAAGTAAAATTTTCATACCCTTAAATCACCGCAATACCTATCCTAATCATGATAGGGAGTGTTTACTGTTGGTAGGTTTGCCTGCTAGACTTAGTTTTAAGTTTTAACACAGATGGTTCAAACATTGCGCACCTAGTTCTCTTTTTGTTTTACATTATTCTATTGCTATTCTAGAGTGAACTCCCTGCAAACATTACTTTGTAGCCTAGATTGAACTCCATGAAGGGCACAACAGAAACTCTAGGAAATCCACTTGGTCTCATGGAGTTATTGCAACATATCCCTGTACCTGTGGCAGTGATCGATCCCAGTTCTGGCGAGTATGTCGCTGTCAATTCAGCTATGAAACAAGCCCTAGGCTATGGGCAGGATACGAGTAATTCTTTGTTGCCACAAATCCTCAATAGCCAGCAGTGGCAGTGCCTTCGCCAAGGGGAGATGATTACAGAGTATGAACTGGAAATTTGTAACTCTGACAACCAAATCCGCAACTTTTCCCTTTCAGCGCAGAGCATAGGCTGGGGTGGCGATCACTGGATTTTGTGTGTACTGCACGACATAACCAAGTACAAAAAGCAAGAACTACTACAGGAATGGCAGGGGAATGCTGGGGTATTTGAGCGCATGCAGAGATTTTTAGCCCACAGCCCCTGTATTTTTTATATCTATGACCTAGACCGCCACACCCTTTTGTACATCAATCGGGCACAACAACTGGCGGGGACGAACCCTCTGCAACATTTGGTGTGGGCTGAGGATGTCCCTGTTCTCGAAAACCACCTAGCCCAATGTCGCCATCTCATCCTAGGGCAGACCCTAGAGGTGGACTACCGCATCCTAGGAGAGAAGCAATCCCTGCGTTGGTTTCGCAGTTACGATAGTCCCTTTGCCATAGATAGTGCTGGCGTAGTGCATCAAATTGCTGGGGTGGCAATAGACATTACCGCCCAAAAACAGGCAGAGTTAGCACTGGCAGAGAGCGAACAGCGTAACCGTGCCCTCTTGGGGGCAATTCCCGATCTGATCATGCGCCTAAAACGGGACGGCACCTGCCTAGAATGTCGCCCTCCCAAATCTGCTCACCAATCCCTTGCAGTAGGGCACCACATCAGCGAAGGGTTGCCTACCCCTTTGGCGCAAAAACTCCTACGGGCGATCGCCACTGCCCTAGAGGAACAGTCCTTGCAGGTGTATGTTCAGGAGATTAACAAGTTTGGGCAGATTTGCCAAGAAGAAGTGTATGTGATGCCAGCAGGGGCTGAGGAAGTGTTAGTGGTGGTGCGAGACATTAGTGATCGGCAAAAACTGGCTGAAGAAAGAGAAATTACCCAACTGCAACGCCGCTTTTTTGCGGTGCTATCCCATGAATTTCGCACTCCCCTGTCCACTATCCTAGGCTCAGTGGAACTCCTGCAAAACAGCCACGCCCCATGGCTGGATGAAAAAGCCAAGCGCAACCTAAACCGCATCGCCCTTGCGGTACAAGACGCTCTGGGACTACTAGACAATATGATGACTCTAAGCCGTGCCGACGCAGGTAGTTTACAAATCAAGCTCCAATACATTGACCTGCGCCGTTTTACCGAAGAACTGGTGGACAGTCTCCCCACCCAGCGGCAAATTGTGGTGCACTGCCAAACCAGTGGGGAGAACTACATGGGCTATGCCGACCCCTTTGTGTTGCGCCGCATTTTGGTCAATTTGCTAAACAATGCCATCAAGTATTCTAGTCCCGACACGGAAATTAAAGTGGGGCTGTGGATCAGCATGGAACAGGATCAGGCGGTCTGGCAGGTCATCGACAGGGGCATTGGCATCAAGGAACAGGAACTAGAACACATCTTCACGCCGTGGTGGCGGGGAAGCAATGCTGGACATACCAGAGGTTCAGGGATTGGTTTGTCCGTAGTCCAAGGTTGTGTGAAAGCCATGGGCGGGGTAATTACAGTTCAAAGTAGAGAAAATGTAGGCACTACCTTTACTGTGATCATCCCCATCACAGGCACAGGGGAAGAGTAGGTACTTTGGCATGGTGGGAACAAAGCCCAACAAACCAGACAAGAAAAAACCCGCCCAACCCACAACGGTAGTTATCACTCCTGTACCAACCCAAACGGTTATGGTATTTAGTCCCGTGCAGAGAAACCAACTGATTTCTGTAATTCGCGGTACGGGCAGTGAAGCCTATTTGCTCACTGAGGCGCAGAGACTGGAAATCACCCACCAATACGCCTCCTTACCCCCAGGCATTCGCAAAAAGCTAGCGCGGGGCAAGGGTTTGCCTCCTGGTATTGCCAAAAAATTTCTCCTGCCCCCTACGGTGAATACCTATCTGGGCATTCCCACCGACCGTCATATCATTATTGCAGGGCGCAGTATCATTCTGCTTGACCCAGTGAGCGATCGCATTTTGGATGTGCTCTTGGATGTGCTCTGAGTTCCTCAAGCAGGGCGCACAAACCACAAACTGCGCTTGCCATCGTGACTGACACAGTCTAGGAGAAAGTCCCCCACCCTGACAGGCAGTTGTTTCTCTTTGCGGGCGCGGCGGAGCATCGTTGGGGAACACTGCAAAATTTTGGCGATTTCCACGGTAGTCCACAGCTTGGTGTAGAGATTGGGAGGCAATTCCACCATGTCTTTGGCAATCTCAGCCCAAGATTGCAGGTATGCCTTGGTCGCCTGTTCGTGCTGAATTATGGTTTCCTTTTCCTCTGCAAAGTCCAACTGGCGATCGCCATAAATTTCTGTGTCCACATACATCTGCACATTGAGGATTTCCCCCCAACTTTTTACATAAGCCGCAGGGTCAGCCTGCTCCTCAGGTAGGTTGGCGATAATGGACATATCGGCAGTCAGGTCAGCGATCAACTGAGTTAGGGCATTGCGGATTGCCACGCTTTCTCCACATTCCCACAGTTTTTGAATTTGTTGCAAAAGGGGAGCAAGCTCGGCATTGACGCTGATTTGTACTGCCTGAGACATGGCATTGCCCAAATTGTAGAGTTGATCTAGGACTATGATATTAGCAGACAGCGCTCTGAAAAATCGTCTATGTCCCAATTTTTGATGCCTGTGATTTTCAGTGAAGAATTTTTACAGCACCACACTGGGGCATACCATCCTGAATCCCCCGTGCGCTTGACAGCTATCAGGGAACACCTCAGGCAGATAGAAAATAACCTACTGTGGCGATCGCCCACGCCCATAGCCCAGCGCCCTGACTTGTTGCAGTGGATTACCAAAGTACACACTCCCAGCTATGTAGCCCAGGTACAGCACATCGCCCAAAATGGCGGCGGGCGCATGGATAGTGACACCTATATTTCACCCCACTCCTACACCGTCGCCCTGCTGGCAGTCAGCGCTTGGCTTGACGGGATAGACCAAGTTTTGGCAAGCGGTCGTCCTGTATTTGCTCTCACCCGCCCCCCTGGACACCATGCCCTCCCTGATCGCACCATGGGTTTCTGTATTTTTGGCAATGCGGCGATCGCTGGTTTTTATGCTCTCGCCCAGTCGGGAATCAAACGAGTAGCGATCGTAGACTGGGATGTGCATCACGGCAACGGCACTCAATCAGCTGTGTGGTACTGTCCTGACATTGCCTACATTTCCACCCACCAAGCCCCCTATTACCCTGGTACAGGCTGGCAGACAGAGCGCGGCGGGCAAGACAATGTACGCAACTTCCCTATGCCCGCAGGGTCAGGCAGTGTGGAATATCGCCAAGTGTTTCAGCAGGAGATTATTCCTTTCCTCAGGCATTGGCAGGCGGATGTGCTCATCGTCAGCGCAGGCTTTGATGCCAATCGGAATGATCCATTGGCACAGATGCAATTGCAACCATCAGACTACGGCACATTCACAGAAATGTTACTTGCTATCACCCCCAAAATCCTGTTTGGGCTAGAAGGCGGTTATGACCTGCCCAGTCTCTCCGAGTCAGTACTACAAGTAATTCAAACCTGCCTTGCCCGCATCTCGGGTGAGTAGTACCGCAACCACCCTTGTTTTTAGCTAGAAAGCAGTGATAAGATGATAAACCTCACCATTTAGGAAGCTCTATGGCAAAAAACAAAGGCGCCAGAATTATTGTCACGCTGGAGTGTACCGAGTGTCGCACTAACATCAACAAGCGATCGCCAGGGGTGTCGCGCTATACCACTACCAAAAATCGCCGTAACACCACAGGGCGCTTGGAACTATCCAAGTTTTGCCCCCACTGCAACAAGCACACCATTCACAAAGAAATTAAATAGGATCGGGTCACCATGACATTTCTACGCAAACGCCTATCTCCCATTCACCCCACCGCCCCCATTGACTACAAAGATGTGGAGCTTTTGCGCAAATACATCACTGAACGGGGCAAAATTGTCCCCAGACGGATCAGTGGACTAACCGCCAAACAGCAGAGACAGCTTGCCACCGCCATTAAACGCGCTCGCATTCTGGCACTTCTACCTTTTATCAACAAAGAAGGCTAACCTAAATGGAACGCCGTCAGCTAACCACAGGGCTGAACATCTGCCCAATTGTCAACGGCATGTGGCAAGTTTCAGGAGCGCACGGCAAAATTGACCTCAGCGAAGCCGTAAGACAAATGTTTGCCTATGTGGATGCGGGCTTGGACACATGGGATTTAGCCGACCACTATGGACCAGCGGAAGACTTGATCGGCGAATTTCGGCAGGTGTGGTGTCGGGAGCGGGATGCGGCATCCCTGAGCAAAGTGCGGGCATTTACTAAATGGGTGCCCCGCCCTATGCGCATCACCAAGCAAATTGTGAGCCATGCGGTACAGACTTCTCGCCAGCGGATGCAGGTGGACAGCCTCGACCTGTTGCAGTTTCACTGGTGGGACTACAGCAATCCCAACTATCTGGATGCCCTACGCTATCTCGCTGAACTGCAAACCGCAGGGCAGATTAGCCATCTCGCCTTGACCAACTTCGACACACAGCATCTGGGGATCATCCTGCAAGAGGGCATTCCCATTGTTTCCAATCAGGTGCAGTTTTCCGTAGTCGATCGCCGTCCGCAGGTGGCAATGATTCCCTTCTGTCAGCAGAATAACATCCAACTTTTGGCATACGGCACATTATGCGGCGGTTTGCTGTCGGAAAAATATCTGGGGCAGGCAGAGCCTCGAGGCAGTCTGGACACCGCTTCTCTGCGCAAATACAAGAATATGATTGATGTCTGGGGGGGGTGGAGTCTGTTTCAAGAACTGCTGGGAGTGCTAAAACAGATTGCGGACAAGCATTCCACCAATAGACAAATCCAGTTCAAAATTCCCCATGTGGCAATGCGCTATGTGTTGGATCAGCCACAGGTGGCGGGGGTAATCATTGGTGCAAGGCTGAGCATTAGCCAGCACATTCAGGAAAATCTGCAAGTGTTTCACCTACAATTGGATGACAGTGATCGCCAGTTGATCGCCAGTTGTCAAGGGCGCAATTTGTTTGAACTAATTGGCGACTGTGGGGATGAATACCGCCGATAGTCCACTCCCTCCATCCTTTTGGGAAAAGATTGTCTTAAGAAGTGCCAAGCTAGAGATCACCTCTTTCTTTAAGAGAATTGATTTTATTTATAGAACATTGGGAGTGCGAGAGAAGAGACAATATGCGAAATTAACTCTGTTTGGGAAGAGAGATCAGCAGTGGAATAACCATTCCCTGAAACAGAGCTAAGGAAAATCAAAAAGTTCCATTGATGGAAAAATGAATTCCCGCATCCTGTAAGTTAGGAGTGGGGTTATTGACATTGACCAGAGGAATCCCCACATCGAGACGAAATATGAGATTGCGAATTGGCTGGTAAACAGCTCCTACACCAATGCTGAAGAGAGTTTCAGGGACAGGATTTATGCCACTGGCATTCCACACTATCCCGCCATCAATGAAAGGCAAGAGCTTTAGGATAGGATTTTCATCGCTATCTTTGACAATGGGAAACTGCAATTCCACTGAGCCTTGAATGCCGTTATCTCCTACATTTTGGTTTTGACGGTAGCCCCGCACTGTCTGCGCACCGCCAATGCTAAATTTATTGAGAGACAGCAGAGCACCATCAGCAAATTGGAAGTTCAGGCGCAAAAATGCCAAAGTGTGGCGTTCTTCCCCGATTCTCTGCACCCGCAATATCTGCCCCACCCAAGACAAGAACCTGCCATCTGCTGTGTTGTCTCTAATGCTTGCCCCCAAAAAACCAATCCCTAGATTGAAAGTAGAACGCAGTGCCCATGCCCCCTGTTCATCTCGCCTCAGATAATCCTGCCCCAGACGCAGAACCCGCGCTTGGGATAAGCCATCCCCTACTGTACCGTCTAGGAAGTTAAAACTGACTCCATTCAAAGAGGAAAAACTGCTCTCAAAAGCGAAGCCGAGAGACAGGGCAAATTCTTCGCGAACAGTGCGGGTTAGGGGCTGGCGATAGGTGAGTTCGTGGGTTTGGGAAGTGGTGAGAATTCTCAATGGGGGAGTAGCGCCGAAGGTGAATGGGTTGTAGCTTCCAGAGAAACTGTAGGTCAGGGTACCACCTCTGGGATTGAGAGGATAAGTGTAACTCAGACCGTAGCCATTCCCTGTGCCAGAGCGGGTGTAGTTTACAGATAAGCGATTGCCGATGCCCGAAGCATTCAACTCTTGGAATACCACTCCCGCCCGCAGGATGCCTGTAGAAACATTGCCATAGTCATCAAAGGAGAAGTTAGCACTGAAAGAAGGAGCTTCTTGAAATCTCACTTGAAGAACACTTTTAGATGGCTCACTGCCAAGAGCTAAACTGGCTTTGATTTCTGCAATTAGGGGATCACTTCTCAGCAGTTGTAGCTCTTCCTCAAGGCGAGTGAAATTTAGGGGTGGCTCTGCTCCTAGCTCTAGACGCGATCGCAGATAGTCATCATTTAACCTAGTGGGAGAACCAGGGACACGAGTGACTTCAATCCGCTCCAGTGAGCCTTCAATAACTTGAATACGCACCACACCACCCTGCAAATTTTGGTCTGGAGGAATGAAGGCGCGGGAAGTGATGTAGTTGCGCTGTTGATAGATATTAGTTATCTGATCGGCGAGTTGGCGCAGTTGAGTTAAAGTCACAGACCGATTCAAAAATGGAGCGGTAATCTGGTTAATTTCCGCAGGGCTGAGAATACTGCTCCCCACTACCTCAATCCTGCGCAGGGTAAAGCTCGCTTCCGTTGGCTGTGCTGGCAGTTCATAGGCTGTGCTGATGGCGTAAGGTAGCCAGCCTAGAATAAAACCGACTGTTAGGCTAAGTAGTTTCTGCATAAAATCTTTGCACTGCCTCACCCTAGAAACTCGTTGTATATTAGCAGACAGTACAAGAATTAAAACAAATTATTGCCTGCTATTCTTGCCACGAGCGGTAAGAAAAATTAACTATCCCCGCCCCAGTTTCTTATTTATTTGTGAAGATCACCCCTGAACCGCAAATCTTAGTGTTAGATCGAGTTGCAGTGAATCCAATCAGAAGTATGAATGCTACCCTTACCAGCCCTCAAACCATCAGTGAATATCGTGCGGGTCTGCCCAACATCTGCGGCTGGGAAGAAGTAATTGCCAGCGTAACCCACAGCCCAGAACCAGTTTTCTTACACCGCACTGATTTGAGCCTAGATCGCTTCCGTTCTGGCTTCGCCAATGCCCTGCACATGCACCAACCCACCATTCCTGCGGGCAAAGATGGCGCATTGATTTCCAACTTGCAGTTCATGCTCGAGAATTCCAGTGATGAAGATAGATATAATGCCAGCATCTTCGCTTGGTGCTATAGTCGCATGGGCGAGTTCATTCCCGAATTGGTTGCTCAAGGCTACAGCCCCCGCATCATGTTGGATTATTCAGGCAATCTGTTGTGGGGTCTATCGCAAATGGGTAGAACCGATGTGCTGGACAACCTGAAAAAAATCACCTGCGATCCCCAATACCAGCCCTATGTGGAATGGTTGGGCACGATGTGGAGCCATGCGGTAGTGCCTTCTACACCCATCCCCGACATCAAACTGCACATTCAGGCATGGCAACATCACTTTGCCGCTATTTTTGGTCTATCTGCCCTCGCCAGAGTGAAAGGATTTTCCCCGCCAGAAATGCACTTGCCCAATCATCCAGACACTTTGTATGAATATGTCAAAGCTCTGAAGGAATGTGGCTATCGCTGGCTGATGGTACAAGAACATTCCGTAGAGAACTTGGATGGTTCAGGACTACGCCATGAACAGAAATACATTCCCAATCGCTTGATTGCCCGCAATTCCCATGGCGATTCCCTTTCCATTCTGGCATTGATTAAAACTCAAGGTTCCGATACCAAGCTAGTAGCACAGATGCAACCCTACTATGAAGCCAAAGGCAGGGGACGGCAGATGGTGAATGGTGTGGCAATTCCATCGGTGGTGACCCAAATTGCCGATGGCGAGAACGGCGGTGTGATGATGCATGAATTTCCTCCCTGCTATAAATCAGTATGGTCTGACATCAAAAATAATCCCGATGTGGTGGGCATCAATGGCACGGAATACATAGAATTACTGGATCATGCGGGTATCAAAGAGACAGATTATCCAGCCATTCAAGCAGTGCAACAGCATAAAATCTGGCAGAAGGTGGGCGATCGCCTGTCGCCTGAAACCGTAGAAGCGGCGATCGCTGAATTGAAACAGACCGATCATCGCTTCCACATGGAAGGGGCTTCATGGACTAACAACATAAGCTGGGTGAAGGGCTATGAGAATGTGCTCGAGCCAATGAATCAACTCAGTGCCAAGTTCCATCAAAAATACGATCCCCTAGTTGCCAGCAACCCTCAAGTGAAACAACAAGATGATTATTTGGAAGCGCTCGTTTATAACCTCCTAGTGCAAACCAGTTGCTTCCGCTATTGGGGGCAGGGCAGATGGACAGACTATGCCCGTGAACTCTATCGCCGAGGAATGGCACTACTCCAGCAGTGAGCAGGCTAAAACTTAGGCAGTGGCTAGTAACTTCTGCACTTCCTGTGCAGGGATAATTCTGCCGCTGTCTTCATAGTTGGGAATTTCATGGAAGTTCAAGTAGCGATACAATTCCCCAGCAAGGGGATTGATTTTCTTAGCAACGATTTCCAAGTATTCTTCCTTAGTGGGAATTCTGCCTAGTAGAGCGCACACCGCCGCCAGTTCCGCCGAGCCGAGATAAACTCTCGCCCCTTTACCCATGCGGTTGTTGAAGTTGCGGGTGGAAGTCGAGAATACGGTAGTGTTGTCGCCCACCCGCGCTTGGTTGCCCATGCAGAGGGAACAGCCAGGCACTTCCATTCTGGCTCCTGCTAGTCCGAAAATACTGTAGTAACCTTCTTCTCTCAGTTGTTGCTCGTCCATGCGGGTAGGGGGACAAATCCACAGGCGCACCTTCACCTGTCCTTCTCCTTCCAAAACCTTTGCCGCCGCCCGATAGTGACCGATGTTGGTCATGCAGGAGCCAATGAACACTTCATCAATGCGATCGCCTGCCACTTCCGACAGGGTTTTGATGTTGTCGGGATCATTGGGAGCGGCAACTAGGGGTTCAGTAATTTCGTTTAGATTCACCTCCAAAACTGCTGAATACTCCGCATCAGGATCGGCAGACATCAATTCGGGATTGGCAAGCCACGCTTCCATCTTTTGGATACGCCGCCACAGGGTTCTGGCATCCTGATAACCTCTGGCAATCATATTTTTCAGCAAAACCACATTGGATTGCAGGTATTCCTTGACGGTTTCCACACTCAGCTTGATGGTACAGCCCGCACAAGAGCGCTCAGCGGTGGCATCAGTGAGTTCAAACGCCTGTTCCACTTTCAGGTCTGGCAAACCTTCCATTTCCATAATCCGCCCCGCAAATACATTCTTTTTGCCCTGTTTGTCCAGCGTCAGCAAGCCTTTTTGCAGAGCCACATAGGGAATGGCATTAACAATGTCTCGCAGGGTGACTCCCTTCTGCAATTCCCCTGTAAACCTCACCAGCACTGACTCAGGCATGTTCAGAGGCATAGTGCCGATCGCCGCCGCAAATGCCACCAAGCCAGAGCCAGCGGGGAAAGAAATCCCCAAAGGAAAACGGGTGTGGGAATCTCCTCCCGTACCCACCGTATCAGGGAGGAGCATTCTATTCAGCCAAGAGTGAATGATGCCATCCCCCACCCGCAGAGCAACACCGCCCCTAGTGGCGATAAAGTCTGGCAGTTCGTGGTGCATCTTAATATCCGCAGGTTTGGGATAGGCGGCGGTATGACAGAAACTTTGCAGTACCAAATCTGCACTGAAGCCCAGACAGGCTAACTCCTTCAATTCATCACGGGTCATCGGTCCCGTTGTATCTTGGGAGCCGACAGTAGTTATAATCGGTTCGCAGGCAGTGCTTGGTCTGACTCCCTTCACCCCGCAGGCTTTGCCCACAATTTTTTGAGCGAGAGTAAAACCCTTACCTGTGTCGGGAGGGGGAGTAGGGCGAATGAATACTGGACTAGCAGGCAATCCTAGTGCATGGCGAGTTTTGTCGGTCAAACCCCTGCCAATCATCAGGGAAATTCTGCCCCCCGCTCTAACTTCATCAGCGATGGTTTCGGGAGTGAGTTGAAAAGTAGCAAGGATTGTTCCATTTTCATCCGTGATTTCTCCTTTGTAAGGATAGATGTTAATTACCATGCCAGTTTCCAACTGGGAGACATCGGCTTGAATGGGCAGAGCGCCTGCATCTTGAGCGGTGTTGAAAAAGATGGGAGCGATCGCTCCACCGATGATTACGCCACCAGTTCTTTTGTTGGGAATGTAGGGAATGTCCTGTCCGATGTGCCACAGCAGAGAGTTGATCGCCGATTTGCGGGAAGAACCCGTACCCACCACATCGCCTACAAAGAAGACGGGATAGCCTTGGGATTTCAATTCTTGGATTGTGGCTAATGCCCTTGGACTTCTGGTTTCCAGCATACTTAGAGCGTGGAGAGGAATATCAGAGCGGGTGGCGGCGTGGGTGGCAGGGGACAAGTCATCGGTATTGATTTCCCCAGACACCTTGAAAACTATTCCAGTCAGGCATTCCGCTAGGGGCGGTCTAGCCAAAAACCACTCCGCTTCTGCCCAGCTATCAATTACTCTTTTGGCATGGGGATTGGTGTGTGAAAGTTCCCAAATCTGATGGAAACTATCAAAAATCAGCAGGGTATGGGATAGGGCTTCTGCTGACAAACTGCCCAGAGTATCGTGTTGTAGCAGTTCCACTAGGGCTGGCACATTATAGCCTCCTACCATGGTGCCCAAGAGTTTGACCGCCAGCTCTGGGCTGACCACAGGGGAGGTAATGGTTCCTTTGGCAACCCCTGCCAGCCAACTGGCTTTGACATAGGCGGATTCATCTACCCCAGGAGGAATGCGATCGCTTAGTAATCGCAACAGTTCTGCCTCTTCCCCTGCGGGAGGGTGTTCTAGCAGGGCGCACAACTGCGCAGTCTGGGTGGGGTTCAAGGGAAGGTCAGGAATGCCTAACTTGGCACGCTCGGGGTCAGGTTGTAGTAACTGGCTGGACATACTGGAGGGAAGGAAAACTTTAGCCACAGTATAGCATTCTGCCAACACCGCCATAGCACAGGGCTAATTTCTTTCTAGGAAATCGGGGAGATTTTAGGAATTGATCGCTCCTTTTCCAGAATTGCAATTAACTGTTTTAGCTACCTTTGATCGAGAACCTATTTTTCAGAATCATCTCAGCCACTTGCAGATCAAAAGGAGTAGTAATTTTGATGTTGGTTTCTTCCCCCACAATCACTTGTACAGGTAGGTTCAGATTTTCTACCAACGAAGCATCATCGGTAGCTGTCCAGCCCTTGATCAGGGCTTGCTGATGGGCACGGCGTAAGTTATTTACCACAAAGCCCTGAGGTGTTTGAGCAGACCACAGGTTCAACCGATTGGGAGTCTCGAGGATGACATTTTCCTCAACTACCTTGATTGTATCTTTGACAGGAATGGCAGTAATGAAATCTTTGTAAACTTCTAACGCCTGCACACAACGGGTAAACAGGGCAGGAGTTGCTAGACACCTAGCGCCATCGTGGATTAGAACTTGGGTGGTATCGTGGGGCAAGGCATTGATGCCGTTGAATACTGATTGCTGTCTAGTATCCCCTCCTTCTATCAGAGTAACGGGTTTGTCTGCGCCAAATATGTTGTACACATTCTCAATTATCAGAGTGAATGCTTCCATGTCATGGGGTTGGGCAATGATACCTATCCAATCGATCCCTTTGGCGGCGATCACCGCTTCCAGAGTCCACTGCAGAATAGGGCGGTCTAGCAGGGGCAGTAACAGCTTGTTGCAATCAGCCCCCATGCGCTTCCCTGAGCCTGCGGCTGGAATGAGTAGCGGAACCATACAGCCATTAGTCCTTTAACTGCCACCAGCCAAGGGCAGGCCCTACAAAGCGTACTACTATCCAGTAGACAACCATTACACCGATGCCAATCCAAGCACCTCTCGTGGTGATCTTGACAAATTGTTCCGCTTTTTCTTTGCTCCACCACTGGAATAGGGCTGGCACTGGAGCAGTGCTCTTCGCCATTTCCTTACGACGTTTTGCTTCTCCCATATCCCCCCTTGCGACATTATTTGTACAATCGTACCACGCTGATTACCTTGAGACTTGCTTTTAAGTCTTGTTTATTTTTAACTGCCCCTAGCAAGGGCAATGGATTCCTAGCCATAGCTGAGAACTGGGGAGCCGACCCTTGGATATAATCTTGGTAATCCTTGCCCCATCACTTCATTTATGGATACCACGATTCGCGACCAAGCATACAAGCTGTTTGTACAAGAGGCGAAGGACTTGCTAGCAACCATTGAATCTGGTCTGCTCAGTCTGCGAGAGGATACTAGCACTGCCAAAATCCACAACATGATGCGAGCGGCACACTCCATTAAGGGAGGGGCGGCGAGTGTGGAACTGCCTGCGATTCAAAAAATTGCCCACCGCTTGGAGGATGTGTTTCGAGCGCTGTATGGCTGTGAAGGACAGCAGATCAGCCTAGAGGTGGAGGAACTGCTCCTGCAGGCTTTTGACTGTCTGCGATCGCCCCTGATGCAACAGATCAATCAGGGGTGGCACAACAGCGAAGAAGCTCTAGCCCAAGCAGAATCAGTATTTAGGGCTGTAGAAGCTCACTTTGGAGATAGATTGGGGGCAGAGGTGGAACTACCCACTGCCCAAGAATTAGGTTTTGACATTGCCCAAACCATCTTTAGCGGTGATGTTACTGAAGGGCTGAATCGCCTAGCGAGTTTAGTGGATGATCCCCACACTCCCCAACTGGCTGGGGAAATTCGAGCGCAGGCGGAGGTGTTTGCAGGCATTGGCGAAATGTTGAATCTGCCAGGATTTACTGCCATTGCCAGAGCTGCGGTGCGGGCGCTCGAGCGCCATCCTGAGCAAGCTCAAAAAATTGGACGGCTGGTGATCGCTGACTGGAAAGCAGGGCAAGCTCAAGTGTTAGCAGGCGATCGCACCAGTGGTGGCAGTCCCAGCCCAGAACTACTGGCATTAGCCCAAGAGTCCCCGCTGGCGGTAGTGCCCGAGGTAACCGCTCTCAGGGAAACCCCAGAATCCACAGCCATCAAACCCCAAGTCCCAGAAATTCGGGAGACCCCCATTGCTCCCACCGAAGTAGTTAGGGTTGACCTATCCCGCCTAGACAGACTCAACAATCTATTCGGGGAATTAGTTACCCAAGAGAACATTAGCCTTGTGCAAAATCAGAGAATCCAAGCGGCGGTTGCCAATCTACAACGCTGTATGGAACGGTTCCAAATACTTACCAATGAAGTACGGCAGTGGATTGATTCCAGTCAAAAAGCCGAAGTGCGCAAGACTAGCTCCAGCAGTATTGGAGATTTTGACCCTCTACATTTGGATTCGTACAGCTACTTCTATGTGCGCATGCAGGAAGTGGTGGAGGAAATGGGGCAGATGAGCGAAACCATGCGGGACATGGTACTCATTACCCACCAGCAAGAGCAAAACCACTGCCGCAAACAGCAGACCTTCAGGCAAATTCGCGATGATCTCCTGCGGGCGCGCATGTTGCCTCTCAGTGAGATTTTGCAAAGATTCCCCCGCATGATCCGCGACCTGTCTGTGCAGTATGGCAAACAGGTGCGTTTCCAAGTCACCGGGGGCAATACCCTAGTGGACAAAGCCATCCTAGAGAAACTGTACGATCCCCTAGTGCATCTGGTGCGCAATGCCTTCGATCACGGGGCAGAACCTCCTGCTGTGCGTCTAGCTCAAGGCAAACCCCCAGAAGCCACTATTGAAATTGCCGCCTTCCACCGTGGCAACCAGACGGTAATTGAGGTGCGGGACGATGGGCAGGGGATCAGGGTGGACAAGGTAAAAGCGATCGCTACAGCTAAACAGATACTATCGCCAGCACAGGCAGAGAGTTTAACCACTGCTGAAGTGTATGAACTCCTATTTGTCCCCAGTTTCTCCACAGCGGAGTCTGTCAGCGAACTCTCGGGCAGAGGAGTAGGGCTAGCAACGGTGCGACAACAGGTGCAGGCGCTCAAGGGCAGTATCAGCGTTTCCTCCATCCCCAATAGGGGCACCACCTTCACCATTCGCCTACCCCTGACCTTGACGGTAACTAAACTGCTAGTGTTTTCCATTGATAAATACCTGATGGCAATTCCTGTGGACAGCTTGAGCAGTATTGTCACTGCCTCCCCAAGGGATATGCAGACAGTGCAGGGTAAGCCATACTACCTCTACGAGGAGGAACTGATCCCAGTCTATCCCATCTCTGCCTTTGGGAGAAACTATCCCTTGCCCCCCCCTAGTGATCGCCCGTTGCAGACTATGGAACTCCCTAGCGATAGCGGCATACCATTGCTAATCATCGCTGGCAACATTGCCTTGGAAATTGACCAGATCATCGCTGAGCAGGAACTGGCAATCAAACCCTTTGGCAAGCTGATCTCCCCGCCTCCCTATCTCTATGGCTGTACAGTTTTGGGAGATGGCAGTCTAGTGCCAGTAATCGATGGAACGGCACTGGTCAACACATGGCAGACCCGCAGGGGTACTAACACCCCAGCTCTGCCTGACTTTGACGAGAAAACCCTGTTTGCCCAAACTACTGTTTTGGTGGTGGATGACTCCTTGACCGCACGGGAAACCCTGAGTCTGACCCTGAAAAAAGCGGGCTATCGGGTACTGCAAGCAGGGGATGGCAGGGAAGCACTGGACAAAATCGCCCAAGAGCCAAGGATTCAAACCATCTTCTGTGATATAGAAATGCCCACAATGAACGGTTTTGAGTTTCTTAACCAGTACCGCAAAGACTACCCCAACAGCGATCGCCAGATCATCATGCTTACCTCCCGCAACAGCGAAAAACACCGCACTCTAGCCAAAATGCTAGGCGCATCTGCCTATCTGACCAAGCCCTATATAGAACAGGAACTACTGGGACTGCTCAAAGACCTGAGTTCGAGGAGCTAAAGGGTCTGGTAGCAAAGGCTGTAATCAATGCAGGCAGAAGGCTTCTACGGTTGGTAAGTGTAGGCAATCAAACTAGCCACCAGATGCACTATAAAGTTTGCCACCTCGCAATGACGCATATGCTCAATCACATACATATTCTGCAGAAATGTTGAAAGTCGACATAAAACTT
>Ga0308420_1000666_pt1 | contig 17372 bp, 16 predicted proteins | sample HotsprSampleMS55_FD_203802 | JGI IMG/M metagenome (GOLD analysis project Ga0308420, IMG submission 203802) | Hot spring phototrophic mat microbial communities from Mushroom Spring, Yellowstone National Park, Wyoming, United States - 20090730_MS55 ... | reverse complement strand
CGATCACAAGAACCACCTCTACGTTGCTTGCATATCCCCTACCACAATCTTCCCCCTGTCGATGATCAGCTCACCATCGAGGTAAAGGCTGCACTCCCGCATGGGTACATCATAGTGTCCGGGGGTGACCCGGGTGCCTCCACCCTGAGTGTTGGGACCGGTGGAGAAGAGGAAGTTGCCAGCAAAGGCCCGGCCGTGAGCCAGGCACCTCTCCGGTCCGTACAGCGCCATGCAGTTCCACTGCGCCTTGGGATGCAGCCCCCAGCCTAGATGCGAGACGGCAAAGCCCTCGGGGTCATGCCACCCCTCCAGCCAATCCCGCATAAGCGTAGCGTCCAGACCCCCCTCGATTTTTCTGATGTAACCCTCCCGAATCGTGAGCTTAATGGGATCCTGCACATAGCGATAAAAAGGCAGGACCACCATATCTCCTACATTCACAAGGACCGTTCCCTCAGCGCTCCCCTCATTGGGAAAGGTGTGCACGTGCCCCGCCCCCCAGTGGTCAAACCTGCCCGGGGTGTCGGTATAACCATATTGGATCATCACCGGGTACTCGCCGGTCTTGACCGTGAGATCGGTTCCGGCCTCGGAGATAATGCGCATCTCACGGGCTGCTTCTAGTCTTCGCCCTGCCGCTTCCACCGCCCGACGCAGCGCCGGGGTTGGAAACAGACGCTCCAGGTCGTCCGCATGATCAATGACCATCAGGACCCGGGTGCCAGCCTGCATGATCTCCCGCAGCTCTCTGGTAAAGAGGACGATGTGGAAGGCTACCACCATGTCGGCCGCTTTCATGGCCTCCACCGCTGCCGTGAGCCCCTTTAGAGGGGTCACGCCCACGGTCTGCCAAGAGGGTACAACGGACACACCAATCTGAAAGACCTTGGCCCCCAGCTCTTGGGCGGCCGTAAAAGCGGCCGTGACATATTCAGGCCTGGTGGCAGGGTCACTGAGCACGACCATCGTCTCTCCCTCTCTCACCTTGCACATCGCAAACTCAGCCTTAACCGCTGATTGAGCAGACACGAAATCAGGATCGTTCCGCCCCCTTAGGAAAGGCCTCTGGGTTAAAGACGACGCCATTCACAAAGACGGTACGTTGAACAGGGACCGGATTAAGCAGCGCCTGCAGCACAAAGCAGCCATTTTCAGCATTGCGAATCACCCCCGCCAACCGCTCTGGCGCTTCCCCTGACTCCACCTCTAACCGCGTCTCTATCCCCGGCCAGCTCCCCCGCACCGTCTGCCTCAGCACTGACCCCTCCTGGCGCACACGAGCCCTCACATGCATCCGAGCCTTGTCAATCTTCACCTGCATCATGTGCCCGTACCGGGCAACCTGGGTGAGCAGTCAAAACGCAATCGCCGCACAGAAGTAGGCCAGCGGCGGAGGCGCAGTATTATCTCCGCCTACGGCTTCCCCCTCATCACAGTAAATGGTAAAGTTCTCCTGTATGAGAGGGATCTGCACGTGCGCAACCTTGCGCATCTTTTCCAGGGCTTCGGCGTCCACTTCGAGGACGAACTCCCGGGTGCCCAGGTTAGGGTCAAGACCTAACGGTGGTTTTGTCTCTGCCATATCACTCCTCCTTTCTTCCAAAAAGGTTCTCTGGGAGTCTAGTCCAGCGGCAAGGGACCAGTAAATTGTAAAATGTACAGTCCTCCAGTATAGCGGTCCACCGCATAGATGAGTCTCTGTTCATCAACATAAACATCATTGATCTGGATGACCCCTTTAGGGGACCTCGCAGGAGGAGGGGGAATAAAGAAGCCCGCCTCCTCCAGGGTGGGGGGAGCCCCGGGCTTTAGCGGATCCTGGATGCGGTACACCCGCACCCCACCATTAGCGAAGCTACCCACAATGGTGTTGCGCAGAATGGCAGAGGTGGGCAGTGGCATGTTCTCGTGAATGTTATGCGCGCCAAACCATCCCCCCGGCTGCACAGCTCATTGACATTGTCCGGCAGTGGGATGGTAGCAATGGTCACGGGGTTGGACTCCTCCCGAATATCAAGGAGCCGGATCAGCTTGGGAAAGTCAGCAGCAAGGTCCCGGGTAGTCTCCTCAGAGACAACGGCCAGCCCCCTCTCGAAAAGGGGGAGAACCCTGTGGGTGAAGCCGGTAAAAGGTGGATACCAACTGCAGCGGCCCACCATCTGCGGGTGGGCTTTATCAGTGATGTCAAGGATCACCACCCCACCGTCAATGTAGCCAAGATAGGCTCGGTCGGGCCTCTCTGGCATAACAATGGCATTGTGGAGGCGAAAAGCATCCACTGTAGAGCCGGGGACCCTTTTGAGCTTAACAGAATCACCGGCCCTCTGGCCGGGCAACCACCAGCGTCCTACCTCTGTTGGTCTATGCGGCACCCGGTAGCCGGCAAACTCGATCGGCCGGTTGCCCCGCCCTATCCCCACCCGCAGACGGCCACGGCTGAGAATGTCTACAAAAGCAACTTCCTCTGCCAGCCGGATGGGGTCGTGAAAGGGGGGGTATTCTTCATTCTCCGGTCTTCCCCTGTCCCGCCCAATAGTGGTATAGTACACCAACAAAAGTGAAAGCCCGGTTAGTCTTCCGGAAAAAGGAAATGTACTCCGACGGCAGCCTCACAGAGATCCGCATCTGGCAGGTCAACAGAAACCCGGCATTCCCAACCGGCGTCAAGTACGCCTTCTACTTTATCGGGCCTCCGCCTGAGCGTGCGGTCATCATCGGCTACGACAACCATCACGGCAAGGGGCACCACCGGCATGCACAAGGGAAGGAAACGCCTGTTACGGCCCCAAGCGTGAGCGCTCTATTGCAGCGGTTCCGCCGGGAGGTTGCCGAACACTTGCTTGCACAAGGTATCACTATGAAAGGGAAACTATGAAGGTCAAACGTGTAAAGATCGGCATCCGCCCCCCCGGAGCAATTTTTGATGAAGCGGCAGAGGTGATCGGCCAAATTGAAGCGGGCAAGAGAGCGCGCGCTCAGGGGGAATGGCTCTATTTTCCCGACGTACGAGAAATGGGCAAGGTGCTCACTCCGAGGCGTCTTGAGCTCTTAAAAGCGATCCGCGATCATCGCCCGGAGTCAGTCCGTGCCCTGGCCGAACTCACTAACCGTAACGTCAAGAATGTGGCTGAGGATTTAGGACTACTCGCCTCTTTGGGGTTGGTAGAGATGGAGGCGCGCGGCGGTCCTGGCAAGAAGAAAGCGCCGCGCGTGGGATATGAGACCCTTACGGTCGAGGTTCATTTGTAATAACTTGCCTGAGTCAGACCGGAAAACAGGGCCAGAAGATTATCTCCTTGTGAGTCAACCACACTGCCCCCGTGCTGGCGGATCAGGGTGCTCATCATCTCGCGGTAGGCGGTGGGGGTGCGGAGGGTCGCCTCCTCATCCTCCCCCATGAGGCAGCTGTAGCCTTTAACATCGGCACTGAGGATAGCGGTGAGCTTGGGCTACATATCCACTCCTCACGACATGATTGATTCGAAAACTGTAGGGGCGCACGGCTGTGCGCCCTTACTCCTTCCAGCTCCACTCCAGAGCCGCTAGCGGTTCGGGCTCGGGCATGGGACGGAAGACGTTGATAATCCTACCCATGCCGCTCCACAGGCCGATACACGCGGTCAAGTCGATAAGGTCTTTAGGCTTAAGCCGCTGCTGCAGCTTCCAAAACAACCCATCGCTTACCCGACAGCGAACCGTCAACTCCTCGGCATACTCGATCACCAACCGCTGCAGCTCATCGTATACCGGGCTGGTTTGGTAGTTATCCAGTTCCTTCACCTGCTCCTGACTCAGGCCGTTCTTCAGACCCAAAATAACATAGTGAGAATAGGCATAGCCTGATCCCACGGACCGCAGCGTCCGCATACCGCCAGCTCCCGCAAGCGCGGATCCAACTCCGACTCACTGATCAAATACCCGGCAAAACCCAATAGCCCGGCCAGCAGCTTGGGACTGTTAGCCCACTGCTTGATGTTGTTCTGAATTTGCTGCGTCACCAACCCCCGGCTGCGCTCATAGATCGCCTGCACCTCCGGGGGGCCTGCTCTTTCTCAAGGTAGGGTATCCAGGGCATGGTTTGACCTCCTTTTCTCTACCAGCTCCACTCCAACACCTCCGTAGACTTCATCTCTGGGTCTATCTCAAAAGCATTCATGATCCGGCTCATGCCATTCCACAGCCCGATGGCGGTGATCAGATCGACCAATTGATCAAGCGGCAGGGCGCGGCGCACCTGCCAAAACAACGCCTCGCCGACCTTCCCCTGCAGCGTCAGCTCTTCGGCAAACTGGATTACCTGCTTTTCCAGCTCGTTGAACAGGGGGCTGTGCTTGTAGTTGTGAAGCTGCTGAATCTGCTCCTTACTCAGACCCACCCGCTCGCCCAAAATGACATGATGGGCAAAGGCATAGGCAGAACCGTTGGCTTTGGTGAGCTTGAGAATCGCTAACTCCCGCAGCTTAGGATCCAAAGCAGACTCGTTGAGCAAATATCGGATAAGGTTAAGCAGACGCGCCGTCATGGCGGGACTGGCCGCCAGCGCCATCAGGTTGTTGGGTGGTCCTTCTTGAACAAAGCCAGCCAGGGGCTGGAGTGCTTGCCGGATTTCCTGCGGTAGTTCCGCTAATGATAAATACTCAAAAGTGACGGGTGAAAAGGTAAAGAGACTACGAAAAGCTTCACCCAGCCTTGAAAAGAAGCTGCTCCTGGGGCAGTTAGAAGTGACCAAACCGAACCACCCACAGAAGCAACCACCCTATGATAAGGATCAAGTGCGTACCTGGCAGAGTATACGACTTTTTGTCTCACTGCAAGGCGCATTTCCGTTGTGCCCAAGGCAAACATTTTTTGCTTTTTTTGCTGGTTGGTGGTCATGCTCAGTGTGGATGGGAGCAAGGGCACCCTCAAGGGGTTGAGCCGGATGATGCCGGAGAGGATCCGTTACTGGGCTTTGATGCGGATGGTGCGCAGTGGGCAGTGGTCGGCCCAGGAGTTGCTCGAGGAGATGGGGGGCGAGGTGATGGGGTGGTTGCCGCCGCCCAGGGATGGAGTGCTCTACCCGATCGGGGATCCTACCCTCAAGGGCAAACGCGGGCGCAAGCACCCGCTGGGGCGTAAAGCTAAAATGAACGAGTATGCCGGCTATACCTTTGGCTTTGAGATGGTGGTGCTTATCGCCAGTTGGGGGAGCTATCGCCTGCCAGTGGCGCTGGAGGCAGTGGACCCCAAGCGGCGGGGGCATGCCAATATCTTGTTTCGCCAGATGCTGAGGCGGTTGGTGCCGCCGCCCTGGGCGCGCCACGTGATCGTGGTGGCCGATGCCGGCATGGCCGCCAATAAGACGTTTAGGCTGCTGAAGCACAAGAAATATTCTTTTGTGTTTGCGGTCTCGTGTACCCGCAAGTTCACCGATGGTAAACATCTGCGGGATTTAGTGCACCATCTACCCAAAGGCTATTATGGACGAGTGGCCAGTTACAAGCCCGATGGGCGCCGCAAAGATTACTGGGTTTATTCCCGCCGCGCCGCCCTCAATGGCGTCGGGGATGTCACGATTGTGTTATCCAAGAGACGGCGTAACGAAGGGCCGAAGAAAATAAAGATCATCGTGACCAATCTCGAAGGGGCCAAGGTGGGAGAGATCCTCAGTATCTACGCGCGCCGCTGGGGGGTGGAGGTGACCATTAAGGAGTTAAAAGGGGCAGTGCACCTAGGGCAGATGCAGGTCACCACAGATCCCGACCGAGTCCAACGCTCAGTAGCCTTGAGTGTGGCAGCGTATCTGCTGCTGGTACGGCTGTATGGGCGGGAGAAGTCGGTCCAGGAGCGCTTCAGTCTCTTTGAGCTCAAGCACCGTTTCACGGCGGAGGTGTTCCAGGAGCAGCTAAACCGTTCGGAGCAACGATGGAGCAAAAAGCTAGAGAAATACAGGGCTGCTGCGTGATGGACTAGGAACCACCTGTCACTTTTGAGTAAGAAAGAGCATCTTTCTCCGGCACGACCTCTCCCCCGAGAGGGGGAGAACGTGCTCCCAATACGCGGTCGAGCCCTTTCAACATTCTTTGAACCCGCACTCCAGACAGCGCCAACACCCTTGGACAGGAACGAGGGTAGCCCGACGGCAGCGCGGGCAAAAATCACTCTTGGCATCGGCACGGAGGAACAAAGCAGACTGGTCATCTTGGGGTGGCAGCCCGGAGTCCTGTGTGTTGGGTGCGCTCATGGCTACAGGGCTAGCAGTCTGGGTCAATGCCAGATAACGGGCGAGTGCCCGCGCAATGCCGTCCGGTAAAGAACGCACGCGCGAGACCGAAGCCGATTGAGCGCGCGCCACCAATCATCTCTAGCTGTCCGATAATCTCTTGGATCCGTTCCACCCGGCTCATCGGCGACGGCAGTCGCAGGATCAAAGAGATCAACCGCCCCAACGCTTCGGCGTCAGCCTCAAGATCCGATCCGGCTTTGCCCAGTCGCAGAAACGCCTCAAACGGTTCTTGCGGCCTGCCGTTATAGTTAATCGTGACGAAAGCCGTTCCTAAGGGCGTCTCTTCGCGAATTGTCACACCAGGAAGCACCGGCGGGCGTGGCGCAACCCCGCTCTCGCTCCGCGGCACACCCAGCTGCGGGGTACACGCAGCGGCTGCGGTGAGAATATTCTCGCGTGCGCCGGCGCGGTACACAGTAATCCCCTTACAGCCAGCCTCCCACGCTTGGCGGTAGAGGCGCTCTACCGTTTCTTCTGTGGTGTCGGCGGGCAAGTTGATAGTGGAAGACACCGCCTGATCAATATGGCGTTGAATTGCCGCCTGCATCAGCACGCGTTTTTCCGGATTAAGGGTATGGGCAGTGACGAAATAGTCGGGCAACTCGGCATCCGGAGGCAACCGATACTGCTCTCGATAGCGTGCGGCCAAGGGATGGGTCACGTGAAACTCGGCCTGAGACAGTGACTCACTGCGGCGCGTATAGGCGAGAGCGAAGATCGGCTCAATGCCAGAGGTGCAGCCAGCCAGCGCGGCGACTGTCCCCGTAGGCGGCACTGTGAGGAGAGTGACGTTGCGTAGCCCCTTCTGGCGGATCTTGTCCGTAAGCTTAGGTGGAAAGGCGTGAAAGAAAGGGTTCTCAAGATGGCGGTTGGCATCGAACACCGGGAAAGGCCCTTTCTCATCAGCGAGGGCCACTGACTCGTCATAAGCCCAGAGTTTCATCGCTTCCACTACTTGCGCGGCTTTCTCGATCGCTTGGTCGGTATCGTAGCGCAACCGGAGCTGGCAGAGCATATCGGCCAGCCCCATGAGGCCGACGCCAATGCGGCGCCCACGTTCCGCTGCTGCCTCTTGCTGTGGGAGCGGGTGGTGGCCACGATTCCAGGTCAGCACATCATCCAGGAAACGCACAGACCAGCGGGTCGCCTGCTCAAGGGCACTCAGGTCAAGGGTCGCTGCAGGAGTAAACGGATCGCGCACGAAGGCGGAGAGGTTAATACTGCCCAAGCAACATGCCCCGTACGGTTCGAGCGGCTCTTCCCCACAGGGATTAGTCGATACCACGGCCATGTCCGGGTACCGATCCGAGGACGAGCACCGCTGGATGGTATCCCAAAACAGGCAGCCAGGCTCAGCCCAATCCCGTGCCCCTTGGATCAGCTCTCGCCACAGTTCGCGGGCGGGGATAACACGGCGGACTTCGAGGCGGTCGGCGCGGCTTTCATAGCGGAGCACCCACTCCTCATCACCGAGGACGGCTCGCATGAAAGCATCGCTCACACGGACAGAGATATTGGCGTAGCGAACCTGCGCGAGGTTACGCTTGATACGACAAAATTGCACGATATCAGGATGGGAATCTCCTAGAGTGATCATCAGCGCCCCACGCCGTCCGCCTTGACCAATGAGACCGGTCGTGAGGGAATAAAGTTCCATGAAAGAGACCGCACCGGTAGAGGTGCGGGCGGCATTGCGCACCGGCGCCCCGGCCGGACGCAGAGAAGAAATATCTACCCCACACCCTCCTCCACGCTTGAACGTCTCCGCCAGTTCCCACGCAGTATGATAGATCCCCTGGATAGAATCCACAGGGGCAGGGATGACGTAACAGTTCAAAGCGGTCACCCGATTGATATTCCCCAGCGCATACAACACACGGCCACCCGGCACCATGCGCCATTCTGACAACAGCCAGTAGAAACGCTCAGTCCAGGTCTTCCGGCTCTCCGGTGCTTCCGTCGCTGCCAACTCCCGCGCCACACGGCGCCACATCTGCTCTGGCGTCTCCTCCAGCAGAGCTCCGTTCTCGTCACGCAGTGCGTATTTGTCCAAGAAAATGCGTGCACGGAGTTCGTCACCGGCAAAGGCTGTCAGGGTAGCGGGCGGCAGAGTAGGTGGGGTTTGCTCTACGTCCATCGTTTTTTACTCCCCCCAGGGAGAATCAGGGAGAGGGTGTGGGCAGAAGCTGGCAGATACCCGTCCATCCCTCATTCCCATCCTACGTTTTTTATCGCCCTTCTGGGAGAGAGGCGCGCGCTGCTGCCCGGCGCAACCGATCCATAATCGCGCGGCCGATACCACTCTCAGGCACCGGTTCAACGACAATCCGTTCCAGGCCGGCTCGGTCAAGTCGCCTCAGTGCGGCAAAGAGGTTAGTTGCCGCTTCACACAGATCCCCTGTTTTTGACAAGACTTCTACGACGCTATAGCCCTCTACCTCTGCTCGGAAGGAGAAGGAGAGCAACCCGACCCGTGCTCCTGACGGCGGGCGCGGAATCGGCTCTCCAGGGGCGAGTAAGATTACCGGCACGTGAGGTGCGTAGTGACGTGGCAACGTCCCGGGTGAACGGGCATCAGGACGCCCGGCCTCAGCCAGCGCCACCGGGCCGATCACCGCCTCGATTGCCTCAACGGTAACGCCGCCAGGGCGGAGGATGACGGCTGTCTCTTCCGTCAGTGCACACACCGTCGATTCCACTCCGACCGGGCAGGGTCCCCCATCGAGAATCACGTCGATAGCGTCACCGAGCAGCTCTTGCACATGCAGCGCCGTGGTCGGGCTGACATAGCCGAACGGATTGGCGCTCGGCGCGGCGATCGGCACCTTGACCGCTTGCAACAATGCCAACGCCACCGGATGGGCCGGTACTCGTAGGGCCACTGTATCCAGTCCGGCAGTGACCAGATCGGGAATGACCGGGCGTTTCTTCACCACCAGCGTCAGCGGCCCAGGCCAAAACCGCTCCATCAAGGCCCTTGCTCGGGAATCGAGCTCGGTCGCGTACCACGCTGCAGCTTCCCGATGAGGAAGGTGCACAATCAGTGGATCGAACCACGGGCGGTTCTTGATGGCAAATACTTCCGCTACGGCGTGCTCATCGAGCGCATTGGCCCCAAGGCCGTAGACTGTTTCGGTCGGGAAGGCAACTACCCGGCCAGCGCGCAGTTCCGCCACAGCATAGCGGAGCGCTCGCGGATCGGTTCCGGCAACAATCTGAGCCATCGCAGCAAAAAGTCGGGAAAGTGTCAGGGCTAATCTAACGCCAAATAGGTGTAGCCCCCCAGCGCTGCCTCGTACTCCCGCAATAGGTGATTGCCCCACTCCGGCTTGAGTCCTTCGCGGGCCACCCCTTCAGCTACACGGTGACGGAATTCAGTCAGCATCTCCTCCCGCTCATAGCCAAAGACGCGCAACACCCCTTCGATCTTATGGCCGGGAAGGATCTTAGTAATGTGGCAGTTGCCTCTTCCATCCGCCACCACTAATACGTCGTGGACGTGGCCAAAAAGGTTATGATAATCCCCCATGACGTCCTGGTACGCGCCGGTGAAGAACACCCCAAGATAGTAAGGCTCTCCGTTCAAACCATGTAGTTCAAGCGATTCTTTAATGTCACGGAGATCAATGAAGCTATCAATTTTGCCATCGGAATCACATGTGAGATCTGCCAGATAGCCCTTGCGGTCAGGAATTTCGTTCAGACGATGGATGGGCAAGATAGGAAAGAGCTGGTCGATCGCCCACGCATCAGGGATCGACTGAAAGACCGAGAAGTTACAGATGAACTTGCGCGAGAGGAGGCGCTCGACATCCTCAAATTCTTCTGGCATATGCTTCGCCATCTTGGCGTATTTAAGCGCCCGCTCACATACACCCCAAAACAGTTCCTGCCCCAACCCACGATCTTCCAATGAGAGGTATCCCAGGTTGAACAACGAGAACATCTCATCCCGCTGTTCCAACACATCGTGGTAGTACTCGCGATAGTTTTTCCCGTTGATACCGGTGTAGAGATCGTACATTTCTTGGATCACCTGGGGTTTGCTCTCGATATGGTCAATGCGGATGGGTCCGTTCGCCAGGGTGAGCTCATTCACGACGTTGAAGATCAGCACCGCGTGCGGGCCGGCGATCATCCGCCCGTTCTCAGTGATGACAATCGGCTCACGGACGTTCTCGCTTTCACATACCTCTTTGATCGAGTAGATAATGTCGTTGGCGTACTCCTGGACGGAATAGTTGACGCTCGACTCCGAGGCAGTCCGGGAGCCGTCATAGTCAAGCCCTAATCCGCCACCAACGTCGAGGTAGTCAAGGTTCGGGCAGAGCTTGTGGAGCTTGGCGTACGTCCGTGCCGCTTCTTTCACCGCATACTTGATGCGCTTGATATCGGTCACCTGCGAGCCGATGTGAAAGTGCAACAGGTGCAGACAATCGATCAGCTGCTCCTGATTCAAGATTTGCAGACACCTGAGGAGGTCAGGGGTGGTAAAACCAAATTTCGACAAATCGCCGCTCGACTTCTCCCACTTGCCACTCCCGCGGGCAGAGAGCTTGAGGCGTAGCCCAATGAGCGGACGAATCTTGAGCCGCCTAGACAATTCCAACAACAGGCGGAGTTCAAAGAGGCTCTCCAGCACGACAAAGACTTTCTTCCCCAACTGTTTGCCCATCAGCGCTAACTTCAGATAGGTCTCATCCTTAACGCCGTTGCAGATGATGGGGGATTCCCGGCGTTGGGTAAGCGCCAAGGCAATTGTCAGCTCAGCTTTGCTCCCTACTTCGATACCAAGGTTATAACGGTCGCCAAATCCTAAAATAGCCTGCACCACCTCTTTCTTCTGGTTTACCTTGATCGGATAGACGGGCACGTACTCGCGGCGATAGTCAAACTCCTGAATAGCAGTCCTAAACGCACCGACCAGCTTCTTGATCTGGTAGTCCAAGATCTGTGGGAAGCGCAGGACAACCGGGGTGGACACACCGCGCTGGCGCAACTGCTCGATAATAGCCGTGAGGGCCACGGGCGTCTCCCGCGTCGCCTCGAATTTCACCACCACTTCTCCTTGGTGGTTCACGTCAAAGTATTCGCTCCCCCAGTTTTGCACGCCGTACAGATCAACGGTCTCTTCCAGTACATTGCGGGGCGCAGGCAGCCGGGAGTCCACATGGCGTCTGGCTCCTTCAGCCAGGAACTCGGAAAAGCGCATCTCCCTCGTGTGTCGCACGCCATTTTTCAGAACTTTCATCGGTACACATACCCTCCCTCAGTCTTGAGTGATTCTACCGGGAAGAGCAGCTCATACGCTCAGCATAGTTCCCGGGCCTCAACCCGCTTCACGCTTCCGGCTATTCTCTACAGTGCTGGGAAACAAGGGAACGCAGAGAAAGTGTCGGCTTCCACTTTCTCCCAGAGGTTCTTGTCCGTTCACACGTGCGACCGCTACCCTGGTCAACGTCGCTGGTTCCGCCTCTGTCTGGATCGTTCTCTCTAAAGAGATTTTTATATAAGATCTTTCTGCCTCCCTGTCAAAAGGTTAGAGAAAATTTTCCCGACCCGGGACGCCATTGAGCGAGGGCAAGCGATACCTTACAATTCCCGCCGTTGTGAGTACTACTGTTGCTTCTTCCCCACATCTCACCCTCGGCCTCGTGCAGATGTCCTGCAGCGAGCAGCCCGCAGAGAATCTGGCAAAAGCGATTGAGCGCATTCGCCAGGCCGCCCGGCAAGGAGCCGAGATCATTTGTCTGCAGGAATTGTTTTGCTCGCGGTACTTTTGCCAGAGTGAAGATACACAACACTTCCTGTTGGCCGAATCGATTCCCGGCCCAACGACTACCGCTCTCAGCCGGGTAGCGGCCGAGCAAGGGGTTGTAGTCGTTGCTTCGCTCTTCGAGAAGCGAGCCGAAGGACTGTTTCACAACACCGCGATCGTGCTCGACGTAGACGGTTCCATAGTCGGGAAGTATCGGAAGATGCACATTCCCGATGACCCCCTCTACTACGAGAAGTTCTATTTCACTCCTGGGGATCTCGGCTTTCAGACTTTTCACACCCGCTTTGCCAAAGTTGGCGTGCTCGTCTGTTGGGACCAGTGGTTCCCTGAAGGCGCCCGTTTGACGGCACTGAGCGGGGCCCAGATCCTTTTCTATCCAACGGCGATCGGCTGGCATCATGACGAAGCGCCCGAAGAACGCCACGCGCAGCATCAAGCTTGGGAGATCATCCAGCGGAGCCATGCCATTGCCAATGGGGTCTATGTCGCTGCGGTCAATCGCGTCGGGATAGAAGGGGGATTACAGTTCTGGGGGGCATCTTTTGTGAGTGACCCCTTCGGCCGCATAACCGCGCGGGCCAGCCATACGGCCGAGGAGACACTGATCGTCTCCTGCGACTTGAGTTGTATCGAGCGCGTACGGCAACAGTGGCCGTTCCTCCGTGACCGTCGCATCGACGCCTACGCCCACTTGACGAAACGCTACCTCGACTAGAGCCAGCGTGAGAAGGTATGAAGTTGTTTCGGCAAAGCCCCGCCCAGCTTCTAGCTCCGCGCTCTGAGCTATGTGGTCCGAGGGCTCACCTGTTTGCCGTCCCCACCATTCCCCCTGCACGCCTTGGCTTTCGCATGCCAGCAGAGTGGGAGCCGCACGCAGCGACGTGGCTCGCCTGGCCTCATAATCTTGACACCTGGCCTGGGAAGTTTACGCCGATCCCTGAGATCTACATCGAGCTGGTCAAGCATCTCCACCCCCACGAGCATGTCAATATCTGTGTCAACGATGCTCATAGCGCAGCTCAGCTCCGCCAACTGCTCGAGCAAGCTGGTGTCGACCTCCGCGCCGTTACCATGTACGAAATCCCTACCAACGACACCTGGATGCGTGATTACGGACCGATTTTCCTTACCCGTCTCCAGGATGGTGCCATCGAATTGGCTCTGATGGATTGGCTCTTCAACTCCTGGGGAGGGAAATACGGTCCGTATGATCTTGACGATTTCGTCCCGCAGAAAATTGCCGCCGCACTGAACCTTCCAGTGTTCGAACCTGGCATTGTGCTGGAAGGCGGGTCGATCGATGTCAACGGTTGTGGTACGCTGCTGACGACAGAAACATGTCTACTTAATCCCAACCGGAATCCCTCCCTTACGCGCACTGAGATCGAAGAGTACCTCCGGGCCTATCTTGGCGTGCAAAAGATCCTTTGGCTCGGCGGGGGTATCGCAGGCGATGATACCGACGGTCACATCGACGATGTGGCCCGCTTCGTCAATCCGACGACTGTCGTCTGTGCGCGGACAGACGACCCCACCGATATTAACTACGCCCCACTGCGTGATAACTTTACCCGGCTGCAAGGGATGAGTGATCAGGAGGGCCGGCCACTGCAGGTCATTCCCCTGCCGATGCCGGACCCCATCGAGCATGAAGGGCAACGGCTGCCGGCCAGTTATGCGAATTTTTACATCGCTAACGGCGCGGTGCTCGTGCCGACATACAACTGTCCCCAAGATCAACAGGCTTTAACCATCCTGCAGAAGCTTTTTCCCACCCGCCGCGTCATTGGTATCACCTGTACCGATCTCATTGGGGGGTTAGGTGCAATCCATTGCATCACCCAGCAGCAACCGGCCGCTGACCACGGCGCGCGGTTTGTGGCTGATCAGCCGGCAAACCTGACATGACCAGGTGTGCCCTTCTGGGCCTAGGGGCACGGCATAGCGCAAAAAAGAAGAAAATGGTTTAATATAACGTAGCAATTTTGGGTTAGCAGTTTCGTCCGTCCCCCGAGAGCGGCCCCTAGAGAGATCTCCTATCTAGGGGCTGCTTTTTTGCGTGGTTCAACGTAAAAAAAGAGCATGTCTATCAGCGCCGCGATTCGAGCGGAGGTCGAGCGCCTCCGCCAGGAACTGAACTACCATAACTACCGCTATTATGTCCTCGACGATCCCGTGATCAGCGACGCGGAATATGACCACCTCTTCCGTCGCTTGGTAGAATTGGAAACGCGGTACCCCGCATTGCGGGACCCCCATTCGCCAACCCAGCGGGTCGGAGCGCCGCCACTGTCGGGCTTCGCCTCGGTGCGCCACTCCGTGCCGATGCTTTCGCTAGCCAATGTCACGAGCCGCGAGGACATGCACGAGTTTCAAGCGCGTATCCACCGCTTCCTCAAAACCAGCGCGCCCATCGAGTATGTGGCCGAACCGAAAATCGATGGCGTGGCTATCGAACTAGTGTACGAACAAGGTAAACTGGTCGTCGGCTCCACGCGCGGCGATGGTGTCATTGGCGAAGACATTACCCAGAATCTCAAAACGGTGCGTTCAGTCCCACTGACACTCCTTCGTCAGGCCGGCCGGCCGCTCCCCAGGCTCCTCGAGGTCAGAGGGGAAGTCTTTTTACCGATCGAGGCGTTTCATCAACTGAACCGCGAACGTGCGGCTGCGGGGGAGCCACTCTTCGCCAATCCACGTAACGCCACCGCCGGCTCGCTGAAGCAGCTCGATTCCTCGGTAACCGCCAAGCGCCCTCTGGACCTATTCTGCCATGGCCTTGGGCGTATTGAAGGAGTCGCCTTTGCCACCCACTGGGAGTTCATCCAGGCCTTGCGGGAGTGGGGGCTGAAACCAGTCCCGCATAGCCGCGTGTGTCGGAGCCTCGACGAGGTGTTTGGCTTCTTTGACGAGATGGAGCACCAGCGCGATACCCTTCCCTATGAGATCGATGGGGTGGTCGTGAAGGTCAACAGCTTGGCGTTACAGCGCCAATTGGGGGAGATCTCACGCTCACCACGCTGGGCGGTCGCGTACAAATTCCCGCCCCGGCAAGCCACAACCCGTATTCTACGCATCGTTCCTTCCGTGGGACGTACCGGGGTGTTAACCCCCGTCGCGGAATTGGAGCCCGTCAACATCGGGGGGGTAACGGTCAAAAGCGCGTCTTTACACAATATGGACGAGATCAACCGCAAAGACATCCGTATTGGCGACACCGTCTTGCTTGAACGCGCGGGCGACGTGATCCCTTACGTCGTGAAGGTCATCCCTGAGCGGCGCACCGGCCAGGAAAAGCCCTTCGTCATGCCATCGCACTGTCCTGTCTGCGGAGCCGAGGTAGAGCGGGAAAAAGGAGAAGTAGCTTACCGTTGTACTGGACTGGCTTGCCCAGCAAAGTTAAAGGAAAGTCTAAAATTTTTTGCCGCACGCGGGGCCATGGACATCGAAGGGTTAGGCGAGAAGCTGATTGACCAGTTAGTTGACAGAGGACTCGTGCGGGACCCCGGAGATTTATACCTGCTGCGCAAGGAGCACCTCCTGTCGTTGGAGCGCATGGCGGAGAAGTCCGCACAGAATCTTCTCGACGCGATCGAGAAGAGCAAACGCACGACCCTGCCTCGCTTCTTGACTTCGCTGGGCATTCGCCACGTCGGCGAGGCAACTGCGAAACAGCTAGCAGAACATTTCGGTGACTTAGCTCACATTATGAATGCAACCGAGGAGGAACTGCAGCAGGTGCGAGACATTGGGCCAGAGGTCGCGCATAGTATCGCTCATTTCTTTGCCCAGGAGCAAAACCGCCGGGTGATCAACAAATTACTGCACGCTGGCGTGCACGCCTCGCCCGTTTCTGCTACACGCGCAGGCAAACTCAGCGGGCAGACATTTGTGCTCACCGGCACGCTTGCCTCCATGACACGCCCAGACGCGCAAAAACGGATCGAGGCGTTGGGCGGCAAAGTGTCGTCGAGCGTCTCGCAGCACACCACCTACGTTGTCGCCGGCGCAGATCCAGGCTCCAAGCTCGCCAAAGCCCGACAGCTCGGGGTTCGCATCCTTAACGAAGAGGAGTTCTTACGGTTACTCGAGGCAGGAAAAGAGCAATGACCCGAGAGGGCAGTGCAATTGGGGCGAACGGATCTCTCTTGCGCCAAAGGATTGCCCGGTGAACTGGTTACGCGTTGCTCACGGGCTCGATCTTCCACGTCGTGCCAGTTGGAGTATCCTGGAGCACAATGCCGTGTTTCGCAAGGTGCGCCCGAATGGCATCCGCCCGCTGAAAATCTCGCGCGCTCCGGGCTCTTGCGCGCTCGGCAATTAGTCGTTCAATGTCGTCGGCCGTCAGAGGGGTTTGCTTGAGTCGGCGTTGCTTCTGCTGGGAGAGAAACTGCCCAGGCGACTCACACATAATGCCTAAGACGGCAGCAATCTTTGCCAAATCCGTTCGGATCGTGGCGAGGCCGGCAGTTTGTCCTGCATCTAACGCACGGTTCACATCACGAATACTTTCAAAGACAACGCCCAATGCCCGCGCCGTGTTCAAATCATCATCCATCGCTGCGCGAAAACGGGTCAGGAGTTCGCCTCCTGCCTGGTCCACACAGTGGCCCCTGTCGTCAGCCTGAGACGGCGGAGAGGACGACAGTGCTGCATCGAGCCGGGCCAGAGTTTCATAAATGCGCAACAGCCCCTTGTCTGCCTCCTCCAGCTTTTGCGCGGAAAAGTCAAGCGGCATCCGGTAGTGGGTCGAGAGCAAGACCAGCCGCAATCCTTCAGGAGAAATGGTCTGGAGGGCGTCTTGGATAGTGAGAAAATTTCCCACAGACTTCGACATTTTCTCCTGTTCGACGGTGACCATACCGTTGTGCAACCAGTAGCGGGCGAGGGCACAACCCTTCGCTCCTTCAGACTGGGCAATCTCATTTTCATGATGTGGGAAGATCAGGTCCGCACCGCCGCCATGGATATCAAAGGGCTGGCCAAGATACTTACTCGACATAGCCGAACACTCAATATGCCACCCCGGCCTTCCTCTGCCCCAGGGACTATCCCACCACGGCTCTCCTGGTTTGCTCGCCTTCCAGAGAGCAAAATCCATCGGATGGTGCTTGCGTTCGTCAACGTCGATACGCGCGCCAGCCAGCATCTCTTCCAGCCGGCGATGAGAGAGTTTCCCGTATGACGGGAAACGATCTACGGCAAAGTACACATCTCCCTCTACCGCGTACGCCAGTCCCTTGGCCTCCAAGACCTGGATCAGGGCAATCATTTCCGGGATATGTTGCGTTGCCCGCGGCTCGTACGTCGGTGGCAGGCAGCGCAAGG
>Ga0308420_1000661_pt1 | contig 17423 bp, 26 predicted proteins | sample HotsprSampleMS55_FD_203802 | JGI IMG/M metagenome (GOLD analysis project Ga0308420, IMG submission 203802) | Hot spring phototrophic mat microbial communities from Mushroom Spring, Yellowstone National Park, Wyoming, United States - 20090730_MS55 ... | reverse complement strand
CCTCGGGCAGTCTGGGGAGAGTCAGTACCACCACCTCGCGGCACGTTAGGCACGCGAGATGTTACGCTGATGTAGTGGTGTCGCGAGCCGACGAATACCGGCGCATAAAAGGTAGTGAGCCCTGGGACGATGTTTCCAAGGCAATGAACGGTTGAAGTACTGAAGTTCGCGCGGGGGTGCATGTCGGGTTGAGCCCCGGCATGCGCCTCCCTAAAATTTTACCTATTGACAACCTGCGCTCAAGGTTGTAGAAGGTCAACCGGCCGGGGGGTCAAAACGCAAGGAGGGAATAGCAATGCAGTGGCAAGAACGGGTCATAGCGGCATGGGCGAAGGGTAGGTCTGCTGACGTGCGAAACCTGTGGACCAACGGAAAGGTACTTTATAGTGACTATCTCCGCGTCGGAGATACATCGATGGAAAACTATAAAATAGTATACTGTTTCCTACCAGATTACCTTGGACATGTCAGCGTTGAAGTTTCAGCGCTCGTTGAACTGGCAATGCCGTATTCGGATGTTATTGTCAGCAACCATGTGCTATATCAGAAGCTACTGCTGCAGGGAGAGAACATGAGTTTCGGTGAAAAGAGTTTGCGGAAGGTCGTTGTCCGGCCACAGACCTGCAGGATACTGTAAGGCCGAAGGAGCTTCCCTGTGAAAATACTGTTACACGGACTGACCGACGAAAGCGGCTTTGGGTTTGTGACACGGGGTATACGTGATGCGTTGTCGCTGGACTACCCCGTGGTGATGTGGGACGCACGGAACGCGTGTCCGGTTGATGATATGTCGGGGATGTTCCTGTTAAGCTGTATGGACCATGCCAGTGCATTCCGTGCTGTTGATATGGCACGGACGTGGAAGTGTGATGGAAGCGCTATTTATTCCCCTATAGATAGCGACCTAACGCCTGTTGAAGTACTGCGTGATGTCAAGCCGGACTTTACCATTGCCTGCACTGAATTTGCATCCCGCCTGTATACCTCCGCGGGCCATAACGTGGTGGGAGTAGTGCGACATGAGTACACACCGTTTCCCGCGGACGTGTCCGCGCGGGGATGGATACGCCAGGAGCTCGGCTGTGGTGATAGCACGGTAGTATTCCTGGTTGTCTCCGACTACACCTGGCGCAAGGGTATCGGTTCGGTGATACAGTCTTACCGGTCTCTGTCTGGCACTGATTCTGTGCTGATAGTTGTGTCCCGTGGTCTGCCGGATTCGTATGCCCAGCAACTATCCGGTAGCTCGCGTGTGGTTGTCTTCAATTCCGGCATTACGCGTGAGCACCTTCGGGGCCTGTATCTGGCGGCGGACGTGTACGTGTCCGCAAGCGCTGGCGAGGGTTTCGGTCTCCCCGCGTGGGAGGCTGCGCATGTCGGCCTACACCTGGTGCTACCATATCACACGGCATACGCAGAGCTATACAGGGTGTATCCACACGTGGAGTGGATAGACTACGTTCCGTACACACCGTACGAAACGCCCATACAGTACTACCGTCCCCGCGATGAGCGGGACATTGTCTTGGCCCTGGAGAGTTCATATCACATGAGGAGTAGGTTTCCACGAGACACATCCCAGCGTCTGGAGACCGTGCGCTGGTGGATGGACTATACACCATCGCTGCATCGTCCGTTCGGCGATGAAGTTCGGCGCGCAATCATGCGCGCAATCGAGGGAGGGAGGTGATGAAGAGTAAGGTTGCTGTGGGGGTGTACATGTTGAAGTCGCTGGACGGGCCAGAGGAAGAGCAGGGGAGCGTCAGGTGGGCCATACGGCGGTTTGTCGAGGAGGAGGTGAGGGATAGTCGGGCAGGACAAATCAGCATGCAGGTTATTCCACTGATAATACCGTCTTCAGCGGTGAAGCTACCTGGTAACAGTCCTGTAACAGTGATGGTGTTGGTCGTGTGGGCCACAATCTTATCATGATGGAGGGGGCAATCCTATGAACCCCAAAAAGTCGCAGCAGTCGCAGGAGCCGCAGAAGCCGCAAAAGCAGTCGCAGCAGAAGGCACTGGCCGGAAAGACGCAACGGGGCGAAAGGCCCGTGCTAACCGGAAGGATACAGGTTCGCGAAGATGTGGATGGCAAGGTTGAATTCAAGGACGTAGGCAAGCTGGGGCTTTGGAAAGTGAAGCAGGCGCAACCGTTGGGGCCGCAGCTGTACGGTCGGATAACAATATCCGGCAGGGACGGAAATGTGCGTGCGTATGTGAGTAGGGCGTCGTCAGTGACTATACCCGTGCTTCGGGGTGAAGTCCTGGACACAACCCGTAACGTCGTTGGCCAGCTGGCGCTATGGACCAACGAAAAAAAGAAGAGTGACAAGTCGCCGAGCCTCACCGGTAGGATTACGTTCAGTGGGACGGGGACTGAATACGGGGTGTCGGTATGGGGCGACATCCCCGACGTAAGTGAGGGCGGTGATGCACCGTTCTGATGGCACATCAGGGGGAAGTCCGTGTGACCGGACTTCCCCCTTGCTGCAGCGTCTCGTAGATGAGTATCGGGTCCGTATCACCAGGTACCGTAGGGACTACGATGGGTTCCTGGAGGCAGCTGATGAGCTGTGTTTCGATACGTCCGATGGTGTAGATCTGAAGGAGTCCCTGTTCTGGTATCATTATTTTCGATGCAAATGTTCACTGGATGACCGCCGGCGCAACGCGGGGGTTCTATTTCGCCGATGGTGAGGAGGAGCACATATGAGCGTACGCATGAAACACTTTCTGGAGTCGTATGACACGCGGGAGGTGCTGGAGTGGAGGAACGTGTGGATAACTAGAGGCTGTACATTTTATCATACACTTATGTCGGAGACGGATATCTCAACGCTTTTGAGTCTGATGCGTAGGTATCCGCTGAAAACAGGGTGTGAGTATGGGTATGGTGGGTATGTAGTGTACGAAGATGACCGACCAATAGGTGGGATACTTCTTGTGAGAGTAGGAAACTTTACACGTGGTAGGTTTTGGGGTAACCCGAAGCGACGCGGTGTTGGTCGGAAACTCTTGCGCGCGCTGCATAGCTTCACTTCGTGGTGCGGCGACATAATAGTTTCCGCGATGAATAGTGCAGCAATTCACTTGTTGAAGACGTATCCATATTGTATATATGAGGGGGTAGATACCCTTGAGAGTACATCGAATATGCCTGCACTGCGGTTTCGAGTGGTATACTCCAGAACCGCAGAACTGCCCTTCATGCAGAAGTCGGCGAACATTAAGCCACAATAAGACGCTGGACTGCCTTCTCGAGCGTTGTGAATACGCAGACTTCAACCGCATCATAGACGCTGCCGTACTGCAGGCATCGTGTGACACCTTCGACCTGACTACGTGTCGCACGGTGTAGTATTTCTGCACGGCGTTCTGTACGCTGTTTTGCACGTCGCTTTTCACGCCGTTTCGCACGGCGTTTTGGAGGCATCATGGGGTATATAGACGATGTATTCTTTCGTTTCTTCGACCCGATAAGGCGCAAAAAACACACATCCCGAAAACGGCCCCGTCGTGTAGTCCGTAGACGGCCCGTCCGTCATGCACCCCGAAAGCGGGCCCGTCGTGTTGTCCGCAGACGGCCCGTCCGTCGCGCACCCCGAAAGCGGGCCCGTCGTGTTGTCCGCAGACGGCCCGTCCGTCGCGCACCCCGAAAGCGGGCCCGTCGTGTTGTCCGCAGACGGCCCGTCCGTCGCGCACCCCGAAAGCGTATTGTTCGCCGTGTAGGACGGAAACCTTCGGGGTTATTGCGAGTCGTGGACGTATGGCATAGACATTTGGACGAAATGAAGGCACGTGTGCGCGTAGAATTGAGCGGTTCGCGGTATACAGAAAAGGCCGCGAAGGTATATTTCCCGACGGAGTATATGACACCTGGCGGCTGGATGACGGATAATCCTTCGCAGTACATGAGGAAACGGTGTAGGGAACTGATACTATATTATACGTACTATACTATAGAGTGGCGCAAACGAAATAGTAGTATGACTGCATCGGTGGAATACCATGTCGGTCAATACCGCATGCGCTCATTACCCATAAAACCCGACAAGATTAACCTTGATAAAATCACTGAAGCATTCAAGGATTTAACCAAGACGAGATTTTCCGAGGTAAGCAGGACGAAAGACAGCATGTTTGTCGTCATCCTGCAAGATGGGCTCGGTTATTATGTCACGGTATGGTGACGTATGCTGAAGCATATCGTCACAAATCCAGGCTACAGGAGCATCCGCCGGAACCATATACCATTCCCCAGGAGGATGTCGGTCCTGGCTGGAGATACTGAGACGGTACGTGGTCGTGCGTACTCACTGCAGTTACATGACGGCGTGCAACCACACTACGTGCGTGTGAATGACGATACTGTGTTGGATGAATTCCTTGCGTGGATTGAACCGCGGATATTATCCGGCCATGTGGCCGTGATGTATTTCCACAACCTGGAGTATGATATAAGCGTAATATTGAGAAAGTACCACGATAAGTTCCTTGGTCGTAAACGTATACTCATATCACACCGAGGGTGGAATATAGAATTGGTACTGTCCGCGACATGTTTTGCCAGATTTAGAAGGGATAAAAAATCGTTGCTATGCCTGGACTCGCAGCGGTTCATGAATGTATCACTTTCACGTTTTGCCGAAATTATTGGTGCACAATCGCAGAAGCTGGAGCGTCCGTTATACATAGGTGAGCGTGCACCGCGGACCAACGAGGAGAAGGAATACTTCATACGGTACGCGCTCGCCGACGTGTGCGCGCAATATGAGGTGGCGCGTTGGATTGTGAAACAGCATGAACGGTATAATATTCGTATATCATATTCGTCTGCACATTTTTCGGAGAGAATTTTTCGACACTATCACATTCAACCGCATGAGCAGCTATGGCTGCCTCCGGAGAAATGGCTGGAAGCTTGTATACTATCATATCACGGCGGAAAGAACGGCTACTACCTGGACCAGAGTCAGGGTATATATCGTTTGCGTGATGGGGCGGAGATAGATATTTCGTCCGCCTATCCGTATGCCATGACGATACTTCCGAATATGGTGCGATGTTGGTATCGTGAGACGGATAAGTTTGATGGTAAACACGAAGGAATTTATCGCGTATGGGGCGTTGCAAAGAACGATAAATATCCGATACTATACTCTCATGACTTCAAACCTATTCCGCACGGTGAACGCGTTGAGGGACTGTGCGTGACGTCGTACGAGCTGCGCGAGGCGCTCGCGCGTGGCGAGTTCGTGATGAGGAAGTGCCGCGGAATTCTCGCACACACCGACGAGAGGTATGCACACAATCCGCTGCGTGATTTCGTGCATGAATTCTACGAGCTGAAGGAGAAGGCAAAGTCCCCCGACGAGAGACAGTTGTACAAGATAATTTTGAATTCGCTCTACGGAAAATTCATTCAGGCGATAGAGATAGAGTCCGAAGATGATGTTGCATTAGTAGACGCTGGTACCGGCGATATTGTGCGGCCGGCACAAAAAACGTACAAGGCGGGTTCGTCGTACCATCCGTTCATCGCGTCACTGATTACCGGTTTCGTGCGGGTGTATCTCCATCAACTGGAACACAGATTCAACGCGCTGCATTCATCAACCGACTCGGTGATATTCAGGTGGGACGATGCATATCGCGGCTGGATTGACCGGCACAAAGGATTAGGCGGCGTCGAATTGAAGGTCCGTGGTACGTGCTATCTCATCCGGAACAAGGTATATGTTTGGACCGATAACGATGATAACATTCTCAAGTGGGCCACGCATGGTATAACCATAGACGGAGCTGGCCTGCTCAATCTTATCCGCGAGAAGAAAAATACTTATAAGGTCCGAAGAATCGCCAAGGTCAGGGAATCACTGCGTCGGAAAGATAGGGATTTGACGCCGCTCGCCATGAACGAAGTTGAAAAGAAGATATTGGGCGTCAATCTCGACCGTATCATTGACATTTGACCGCCTGCATCGTATATATAGGATACATCCACCATACACGGAGGAGCACTATGGCAAAAAGGAAGCTGGTTCAGGAACCCGAGGCAGAATTGGAGGCGGTGGCGGAAAAGTCGCAGGAACAGGAGACGGAGTCGCAGGAGTGCGAACTATCACAGTTTATCGCGGAAAATTCCGAATCCGCGAATTTCGCAATTGTGTACAAAAAGGCGGCAAACGGCCAATTCGAGCGAATTGGAAAATATGCTATTGCATCGTGTGACCTGGACGCGATAGCACAAGAATATGGCGGTGGTGTATTCCGTGTTCGGGTAACTACGGAGACAGGTCAATTCTTGAAGCAGTTCACAACGTCGTATGCCACACCGAAACCAAAGCCGGAGAATGGAAAGACAGGTGACCAAACCATACTGAATATGCTGATGGCACAAAATCAGCAAAATCAGCAAATGCTTTTGAAGGCTATTGAGGTTCTTGGTACGAGGCAACAGGCATCATCCTCGGAACTGAAACCCATGGACATCGTGCAGATGATGACCGCATTCAAGAATATCACGAGCAGTTCGGAGAATGCGACTGAGTCTCTACTCCGTGGCTTGGAGATGGGCCTGAATCTGGGAGAAAAGACAGGTGAGAACCGCACCACGGTAGACCGCGTGGTGGAAGCTCTGCCGATGCTGGCAAACGCTCTTTCCACGCGAAAGATTGCTCTGAAAAACGAACTCAAGAAGGTAGTTCCGAACGCTCAAACATCACAACCGACACAAGCTTTGTCCGAACCTACGGGGAGTGTCATGGAAATAACACCGACAGACGCGCGTGAGGCACGCATTTTTGCACTTCTTGCGAATATACGTCCGTATATTCAGAGTGCAGAAAAGAGTAATATTCCCGCGGCGATGCTTGTATCCTATTTGGCGTCGAATATTGATGACACCACCGCGCAGGAATTGATGTCTTACCTTTCGCAGGAAGATGAGAGGTCCGTGAAAGTCAACGTAGAACGGCTGAAGAAGTATCTCGGAATAGGTGATGCCTACATGCAAGACCTGTATGTGCAGGTAATGTACGCATTGAGCACTATCCATTCCGAAGAAGCCGATGGCGAGCAGTCGGAGAATATCGTCAGTGAACACGGAGAGAATTGAGTCGTTTGAGCACGTAGCGGGCACTACGGTTTTACAAACAGTATCACGCATGAAGCGCGTGATACGTGACCCGCAACAGGTGGTTTACGGCAGGGCTCTCGCAGAAGTAATTCTGCGCAACACGCCGTATCACCGTGACCGCATGACGGATATGAGACGTATATTTCACGGCGTGGTGTCGCGGCTGCGGTACCTGCGAGACATAGCAGGTGCGGAATCGCTGAAAACACCGAAGCGGATATACCATGAGCTCCAGGATACGGGTGTTGTGGTAGGTGACTGTGATGACGCGAGTATGTTTCTTGCGTCGGCGCTCAAGGGAGCAGGATACCGTACTCGGTTTGCGATTTCGACAACGAAAAATCACCCTGCAGAGACGTACAATCATATATGGGTGCAGGCCGAACACGGCGGACGGTGGTATGACCTGGATGGTACGTTGCCGGTTCCATTCAAGGTGAAGCCGTTCCGAAAGATAATGGTATTCTCCGATAATTGACATGAACCGTGTGATGCGCCGTAGTGGGGTACGGATGAGACCGTCGGAGTATAGACTGTTGCAGTACCTGCATTATCTCGGTAGCATCGGCGCGACCGATGATGACATTGTCCGGTCCGTCAAGATGGTGGACGAATTTCGAGACCTTGATGAGCTGAAGCGTTACGTAATGGATGGCGTGCGCAGCATAGGCTATCACGATGATGAGATGGACACCCTATCGGCTTTCAAAATACGCATCCCGTCAATCGGCGAGGTAATCCAAAAGGCTGCGGGGTATGTCGCTGGACGCGTCGGTGGCGAAAGGATGCGCAAAGCCGTCGAACAGAAGGTGTCGGACGTAAATCGTGAGGCAACGAAAGTCGCAAAACATCCGGTCGGGCAGGCGATTATCGCCGGCGGGTTGATTGCGATGACTGGAGGACTTGGTGCTGGCTCCCTGGCTGCAAATGTTGGACGGTTCGTCGCAAAAGGTGCTTCGACGGTAGCCTCCGGTGCGAAAGCGCTCATCGGTGCGGCGGCGAAAGTCGGTGGTGCCGCATGGAAGGGCGCGGGCGCGCTCGGCAAGATGGCAATCACCGGAATACGTAAAGGTGCAAGCGCGATTGCCGGTGTATTCCGCCGTAAGGATACCACGGGTGCAGGCGCCGGTGTTGGTGGCGTTCCGACACCATTTACGTCGGGCGAAGGTATTCCACCGAATGTACCGATATCACCGCCCGTGGAATATGTTCCACCGGCCCCGACGCCACGTATACTGGATATGCGAGGCGCTGTTGCAAATAGAGCAAACGCAGAACAGTTACCGCTGTTAGGAATGCTTGCCCTGGCGGCGCTACTGATGTGAGGTATCTATGAGTCTATTGCAGAGTGTGATAAGTGACACCGATAGAAACGCGGGGTGGGAGCGCCGCGCACTGGAAAAGACCAAACGCATGATACAAATGAAAAACTCGAATGCGGTAAACGGTGTTGTGGACGCTACGCCCAGGACGAAAATAGTCGGAAATGTTAAGATAAAGAACATGCGCCCTCTTGTGCGAGCCCTTGTGGAACGTCGCGCACGTGAGCTCATGGCGAAACAGCTCTTGGCCTTGACCGAACTTTCAAAGCGCGGGTTGCTGGAACCCGCTCCGAAACAATCCGGAGTGCGATTGGTGGAACCCGCCCTAATGTAGGAGGATTTATGAGTCCTAACTTGTGGTATGCGTTGCGCAAAATAAGGCGGAAAAAACGTGGTGCAAATATATTTCGAGATGTATACGGTATCCGGAACAAGGCGGAACTTCGTGCATACGCAGAAGGTTGCGGGCTATCATCCGATGAGTACGAGGCGCTCTCGGGATTGTGGGACACCATTAAGTCGGGAGTCTCTAAAGCTGGGAGCGCGATTGGTGGACTGGCAAAACAGGTGTGGCAACCGATAGGTGCAGCGATTGGTCAGCGCACGAAGTACGAGGTAGACACCGCCGGTCAGCGCATTGCGGCACAAATCATGCCGCCCTCTCTAACGCCGGCCCCTATGCCGACGGTGGTGGAACAGAAGGACCGTACGTTAGACACCGTGGTGCGCTTTGCTCCATACGTAATCGGTGGTGTGTTGTTGTTCAAACTTTTGCAGCGTCAGAAATAGCATGACCAGGACATTATTGGACGATATCCTTGCGCAGTACAAGGATTTAATCGGTCAATTCATGATGGCGGATGCGGTGCTGATACGCATCCGCAACCGCATTATTTCATCACGTGTGACGCACGGTATATATGAGTCTGAATATCAGCGACTGCGTGATGAGTATGATTTCCTGGACAAAACCCTTAACGCGATACTGGATAGAGTATCGCTGTTTAAAGCCGGTCGTTATGGTGAAGTGAGCATAACAGAACTGATGACCGGCATTTACCGCTTCGCAAGTCGGTGCGAAAAGCTGTTAAAGGCTATAGGGGAGATGGAGTACCGTATATTCGGGTCAACACGCATCACGGGAATGAGGAACCCGATGCTGGGCCTTCCTATCGCCGCGTTGGCGTTCGTAACAGGTAGTATCGTTGCTGGAGTGACGAAAAGAAAATGAAGCGCATCGAAATAGGTAGTTGGCTGAAATATTCAAAGTCCTCGAAGCACGGCAGTGGGAAACGCTGGATAACCGGCACGGTGATTGACATCGTGCGGTTCCGTGGAAAGAAGTATTACGTAGTCCGAAACGAAACAACGAAACGAAAACACGTGATACCCGCTGATGCTCAGAACATTTCGGTACATGATGTATATCCATATCGTGAAGACATCACAAAAAATCCAATCCGTAAAACAAAAAGGCATGTCTATAAGCTCCCGAAAGGTGCAAAAAGAATATACGCAGAAGTCCAGCGTATATGGTGTCGGAAAGGCAAGGACTCACACTACGCTGGAAAGCAGTTCGAGCATACATTCACCTCGAAACCTGAACTGTGGGGTTTGCCGGACGGAAGCCTATTGATACTTCCGAAGCGTGGAAAGAGGCTGTGGGGAATGTACCGCGCTTGACATTTTTCACCCTGGAGTGTATATAATGGACAAAGAACCGTTTCTGAAAAATCCGTGCGTGAGAAAAGTGAGAAAAGTGAGAAAAGTGAGAAAAGTGAGAAAAGTGAGAAAAGGTGGTAAAAATATGTCGGAGCTTTTTCTTCTAAATCGTCCGAAACCTACATCGTTGTTCCGGCCGCTCGGAATAACAAGAAAGCGGTTTGAACAAAGCATGCCATCAAGCATGCTTGAAGGTGGTATTGTCGAACCTATTCGTCGAAAACGGCGAAAGACAAAAATCTATAAACCCGCAGCGCCCAAACGGCACAAGCGGGTAATGCGAAGAGGTGAAGTGATGGCACGTCGTAAAGGTAGTCGCAAAGGCAAGGTGACACAGTACGGCAAAATACACAGTCTTACGGTGTATCGCCGTGGCAGCGGGTACCAGGTCGCACGTCATTCGCGACTGGTGCGTAACTACCGTGGACGCATCATCAATCCCATCATCCCTTCTCGGGGTGAATTGATGACCGTGGCTGGTATCGCCGGTGGTTTCGTCGCGTCCAGGTATCTCCCGCGGATGTTTGACCGGTTCCTCCCCCCGATGCTCAACACTGGGCTCGGAAAGGTTGGGGTGCAGACTGCTACGGGGCTTGGTGTGTCTTGGCTTGTCGGAAATGTTCTTAAGCAGCGGCAACTTTCTGCTAATATCGCGACCGGTACTCTATTGAATGCTGCTGTATCGCTGGTGGATATGTATATCCTGAAGGGTGTGCTCGCGGAGGAAGGGATTGCCGCTCTCGCGGAAAGTGTACCGGAAGTGGTCGGTGAAGCACCTGGTGATACTCCCGCGACGCTGCCGGCTGGGTTCGCAGATGATGAGGAAGCTGAAATGTCCGCCGGCGAGCAGGACGTAATCGTTATGTGACCGCGCAAGCGGTTAACACTAATCCGCTCAATGCGGAATACAAGTTAAAGGAGGAGTAAAAGTATGCCTAACAGGTTTTCAATGCCGGATGAGGGGATTGACCTCTCGAAGTTTGAAGTGTTGCCGTGGCAGTATTGGAGCACCCGATATATCGGGACCAGTGCAGTGACCAGTCCGTTGGCGTTTTTCACGTACGCGCAAAGCAACCCGCATCCTGACTCGGGGAACTCAAGTCTTGTGGACACGAACCTGAAGAAGGAGCGGTCCATCGAAACGCCGAACAAATTCTACGTTCAGACGATTTCCGTGCTGGTGAGTGGCGTGGCGTTCACGGCGTATGACTACGCCAACGATGACATCCTGCGAAAAATTCTCACGGATTGTGTGTGGGAGTTCCGCATCGGCGATACGCTGAAGGCGTATGGCCAGATTGAGGACCTCATTCATCCGGCGCAGATTTTTTCCAACGTGAAGCTTTGCAAGGGAACGCGGTATGTTGTCAAGCCGCGGCCGTTCCTGTTGCAACCGGAAAACAGTTTCGCGTTCAACCTGATTTGGCGGTCATCGCCGCATCTCACTTCTGGTACAGCGTACCTGAAGGTCGTTCTGGGCGGACGCCTGCTGCGTCCACAGGGAAACTAATACCCGCATCGAGCGGGTCCGTGTAACGGTGAGGATGGCGGTCCCTTATGGGGCCGCCATCCCGAAAACGCTCGTGCAGCGTTACAGCACAGGAGGATAGAATATATGGCACGTGTATTGCCGGCAGCATATCATTACGAATATCAGCTGACTCTCGAAGTCCCTGCTATGAGTGGTACTACGCCTGGGGCTCGAGATGGTGTGATTGATATCGACCGTGGTGGAGATTTCTACGTCGAACGTATCATGGGAATTGCTTTCAAATATTCCGGCGGCGCCTTGACATCGAATGAAGCAACGTTTTTCAAGGTGATGTTCAAATCGAGCGGACAAGGCCGCGACTGGATGACACAGGAAGCATGGTCTTACCTCGTTCTGTCGCACTTCGGACGCAATCAGCTGAACAATTTGCGAAAGCCGTATTACATTACGGCCAACAACCAGGTCTTTGTTAACGTGTATAACTACGAGAACACCGCAATTCAACTCCAAATTTCGTTGCAGGGGTATCGTACTACTGCCTACAACGTATCTCGCAACCTGGTGTAATCAGTCATATGGTATCACCTATTCAGCAACCATCCGCATACAACCTCGTATCGTACATCGAGGAATTGCTCACACAGGCACAAACACGTGCCATCACGAAGCACGCGTTCCATGTGGTCACGCTCAATAGTGACGTTGACGTGCTATCGCGGGCAAGTATGGTGGAAGCGTCGTACAACTATATGAGAGTGTGGAAGTGGGATTGCTATGTAGGTACCTACTCATCGCAAAGCGGTACACGTTACATTGAGGCTGATACCATACCCTTGCGGGTCCGGCTCAATCATCCGGCATCAACACCCATTGACGTAAAAAAGAACATGGTGTTGCGGGCCCCGTTCACGAAACTGTACTTCGAGTACCAACAGACGGCCAACCCTGTCGGTGTAACTCCAGCATATGCGACGGTGACACTATTCTTCGGGATGAATGTCACCATACAGGACGAAATACTGTTGCAGCAGATACTGGCACAGCTGCAACAGATGGGCTCGGGTACCGCACCACGGACGGCGCCGGATGACGCACCGGTAAATGTCACCGTCACCGCTGCCAGCACGGAAATTCTTTCAGGCAGTCTATCACGCAAAACGCTCATTCTGAAAGTGGACCCGATGGCGTCCGGGCCTGTCGCAATCATTCCAGCACCTAACGGTGCAACACAGACGGTGGCGGACGCACTGTTCGCGAGTAATCAGTACATGAGAATAGACCCTGGAGAAAGTATTGACCTGTCGAATTTCATCGGTAGTGTATGGGGCAAGTTCATAGGTTCAGGCCCTGGAAGCGCTGATGTGTACGTATTGACGCTCAAGTAGTGAGGAGACCGCCGATGCGAGGATTGTGTACTTTACTTCTTCTGTTCGTAAGCGCCACATGTTGCTCGCAGATTTCTTCGCCATTCACCACCTACCGACACGTCGCCGACCATAATATGAGTACGATGAGTGCGGTGCACTGTTCGTCGGTGGTGCTTGTGGGCCCGTCGTCAAAAATTGTGTTCGGCGACGGAACCGTTCAAACTACCGCCGCCGGTGGCGGAGTGAACGCTATGCAGAACCCGTCCACGGGAACGCTGAATATGAATGGATATGGCATCGCCGGCCTGGCGTACCTGAAAGCAGATGAGGCGTACGGCGGGAAAAGCATATCTTTCTCCAATTCACCGTCGGGAATTGTATTCGATGAACGCTTGCGGCCGTTCGTAGACTCAACATATGATATCGGCTCGCCTTCATTCAGATGGCGGGATATCTATGTGAGCAGCGTGAATGCCGATGGTATCACGACCGCTGGTATCATGACCGATGCGTTAGTGTATCCAAGGAATGCGGATTATCCAATATTTGCAATGATTGGAAACACCTTCCGTATAGCACAACCGTTTCCGGCAACAGCTCTACAAATCGGTGGAACAAGTGCCGACGGTGTTATAGTAAAAGGACCGTTTTATGCAGGACAGTCCAGAGAACCGATAAACCTTGGAAATTTTGTGATTTCAGACAACAAATTCTATCCGATTGGTACTGAAAAAAATATAGGCCTGCCTGGATTTTTGTTTGCCGGTGTCTATGCCAGCAGTTTCACGTCACCTTACTTCACCGTTAGCAGCACCGGAACACGGGTGTATGTACCACTGACATCCTCACACGTAGTAATTGCTGATATCAATGGTGTGCCGCAGTTCAGTATTCATTACTCCACAATGGAGTCCAGTGCAATCAAAGGACTGGTGATTTCAACGGGTGGGGTGCTTGGCGACAACGTCCGTGGTGTGTTCGTTGACCGTGGAACGGATAATCCGGAGTATGCAGGCAACGTCATCATCGGAGAACTTTCTGCAAATAGTTTCATACGTCCAACAGTAGGACGGCTGAATGTAAAAGGCCCGCTCTTCGTCACAAGCGGATATAATGGGGAGGACATTTGTATAAGCAACTCCTCGTCTGGTAACTATATTCAGGCGGGAAATACTCTGGTGATACAGGCCCGAAACGCTGTACTCATGACTGGAGAGTCCAGCGGTATTGTGTACCTGTCAACATCAATCACCGGAAGCGGTTCGTATTCGTTGCTCCGATACAACACGTCGAACGGACGGCTGTATTATGATACCTCAACACGACGCAGCAAAAGAAATATACGGAACTATTCCGTCCCACGCAGCGCGCTCAAAGGATTGTCCATCAGAAAATTCACCGAAGTGAGTACTGGAAGAGAGTCTATCGGCCTCATCGCGGAAGAACTGCATGAGGCAGGATTGACCGATGTAGTGGTCTATGACGATGCGGGTAAAATCGTCGGGGTTGCGTACGAAAAAATCCCGCTGTTGCTCATACCCGTGCTGCAAGAGCAACAGGCCCGCATTGAACGGCTGGAACGCGCTGTAGTGGCAATCACGTCGGGAACGTTTGCAACGGAATTCCCTGAAGGGTTCCCTGTAAACAAACCGACGTCAGAACAGGGCGGTGCGGCCCTGAACATACTTGCGATACTTGCAGCGGCGTTGACGGGGGCCGCGGCGGGGATTATCGGAAAGAAGACGTTGAGAGAATGAAAACGTTTCAGACCACAGCTGAAATCCTAAAAATCATCGCACCAATCATACTCGCCGGTGGGTATGTATGGTACGGCATGAACTATACGACGGAACGTGTGCAAACAATAGAACGCCGGCAGGAACAGATGGCGTGCGATTACTACGAACTGAAGAAATCAATCGCCGTCATCCAAAAGGATATAGAGTACATAAAACTCGGCGTGGACGAAATGCGGAGGAAACGTTGATATGACAAATTCTGAAATCACTATCAATGCGGGAAAACGTGTTCTGCGTGTCGGCGTCGCCGGCGGGCTCGCCGTCGCGCTGGTGCCGTACATCATGGCGTGGACACCTGACTGGATTGACAAACTGGTTGGGCCGATGCTGGTGCCCATCATCACCGCCGTGCTCAACGGTATCGGAAAAATCATCCGCGACAAAACAGGTTGGGAAATCGTATTCTGACCGCGGAAACGCGGATGCTCAACTCCGTGGGGGGGATAATCCCCTCACTTGAAAACAATTCCGACGGAGAAAACACATGAGCCTGGAACTGTACGAAATACGGGAACTCCAGCGTATTGCAACCGTGCTCGTCGGATTGCCGTATAAATATGGCGCTGAACTCAATCCGGAAGTGCCTCCGGAACGCCTGCGGAGTTTGAGCATACCAACAGACTGTTCGGAACTGGTGGAGTATATGTACCGTCGCATCGGGTACATTATTCCAGACGGTTCTGCAAATCAGTACCGCGTGTGTATACCTGGAAGTGTTCAACGACACGGCAGTCTTGTGTTCCGAAGAAACAGCAGCGACAAAAAAATATGTCATGTGGGAATGGTAATTGACGCCGTGGAAAATATGGTCATCGAAGCAACACCACCGGCGGTGAGAATTGTCTCTATTGACATTTTCGCACGGAGCAGTAAGGTCACCGAATTCGCAGGCATCGGATATCCGGAACTCAAAAGGATACCTGTATGAAGTATAGCATTGAATTCAAAATTGACCGGAATAAATGGACGTCCGTGCGGGAATTTATGCGAAACAAATTGACGGAGCTGTACCGCACGTTCCAAGGCAAAGGTATCTATTTGGGAACCGCGGGAACAGTCATTGACGAAAAAAACTTTGTGCTCACAATCCCCATTTCACACGTCAATCCTGATAACCTGGAATTCCAGAAACTATACCGTGCGGCAGAAACACAGAACCCCGAAGAATTGAGCGCGATACCCGCAGTGCTTTTCACGCCGGTAGTCATCAAAGCAATTGCACTGTCCATCGCAGGGATTTCTCTTGCGGTGCTGGCCCGAAACCTCGGAATAGCAGGGGCCCGTATAGTATCCAGCGCCGGCGGTGTAATCAGTGAAGCAAAGTCTATACTCTCTCCACCCGTCATCATCGGAACGGTTGCCGTGGTGTTCATGCTATCCGGCGGACTGAAACTGTTTCGCAGACGCTGATATGCTGTACAAAAATCAATACCGTTACGTCCCCATCGTCAAGAAGTGGGCCCGCTTGCGTGGACTGCCTGAAGAACTGGTGCTCGCAATCATCGCTGTCGAAAGCGGGTTCAACCCGAAATCATACCGACGTGAACCTCATATAAACGACGCATCGTTCGGGTTGATGCAAATACTCGAACGTACCGCGGTCGGTATGGGGTTTCAAAAGCCACTGTTCACAATTTCGCATCCGCTGTTCGACCCTGAAACGAACATCAAATACGGAACGGAATTCCTGCGCAGGTTGTGGACACAGTACGGCGGAAACCGTGATGCGGTGATTGCTGCGTACAATATGGGACATCCGCGCAAAGCGGAAAACACAACCGCTCACATCATCAGAATATTCGGCAAGCCTCAAACGTGGTGGACGTATGCCAACCAACCGTACGTGGATAACGTCAACAGACACGTGCGGTATTTCCGCGCAATGCTGGATGGTGATGAGCTGCAAATGAGAACAGTGGAGAAGGAAATTCGAGCGGCGTGGAGAAATAAGATGCCGAAAATATTTCCGCTCATTCCGTTGCTTGTGTTCGGTGTGCTCGTGCTATCGTGGCGCGGGAAGAAATAAAAATCAACGGGGTGTATGCCGAAAGTCACCCGACACACACCCCGCGCTAAACGTTAGGACTTTAAACTATTCATTATTTCCGTGCGTCTGCAATACGCCTCACGCACGGCGTCCCACGTGCACATCCCCGTTATTGCTTGGTAGTCTTCCTCGCGTGTCACCAGCACATCAGCGTATGGCTTTGCCATGCCAACGTGTATTCGAGTGGTCATTGAGACAAAACCGAGCCCGCGTGGTGTATACACGTATACCACTTTACGTCCGTCCGGCAAGCGGTCGCCGATACACAAACCGTAACTGTAGAGGCGCTTGCCGTCGGTACACAGATTTTCGGCACAAGCGCGCTTTGCAAACCTACCCCAAGCCAACAGCACGTCACTGTTTGAGCACTTCATGTTGCGCCTCCCTATTGCATTGCCTTGCTCGCATCATCCCAGGGCTCACTACCTTTTATGCGCCGGTATTCGTCGGCTCGCGACACCACTACATCAGCGTAACATCTCGCGTGCCTAACGTGCCGCGAGGTGGTGGTACTGACTCTCCCCAGACTGCCCGAGG
>Ga0308420_1000655_pt1 | contig 17478 bp, 17 predicted proteins | sample HotsprSampleMS55_FD_203802 | JGI IMG/M metagenome (GOLD analysis project Ga0308420, IMG submission 203802) | Hot spring phototrophic mat microbial communities from Mushroom Spring, Yellowstone National Park, Wyoming, United States - 20090730_MS55 ... | reverse complement strand
ACACTAGGAATCGTCTCAAGGGCGATCCCAACATCCCCTTTGAAGTTACGGCAGACAAGGGCGTGTTGATTACCCGCGTCGTGCCTAACTCGCCAGCGGCAAGGGCGGGCTTGAAAGCTGGAGATGTAATCCTGAAAGTAGCGGGGGAAAGCGTGGAGACGGCAGATAAGGTACAACAGATTGTGGAAACCAAGAATGTGGGCGATCGCATCCCTATGGACATCAAGCGTGGTTCCGAAAACCTGAGCATCACCGTGGAAGCAGGTCAGTTCCCCAAAAAGTTCCCTGAGTAAGCGCCTCGTTTACAGCCTTGACTAATACCTCCTGCGAGTCTGTTGGGTTGACCAAGACACAAGGGAGGTTTTCTATTTGGCAGGTGGGAACTTCCGCAGACACTACCAGTAAATCTGGTTGCCAAATGCGGCACAGCATCCTTGCTTGCTCCCGATCTTCTGCTTCCAACAGGCGATAACCCAAACCCTGTAGGGTAAGAATACTGGACTCATCTAGGGATTTGCTAATGTAGAGCAATAGAGGGATGCGGTGGGTGCGCCCTAAAAACAAATTCAGCGCCTGCATGGTGATCGGCCTAGTCAGCACTGAATCTGGCAAGCCGTGATCCGACTCCCCAAAGGAGATAGCAACGGCAATGTGGTGAGCATAGCTGGGCTGTTCTTGGCGCAGGGTGTGCAGAATATCCCACCCCGAGAGCAGGGGCATATCGGCACTGACAATACTAGCCAAGGGGCGCAGAATACGGATTTTTTCCAAGGCTTCCACCCCATTGCGGGCAATGACCACTGAGTAACCCGCTGATCGCAGTAGGGTAATCAGATGGTTTATAGCAGGTAGCTGGGTTTCCCCGACCAGCACCAGATTGTTTACCCCAGAATCAGCGTAGGGCAGAAGAATAGTAAACTCACTGCCTACCCCTGCTTGGGAAATGAAACTCACCTCTCCACCGTGCAACCGTGCCAAATGGCGCGTCAACACCAGCCCCAAGCCAGTCCCATGATAACGGCGACTCAGGGAGTTATCCACCTGCTGAAACTTTTGGAAAATCAAGTGCTGTTCCGATTCGGCAATGCCAATACCCTGGTCAATCACCGTCAATGCAAGCCATCTGCCCCACAGCCTGACTTGCAGTTTAATGTTGATACTACTAGGGGGGGACTCATCCCGCTGGCTAAATTTGCAGGCATTGATTAGTAGATGCCTGAGCATCTGTTGCAGTCTGGTAGGGTCAGCGGTGCAGGTGGTCAAATCGGTAGGCAGGTCTAGCTCGATTATGGTTTGGGGTGCTGGCTGGCAATTCAACCACGCAGTTTGTTCTACCCAGCGCAGGGTGTGGCGCATACTGCTCTGGCAGATGGACTGGAGATCGACCGTTTCCCGCTCTAGCTCTAGCTGTCCTGCTTCCGCCTGCGCCAAGTCGATGATGGTATTGATCCGCTCCATTAGGTCTTTGCCGCTCTGGTGAATCATTGCCACATAGCGGCTCTGTTTTTGGTTGAGTTCCCCTAGGGTTTGCTGATTGAGGAGGTCGGCAATGCCGATAACTGAGGTAAGGGGAGATTTGAGTTCGTGGTCAATGCAAGCGAGAAATTGGGTTTTCAGATGCTCTAGGCTTGGCTCTTGGGCAATGATTAGCTCTAACCCCGCCCATGCCCCTGAGAGGAGGGTATGGTTTAACTGCCAATGGGGTGGTGGTGGGCGATCACGCCAAAGTTGATTACTGCCCAGCATTTCTCCGCCCACTGCTCGCACTGCCGCTGGCAGGGGAAACTGATCCAACAACCGCAGTAACACTGCCAAAGCACTCACAGGGAAATACCACAGACACCACCAATAATTTCACACACTTTAACCCAGAGGGTGCGAAAATAAAGAATGACATAAACAATTGGGAGCAAAAGTAAAGCCCCTGTGCTTACTTGGTGTATCGGTGGCATTGACCTGCCCCCCATCATTCACGAGTATTTAGCCCCGCCTCGCTACCATTTGGGAAACATGACGGACTGGCAATCTCTGGTGGAGCGGCTACCTCAGTTTGACTGTGTGTTGTTTAGTCAAGAGCAAGAGGTCTGCTACCGTCAACTGGTGGAGCAGGGGTGGGTAATGCCTGTGGTCTATCCCATTGCCCCTGACCTAGCGGACATTCCCGCCCAAATTGAGGAGGCGATCGCCCGCTTTGTCAGACAACAGATACACCAGCATCAGCCAAATCGCAGTGACACCGCCGATTCTCAATACAAGCTTGCTACCAAGCTCCAAGAACGGCTGGGCTATCTGGGGGTTTTTTATAAGCGATCGCCCGATCAGTTTTTGCGCAATCTCCCCCCTGCCCAAAGGGAACAGCAACTCAAGCAGTTGTCGGATATCTACCGCTCCATCGTACTTGCTTACTTTGCCAAACCCAACGCCGATGTCAACCGCAAAATCGACGAATTTGCCAGCCTTGCCTTTTTAGCAGATTTGTCCATGTCCCAGTTACTAGAAATTCATTTGAAATTGATGGAAGATTTTTCGAAACAACTTAAGATAGAAGGGCGTAGTGATGACATTCTCGCCGATTATCGCATTACCCTAATCGATGTGATTGCTCACCTATGCGAAATGTACCGCCGTTCCATTGCCAAAGAGAGTCGCTGATCATGAGTAATGTGCGTAAAACCTATGTGCTAAAGCTCTATGTGGCGGGGAACACCCCTAACTCAGTGCGCGCCCTAAAAACCCTCAACGACATTTTGGAAACGGAGTTTCATGGGGTGTACACCCTCAAGGTAATTGATGTGCTCAAAAATCCCCAACTGGCAGAAGAAGACAAAATCTTGGCAACTCCTACCCTAGCAAAAATTTTGCCCCCGCCAGTGCGTAAAATTATTGGCGATCTGTCTGATCGCGAGAAAGTGTTAATTGGTCTAGACCTACTGTACGAGGAGTTGAATGATGACTGACAACCATAATCTAGCAGAGCGTGGCGTGCAAAAGCTACGCACCATGATTGAAGGGTTGGATGACATCACCCACGGCGGCTTACCCATCGGCAGATCGACCCTAGTGTGTGGCACCTCGGGTACAGGTAAAACCCTGTTCGCCTTGCAATTCCTCTACAACGGGATTGTCAATCTGGACGAGCCTGGTGTATTTGTCACTTTCGAAGAATCCCCTGCTGACATAATTAAAAATGCCTACAGCTTTAACTGGGATTTACCTGCTCTCATAGAACAAGGGAAACTGTTTATTCTCGATGCATCCCCTGACCCTGAAGGCCATGAAGTAGTAGGTGAGTTCGATCTCTCCGCTCTGATTGAGCGTATCCAATACGCCATTCTCAAATACAAAGCCAAGAGAGTGGCAATAGACTCCATCACCGCAATTTTTCAACAGTACGACTCCTTAAGCATGGTGCGGCGTGAAATCTTTCGCCTTGTCTCCCGTCTCAAATTGCTGGGAGTTACTACTGTGATGACTTCCGAAAGAGAATCGGAATACGGAGCAGTGGCACGGTTTGGCGTGGAAGAGTTTGTCTCCGACAATGTCATTATCTTGCGCAATGTGTTAGAAGGGGAGCGCCGCCATCGCACTGCGGAGATTCTCAAACTAAGAGGTACAACTCACATGAAAGGGGAATTCCCTTTTACTATGACCAAATCGGGTATCAATATCTTTCCGCTGGGAGCTATGCGCCTGACCCAAAAGTCTTCCAATGCTAGGGTTTCCTCGGGGATTAGCACTCTGGATGAAATGTGTGGCGGTGGCTACTTCAAAGATTCCATTATTTTAATTACTGGAGCGACGGGTACTGGCAAAACTCTAATGGTGAGCAAGTTCCTAGAAAACGGCTGTCAGAATGGGGAACGGGCGATTCTCTTTGCCTATGAAGAATCCCGCCAGCAGTTGACCAGAAATGCTTCCTCTTGGGGAACGGATTTTGACCGCTGGGAAAGTTCAGGGATTTTGAAGATTATTTGTGTCTATCCTGAATCTTTGGGTTTGGAAGATCACCTGCAAGTAATCAAATCGGAAATTGCTGAATTCAAGCCGTCGCGCATTGCCATCGACTCTCTTTCTGCCCTAGCCAGAGGAGTAAGCAACAATACTTTCCGTCAGTTTGTGATTGGTTTGACAGGGTTTGTGAAGCAGGAAGAAATCACTGGTCTGTTTACCAATACTACAGATCAGTTCATGGGTTCCCATTCCATTACGGAATCCCATATTTCCACCATTACGGATACGATTATTCTTTTGCAATATGTGGAAATTCGCGGTCAGATGTCTCGGGCAATCAATGTATTCAAGATGCGTGGTTCTTATCATGACAATCGCATTAGGGAGTATGTGATTACAGATAAGGGAGCGGAAATTAAAGATTCCTTTGAAGGATTTGAACGCATTCTCAGTGGATCGCCTACCCGTGTGCCTATTGATGAAAAGAATGAATTAGCGCGCATCATTCGCAATGTGCAGGAGGAGTGAGTTAATTCCTGTGCGATTGGGTGGCGGGGGGAGCGATCGCCCAGCTATTCTGGTCAAACTCACAGATAGTTCAGGAAATGTTGGTTGGGGGGAGTCTGCCCCCTATCCGCAGTTTGGCACTGAAAGTTATGCCACTAGCTGGAGCGTATTGCAGAAACTCACTGAGTTGTGGGTTAAGGGAGCATTCACCCTAGAGTTAGCAGAACAGTTTGCTGGCTATCCCGCCTCATGGCACGGCATGGAACTTGCTTGGCTAAATCTGGTGGCACAACAGCGCAATAGCAGTGTGGCACAGCTTCTCAATCCAGCGTGTGTACTGCAGATAGAACTAAATGGCGTGATTGGTAACACTGACTTGCAGGAAACCAAACACCAAGCCGCTAAACTGGTCAGCCAAGGATTTCGCTGTATCAAGCTCAAAATAGGTGATCGCCCCTTTGCTCAAGATTTATCCAGAATTCTGGCAGTACAGGGAATTGGCGGTGCAGGTCTGCAAATTCGCCTAGATGCCAATCAAAAGTGGACAGTGCCCCAAGCGATTGACAATTTGCAAGTTCTAGAACGGCTACCACTGCACATTCAATATGTGGAACAGCCCATTTCTGCTTGCGCAATCGCCGATCTGCGAATAGTTAAGGAACATACAACCATTGCGATCGCAGGGGATGAAGCTGTTCGCTCTATGAAACATCTCGAGCAAATAATTCAACTCCAAGCAGTAGATTATATTATTCTCAAGCCCATGTTCATTGGCAGTCTTCTGCACAGCTACAGCATGGGAATCACAGCGATAGAAGCAGGAATTAAGCCAGTGGTAACTAACACCTTCGACGGCTATTGGGCGTGGTACGGAGCACTCCAGCTTGCCAGCGCTCTGCAAATCAAAGAACCCTGTGGACTAAGTCTATATCGAAGTTACCTTACTGGTTGAATGTTAACCAAGTGATAAGATTTTGCTCTCTCCCAGACAGATAAGGAGTGAAAAAATTCTCAGTCCTTGTTTTCCCTAGGATAGGAGCTTCTCTCTTAAAACAATGGAACTTACTCTATAGATATTCGTCTGAATGGGTATCCCGTTGTCTAGAAAACTCCAATGCTCCTCAGCCAGTGTTTTTGCTTCTCCTCAAGTGCTGACTACAGCCCTGATAGTTTGCCCCACAGCAGTTCTCCGCTCTCAAATTTCCCTTCTGCCAAGAGGTGAGTTTTTGGGGAAACAGGCTGGACATACACCAAGGTTAATTAGTGGTTGACTGGTAAGTGTAGCGTGAACAGACTATACTAATAGCGAGTGCGCAAAAAGGTTACTCCCAAAGCCTATGAGCGATCACCCACAAACTTTGACAACCAAACTCACTCGCACCAAGCGTGAATTGCTGGCTACGCTCTACAAAATTCCCTACTTTGAGAGGTTGCCTCAAGAGGAGCTTTTGTATCTGGTCAATCAAGGGTATCCCCAAACCGTACCCGCTCTACAATATGTCTGCCGTGAAGGGGATATAGCTAATTCCTTTTACATCATCCTAACAGGAAAAGTAGAAGTAATTTCCCTGCGCAAAAAGCAATCCATAGCTGTACTAAGCGATGGGGATTTTTTTGGAGAAATCGCCATCTTCACAGGCATTCCCCGAGTTGCTACCTGTCGCACCCTAGTTCAAAGTAGGCTCTTCGTTATCCATCGGGATCACCTAAAATATGTACTGACCAACCACAGGGAAATTGCTGAACATATTGCCTTAAAACTGTTGGAACGGCAAAAAGCTCTAATTGATTTGGGTGTGATTAGTGAGTCTGATTGTGATAATGCGATCGCCCTAGATTTGATCCACAAACGCCTGCAAAACCAATTTAGAGTGTGAAGCAATGGAACAATTCTGGAAGTATTTAGTACAGATATTTACTGCACCACTGTTTGACATTGGTGGCACCCAGTTTTCTTTGGCATCTATTGCCTCAATCATCGCCTTAATTATTACTGTCATCTTTGCCTCAATTATCATTAGCGAGGTAGCAAGGCGTACCATTCTAGCGCGACTCAATCGCGGTTTACAGGAAGTCATCGCCGTCTCCATACAGTACATATCTATCATTCTAGGAATAATCATTGTATTGCAGGGGGCGGGCATCAATCTCAGTTCCCTTACAGTGGTGGCTGGAGTATTGGGGATCGGCATTGGTTTAGGTTTACAAAATCTTGCCAGTAACTTTTTCAGTGGCTTGATTCTGCTATTTGAACAGACGATTAAAGTAGGGGATTACATTGAGCTAGGACAACTCAAAGGAACCATTGAGAAAATAACCATTCGTTCTACAATCGTCAGAACTGAAGACAATGTATTTGTGATTGTCCCGAATCAAAAGTTCATGGACAATGACACCATCAACTGGAGCTATGGGGGCAAAACCTGTCGTATTCATATTCCCATTACTGTAGATTACAACACAGACTTACTAGAATTGACCGAAGCCCTATTTGCCGCCGCCCGCTCCGAGCCAAGGGTATTGAGTGAACCTGTCCCAGATGTGTGGTTTGATAGTTTTGGAGAAAATGGGCTAAACTTTCAACTCCTAGTTTGGATTGATGAGCCAGATGACAATGAAGTAATCCGTAGCTCTCTGAATTTTCGCATTGCCCATGAGTTAAAGCGCAGAAATATCAAAGTACCCTTCCCCCAACGGGATATTTGGATACGCAATCTACAAGACCTGCCCAAATTTGGGGTGTCAGAACCAGCCCATAGTCAAAATAATGGGACTACATCTCAAGATACTCAAAATCTAATGCCAGTAAGTAATAGTTTTGCCTTGACCAGTTATAGCTTGCGTGATCTGCTACGGCGCACTCCTTACTTTGAAAATTGTTCCGATGCTGAACTGATTGCGATTATTTCCAGTGGCTACCGCAATGAATACAGTGCCGATGAAATAATTGTGCGTGAAGGCGATCCCAGTGAGTCTTTTTATATGATTCTCTCTGGTTCAGTGGAGGTTTATTCAGAAAAAAATGGTCAACAGATTGCTCTCCTGCGAGAAGGAGACTTTTTCGGGGAAATCTCTTTGCTGATGGGCACGCCACGCACTGCTTCAGTGCGCACTATCACTGACTGCATTCTGTTTGTAGTCGATCGCAAGCAGTTGCAGAAATTATTGACAGAATACAAGCAACTGGGAGAACAAATTGCCCAAAAACTGTCCGAGAGGAAAAAAATGCTGATCGATATGGGTCTGCTGTCCCAATCTGAGATGGACAGGTCCGAATCTGCCGCTCTCCAGTGGGTAAAAAGCCGTCTTAACCTTTTGTTTGGTATTCACCTCTAGCTAGTATATAATCTGCAGAAATTGTTGTTCTTGGCTTGGTATGACTCTAGATGCTTTTTTAGTGGTGGCGGCGGGGCTGTTTTGCATCGGCATTTACGGCTTAGTGACCAGCCGCAACGCAGTGCGGGTGCTGATGTCGGTGGAGTTGATGCTCAATGCGGTAAATCTAAACCTGATGGCATTTTCCAACTATCTGGATTCTGCTAGTATTCGCGGACAGGTGTTCACGGTATTTGTAATTACGGTGGCGGCGGCAGAAGCGGCAGTGGGTTTAGCGATTGTTCTCTCTATTTACCGTAGTCGCGACACGGTGGATATGGAAGAGTTTAATCTGCTGAAATGGTAAGGCTCACCTCTGCGCTGGCTTGTCTATCTTTGGTGACTACTAGTCCTGCCCTTGCCCAGCGGATGGACATTCCCCGCATGCTGACAGTAGTCATTCCTCACAATATCAATCAGCAAAGATGTGTAGAGGCGGCATCCAATGCTCTACTGGTGGCTGGGTTCGTGGATTTGACTAGCACGGGTAGTGAGTTAGATCGCACTGTCTATGGCAAGGCTGAGGCTACCAACGCTCTATTTCGCTGTAGTCAGACCAATCGGGTGATTATCTTTGCCCTAGCCACAGTCCATGCAGGGGTTGATACCCGCAGTGTGGGCGAAGCGGTGATGGGTCTATTTGCCCGCTCTACAGGTGTTAACCTCAAGCCATAATTGACAGAGTGTCTTTTGACAAGGCTAACCCCTTTCTCTAACTATAAGGGATGCTCACTTCTCTGATTAGAATTAACTATGAAGGTTTTGTTTGCCTTGTTAGCTGTTTGCTCTGTGCTATGGCAGATTGCTATACAGCCTGTCAGTGCTGATGAAATCAATGCCAGCAAGCTATTCACTGCCCACTGCGCCGCCTGTCATGCGGGGGGCTTAAATCGAGTGGTTGCCGCCAAAACTCTAAAGAAAGATGCTTTGGAAAAATACGATATGTACTCAGTGGAAAAGGTTGCCTATCAGATCAAAAAGGGCAAGAATGCCATGCCTGCCTTTGGCAAAAAACTGAGTGATCAAGAAATTCAGGCGATCGCTGTTTATGTAATTGACCAAGCAGACCACAACTGGGGTAAGGGTTAATTCTGGGCTAGCAAAAAATTTAGCTAAATCGGCGGGAAGCCCTGCACTGTATTTATGAATTGTGTTTACTCAAGAGCAAATCAGTATAAGTGGCAGGAATTCCTGCTTTTGTGGATTAGGAATATCTCGAAAATCGGCTAGAATAGGGCAGTAGTTCTGCCGTCTTTCTATGCGCTATCTTTTACCCCTAGTTCTCGTCACTGGTCTCGTGGTGGCATTCCTTCTTGCCTCCCAAGGTTCTGCCCTAGCATTGGGAGGTAAGCAACCTGAGGTGGGGCAACCTGCCCCAGACTTTACCCTGCCCAGTTTTGCCAGTGGTGGCACTAAAACTGTCAGTCTCAGGGACTACCGCGGCAAATGGGTAGTGTTGTACTTCTATCCCAAAGATTTCACCTCAGGCTGTACCCTTGAGGCGCGCCGTTTTCAGCAAGACCTACCCAAGTTTCAGGAATTGAACGCTGTAATTTTGGGGGTAAGTGCGGACTCGGTGGATTCTCATAGAGAGTTTTGTGCTTCAGAAGGTTTGCAGTTTCCTCTACTAGCGGATCAGGATGGAACAGTGAGCAAAGCCTATGGCTCTTGGCTAGGTTTCATCTCCTTGAGACACACATTTTTGATTGATCCCGACGGCATCATCAGAGAGCGATTTTTGAATGTCAATCCTGCTACCCACAGCCAAGAATTGCTAGCTAAATTAGCCAGCTTGCAATCTCCTCCTGTAGCGAGGGGCTGATTTTTTGGGGTATGATTCGTAGAATGTTGCTCCACAGGGTGGGTAATCGGCATGGATAACTTCTCAAGCCAACTGCAACAGATTCACACCCAACGGCTGTCGGGGGAACTGTTGGTTACGGATGGGGATCAGCCCCTAGGGTTTCTCTACTTTTACTCGGGGCGACTAGTGCATGCGTCCAGATACAAGCATCAGGTGCGCTGTCTCTACCGTGCCCTCAAGCGCCACAGCAATGACCCCCAACCCATTAGCCAAGAATACTTTGTAGGGTTGGATGACAATGACCTGTGGGATTTTTATGCCATTCTCAAGGCAGTGCAGATGGAGCGCCTAGGTAAAGACAATGCCAAAAATGTGGTGCAAAACATTGTTCAAGAGGTCTTCTTCACTATCGTCAATAGCAAGAAGCTGGAACTGGCTTGGAAGGAGGGACATTACCCCAAACAGCCCATCGCCCTGTTACTGCCAGAACAAGCTCTCCAAGTGGCACAGAATGCCCGTAACAAGTGGCTAGAAGCAGGTTTGGGACATGTGCAGAACATGATCTCCCACTTCAGTCTGGACATGTCGGCGGCAATCACTGATGGCGATCGCCTGCGAGCGATGGTAAACGCTGGTGCCATGGAAAGGGACTATTATCAGACTTTGTTAGTGCTTTTGAATGGGCAAAACACCCTCTGGGATTTGTCGATCATGATGCAAAAGTCCCTGATTGGGGTGATGCGGTCACTTTTGCCCCTAGTGATCGATGGCATAGTGGAGTTTCGAGAAATCCCCGATTTACCTGCTCCCGTGAGGCTAAAGCCGCGCCACATCTCCATCAAACCTGCAAGCAAAGGTCTAGTTGCCTGCATTGACGACAGTCCTCAGATTGGCAAGGAAATGACTGATATTCTGCAGAAAGCAGGCTATGAAACCATGTTTATCAGTGATCCCCTGCAAGGGATGAGCGAATTGTTGAAACGCAAGCCTAACCTGATTTTCTTAGACTTGGTGATGCCCAATACCAACGGCTACGAGTTCTGCACTTTTCTGCGCAAAACTACCCAATTCAAGGAAGTGCCCATTGTTATTCTGACAGGGAATGACGGGGTGATTGATCGGGTGCGAGCGAAAATAGCAGGAGCTTCTGACTTTATGGGCAAGCCCCCTGAACCTAGCAAGGTTATCCAGATGGTGCAAAAATATGTTAAGTCAGCAACCTAAATTCCCAGATTTCTGTACTTTGCTGTACCTTTTATTTCCAGATAACTAGAGCCACAAGAGAGAAGTAATGTCCATAGTTTTAGTAGTAGAAGATACCCAAACCGAAGCAGAAATTATAGCTAGCACTCTGCGCAATGCGGGCTACACCGTACAGGTTGCTACCAGTGGGGAGGATGCCAAGGTGAAAATCGGTCAGCAAAAGCCCAATCTGATCGTTTTGGATGTGGTGCTCCCTGGGGAAAGCGGCTTTGAGTTGTGCCGCGAACTCAAAGATCAAGCAGAAACCAAAGACATTCCCATTGTGATGTGCTCTACTAAAAGCGGGGAAATTGATAAATTTTGGGGTATGAAACAGGGAGCCGCCGCCTACCTTACTAAGCCTGTGAACCCTGATGAATTGGTGCGCACGGTGGGGTTGCTGTTGAAGTAGTATGACCTCTAGCCCTGTACTTGCTACCACGCGCTACTTGATTCTGCATCTAGTGGATCAGCAGTTAGTCATGCTACCCATGGAGCAACTGAAGGAGGTGTTTAGTCTGCCTTTAAGTCAGATCGTGCCCATCCCTGAAGTGCCAAGGGCGGTGATGGGGGTGTGCAATTGGCGGGGGGAGGTGACTTGGGTGGTGGACTTAGGCTATCTGCTTGGTTTTACTCCTCTATTCCATGAAGGGTTTAGGCAGACCACATACAAGGTGGTGCTGTTGCAGTTAGGCAGTCAGTATCTGGGACTGGCTGTGCCTCGGGTGGGGGAACTGCTCCACTGCTCTGAGCAGGGGATGCAACAGGCAGGATTCAATCATATCAATAGCAATTTTGCACATTGTTTGCGGGGGTATTACTTGTATGGCGATCGCCAGATGGTCTTAGCCATTGACGGTCATGCTCTAATAGAACTGCTGGGAGGAGATTAACCTATGGGGCAGGATAAAGCCAACAGTCAAGATAGACTGCTCAGACAAATTGCCGCTTTTGTCTTCCTCAGTTTGGGGTTTACTGGCATTGCCGCCATCGCCAGTTGGCTCAGCTACCGCAGTTTTCAGGAGGTGGTCAATACCCAACTGCGCCTTAGTCAACTAAGTCAAAAAATCATCTATTTTGATGAAGTTTTGACCATGTCTGCCCGAGTGGGTGCTTTCACTGGCGATCCTGCGTGGGAGAAACGCTATCTTGCATTTGATCCCCAGTTAGTTTCTGCCCTTGAGGAAGCCCAGCAGTTAGCCCCTGAGCTGTTACGTGAACAAATTGCTAAAACGGAATCAGCCAACAATCGCTTGGTGGCATTAGAAAAGCGCGCCTTTGCTTTAGCTAGACAAGGGGATAGGCAGGGGGCGATCGCTATTTTGTTTGGCAAAGAGTACGAAGACCTCAAGCAAACCTACAGCCAGTCCATCACTGCCGCACTCCAAGCCACAGAACAAGCGATCACCAACAATGTCAATGCCGCCCTCACCCAAACTCTCTTGGCACTGGTGCTTTCTACCATCGCTTTTCCTGTGCTCTTGGGTTCATGGCTTGTCACCTTGCGTCTAGGGGCAAATTATCTGCAAGAGCAACGGCGCATCCGCGCAGAAGTAGAACAACGGCAAGAGGATTTGCAAGCCCTTAACCTAGAGTTGGAACAAAAAAACCAACAGCTAGAAGCGTTAGAAGCCGATAGCCGCAAAAAGCAAGAGTTACTGCAGAGGCGCGCCCTAGAATTACTGCTCGAGGTTGATCCCGTAAGCAGAGGCGACCTGACGGTGCGCGCTACTGTAACCAGCGACGAAATAGGCACCATAGCCGATTCCTACAATGCCATTATCCGCAGTCTGAGCCAAATTGTCAGCCAAGTGCAAGCCGCCGCCCAATCCCTATCTGCCACTGCTATCGACAGTAGCCAAGCCGTACAGGCAGTAGTCAGTGACGCCGAACGCCAAGCCGCCTTCATTGGTTCTGCTCTGTCCCAAGTGGAGGAGATGTTACAATCCATCCAAGGAGTGGCGCTACGCGCCAAGCAGGCGGAAGCAACCGTGCAGTTAGCCAGCCAAGTGGTAGAGGTGGGGGATCAGTCGGCAGACAAGGCTTTAGCGGGGATCACTGCTCTGAGAAACACAGTGGCTGACATCGCTCGCAAGGTAGAACAGCTAGGCAGTTTTTCCGAAAAAATTACCAAAGTGGTTAAGGTGATCCGCAACTTTGCCGCCCAAACTAACCTGCTAGCACTCAATGCTTCCATCGAAGCCGCCCGAGCGGGGGAAGAAGGGGAGAGCTTTGCGGTAGTGGCTGAAAATGTGCGGGCATTGGCACAGCAGTCCGCCGCCGCCACCAGCGAAATTGAGGCAGTGGTAGCGGAAATCCAAAGTCAAATCCAAGAAGTGATGGTGGCGATGACCAACGGAGCACAGCAGGCGGAAGCTGGCACGAAACTAGTAGAAGAGGTGCGCCAAACCCTCACAGAAATTACCCAAGCTAGTAGCCAAACTAACAAATTGGTACAGGAAATCGCCCAAGCCGCCTCCCAGCAAACCAAGACCTCTCAAGTGGTGAGCGAGACCATGCACACTGTGGCAGAAACTACCCAGATGACAGCAGAGCGATCGCAATCCGTAGCCGAATCCATCGCCCAGCTGCTGGAATTGGCGCAAGCCCTGCAGACCAGTATTTCCCAGTTCAAACTTGCATAGCGGAGATGCCCATGACTACTACTTTCAAAAATCAACCCCAAGGCTCTGGCTTAGCTGGCTGGTGGAACAATCGCTCCATTCGCACTAAGCTCACCCTTATGCTTGTGGTGCTGGGAGCTGTCCCCGTTGTGGTTACAACTCAAGTGCTGACCACCATTTCCCGCAACCGCACCTTGTCCAGCATCGAAGCCGCTCTGGATAAGGATGGCAAAACCTTTAACAGTGAGTATGTGGTGTGGACCCAGAAGGAAAGCGAGAGTAAAGCGCGCAATCTAGCGCAGTTAATTCGCGCCACAAATCTAGATGTGAATAACCCCGCCAACATTCGTATTCTGGAAGGTCTGGTGCGATTTGAGAATGGACCGAATCCAGAATCCAATAGTAACTTCCAAATTGTGCTCAATGCCCAAGGCAAGGTGGCGGCGGCACAGGTGGTAGAACTGGTGGTTGATCCCAATAACCTAAAACTGCCTGATCTTAAGCAGGAAGTACCCCCACCCGTCTATCGTCCTGTCTCTGCCCTGCCAACTGGTACGCATCTCGGCGATCTGCCCATTATCCAAGCGGTGCGCAAGTTTCAGCGTCCCCTGTCTGGTATCGAACTGCTCAAGTCAGACAAAATGCGCCTTTTGGGTTTAGCAGAGCAGGCAAATGTGGGGACTCGCCCCCAGCCCACAGAGTCTTTACCCGAGCGCCAGCGCCCCCTGCCCGAGGGAACCTTTGACACTGAGCAGGGGCGCATAGGTTTGGTGAGTATGGCGGTGGAACCAATCAAAGTGGGCGATCGCTTGGTGGGCATGGTTGTTGTGGGGAGTGTGCTGAACAACAACTTCGGCATTGTGGACAACTTCGGCAAAGCCTTCAATATCCCCTCTGGTAGTATCTTTGCCTATGATCTGCGGGTAGCTACCACTGTTCCCTACATCGACAACAAAACTAGAGCCATAGGTACCAGAGTCGCTCGGGAAGTGGCGGAGACTGTCTTGCAGAGGGGCGAAAAATTCCTTGGCTTTGTTAACATTGTCGGCAAGTCCTACATTAGAGCTTATATTCCCTTATATGATCATCGCCAGCAGTTGGATGCAAAGTCTGCCACGCCCGTCGGTATCTCCTCTGTGGGGATACCACTGGAGGAGGTGGAGGCAAAACTGCTACAGGAACAGCTACTGGGCTATGGTGTCGGTGCAGGATTCCTGATTGTGGTGGGTATCATTGCCATACCGATCGCCAATTCTTTTAGTACCCCTCTGCAAAAACTCGCCCTGTTCACGCGGCAAATTGGTAAGGGCAATCTAGCGGTGCGGATTGTAGATGTGCCACGCAGTGATGAAATCGGCATTTTGCAGAATGACCTCAACCAAATGGCGCAACAGATCGAAACCCTAGTTAAGGATCAGGAGAGCAAAGCCGAAAGCCTAGAGAGGGCGCGCCAAGAAATTGATGCGATCGCTAAAGAACAGAAGCGCCAAAAAGAAGAACTGCAACGCCGTGCTCTAGAACTGCTGATGACCGTCGATCCCGTAAGCCGCGGCGACTTGACCGTCAGGGCACCAGTGACTGCCGATGAAATTGGCACCCTTGCTGACTCCTACAACGCCCTAATTCGCAGTCTGCGCCAGATTGTGGGTGAAGTGCAGAGCGCCGCCCAAGCGGTGAACCAGACTGCCGCTGAGAAAGAAGTGGCGGTAGCCACAGTAGCAGAAAATGCTAACAAGCAGGCTGAGGCGGTGCTGACTGCCCTAGACCAAATCCAAGCGATCGCTGAATCTCTGCAAGGGGTCGCCCAACGGGCGAAACAGGCGGCAGAGCAGGTGCAGACCACCACCAAAGTAGTGCAGGCGGGCGACAGTGCCATGGAGCGCACCGTAGCCAGCATCTCTGCCATTCGGGAGACCGTGGCGGAAACTGCCAAAAAAGTCAAGCGACTGGGGGAAGCCTCCCAAAAAATCTCCAAAGTGGTAAACCTGATCAGCGACTTTGCCGATCAGACCAACCTGCTTGCCCTCAACGCCGCGATTGAGGCCGCCCGTGCTGGTGAAGAAGGCAGGGGCTTTGCAGTAGTTGCTGAAGAAGTGCGCCTTTTGGCCCAACAGTCGGCTTCAGCCTCTGCGGAAATTGAAGAATTAGTCCAAGAAATACAGCAACAGACCAACCAAGTAGTTGCTGCTATGGAAGCGGGCACAGATCAGGTAGTGAGGGGAACCCAGTTGGTGGAAGAATCTAAACAAAAACTCAGCCAGATTGCCCAAGCCAGTGCGGAAGTCAATCGCCTCGTGCAGGAGATTGCCCAGTCAGCGGTGGAGCAAACCCGTACTTCAGAGATGGTGAGCAAAACCATGCAAGCGGTGGCAGAAACTGTAAAAGACACCTCTCTGGAGTCGAGTGCAGTTGCCGCTTCCTTCAAAGAGCTACTGGCAGTGGCAAAGCAACTGCAGGTCAGTGTGTCCCAGTTTAAGCTCTAGGGGAAGGGGTAGGTTCTGTCCTACTCAGATAGAGTCGTTCTTCGCGGGAGTCATACTCAAAGAGTTCGGCATACCTACCCCAATCTACAGCAGTGGCAAACTGGCGCTCCGCTTCGTTGCGGGGATAGTATTCTTCCAACATGCCCATAAAGAAGTCGGCGCGCATAGAGCCGAGGCGCTTTTCCCGCAGGGTTTCCCAGATGCTGACTAGCATGGGAGCACGGGCAAGTACCTGCTGACGGAATAAGTCCTTACTGCGCTGGATGGTAGTGGTGGCAAAGTCCTTGCCAATTTCGGTCAAAGAGACATCGCCCCGATCTACTTCCAAGAAGCCGAGCATTTCAGCGGCATCGAGAATGGGGAGCAAATCGTCCACCGTAATCTGAATGCGCTCTGCCAACAAGGGAATGTCCACCCTGCCTTCGGGCTGTTCTACGATCAGTTCCAGCAAACCACTAATGCCACCTACTCTGGCGTGGGGGAGAGGCTGGGCAAAGGGGGATTTGGATTTCGGCGGTTCTACTACGGCGGGGGTAGGCATTACTACTGGTTCTAGGGCTTGGGAGGTGACAGGGGCATTGGGATCGGTCATCACGGCGTAGAGATAATCTACTAGGGCTTTGAAGCGATCGCTAGTGCGGTCATGGGGACGGGGGAGGTTAATTTTTACTTCCCCACGGATATGACCAGGGTTGGCTCCCAAAATAATTACGCGATCGCACAACAGCACCGCCTCTTCAATGTTGTGGGTAACTATCAAAATGCTTTTGGAAGGGAAACTACCACTGTTCCACAGGTCGTCAATTTCTCCCCTGAGATTCTCGGCAGTGAGTACATCCAAGGCACTAAAAGGCTCATCCATGAATAGCACCTTGGGTTGCACCACAAAAGCGCGGGCAAAACCTACTCGCTGGCGCATTCCCCCCGATAACTCCTTGGGGTAGGCGCTTTCAAAACCATCCAACCCCACCAAGTCGATCGCCTTCAAGGCCCGCTCTCGCCGTTCAGCGCGGCTTATCCCTCGAGCTTCCAAGCCCAACTCCACATTTTCCAGCACCGTCAGCCATGGCAGGAGGGCAAAACTCTGAAACACCATCGCCACATCTTGGTTAGTTCCTCGCAAAGGTTTGCCACTACTAATTACCCTGCCCTCAGTGGGGGGAATCAACCCCGCCATAATGCGTAGCAGAGTACTCTTGCCACTGCCACTGCGCCCCAGTAGAGCCACTACCTCATGGGCAGACACTGTCAATTCCACATTGCGGAGCACTGTAAACTCTCCCTTACCGTCTGGCAGAGGGAAGGTCTTACTGACCTGCTCCACAGCGATCACCACTTCATCGCTACTGCTCATAGGGCTGACTCCAGAAGTGTTGAAAGGTAGTTTAACGGACAAAAGAAGAGGCTAAAATCGGATAATCTCACCCCTTGAAATTAAAAAATAGTAACATCATGCTACGCTCATTTCCTAACATTGTCAAGCAAATCTTGA